>Ga0335081_10010747_pt1 | contig 14802 bp, 8 predicted proteins | sample Lox_Sample_35_FD_206713 | JGI IMG/M metagenome (GOLD analysis project Ga0335081, IMG submission 206713) | Soil microbial communities from Loxahatchee National Wildlife Refuge, Florida, United States - Lox_Sample_3.5 | ecosystem: Environmental > Terrestrial > Soil > Wetlands | place: USA: Florida... | reverse complement strand
TGTTGCGAAGTCTCTCGATTACGGGATCGTCCGTCGGACCTTCAACGCCGCAGTTCCAGCTCCGGTTGTCATCGCGGCCGTCGCGGTTGTCTTCGCCATTTTCTTCGTTGTGCTTAGCGTCATAAGCGACGACGTCGTTGAGGGTAAAGCCATCGTGGCATGCAACGAAATTGACGCTCTCCTCGGCTTCACGCTCCCTCTGACCATAAATGCTCGGGCTGCCGAGCAGACGGTCCGCCATTCGCCCCACGGAATGGTTCGAACCTCGGAAGAAATCGCGGACATCATCGCGAAAGCGATCGTTCCACTCCTTCCAGCTATCTCCTACGAAGCTGCCGACCTGATAAAGTCCTGCCGCGTCCCATGCCTCCGCAATCATCTTGATGCCGGCCAGCGCCGGATCGGACTCAATGTCCCAAAGCACCGGAGGGTTCGACATCACGGCGCCGGACGAGTCGCGCGCAAGGATGGATGCAAGATCGAAGCGGAACCCATCCACATGCATTTCGTTCACCCAGTAACGGAGGCTGTCCACGATCATGCGCCGTACAACCGGATGGTTAGCATTCAGCGTGTTTCCTGTACCGGTGAAGTTCGCGTAGCAGGAGCGGTCTTCACACAGCAGGTAGTAAGTTGGATTGTCCAGGCCGCGGAAGCACAGTGTTGGCCCGTCGTGTCCACTCTCCGCCGTGTGATTGTAGACTACGTCGAGAATGACTTCGATGCCGGCTCGGTGTAGCGCCTTCACCATATCGCGAAATTCATCTAGTGCTCCCAGCGCGTCCTGACGCGAGCTGTATGCCTGGTGCGGTGCAAAGAATGAAACCGGCGAGTAGCCCCAGTAGTTCGTCCGGCCTGGGGGCGCATCCTGAGGATCGAACTGAAACACGGGAAGCAGCTCGACCGCGGTAATGCCCAGTTGCTGGAGGTAGGGGATCTTCTCGACTAGTCCGGCGTATGTGCCACGTTTGGATTCCGACAAACCGGAGCTGGGATGTGCGGTAAAGCCGCGCACATGCATCTCGTAAATGATGGTGCGTGACCACGGCCGCTTCAGGGGCACGTCACCTTCCCAGTCATACGCGTGCGGATCCGCAACCACACTCTTCATGGCCGTTGCGTTGCTGTCGCCTTTCAGGCAGGCTGCCTCACGGCTATAGTTCTTCGGCACGGCTATGGCGCGGCCATATGGGTCCAACTGTAACTTGGAAGGATCGAACCTGAGCCCTCGATCTGGCTCGAAGGGCCCGTAGGCCCGGAATCCATAGATTTGACCCGCTTGTACTCCCGGAATGAAAACATGCCAATAATGGTAGGTGCGGTTCGCGAAGGGGTCGATGGGGATCACACGCGACGGACGAGCGTCCTCGACCCGATCGAAAAACAGCAGTTCGATGCTGGCCGCACTCCGGGAAAAGACCGAGAAATTGGCACCCCCGGTTACCAGCGTAGCCCCTATTGGAAAGCTACGGCCGGTGGTTGGGGCTGCAAGCGGCTCTTCCTTTACCCCTTCCCTGGCACTGGACATGATTGCACGTTCCAGATTTCGGCTGCGTATTCGGCGATGGTGCGGTCGCTGGAGAACTTCCCCGAGCCCGCCACATTCAAGAGGGCCTTGCGCGCCCACTCGTCGGGGTCGGCATACAACGCGCGCAGCCGTTCGTCTGCCTCCAGATACGACTTCAGGTCCGCCAGGTGCATATAGTGATCGCCGTGCGTCAGCAACATGTCACGCAACGGGGCGAAGACGCCTGGCTCATAGCGGCTGAAGTAGTCGGAAAATATCAAGTCCAAGGCCTTGCGGGTCTCGGGCTCGTGTTCATAGTGCCAGTGCGGGTTGTACCACCCGCGACTGCTGATCACCTGCTCCGCTGTCAGGCCAAAAAGGAAGAAGTTCTCCTCGCCCGCCTCCGCGGCCATCTCAATCGTCGCGCCGTCGCGTGTGCCGATCGTCAGCGCGCCGTTCATCATGAATTTCATGTTGCTGGTGCCGCTGGCTTCGTAGCCCGCCGTCGAGATCTGGTTGGAGACGTCACTGGCGGGGATCAGGTGCTCTGCAAGGGAGACGCAGTACTCCGGCAGGAATACCACTTTAAGTCGCCCGCGTACTGCGGGGTCGCTGTCGATGGTAGCGGCCAGATTGTTAATGAATTTGATGATCAGTTTGGCGAGCCGGTATGCCGGCGCAGCCTTGCCGGCGAAAAAGAAAGTGCGTGGATGCATGTCCAGCCCAGGGTTTTCCCGTAGCCGGTTGTAAAGCACCACGATCCTCAGCGCATTCAGTAGCTGACGTTTGTACTCATGGATGCGTTTGACCTGGCAATCGAAGATCGCATCCGGATCAAGGACCTGCCCTGTCAACCACCGGAACCAGTCGCAAAATTGTCGCTTGGCATTGTGCTTGGCCTTCCGGAAGTCGTCACGGAAGCCCCTGTCGGCCATGAACGCTTTCAGCCTGCTTAATTGGCTTAGGTCACTGATCCAGTCGTCCCCAATCGCATCCGTAATCAGTCCGGAAAGCTCAGGATTGCACAGTAGCAGCCAGCGCCGGGGCGTGACGCCGTTGGTCTTGTTGTTGAAGCGTTCAGGAAGGATCTCTGCCAGGTCTTTTAGTGTGGTCTCGCGTAACAGATTTGAGTGAATCTCAGCCACTCCGTTGGTACTGTAGGAACCTACGACCGCCAGATTGGCCATGCGAACCTTTTTGCCGACCCCTTCTTCGATGAGGCTCACGCGCTCGATACGGCTTTGATCGCCCGGAAACCTTCCGCGAACGTTGCCCAGGAAACGGCGATTGATTTCATAGATGATCTCGAGCTGCCTGGGCAGCGTATCTTCAAACCACGCCACCGGCCATTTTTCCAGTGCTTCGGGCAACAAGGTGTGATTCGTATACGCAAGCGTGTTCTGTGTGATCTGCCAAGCTTCGTCCCATCCAAGGTGCACCTGGTCAACCAGGATTCGCATGAGCTCCGGTACCGCCAGAGCCGGGTGCGTATCGTTCATCTGGATTGCCACTTTGTCCGGAAAAGAGTGCCAGTCCGAGTTGCTGCGTTGGAAGCGGCGCACGGCATCCGCCAGCGAGCAGGCAACAAGAAAGTACTCCTGCATCAGGCGGAGCCCTTGCCCCATGAATGTTGCATCGTCGGGATAAAGGACCCGGGTCAGGGTTTCAGCCGAGAGGGTCTGAGTGAACGCCTCCACAAAATCGCCGTGAGAAAACTCCTCAAAGTTGAAGTAGTCTGGCGCAGCCGCGGCCCAGAGGCGGAGCGTGTTGATCGTCGAACCGCCGTACCCGATTACCGGGCGGTCGAATGGGATGCCGATCAGAGTCGAGGGGCGCCCCGGTACGGGGCGCAGACTGCCTGCGCTGAGCTCGAACGAGCAACCTAAGCTGACTTCCACTTTTTCGTTCGGGCGCGCGACCTCCCATGGGTCTGGAGAACGGAGCCAGTTGTCTGGCATTTCCTGCTGCCATCCATTCTGGATTGATTGTTTGAAGATGCCATACTCGTATCGCAGCCCATAACCCATGGCCGGAAGCTCCATGGTCGCGGCGGACTCCATAAAGCAGGCTGCCAAGCGTCCCAGCCCGCCATTGCCCAGGCCTGCATCGGGCTCCTGCTCCAAAATCTCGATGAGATTTAGTTTCTTGTCCTGGATGAACTGGTCTGTGAGCGGAGCGAGCAGAAGATTGGTAATGTTATTTGCCAGTGAGCGGCCGGTGAGAAACTCCATCGAAAGATAGTAGAGCCGCTTAGGATTTTGTTGTTCGTAGGTTTTCTCTGTTAAGAGCCATCGCTGAGATAGTACGTCGCGCACTGACCGGGCAAGCGCCTCGAACTGGTCGCGCGCCGTCGCCGCCGCCAGATCCACGACGCTGTCAAAGAGCAGGTGCCGTTCATACAGTGCTTCGTCGGTTCCGGAGAACTGCACGGGACCGCATCCGTACTGCGTGGTGAGTCTCTCAGCATCCGGCGATGCCTTCGGTTTCGCTGCAGCCTTAGTCGCCATGCCCAACTCCTACAAAGTCATGATTCATAACAAACTTATTTCGAGCCAACTCCGCCTAATCAGCGGCCCCTGGTGCATCAGCAACCACTTGAGGCTGCTGTTTCGTCTCCCACTTGATCAGCTTCAGATCTAACACGAAAATCGAATACAGCACAGGCACGAGCAGTAGCGTGATGAACGTTGCCACGGCAAGCCCGCCTATCTGTGCATAACAAAGAGGCTGCCATAGGGGCCCTCCTTCAAGCGCCAGCGGGAAAAGCGCCAATATGGTCGCTCCTACAGTGATCATTACGGGCCGAATACGCTGAATGCCTGCGTCTGGAAGTGCCTGCACCAGGGGCTCCCCTTTCGCATGCATTTCCTCGATAAAGTCAAACAGCACGATGACGTGGCTGACGATTACGCCGATTAAGCTGGCGATGCCCAGAAAAGCCATAAATCCAAACGGTGTATGCATAACCGCAAGAGCGATCAAAGAGCCGATCACTCCATACGGAGCCGCGGCGAATACCAGAAGGGGTTTCACTGCATTATTGAATTGAACCAGTAGCGCTAGATAAATGCCGATTAAAGAGATTAGCAGAACGATTTTGAGATTTGCGAAGCCTTCTATTTGTTTCGCTCTTTCGCCTCCGATTCGGAGCCGGTAACCCGGCGGCAGATTCTTCCGAAGCTCCTGCACTTTCGGAAGAATTGAATCAAGCACCTCGGAAGCGAGCACTCCAGGCTGGGGGTAGCAAAGAATCGAAATCGTACGAAAATGCTCTCGCCGGGCGATGCGATCTGTTTCTAAGGAATTTCCGACCGTCGCGATCGACAGCAAGGGTACCCGGTTGCTCGTCTGCGAAGAATAAACATATAGGTTCTTGATATCAGCAAGCTGCGCGCGCTCCTGCATGCGAAGGCGCGCCACAATGGGGATGTTTTTGTCGCCTTCCTTAAATACCCCCACTGTCACGCCGCTCAGGGCCGCCGTCGATGCGTTTGCGACATCGGCGTTCGTGATGCCTGCAACATTTGCGCGGTCTGGGTCGATCTGAATCCGCTGCTGAACATCATCAGGGAACCAATCATCGCGAAGAACGGAAACACCACGAGCTTGAGCGACGATGTCCTGAGCCTGCCGGGCAATCTGTCGCAGCGTACGAATGTCGCTAGCCTCGTTTCGTGGGTCGACGTCCTTCTGCGCAGAGATCAGCAGCTCTACGGGATTCTCAACAGGATTCGTTTGAAGCTGGCGAACCGTAACCCACGCGCCTGGTACCTCCTTGTCCAGTGCGTCCTGGATCGGACGAGCTAACCGTGGCGACGCTTCTTTATCAGTGACCTGGACAATCATTTGAGCGTAGTTGGTCTGCGGCATTTCCGGCGTGACCGAAAACCAGAAGCGAGGTCCCCCACCACCGGCAAAGGTCGTCAGCGACTTAAGAAGATGCCCGCGGTTTTCCTTGGTAGCGGCGTCAGGTGAAGTTTCAATCACCTGCCGGACAACTCTTTCGGCCTGCATGGCAGCATCATTGGTGACGCTCAAGGGAGCGTCATTCGGCAGCCAAATATCCAAATAAAACCAATACTGGACATCTTCGGGAAAGAATTGGGTCTTAAGGCGAGAACCGAACACGCCGCCGATAACTAGGAAAACCAAGGACCCGCCGAGTACAGCCCAACGATGCTTAATGGCTCTGCCAACCAGCTTGTTATAGAAGCCGTAGAATCCCCGCTGGCGTCTCTCCTCGATCGTCGGTTCTCGCTTTGCCGGAGGACGCAAGATGTAGTAGCCCAGGAACGGGACAAACGTCATTGCAACGATAAGCGCACAAGCAAGACAAGCTGTCATCACGACAGGCAGGCTCTTCAAGAACTCGCCGGTATTGCCGGTCAGCATCAAAAACGGAAGGTAGGCGATGATATTGGTGACCGTCGCGTAGAAAATCGCGGTTGCAAGCTTTGTCGGGCCGAGCCAGCAGGCAATGCTGCGCGGAAACCCTTCCGCCAAATGGCGTTTAATGCCGTCGCCAGAGACCACCGGAACGTCCACGAGAAGGCCCAGTGCGATGATCAGGGTTGCGATGGAGACTTGTTGAAGATCGATCCCCAACATATACACGATACCGAAAGTCATCGCGAGTGTGATGGGTATTGCCAGCGCCATGATCAGCGCCAGCCGCCACTCCCAAAATCCAAGCAGTGAAACAAAAACGACGAGAATGATGGCTTCGACAAGTGCCCGCATGAACAGATGGATGTTCTCCTTGACTTGAAGCGGCTGGTCGGAGGTGTGCGCCAGAATCAGGTCGGCGGGAAGAATTTGGCGAAGCTGCGAAAGCTTCAAATTGACTGACTGGCCGAAGCGCGCGATTTGCTTTCTATCGCGCATGTAGATGGCTAAGGTGATGGCGCGGCTGCGCTGCCAGTGCCCATTTGCGTCCCGCCAAGTGTAATAATTCAGATATTGCGCAGGAGCTTGATAGCCCCGGCTGATCTGAACGAGATCTCGTAGATAGACTGGGGCGCCCTCTGAAGTCGTGGATATAGCCACATCGCCGATACTTCTTGGCGTATTAAATTGTCCTGACGGAATGAGAGTGACCCTGCGCTCGCCCGTTTCCACAGTTCCGCCCGGCGCGATAATATTGCGTGCCGCAAGCACTTTAGAGAGATCAGCAGGACGCAGCCCGTAAGCTGCAAGGCGATCTTGCGAATAGTCCAGATAAACCGTCTGCGGCAAAACGCCACGCCGTTCAACTTTGGAAACTTCGGGGGCACCCTGCAGCGTTCGGCCAATCAGGTCAGAAAAATTGTCGAGTTCGGCGTAGCTGTATTTGTCGCCCGCGACGCTGGCGAGCTTCGTTCGTGTTTCCTTCGGATCGCGAATGACCGCTGGGGCCCAGGCGTCGGGATGCAACTCGGATCGTTTAAGCTGCTCGGAGAAAAATCGCCGGCTAAACGCTTCAATAGAGGTATCATCCGCATCGGAAACGCCATCCACGCCGATGAATCCGTCTCCTTGTATGATTTCCGAGTCTCGAATAATTCCGGTAGTCCGCGCTTGCTCTTGAAAGAGGTAGCCGGCCTCAAGAACCTGTTGCGCCGAAATCGATTGCGGGAAGCAATCCACCACCGTGATCCGCTGACCCTCTCGATTCTGGCGCTTAGCGTCACGAGCTTTGCGAATCGCCGATTCAACGGAATTGGCACGAGCTGCAATTTCAATGTCGTCTTCCTTCGGGCTTGCGACCGTCAGCATGAGGGCGGCGGTGTCTCCAAAATCGCTCTGGAAAGTGATGGGACCGGCGCCCTGCGGTAACTGAGAATTTAGAGCATCCAGCTTGAGGTTGATATCGCTGAATTGCCGCTTGATATCGGTGATGCCCTCATCCAGTTGAATGGTCACAAACGAATAGCCTGGAAGAGATATGGACTTAATACCGTAGTCCGCATCGGTTCCCGGATGAATGGTCTTATTCTCAGCCGCAACGTCCTCAATTCGACGGGTAACAAACTGTTCGACCTGTTGCGCTGTGGCTCCGGGCCATGGACAAGCCGCCACCCCGAGGCGCACGGGAATGTCCGGGTCCTTTCGCTGCGGCATGGATGTATATCCGAACCAGCCCCAAATGAGCACTCCCGCCAGAAGCACCCAGGAGATGTGCGGGTGCTCGACGAAAAACCTCGGGATATTGCGGCGATTACTGCTGTCTTGCTCGTTTGCGATTGCCATTTGTTGCTATACCTCTATGGGAGAACTTGGATGAAATCGCCATCCTTCAAACCGGCGGCCCCAACAACGACGACCTTTTCTCCTGGCTTCACACCATCGACTGCCACGTCATTTTCGTGGGTTTCACCGAGGGTGACGCCGCGCAAATGCGCCACCCATTCGCCGCCCTGTTCACTGGCGACGAAAACCGCATAGCGTCCAGGTGAAGCGGGGTCGGCAACAACGGCGCTCAGAGGCACGGAGGGAACCGGCGCTCTTTGAGAGCCCGACAGATTGAGCGAAACGATCATCCCGGGCTTCAAATAGCTCTTGGGATTAGGTATGGTCACTTCGATAGCGAAAACACGGGTTTTCTCGTTAGCGCTCGCGGCGATACTCGTGACCCGCCCGTTGTACTCTTTCGGATCGTCCTGCAGATAAATGCTGAATTGTTGCCCCAGGCGCAGGCGCCTTACGGCATCCTCGGGAACGCCAAAACCGATTTTGACCGCACTCGTGTCGGCGATGGTAAAGGCCGCCATCCCGGGTGCTGCGAGGTCCCCTAGTTCAATGTTCCGGGCAAGGATGTACCCCGAAAATGGCGCCGTCAGATCGGCATCCTTGAGAGCCAATTGAGCTTGGTGCAGAGTAGCCTTCGCCTGATCCACAGCGCCGAGCGTCGAATCGAATCTAGCCTGCGCTTGATCAAAATCGGGCTTGGTCAAGCTCTGTGTGGCGTAAAGCGCCTTCGCACGCTCATAATCCAGCGTTGCCTGGACATGCTGCGCCTGGGCTTGACTCAGCGTTGCCGCGGCTTGGTCAAGCTGATTCTTCAAATCCTGATGCCGGATCTGCGCGAGAACAGTGCCTCGGGTTACATAATCTCCTGAACCTATGTCTCGACGACGTCCGTCTGCGCCCACGACCTTTTTAATTTCCGTCACATATCCTGCGGACTTGAATGACAAGCTCGCTTGTGCGAACGGCAGAACGGAAGCCGAGTAGCGCAAATCTTTTGAGGACGAATACAAAGTCACATCCACCAGATGAACAGGCGTGGGCGACTTGGTGGCTACTTGCGTGGCTTGATGACAGCCATTTGTAGCCGCCATCATGGCGAAAAGCACAGCCGTTATTGCTGGTCCGAGCCCTATTCTCAATTTGCTGTTCATACTTTCCACTCCGCACCATTCGCTTTCTTGACCTCTGCCCTGCTGGCTGTTAGTCCCAAAATAATTCTTGTTCTCATCGGTCACTCTTCTCCCATCGCCTTGCGCAGCTCGGCAAAAGCGCTCCAATAGGAGGAAAGTGCCTGCTGGTACTGAAATTCCGTCTCGGTGCTTCGAGCCTGCGCCTGCAGCAAGTCCTTTATGAGCGCGGCCTGCTCTTTGTACTTATTGCTGGTAACCCGGAATTGCTCAACGGCCGCTTCGTGTCCGGTTCGCTCCGCTTTCAAGAGCAGTGCTGTCTCTTGCCACTTGCGATACTTGGCTCCGACTTCCACCACGATCTGCGCTGCGGTCTCCTGTGCCCCGTTACGCGCCTGTTCGACTGCCTTGGCCTTTTCGGCTACGTTGTTGTGGCGGCGTCCCCAGTCGAACGGCTCCCAGGATAAGTAGAAGCCGGCAGTGGCAACGTTCTCCGGAAGTACGCGGACGTTGTTGAGCCCCTGGTATCTCACGGACAAGCTGAGGTCAGGGATGTACTCCGCTTTCGCGATGCGGCGGTCGTATTCCGCCTGCTTCTCCCGGAGGAGCGCTTGACGAACTTCGGGCCGGTTCTGCGAAGCCTTGTCTCGTGCGGCATCGATGGTCAGATCGGTTGCCTCCTCCTCGGGCATCGAAGCAACGCGAAACCTCGTGCCCAGATCGCGGCCCAGCAGTTGGTTCAAGTGCTCGCGCTGGGTTGCGAGCCCGTTCTCCGCGACTGACAACTCATACCGCCCTTTTGCGAGGCGTGCATCGACCTCCAGCGCATCTGCCCGGAGCACTGTCTTTTCTGCGATGTATCGGGCCGTGATTCGCTGCGCCTCTTCTAAGGTCTTCACGGCTTCGCGCGCCGCTTCTACGCCGGCTTGGGTGGCCACAAGCTCGAAGTACGCGGTTCGAACCTCGGCGGCGATCTTCTGGCGCTCAGCACGGACGTCTTCACGAGCTATTTGGCGCCCAAGCTCGGTCGCACGAATTCCGAGGCCGATCTTGTACTGCTGCGTGATTGGCTGATCGAAAGCACTAGTTAAATAAGTCGTGAATCGCGCGGGATTACGAATCTTTGATTCGGACGAGGGAATAGGGCGGCCAGTCGCATCTGTGCCGAACGAGCCGGCGGGGAACGTGAAGTCAAACGAGTGCATTAACTCGCCCCCCAGGACGGCAAATTGAAACTGCGGCAGCCGCCGACTGCGGGCCGTACTCACTCGGAAGTCGAACTTCTGCGCTTCCAGCGCGAAGTTCTTTACCAGCCGATTGTTCTCGAGCGCGAGCGATACGGCATCGTCCAACGTAAGCAATGGGGGGAGGGAGGCGGCTGACGATGTCGCTTGCCGTTGCGCCAGCACTGAGGCCGGGTATGCAACGGCCAACGTCAAGAAAATCACTAGAGCACGCTTCCTTGTCATGTGCAGGAACCTCAACTGATGAACTACACTCGAACGGTTCTCATGTCTTGCAGATGGGCTGCCAACGAGTGCCCGTGGCAAATCATTGAATCTCAAGCTGCCAACCAAGGCTTGCCGCCAGTGTTCGCTGCCCATATCTGGGCAGTGCCCTGCCAAGGGCAGAGGTGCATAGCTATGCGAGAGTCCGATCACGCTCGACGCGCGGACAGGAATTTAGTCGCAGAGCAGCGGCAGATTATTGAGCGCGTAGCGCCTGCAGCTCGGAAATTAGCCGCAAGCATCATGGATTTTCGCCGCCCGCCAAGTTGGCACAAATCGTGCTTTGACGAGGCCGTGGAGATTTGAAATGGCAACCACGACACTCACCAGCGCAATGCGGCCAACTGCTTCCCGGCTAGAAACGGCGGATCAGATTTGCGCCGCTTTTACCGAACATCGCGAAGAGTTGGCGTGGCTTGCCGGATTTCTGACCGGGGATGAAATGGTGGCGGAGGCCTGCATCATCGACGCACGCAGACTTGCTCAGAACGAGGCTGACGTCTTCCAGGAATGGCTTTGGCCATCGGCGCAAGATGCCATCATCCGCTCCGCCCTTGATGTGCAGCAGGTGCGGATTGGCCAGCTTTCTTCAGCGTACGAGAGCCACGGTTGCATTCACGAGCAGCATGCAACATCACCTTTAGATATAGACACGCTTGACTTCCTGGTGCGTGAATCCGATGAGGCTCGGCTTAAACTTGATTCCATCTGTCGTTTCGTGCTGGTTTTGCGGGGGATTGAAAACCGGCTTTTGCCTGAAGTCGCCTTGCTGCTCGAGATCAGTGAGCATGCGGTGGAGGCCGCTTACTGCGCGGCACTTCAGTCCATCGATGTCATCCGGAGCCAGGCGATTGTTGAGTCAGATGGTTATGCGGCGACGTATAACTGAACTTCGGGCATAATGGGCTGGCCGACGAGAGGGATGCATTTGATGGGGTGTCACAAACAGTTGTGCCAGTCGGGTTGATAATTGCGGCTGATTCTGACGTGAATGGAGTTAACGGCGCGCTCACTCGCATACGAGCAATAAGTTCAGGCGTGATAACCAATAACGCAACCCGCTATCGAACCCTGCTGGACATGTCCAGCGCTGTGGCCGATCAGCCCACTGTAAAGGCCATGCTGCGTAGCATGCGTAGCATTCTGTCCACTAGTTGTAGCTTCCATGGAGCCCACCTCTACGTTCTGGACGGGGACGGAGAAAGTCTGCAGGTTTTGGAGTTCGATCGAGAACCGGATGCACCCCCGGTCAAGATTGGTACCAAGATTTTGCGTATCGGTGTGGTGGCACGGGTACTTGAGGAACAAAAGCCAGTTTTTCTCCCGGACGTATCCCTGGAAATGTTGAAACATCCGGAGTTGGCTCCATTTGCAGCCGAGTCTGTGGGCCGAAGCACCTACGTTTTTCCAGTATCTACGTCGCAACGGCGATACGGAGTTCTCGCAGTGACAAAAGAGCGGGAGCAGGAATTCGTTCCCGAAGATGTCGAACTGCTCGGCGCGCTGGCTTCGCACCTTGCGGTCGCGCTCGAGTGCGCGCTGGCGAGGGATAGCGCAGAGCTTTATCACAGACAAGTGGCGGAAGAGCGGGATCGGCTCAGGCTGTTGCTGGAAATCAACAATCACATCGTTTCAAAGCTGGACATTACTGATTTGTTTCGGTCCGCGTCGGCCTCCATCCGGAGTTATTTCCGGCACGATTTCACCGGATTCTGGCTCATCGATAAACAATCAAACCGGCTTGAACTTGCCGTCCTGGATTTTCCCGGCAGTAAAGGGTTTCTGACCGATGTCGCGGTTCACGAACTCAGCTCGAGCGACCACGAGAAGCTGCATGCCCACAAACCTGAATTGCTGTCCGCCGCAGAGATTGAGATGCTGCCGGTGCCAATCACTGAAAATCTGAGAGCTGAATCAATCACCGCCATAGCGCTTGCCCCGCTGACAACTGCAACTGGGCCTTTGGGCGTGATTACGATGGGTAGCCGCCGACCAAATAGCATTGGGCAAGAAGACTTGGACCTGTTGTCTCAGATCAGCACTCAGATCGCGCTTGCGGTCGAGAATGCAGTTGCTTACGGACGGGTCACGGCGGCGAGGGATCGCCTGGAAGAAGAGCGCCTGTACCTCGAATCCGAGATCCGGTCGGAATATAGCTTCGAGGATATTGTCGGAAAAAGCGCGGCGTTGCGGGCAGTGCTGGACCAGATCTCCATCGTTGCCCCGACCAGTTCCACTGTGCTGTTGCATGGTGAAACCGGAACTGGAAAGGAGTTGATCGCCCGGGCGATCCACAGCAACAGCCCGCGGCGGGATCGGACATTTGTGAAAGTGAATTGCGCCGCGATTCCCTCCGGTCTTCTCGAGAGCGAGCTCTTCGGACACGAAAGGGGCGCCTTCACGGGGGCGTTGATGCAGAAGAAGGGCCGCTTCGAACTGGCCGATCACGGCACTCTGTTCTTGGACGAGATCGGCGACATCAGCCTCGAACTACAACCGAAATTGCTTCGCGCTCTTCAGGAACAGGAGTTCGAGCGCCTGGGCAGCACGAAGACCACTCACGTGGACGTCCGTATCATCGCCGCGACGCACCGCGACATTCCCGCGATGATCCGCGACGGGCAGTTTCGTGAGGATCTGTTCTATCGACTGAACGTGTTCCCGATTGAGATCCCGCCCCTTCGCGATCGGTCGGGCGACATCCCGCTTCTGGTTCATTACTTTGTTTCGCGCCTGGCGCGCCGAATGCAAAAACAGATCAAAACGATCCCGAAGCATGCAATGGAGGCCCTAAGCAGTGCCGCCTGGCCCGGCAACATTCGCGAATTGGAGAACTTCATTGAGCGGGCCGTCATTCTCACCCAGGGCAGCGAGTTGAATGTCCCGCTTGCAGAACTGAAGAGCACGATGCGAGCGCCTCGGACTGGCTCGGTATCCACGTTTCACGACGCCGAGCGGCAGGCCATCATCGACGCGCTGAAGGCTGCTTCAGGCAAGCTTGCCGGCGCGGGCGGTGCGGCAGAACGCCTCGGCCTGAAACGTACGACGCTGCAAAACAAAATGCGCCGCCTGAACATCACTCGCGCCGATTACTCCCACTGACCGCATCAGGTCGCACTGACAGCCGACGGGCAGCACCGGCCCTTACCACTTACCCGCATCAAAATCCAAGCAACTACAGCCCAAGGATTTGCAGGCTGCCTGCTCTTTGGAAATAAAGATGCCTTCTTCCCAGGCGAGCGGTTTAGCAGTTCATAAAAAATTTGAGGTGAGACATGTACAAGCTCGTCAGGCTGGCAGCCATCTTCCTTCTACTGGGCTTTGCGGCATGGGCGCAGGAAGTTAGGAACGAGTTCACCATCCAGGGCTCAGGCTTTTTCCCGAAGGAGACCACGGCCAACGGAGTCACCAGCAAGCCGACGTATTCGGGCGGAGTCATGGCCGGATACCGTTTCAATCTGAACAGGTGGCTCGCGGTCGAAGGCGACTACGACTACTTCCGCAACGGTCAGAAGTTTCTGGGCACCAGTGGCACGGCCTACATTGGCACGAACGTGCATGCGGTCACAGGGGCGGCGGTCGTGAAGCTTCCAACGTTGCAGAAGTTCAGACCATTTGTTCTCGCCGGAGGCGGCGCCATGGTTTTCGATCCACATGACAGCGTTGGCATCGACCGGCAAACCCGAGGTGCGTTCGTATACGGCGGTGGAGGTGATTATCCGCTGGTTAGACATGTCGCCATCCGCGCGCAGTATCGGGGGTTCGTTTACAAGGTGCCCGACTTTGGCATCGGCCAACTCAAACTCGATAAGTACACGCACGCCGCGGTGCCGTCGGCGGGCTTGGTAGTCACGTTCTGATCAAACAGCCGCAAGGAAGCCCAGCTGACCTGGGTTTCAGGTCGGCGTGGCCTCTTGAGGCAAACTGCAGTATTTCTGGCGGGTCGCCTGGATGAGCTCGGAATCGCCGTGGGGTCCTTCTCCCTCGGGGGTGTGGCGGGGCAGCAGCTTTGCCGCACCCTCCCGCCTCGAGATACGCGTACCTGAAGAATGGAGTGCCCGGATGCAGGCAGTGACCGCGGCAGGGCAGGCGGGAACGAATTGCGAAATAACAGATCTGATGTATTTTCAATCACTTGCATTTCCAAGTCGTTGGCACGCGGTTTGCGCAATCCCAGGTGGAGCATGGAAGGCATCCCTTCCGCGAGAGACCAGAATGCTACGCGTCGAATTTAATCACGATGGAAATGGCACGCTGTTCGTATGGCTCCAAGGTCGGCTGGTGGGCCCCTACGCCGAAGATGCAAGAACCACCCTGGCTCGCTACCAGTTTCCGCCGACGGTCGTTGTAGATCTTTCGGAGCTGACCTTCATCGACTCGCTCGGCGAAGAGGTGCTGTTGTGGCTGGGCCGCATAGGTAGCGAGTTTGTTG
>Ga0335081_10010746_pt1 | contig 14802 bp, 11 predicted proteins | sample Lox_Sample_35_FD_206713 | JGI IMG/M metagenome (GOLD analysis project Ga0335081, IMG submission 206713) | Soil microbial communities from Loxahatchee National Wildlife Refuge, Florida, United States - Lox_Sample_3.5 | ecosystem: Environmental > Terrestrial > Soil > Wetlands | place: USA... | reverse complement strand
CCGCGAGGCGATCGCCGTCAAATACATTCCATGCCGAAACCGAGGGATCCCACACGGGGACATCCGGCGCGGGCTTGAATGAGACATGGAAGAGCCGGGCAGCGGTGTCCAAAATGCCTTGCTGCACGCGGTCATAGGTGAAGTACGGGCGCACCGATCGCGAATCGAAATTGAAGTTGGCGCGAGCGTACTGATCCTCCCAGTAGAGCCGGCCGTAAGGCGGAATCGCAGCCAGTCCCGGCTGCTTCTGGCGGGCGAAGGCCAGCAGCATGTCGTATTCGCGGCGCGAAGCCGAACGCGAGGCGACATCGACCTCGTTCAGGAATGATTTCATGTTCGCCGCCGTGCCGATCATCTGGTCGGCGGTGGCGAGATCGGCGAAAGTGGGATAGCCCAGAATTTTGGCCAGCTGGTAGCGGGTCTTGAGCACGTCGAGAAGAATGTCCCTGTTCGCCGGATAGGCGCGCGTCAGGTAGGCGAGGTACATACGCTTGCGGACGTCGTCGCTGGTGGCATAGGTGATGATGGGCGTGAAATCGGTCTCATCAGTCGAGAGGGTGATAGTGCCGTCGGCGGCGGGTGGGTGCGCTGCGATGAAATCGTCGGGCAGGCCGGCCAGTTCGCTTTTATCCTTCAGCGTGATGTGATTCGGATTCTCCTGGATGTTGCGGCCGAACTTGAGCGCGGCGTCGGTGATGTGGTCCTGCATCGTCTTGATCTCGGCCCGCGTGGCGTCGTCTTTGTCGACGCCTGACAAGCGATATTCAAGCAGGGTGCGCTCCATGTAGTGGCGCGTGGCCGGATCGGCGCCGGAGACATCAACCGAGGCGAGTGCGCGATAGACTTCCTGATTCAAGCTCAGGATGGTGCGCGCCTGCTGCACCTTCTGCGCCAGCGCCTGGCCGGCATCGCGAACTTCTTTCTGCGGCGCGACCGCGTACATCAGGTACGACTCTGACCCGGCGAGTCCCAGTTCATTGATTGCGCTGTCGTATGGACGGAGTGTGTTCTCGAGCGTGCGCGTGCCCTTTACGGCGACCAATTCGTCGACATACTTCTGCTCGCGGGCGAGATGATCGCCGACCCACTTTTCCGCCGCCGGACGGTCGAGTTTGCCGGCCCAGATGTGCAGCGGATCGTTCTGGCCATGACTGTCCGTGGATGTCGCGAACACGAAGAGTACGCTGGCGCAAAGAATGGCGAGAAGCGAGCGGCGAAACGGCAGGCTACGAAAATCAGATGAGGAACGCGAGACGGATGCAAGCGACACGGCAATCTCCTGAATGGTCGTCGAAGGGGACTCTGGACCGGCGGATTTGACTTGATACGTGCGTCTTAATAGTGACGGACTCATCCCTGTTTTGTCACATTGCTAGAAGCAAGGGGATGTCCCAGGGCCGGTGAGAGGATAGCAGAGGAGAGCGACCTCAGACGTAAGACCGCGGACCTCGAGCTATGTGCGGCGGATAGCGCGGGACGAGCACCCACCCGCAGATGACGAGTCAAATTCAAAATCCCCACCCTGTCGCAAAGAATGCGACGAGGATGGGGCAAACAAAACAAGAGCGGCCCGAACCTTCTGGGCCGCCGGACAGCCGAGGGCGGCTGCCCCTACATTGCCGATAGTTGAAAGCTGAGAGCTGACAGCTGCCTGCTACGTCCCCTCACTCCAGCCCGCCAAGTATTCTTCCTGTTCCGGCGTGAGGCGGTCGATCTTGATTCCCATGGACTCGAGCTTCAACCGCGCGACGCGCTTGTCGAGTTCGTCGGGAACCTTGTAGACGCGTTTTTCGAGCGTCTTGGCGTTTTTCACCATGTACTCGACGGAAAGCGACTGGTCGGCGAAGCTCATGTCCATCACGGAAGCGGGGTGGCCTTCGGCCGCGGCCAGGTTGATGAGGCGGCCTTCGCCGAGCAGATTAATTTTGCGCCCGTCCTTGAGTGAGTACTCGTCGACGAAATTGCGCGTGGTCCGCTTCGACGACGACATTTTTTCCAGCGCGGGAATGTCGATTTCGACGTTGAAGTGGCCGGAGTTGGAAACGATGGCTCCGTCTTTCATCAAATCGAAATGCTCTTTGGTGATGACGTTCTTGTTGCCGGTCACGGTGCAGAAAACGTCGCCCAGCTTGGCGGCTTCGTTCATGGACATGACGCGGAAGCCGTCCATGACAGCTTCGAGCGCCTTGGTGGGATCGACTTCCGTCACAATGACTTCAGCCCCGGCGCCCCGCGCGCGGGAGGCGAGGCCGCGGCCGCACCAGCCGTACCCGGCGATCACAAACTTCGATCCGGCAAGCAAGAAATTCGTCGCGCGGATGATGCCGTCAATCGTGGATTGCCCGGTGCCGTAGCGGTTGTCGAAGAAGTGCTTGGTGTCGGCGTCGTTCACGGCGACGATGGGATAGCGCAGCACGCCTTCTTTCGACATCGCCCGCAGGCGAATCACGCCGGTCGTAGTTTCTTCGGTGCCGCCGATCACGCCTTCGAGCGCATCGATGCGCTTGGTGTGCAGGATGGTCACCAGATCGGCGCCGTCGTCCATGGTGATGTGCGGCTTGTGGTCGATGGCAGCGACGATGTGGCTGTAATAGGTGTCGTTGTCTTCGCCCTTGATGGCGAACACGGGAATGTTGTGGTCGCGCACCAGCGAGGCGGCGACGTCATCCTGCGTGGAGAGAGGGTTCGAGGCGCAGAGCACCACTTCAGCGCCGCCGTCGCGCAGGCAGATGCCGAGGTTGGCGGTTTCGGCTGTGATGTGCAGGCAGGCTGAAATGCGGATGCCTTGGAGCGGCTGATTCTTGATGAACTCTTTGCGGATGATCTGCAGCACCTTCATGGACTGATTCGCCCACTCTATGCGCTTCTTCCCCAGGTCGGCCAGTTCGAGACTCTTGATATCGCAATTGACTGCTGCTGTTGACATGCTTCTCCTCTGCTCTTTCTCTTTCTCAGTGGCGCGCTAAAAGTTACCAATATTCGAGTGAAAATCCTGAACCGCAGAGGGCACTGAGGAACACAGAGGAAACTGGCTTCCCCAGTGAACCTCTGTGCCCTCTGTGGTTCGATCTTACTTGCGAGCGACCACGGGCTCGCGCAATCCGGCATCGCTGGCCAGTTTGGCGGCCTTGTCGGTCGATTCCCAGGTGAAATCGGCGTCGCTGCGTCCGAAATGGCCGTAGGCCGCCGTTTTGCGATAGATCGGGCGGCGCAGGTTCAGCGTTTCGATGATGCCGCGCGGCGTCAACTTGAAGTGAGCGCGAATCAGGTCCGGAATGATCGCCGGATCAACTTTCTCCGTGCCAAAAGTTTCGACCAGCACGCTGACCGGATCGGCCACGCCGATGGCATAGGCGAGTTGCACCTCGCAGCGATCGGACAGTCCTGCGGCGACCACGTTTTTCGCGATGTGGCGCGCCATGTAGGCGGCCGAGCGGTCCACTTTGGTCGGATCCTTGCCGCTGAAACAGCCGCCACCGTGACGGCCCATGCCACCGTAAGTGTCCACGATAATCTTGCGCCCGGTCAGGCCGGTATCGCCCATGGGCCCGCCGATGACGAAGCGTCCCGTAGGATTGATGTGATACTTCGTGTCTTCGTCGAGCAAGTGAGCCGGAATCACCGCCTGGATGACGTGCTTCAGAATCTCGGCGCGCAGTTCGTCGTTGCTGACGGTCTCGGAATGCTGGGAAGAGATGACGACCGCATCGACGCGCTTCACCTTTTTATCTGCGTCATATTCGACTGTGACCTGGGATTTGCCGTCGGGGCGAAGGAAGGGAAGCGTTCCGTTCTTGCGGACCACTGAAAGTTGCTGGGTCAGCTTGTGGGCCAGCGAGATGGGAGTGGGCATCAGGTCCGCATTCTCGTTGACGGCATAGCCGAACATCATGCCCTGGTCGCCGGCGCCGCCGGTGTCAACTCCCATGGCGATGTCGCCGGACTGCTTGTTGATGCTCGAGATGACGGCGCAGGTGTTGGCGTCGAAGCCGTAGAGGGCATTGTCATAACCGATCGAGGCGACCGTGCCGCGTACGACGGTCTGGAAATCGACGTAGGCTTTGGTAGTGATTTCGCCGGCGATGACCACCAAGCCGGTAGCGGTCAGCGTCTCGCAGGCCACGCGGCTGGTCGAATCCTCGGCTAGGCAGGCGTCGAGCACGGCGTCGGAAATCTGATCGGCGATCTTGTCGGGATGGCCTTCGGTTACCGACTCGGAAGTGAATAAATAACGGTTCTTGGATGCCAAGATTTATGTATCTCCTTAATGTTGTTGCACGCTCGGGTGCAGGAAAATTCGGACTCAAGATCTGGAAAACCCGGGGGAAATCCACGCGGCCGCGACACGGCGGCTCGAGCGAGGGGAAGTCCTCAACAAAGGCTACCAGACGGCGTTCGAGCATGCAACGGTTTTGGCGTTAAATGCTTGAGCATGAATCCGATAGGGGAAATTGAGGCGGCGGACGGCGAAAGCGCAGGGTTGGGCGGCGCTAAAGGCTCATTCAGACGATTCTCAACACCAGCAATGTCGCGTCGTCTCGAAAGTTCCCACTGCAGAAGGCGGTAACCTGCTGCATGAGGGCTCGCTGGGTATCGAGCGCACTGGCATCGGCGGAACGGGCGGCGTCAAGAGCGCGTTCCTCGCCGAATTCTTCTAGTTGAGTGTTTTCCGCCTCGATAATGCCGTCGGTCCAGAGCAGAAGCTTGTCGCCCGGCTGAAGTTGCACTCCGTAGTCCTGGTAGACCCAATCCGGCAGTGCTCCAAGCACCGCCCCGCCGCCGCGCAGCGATTCAATCTCGCCGCTTTCCCGCACCAGCAGCCCGGGACAGTGGCCGGCATTTTCGTAGGCAAGCGTGCGGGCCTCCGCGTCGAGCACGGCATAGAAGAACGTGACGAACTTTCCAGAAGCAATGTTCGCGCAAAGGAATTTGTTCAGCTTGGTGCATACCGCCTGCGGCGTGGCGTCGGCGGTGGCGAACGCACGAAATGACGCTTGAAGATTGGCCATCAGCAACGCGGCGGTGATTCCCTTTCCCGCGACATCGCCCACACAGATTCCAACCCGCTTTTCGTCCAACTGAATTACATCGAAATAATCGCCGCCGACTTCGCGGGCGGGCTGCCAGGCACCAGAGATCTGCGCCCCCGGAAGCTGCGGCAGGCGGCTGGGCAGCAGCATCTGCTGAATCTCGCGCGCCCGCTTGAGCTCTTCCTCCTGCTGCTGCAGGGCCATGCTCCCCTTTTCGACTGTCTGCTCCAGTTGCTCGTTGCGGTCCCTCAGTTTTTTGTTGATCTCCTCGACCGCGTAAAGGATCACATTGGAAACGAGGACGACGACGATGACGAATTTGCCCAAGTGGCGAAAGATGATCCAGAACGGTTCGGGATCAATCTTTGTCGCCTGCAGAAGGAATATCGAAGCGAAGGCGCACAAAAGGCCAAACACGATCTGCGTCGGTAAAAAAAGCACCCAGTTCCAGGGAAAGGGGCGCGGGACATAGACGTGGCGGATCAGGAAAGCGATGGGAAGCAGCAGATTCCCCACGCTGAACATCGCCAGCATCATGATCCATAAGGAAGGTTTCTGACCGAGCGAGGCGAGAACGGCATAGAGCACGAGCGCGATGAACAGCAGTATCTGCTCAACCTGCAAGACGCGATACAGCCGGGGGAAGCGCCTACTGAACGGGATAGCAGAGTTGCTCACAGATCGCTCATAACCCGGGGAAAGGGAGTGGAGTCGCCATTTCCGCCCCACAGTATATACGTGTCCGGTGTCCTCGGCTGGCGATCGAAATTCTGCGCAAACCCGGTGAGTTATTGATGTTGAGCTGGCGCCGCGGCAGGCGAGACGTCGCGCATGCCGTTCTCGTCGAAGACGAGGGTCTTGACCTCGCCTTCGGCGCCCTGGGCGGGGAGTTCGCGGCCGTTCCAGACGAAAGTGACGCCGCCGGCGTTGCCTGCTCTGACGGTGATTTCGTGAGCGGCCTGGACGGTGGTGTGGGCCGGCGCGATAAGCAACTCGTGGATGATCGAACGGCCATCGGCTGTGACCGAAATCCAGGAATTCTCGGAAGCCCGGATCACCAGACTCAGTGGCCCGCTGGACGCTGATAAAGACGTGGAATTTGCGGGTTGGTTCGGCGGCGCCGCCAGTTTCGTGTTCGCATCGTTGCCGCCCGTCTGCCCCGAAGTGGAGGAAGGCTTGATCACTTCGGGAGTAAGGGCGCGTTTCTCGGATGTCGTGGCAGTCTTCACTGTGGATGGCCGTGCCGACCCCGGCGCGGAAGTGGAGTGCGAAGGCGAAACCGAAGCACTTGCAGCAGCGGCGGTCGGCGGCGCAGGTTGCGAAGCGGGTGGCGCCGACGCGACCGCAGGCGGGACAGCCGCCCGTGTAGAGGTGGTGTGAGAGTGACGCTGCCACAACAGTGTCGCCAGGACGATGACCAGAAGCGTGAGAAACAGGATTCTCCACGGAACGGGACGATCGCGACGCAAGCCATAGATCTCTCGGGCAGAACTGACGTGTTCGGCCCGCGGGAGCTGAAGTCCGGGCAGTTCTTCGTCGTCGTGTGAATCAGCGCTGGACGAGCCGCGGGCCTGCGGATCCCACACATCCTGCGAGTCGTACTGCGACTGGCGGAGACAGGCCGTGTAATCCTCCACGGCCTGATCCTCGTTCAGTCCAATCTGCTGGGCATACGCGCGGATGAAGCCTTTGTTGAAGACCCCGCCGGGCAGCCGGTCGAATTGTTCGTTTTCGATGGCCAGCAGCATGCGCGAGCTGATCTTGGTGGCATTGGAGACGTCTTCGAGTGAAATGCCCCTCTTCTCGCGCTCTTTACGGAATTTGTCGCCGAACTCTCCCACCGGGACTCCGCAGCGGCGAAGTGGCCTCCGCGCGCGTCACTACGGAATCATCATAGGCCAAGGCGGGCGTCGCCGCCACAATCGCAAGTGTGAGCGGGAGGTAACGTCGGACGGCCGGGCAGACCTCAGACCTCGCACTCAAAGCCTACGGCGTCTTCTTCTGCAGGGTGATGGTGAATTGCGCCTTGCAGGTGTTGGTCGTGTCATCGAAAGCTTCGCCACTGCGGTCGCCTTCGGAAGCTTCGAAGTAAAGCCCGTGCTTGATGCGATCGGGAAGGCCCGTGAAGCGTGCCTTGCCGTCAGTGTTGGTGCCCAGTTCGAGGTCGAGCTTGCGGACATTCATGAAGCCATAGGCGATGTGAACCTTCACCTTGGCCGCGTACACTGGCTTGCCGGCGGAGTCGACGATCGTGAGATCGGCAGTGCAGGGGCCAATGCCGCCGTCCATCACCGGGACTGCCTGGGCGGCACTAGCAGGCGTTGGGCTCGAGGAGTTAGTTTGTGAGAGAGCGATCACCGAGACGACGAGGACGAGAACAAGCGCGAGGGCGCATGGCGTGAGTCGTTTCTTATTCATGGCTTATCAAGATTACGCCGAAGGGCAACTCGTCTGCATTGCGGTCGGGCCGCGGTGGAGAAACGATTGATATCATTGGCATTACGGGTACACGTTACTAACGGTCATTGCCCATGTACGAAAGTGCCGAATATAATTTTTTAACTACTACCCGTCCAGCGAGGATTAACGGTACACGCATGCCTGAGGCCGGCACTCAATTGACGCGGCAAAGCCAGGAACTGAGGATCTTTCACGATGTAGCCAAGGCGCTCACATCGTCGCTCGACCTCGACTCCATCCTGCAAACCATCATGGAAAAGATGGCAGAGTACTTCCGCCCCGACACCTGGTCTCTGCTGATGGTCGACGAGGAGCATGACGAATTGTACTTTGCCATCGCCGTGGGTGAAGCGGCGGAAGCGCTGAAGAATGTCCGGCTGAAGATGGGCGAAGGAATCGCCGGCTGGGCGGCCAAGCACGGCGAGCAGTTGATCGTGCCGGACGTGGACGCGGACCCGCGCTTCGCGCGGCGCATTGACGAATCCACCAAGTGGGAAACGCGCTCGGTTATCTGCATGCCGCTGCGCTCGAAACTCCGCGTGCTAGGCGTGATTCAGCTCATCAACGTCAACATGTCGCAGTTCAACGAGCCGGAGGTTTTCTTTCTGCAATCGCTGTGCGACTACGCTGCCATCGCCATCGAGAACGCCCGCTGGGTCGAGAAGATCCAGGAACTCACCATCACTGACGATTGCACCGGCCTGTACAACGCGCGGCATCTTTACAAGACGCTCGACACCGAGGTCTACCGGTCGTCGCGTTTCGGATACGAGTTCAGCGTGCTGTTCATTGATCTGGATCATTTCAAGTCGGTCAACGACACCTACGGCCACTTGATCGGGAGCAAGCTGCTCGAGGAAATCGGATACCTGATCAAGGCGCAGCTGCGCTTGATTGACTTCGCCTTCCGCTACGGCGGTGACGAATTCGTCGTTCTGCTACCGCAGACGGGCAAGGATCAGGCGCTGGTGGTGGCCAAGCGCTTGCGCGATGCGCTTCGGGCCAGCGCCTTCTGCCGCACGGAAGGGCTGAACCTGAATGTCCGCGCCTCGATCGGGCTGGCAACCTTCCCGCACGACGCCCGCACCGCGCACGACGTGATCCGCCAGGCCGACGGGATGATGTACATGGTGAAGAACACGACCCGCGACAATATCGGCATTGCGCAGCGGGGAGTGTTGAAGTAACGGACGTGCAGGGACAACCGCCCTCGGCTGTCGGGCGGAGCGCAGCTCCGCTTTTCTGCTGGGGCACCGCAATCGTCTGTCTAGTCGTTCTTCTTTTCCGGTGTTGGTGCCGCTGGCGCTGCCGCCTTCCCTTCCGGCTTCCACGGATTCGCATTGGCCGGCGCTTTCGGGTTCACGCCGAAATCCCACACGTCGAGATTCATTCCTTCCTTACCCACGATTTCGACCATTGCGTATTCACCGGGCACGAGACTGGCGGTAGGAGTGAGTTTGAGCCAACCGCCGGCAAGGTTGGTGATGGTCGTGGGAACGAAGTGCTGTTCCTGACTGATCTTGCCGGTGACGGCGCGCTTCACATCACCTAAGATTCGCTTACCGCCCTTTACGTCCGCGCGAAGGATGCGGAAGCGATCGAAGGGGACGATGGGCTGCTCGGGCTGCTGCGGTTGGGCGGAGCCCCGTTGGCGACTCGGTTCTCTGGTTTCCTCGGACTCAGCCGGGGTCGGCTCCACATTGATGTAGATCGAAGGAACGTCCGCGTGACATTGAATCTTGGCGTGCGCGCCATCGAGTTCGATGGCCACCTTCATTCCCGCGATCGGGCTAATGGCGCCACGGAGGATGTTCGCCTTGGTGCTGCGGGTGACGTCGCCGGAAGTCTGCAGCAGCTCGTCCAGCTGGGGCTCGCTCTGGAACGTGTCGAGGAGATAGACGCCTTGTTCCTGCGGCAGGCGCAGGCCCGGCGCGACCTGGGGCCGGGCGGCCTCATCGAGTTCGACCTCACGGTCGAGTTCCTTGTCGAACTCGACGGCTTCGGGCGCAGCAGCGCCCGCAGCCCGGTCTTTTTCGTATTTGTCGGTGGCAGGCCAGTCCACCAGCGAGGAGGGAAGGTCCTCCCATTCCTCGCGCTCGGCGCTGTAATAATGTACGCGGGCGCCTTTGACTTCATATTTTGTGACGATCTGGTAGGAGCCGTCTTTCAGAATAAGCCGCCGGGATGTCTCCTGGGCGCGGGTTGAGAAAAGAGGCCCCAGCAGCAGGAGAATTGAGGCGAGCAGAATCAGCCGAGACCAGCGGTACCACGCTGAGTGTTGTCCCGCGGGATGTCCCGCTAACCGCTCTTTGACCAATTTTGGCTGCGAACGTCGATGAGGTTCGAGGAGCATGGGCTCATCCCATTATCGTCCGGCCGGGAGGGAGAGTCGAATTCTAGAGATGCCTGATTATGGTTGTACGGTTGTAGTATGCTGTTGCTCGCGCATTCCATTCCAAACATGAAACGCACCTCAAAGCTTTGGTTCGGATCGTTTTCTCTGTGCCTCCTAGCCGCCGTCGGCTACACGCAGGATACCCCGGTTCCCGCCTCCGAAACCCAGCACTACTCGGTCCAGGGACAGGCGTCCTCTGGCACTCCGGTTTCGTATGCCTCGGTGACGGAGCTCAACGGAATGCTGGCGCAAATCGACGCTGCCTCAAAGAGCACGCAGGCAGACCTGGTCAAGCTGCGTATCGAGCGCTGGAAGACCGACAACTCCTCCAAGAAGCAGACGCTCGGCCAGATGGATTCCATCCAGCGTAATCTGCAGGGCGCGCTGCCGGAAATCATGGCTCAGTTGCGCGCTGCGCCCGAGGATGTGCCGGCCTCGTTCAAGCTGTACCGGAACCTGGACGCGCTCTACGACGTTCTTGGCAGCGTGGTCGAGTCGGCGGGGGCGTTTGGGACGAAGGACGATTTTCAGACGCTGGAGAATGATCTCAACGGGTTTGAGAGCGCGCGCAAGCAAATGGCGCAGCGCATTGAGAATCTGTCGTCGGCGAAGGAAGCCGAGATCGTGCGATTACGCACGGAATTGAAGACCGCACAGGCAGCCGTTCCTGTCACGCCGCCAAAGAAAGTTGTGGTGGATGACAACGCGCCGCCCCCGAAGAAGCCGGTAGTGAAAAAGAAGCCCGCAGCCAAACCCGCCCCCGCCACGCCTGGGACTCCGGCGAAGCCAGCGGCGGGGCAGACACAGGCACCGGCACAGCCGCCGACAGCAAAGCCGCAATAAACGGCTTCCGCCATCCGGCATCCGGCTCCCGCAACGAGTCTTCTCCCCTAGTTGCTCACGCCGGGAGCCGGCGAGCGGACGCCAGACGCCGAATCTGATACCCTTCCCACCGCATCTAGATTGCACCTGTTTCCCGCTTTGCCTGAGGTCCGAGGTCGGACGTCTGACGTCGGTTTATGAATTCGCACGGGCACATTGTCGCGGTGCTGTTCGGCGTTGCCATCATCTGGATGGTGCTGCTCGACGCGTTTGAGACGGTAGTTCTACCGCGGCGCGTGCTGCGGAATTTCAAGCTGACGGCGTGGTTTCTCCGGCGGACTTGGATCCCCTGGCGCAGGATCGCGGGCCGCATCAAGACCTCTTCGCGGCAGCAGAATTTCCTGGGATATTTCGGACCGCTCTCACTGATTCTGTTGATGGTCTTCTGGGCCGTGGGGCTGATTCTGGCGTTTGCGCTCATCCAATACGGCATTGGCGGGCATGAGCAGCTCAACAACGAGCCACTGACGTTCGGCCGCATCCTGTACCACTCTGGTGAGACATTTTTCACGCTCGGTTACGGCGACATCGTGCCGACCTCGGCCGCATCCCGGGCACTCTCGGTATTCGAAGCGGGGATGGGATTCGCGTTCCTGGGAGTTGTAATCGGATACATCCCGACGGTGTACTCGTCGTTCTCGCGGCGCGAGATTCAGATTTCCATGCTGGATGCGCGGGCCGGATCCCCGCCGACGGCGGTGGAGCTGCTGGTGCGCCTGCGCGGCAGGTCGGAGAATCCGGGGATGGACCAGAGGGTTCTCGATGAAGTGCTGCGCGACTGGGAGCGCTGGTCGTCAGAGCTGCTCGAGAGCCAGATCTCGTATCCGGTCCTGACCTTTTTCCGCTCGCAGCACAGCAATCAGTCGTGGCTGGGCGCTCTGACCACCATGCTCGACGTAACGTCGCTGGTGATGGTCGGGATCGAAGGCGTTCACCCCGGGCAAGCGAAGTTGACGTTCGCCATGGCGCGGCATGCCGCTGTAGATCTGGCGCAGGTGGTGAACGCCCGCTACAACCCCATGGCCGAGGACCGGCTGACGGAAGCGGAGCTCGAAGGCGTGCGCGAAGCGCTGGCAGCTGCGGGCCTGCTTCTGAAAAACGACGATGCGGCGCGGGAAAAACTAACCAAACTCCGCGCGATGTATGAGCCCTACGTCCACTCGATCGCGCGCAATATGATGTTGACGTTGCCGCCGTGGAGACATGCGGAAAAGAAGCGCGACAACTGGCAGGCTGGGCCGTGGGACCGGCTGATCCAGGCGCGAGGGCTGGCTATTTTGGGCCAGAGGCCGCGGCCGGGATCAGCGCCGCGCGCGGGAGAAGATCATTTCTGAGCGCAGTGCTAACATCTTTCCTGTTCCCCGAGAAATGAAACATACGGGCGAAAACGTGGTGCGGATTGAGGCCGAGGCGCTGCGGGCGCTGGCCGATCGCATTGCCGGACCGATGGCGACGGCGTTTCAGGGCGCCGTGGACCTGATGTTCTGCTGCGCTGGGCGCGTGGTAGTGACCGGCATGGGGAAGAGCGGCCTCATCGCGCGCAAGATTGCAGCAACCCTGAGTTCCACGGGCACGCCCGCGCTGTATCTGCATCCGGTGGAAGCGCTGCACGGCGATCTGGGAATGGTGGTGCCCGGGGACGTGGTCCTGGCGCTTTCGGCCAGCGGAGAGACCGAGGAGATGCTGCAGCTGCTGGCGACCATCAAAAGGCTGCAGGTGCCGCTGATCACCATGACCGGGGATGAGATCTGCGCCCCCCCAAGAAACACAAGATCCCTCGACTCCGATTCCTCGTCCGCACGCGGACGAGGAATCTCCGCTCGGGATGACAATAAAGGAAGGGTTTCAACTCTGGCTGCGGCCGCCGACGTGGCCCTTGATTGTTCCGTGGCGCAGGAAGCCTGCTCGCTCGGTCTGGCGCCCACGGCTTCCACGACCACAATGCTCGCGCTCGGCGATGCCTTGGCGGTCACATTGAGCGAGCGGCGCGGATTTAAGGAAGAGGATTTCGCCAATCTGCATCCCGGCGGAAAGCTCGGCAAGCGGTTGGCGCGCGTCGAATCGCTCATGCACACCGGCAATGCTCTGCCGCGCGTGACTCCCCAGGCAAGAATGCCGGACGTCATCTACGAAATGTCACGCAAGAAACTGGGCGTGACGGCGGTGGTCGAGGGCGAGCGGTTGGTGGGCATTATCAGCGACGGCGATCTGCGGCGGCTGCTCGAGAAGCGCGGAAAAGACGTGCTCGATCTGACCGCCGGCGAGGCCATGACGCGCAATCCGAAGACGATCAGGGCCGCGGAGTTTGCCGCCACCGCAATTGCACTCATGGAGGAGAAAAAGATTACGTCGCTGATGGTCGTGGACGGCGGCGGGAAGCTAGAAGGCATCGTGCACCTGCACGATCTGTGGGGAACGGAAATGATGTGATGAGGAATTGGGAAATTGAGTAATTGTGAAATTGAAACGTAGAGTTCCAGCCGAGCGGTTTTCAATTACACAATTCCCAAATTACTCAATTACGAAATTGAGAGGTTTATGTATCACTACGATCCCAATACGGCGCTGGAAGAACTGACCGAAGATGCGACTCTGCCCAACCCGGTGCATGTGCGCGACATGATCCTGCGCAAGAAGCTGACGCCCGACAAATCGCTGGAACTCAACCGACTGTTTGTGGAGTATCAGAAATTTTTCGGCGAAGCCCAGAAGCTGGGGAAAGAGATACTGAAGCAACTGGCGGCATAAGCCGTAAGGATCAGGTGGCGTCAGCCGGGGCGGCTGGCCGGGCGTGTCGACCTTCCCCTCCCACCATTCCCGAGTCTGCGGGTGTGTTATTCCAGTCTTGCCGCCGCCGGGCTTCGCCCGGCCGGACAGCCGGGGCGGCTGTCCCTACGTGGGCCGTCCCGCTTTAATCATTTACAATCAAGGATTCTTCATTCCTCTGAGAACATAACTATGCATCGCTGGTCAGAACTGTTCATTCCTACCCTCCGCGAGGCGCCGGCTGACGCCGAAGTTGCTTCGCACAAATTTCTCGTCCGGGCGGGCTACATCCGGCAACTGGCGGCCGGCATCTACTCGTATCTTTTCCTCGGTAATCGCTCATTCAACAAGATCATGGCCATCGTGCGCCAGGAGATGGACCGCATCGGCCAGGAATTTTATCTGCCGGCGCTGCATCCGCGCGAGATCTGGGAGGCCAGCGGCCGCTGGGCGGTGATGGGCGACAACATGTTTCGCCTCAAAGACCGCAAGGGCGGCGACATGTGCCTCGGCTTCACCGAAGAAGAGGTTATGACTTCCATCGCCTTAAAAGAGCTGCGCAGCTACAAACAACTGCCGCAGATCTGGTATCAGATCGCCCCCAAGTTCCGCGATGAGCCGCGGCCGAAGTCGGGACTGCTGCGGGTACGGCAATTCATCATGAAGGACTCGTACTCCTTTGACATGGACGCTGCCGGGCTCGATGTTTCCTACAAGAAACACTACGACGCCTACTGCCGCATCTTCGACCGCTGCGGGCTGAAATACATGGTGGTCGAAGCGGATTCGGGCGCGATGGGCGGCAAGGAATCGCACGAGTTCATGGTACGAACTCCGGCGGGAGAAGACCAGATCGTAAGCTGCGACGGATGCCGATACGCGGCGAACATGGAGAAAGCCACGTCGAAGCTCGATGCCGTCGAGGATCTGAAGCCGGAAGGCGACGGCAAGCCGCTGCTGGTCCACACTCCGGGCAAAGGAGCGATCGCCGACGTCGCCGAATTCCTGAAAGTCTCTCCCAAGCAGGACATCAAAGCAGTCGCCTACATGGCGCTGAAAACCGGCGAGGGAGGAAAGAAGCTAGAGCAGCCCGTGGTTGCCTTCCTGCGCGGGGACCACACCGTCAACGAGACGAAGCTGCTGGGGCTGCTGAAGGCCGGCGAACTGCGGCCCATGCAGGCGGAAGAATTGCAGCGCTACTTTCAGGGGCCTGCCGGCTACATCGGTCCGGTGGGCGTGGTCGCGCGTCCGCGCGAATTGCTGGGCCTG
>Ga0335081_10010745_pt1 | contig 14803 bp, 13 predicted proteins | sample Lox_Sample_35_FD_206713 | JGI IMG/M metagenome (GOLD analysis project Ga0335081, IMG submission 206713) | Soil microbial communities from Loxahatchee National Wildlife Refuge, Florida, United States - Lox_Sample_3.5 | ecosystem: Environmental > Terrestrial > Soil > Wetlands | place: USA... | reverse complement strand
TCGGGATTCATCCCAACCCCCGGTGCGAGCGAGATTCGCACCTACGAGCGCTCGATCTCTTCGAGCTGCGACTGGAGCTCGAGCCACGCGGCTTCCGCGCGAGCGAGCTGCCAGTTGAGGTCGCCCTGGCGCTCCAGCGCCGCGACGAGGCTCTCCTTGCTCGTCTCCGCGTACGCATCCTCGGTGGTAAGCCACGCCTCGAGCTCCTGCTTTTCGCCGGAAAGCGCTTGCATCTCCGCTTCGACCGCGGCGATCCGCTGTTGCAGTGGATGCTTGAGCTCGGCCAGGCGTGCCCGTTCGGCGGCCTGGGCACGGCGCCGGGCTTTGCGGTCGGTCGCGGGCGCAGCGGGCGCAGGCGCATCGTCGGCGCGCCGCCGGCGCGCCCATTCGCGGTAGTCGTCGAGGTCGCCCTCGAACGGCGAGAGCGATCCGTCGGCCACCAGCCACAGCTCGTCGGCGGTCGCGCGCAAGAGGTGCCGGTCGTGAGCGACTACGATCAGCGCGCCGGCATAGTCCTGAAGCGCCTCGGTCAGCGCTTCGCGCATCTCGATGTCGAGATGGTTGGTGGGCTCGTCGAGCAGCAGCAGATGCGGCCGCTGCCGCACCAGCAGCGCGAGCGCGAGGCGGGCCTTCTCGCCGCCGGAAAACTCGGCCACCGGCGCCGCGACCCGGTCGCCCCGAAAATCGAAGCCACCCAGGAAGTCGCGCAGCGCCTGCTCGCGCGCCTCCGGGTCGAGCCGCCTGAGATGCCACAGCGCGTCGTGCTCAGGCCGAAGCTGCTCGAGCTGGTGCTGCGCGAAATAGCCGATGGAGAGATTCTGCGCGGTGAGGCGCCGGCCGGCGATCGGCTCGAGCTCGCCCGCGATCGCCCGGAGCAGCGTCGACTTGCCGGCGCCGTTCGGTCCGAGAAGGCCGATGCGCTCGCCGGCGAGGATGGACCAGTCGATGCCGCTCACGACCGGCGCGCCGCCGTAGCCGACGGACGCGTGCTCGAGCCGGACGAGCTGGCGGTCATGGATCTCCGCCGATGGAAAGTCGAAGGAGAAGGGACTGTCGACATGCGCTGGGGCGATCGCCTCCATCCGCTCCAGCGCTTTGATCCGGCTTTGCGCCTGCTTCGCCTTGGTCGCCTTGGCGCGGAAGCGGTCGACGTACGCGCGCAGGTGAGCAATGGTTTTCTGCTGCCTCGCGTACGCCGCCTGCTCGCGCGCGAGCGCCTGCGCGCGCTGGTTTTCGAAGGCGGTGTAGTTGCCGTTGTAGACGCGGAGCGTGCGCGCGTCGAGGTGCACGATGGTCGTCGCGACCGCGTCGAGAAAATCGCGATCGTGCGTGACGAGGATGAGCGTCCCGGGATAGCGCTGCAGCCACTCCTCGAGCCACAGGACGGCGTCCAGGTCGAGATGGTTCGTGGGCTCGTCGAGGAGCAGCAGGTCAGAGCGCGTCATCAGCGCCCGCGCGAGGTTGAGCCGCATGCGCCAGCCGCCGGAGAAGCTCGCGACCGGGTCGGCGTGACTCGCCTCGGCGAAGCCCAGACCGGCGAGGAGCTTCGCGGCCCGAGCGCGGGCGCTGTAGCCTTCGATCGCCTCGAAGCGCTGGTGCAGCTCCGCGAGCCGCTCGCCCGATGCGTGAGGGTCGGCTTCCGCGTCGGCGAGCGCGCGCATCGTCGCGCGGAGCTCCGCGTCGCCGTCGAGCACGTACTCGATCGCCGGCGTGACGGAAGGGGCCGTTTCCTGCCTCACGTGGGCGATCACCCAGGAAGGTGGCAGCGAGACTTCGCCGGCGTCGGCGTCGAGCTCGCCGACGAGCAGCGCGAGGAGCGAGGACTTGCCGCTGCCGTTGGCGCCGACGAGGCCCACGCGCTCGCCCGCCGCCACGGCCAGGAAGGCGCCTTCCAGCAGCCGCTTGGCGCCGCGGGCAAGCGTGAGATCGGCAATCCGGATCATGCGGGGCGGGTTCGCGACGGCAGCCAGAGAGCGCTTGGTCGGCGTCGCGGCGCCAGCCGGCTCACTCGATCTCGTAATCGTAGTCGACGACGACCGGCGCGTGATCGGAAAAGCGCCGGTTCTTGTAGATCGACACCGCGCGCGCCTTCGCCGCGATTTTCGGCGTGGCCACCTGATAGTCGATGCGCCAGCCGACGTTCTTCTTCCACGCCTGGCCCCGCGTCGACCAGAACGTGTAGTGCCCCGGCTCCCGGTTGACGCTGCGGAAGACGTCGACGAAGCCGATCTCGTCGAACACGCGCGTCAGCCACGCCCGCTCCTCGGGGAGGAAGCCGGAGAGCTTCTGATTCGCGCGCCAGTTGGTGAGATCGATCGGCTGGTGCGCGATGTTCCAGTCGCCGCACAGGATGATCTCGCGCCGGCGCCGGCGGAGCTTCAGGAGGTGCGGCAGGAAGGCTTCCATGAAGCGGTACTTCGAGGCCTGCCGCTCCGGTCCAGCCGAGCCCGAGGGAAGGTAGACGCTCGCCACGGCAAGCTTGCCGAAGTCGGCTTCGAGATAGCGGCCTTCGGTGTCGAACTCGGTCGACCCGAAGCCGGTGGTGACTTTGGGCTGGCGCTTGGCGTAGAGGGCCACACCGGCGTAACCCTTGCGCCCCGCGGCGAGGAAGAAGCCGTGCGACCGGCCCGGCGCGAGCAGCGGGCGCGGCACCTCGTCGGGCGCCGCCTTGATCTCCTGCAGGCACACGACGTCCCACGGCTCGATGCGCTTCAACCACCGCGACAGACCTTTCTTCTCCGCCGCGCGGATGCCGTTGACGTTGAGGGTGACGATGCGCACGGGTTGCGCGGCCGCGGGTAGAATTCCGAGCCGATGAGCGGCTTCCGGCAGGATTTTCTCGCGTTTGCCCTGTCGCGTGGCGTGCTGCGTTTCGGCCGCTTCACGACCAAGGCCGGGCGGGAAACGCCGTACTTCTTCAACGCGGGACTCTTCAACGACGGCGAGAGCCTGCGCACCCTGGGGCGGTTCTACGCCGAAGCCTACCTCGCCTCGGGTCTGGCCTGCGACCACCTCTTCGGACCGGCCTACAAGGGCATCACCCTGGTCGCCGCCACCGCCATCGCCCTGGCGGAAAAAGGGCACAATCTGCCCTACAGTTTCAATCGCAAGGAGGCGAAGGACCACGGCGAGGGCGGGCGGATCGTCGGGGCGCCGCTTGCGGGCCGGGTCATGATCATCGACGACGTCGTGACCGAAGGCGGGGCAAAGCGCGAAGCGATCGAGCTCATCCGGGCGGAAGGTGCCGAGCCCGTCGGCATCCTTATTGCATTCGACCGGATGGAACGGGGTCGGGGAGCGCGATCGGCAGCCCAGGAACTGACAGAAGAGTTCCGGCTGCCGGTCTTCGCTATTGCTTCGCTGGACGACCTGCTCGGCTTCCTGACGAGTCGCCCGGAGCTCGCGGGCGAGGCGGCGGAGGTGATAGCCTACCGCGGGCGGTACGGCGCCGCCGCGCGCGACGCGGCGCCGGCAGGAGCGGCTCCATGAACGACGACACGGATCGGACGATGCGACATCTCCCGCGTGCGCTGTGGGCCGCGGCGCTACTGAGCCTTGCCAGTGCGGCCGGCGGGGCCACCTACAAGTGGACCGACGAGAACGGCAAGGTCCACTACAGCGACAAGGCGCCAGCCGATGCACCTTCGGGCACGACGGTGCTCGACAAGCAGGCGCGGCCGGTGAAGAAGATCGAAGCGCCGCCCACTCCCGAGGAGCTCAAGGCCAAGGCCGAGCAGGAGCAGCAGGCGCGCACGGAGGCGAGGGAGCGCGAGGAACAGGCGCGCAAGGATCGTGCGCTCCTGCAGTCGTACACCAGCGAGAACGAGATCGACCTCGCGAAGAGCCGGGCGGTGTCCACGCTGCAGGCGCAGATCGCCTCGGCGCAGGCGTTCCGCGAAGCGCTGCTGCGCCAGCAGAACGCGCTCGCGGCGCGGAAGAAGACCTACGAAGGCAACCGAATCCCGATCGAGCTCGAGCGCGAATCGGTCAGTGTGGATGCCGAGCTTTCGCGCCAGAACATCCTGATCCGCCAGAGACAGGAAGAGCTGGCGATGGTCACCCAGAAGTACGACACCATCAAGCAGCGCTGGCGCGAGATCGTGGCCGACAAGGAGCGCGCGGCGGCGGCCGAGCAGCCGCCGAAGCCCGATGCGCCGGCCAAGGCGCCCGCCAAGCCGGGAAAGAGCGCGGGGAAGTGACGTTTACGACGTAGCCGCAGTGAGCGCGGGCGAACCCGGCGAGGCGGCCGGCGCGAATCTCGAGTTACCGACCCGCCGCCTCAGCCCGGGCTTCCTCTACCGAGCGTGCTCGGCGGCGCTCTTCCAAACTGAGATAATTGCCGGCTCTTCGTCTCCGCGCCGTTCCCGATGGCTCAGTACGTCTACACCATGAACCGGGTGGGCAAGGTCGTGCCCCCCAAGCGGGTGATCCTGAAGGACATCTCGCTTTCCTTCTTCCCCGGCGCCAAGATCGGCGTGCTGGGGTTGAACGGCTCCGGCAAGTCGAGCCTGCTCAAGATCATGGCGGGCGCGGATCGCGACTACGACGGCGAAGCCACGCCGATGCCGGGATTGCGCATCGGCTTCCTGCCGCAGGAGCCGCAGCTCGATCCGCAGAAGACGGTGCGCGACACCGTCGAGGAGGGCATGGCGGACGTGCTCGCCGCGAAAGCGCGGCTCGAGGAGATCTACGCCGCTTACGCAGAGCCCGACGCGGATTTCGACGCGCTCGCCGTCGAGCAGGCCAAGTACGAGGCGATCATCGCGGCCTCGGGCGCGGACTCCGACGTGCAGATGGAGATCGCCGCCGATGCGCTGCGGCTTCCCGCCTGGGACGCGAAGATCGCCACGCTCTCGGGCGGAGAGAAGCGCCGCGTGGCGCTGTGCCGGCTGCTCATCTCCCGGCCGGACATGCTGCTCCTCGACGAGCCCACGAACCATCTCGACGCGGAGAGCGTGGAATGGCTCGAGCAGTACCTGCAGAAGTTTCCGGGCACGGTGATCGCCGTCACCCACGATCGCTATTTCCTCGACAACGCGGCCGAGTGGATCCTGGAGCTCGACCGCGGCTACGGCATTCCGTGGAAGGGCAACTACAGCTCGTGGCTCGAGCAGAAGGAGAAGCGCCTCGAGGTCGAAGCGAAGCAGGAGGCGGCGCGCATCAAGGCGATGGCGAGGGAGCTCGAATGGGTGCGCGCCAACGCCAAGGCGCGGCAGGCCAAGAGCAAGGCCCGGATCGCACGCTTCGAAGAGCTTGCGTCCTACGAGCACCAGAAGCGCAACGAGACCCAGGAGATCTTCATCCCGGTCGCGGAGCGGCTCGGCGACGCCGTGATCGAATTCAGCAACGTGAGCAAGGGCTACGGCGAGCGCGTGCTCGTCGACGATCTGTCGTTCAAGGTTCCCGCGGGCGCGATCGTCGGCGTGATCGGTCCCAACGGCGCCGGCAAGACCACGCTCTTTCGAATGATCGCGGGCAAGGAGAAGCCCGACCGCGGCGAGATCGCGATCGGGCCGACGGTCAAGCTCGCGATCGTCGATCAGACGCGCGAGGCGCTGCCCAACGACAAGACCGCGTGGGAAGCGATCTCCGGTGGCCAGGACATCATCGCCGTCGGCAAGTTCGAGATGCCTTCGCGGGCGTACCTCGGCCGCTTCAACATCAAGGGGCCTGACCAGCAGAAGCGCGTCGGCGACTTCTCCGGCGGCGAGCGAGGGCGGCTCCACCTCGCGGCCATCCTGCTCAAGGGCGCCAACGTCCTCCTGCTCGACGAGCCGTCGAACGATCTCGACGTGGAGACCTTGCGCGCGCTCGAGGATGCGCTCAACGAGTTCGCGGGCAGCGCGCTCGTCGTCTCGCACGACCGCTGGTTCCTCGACCGCGTCGCCACCCACGTCCTCGCCGCCGAGGACGAAGGCAAGTGGGTGTTCGTCGAAGGCAACTACCAGGACTACGAGGCGGACAAGCGCAAGCGCCTCGGCGAGGAAGGCGCGCGGCCGCACCGTCTGCGGTACAAGCCGCTGATGCACTGATGCCCCCGAGAATCGGGTGGCGTCGGCGCGCTCCTCGGCTAATCCTGTCCGCCCGGAAACTCGATCACCTCCAGCGCCGCCTCGATCACGCCGTCGTTGGTCATGCCGAGTTTACGCGCGGCCGCGAGAGAGACGTCGGCGATGCGGTCGCGCACCGCGGGACCGCGGTCGTTGACCCGCACCTCGACGCTCCGGTGGTTCTCCAGGTTCGTGACGCGCACGCGCGTGCCGAACGGCAGCGTCCGGTGCGCCATCGTGAGCGCGGCAGGATCGAAGCGCTCGCCGCTGGCGGTCTTCTTGCCCGCGAAACCGGCGCCGTAGAGCGAGACGCGGCCGATCTCGATCGGAGAGGACGGCGTTTCCCGCGGCGGCGCGGGTTGAACCGGAGCAGGCGCGGCAGGTGGCGCGGGCGCTTTGGGCACCGCAGGGTACGGAGCGGCCGGTGCGACCGGCTGTTGCGCGCAGCCGGTAGCGAGCAGCGCGACCAACAGCGCTCCGGCACAGCCGCGGAACGGGACGCCGGCGTGCTTAGGCGTCAACGAGCTTGCGCCTGAGGATCGCGTTCACCTGCGCCGGATTCGCCTTGCCGCGGGTCACCGCCATCACCTTGCCGACCAGCGCGTTGAACGCCTTGTCCTTGCCGCTTTTGTATTCGGCCACGGTGGCCGCGTTGGCGGCCAGCACCTTCTCGACCACGTTCTCGATCGCGCCAGCGTCCGAGATCTGCCTCAAGCCGCGCTGGTCGATGATCGCGTCCGCGCTGCCCTCGCCCGCCCACATCGCGTCGAACACCTCTTTCGCGATCTTCCCGGAGATGGTCCCGTCCCGGATGCGCGCGAGGAGCGCGCCCAGTTCGGCGCCCGAGACAGGCACATCGCCCGAATCGATCCCCGCCTTGTTGACGGCGGCGGAGAATTCGCCCAGCACCCAGTTCGCCGCCTGCTTCGGTTCGGCACCGGCCCGCACGGCATCCTCGAAGGTATGCGCAAGAGCGTCGGTCGCGGTCAGGCCGGCGGCTTCGCTCCGGGAAAGCAAGAGCTCGCTGACGTAGCGCTGCTGCTTGGCCGCCGGCAGCTCCGGCATCTCGGCGCGAATCCGCTCGATCCACGCCTCCTCGACCACGAGCGGTGGTAGGTCCGGGTCGGGGAAGTAGCGGTAGTCCTGCGCGTCCTCTTTGGTGCGCATCGGGCGGGTCTCGTCGCGCTCCGGATCGTAGAGCCGCGTTTCCTGCTCGACGGCACCACCGTCCTCGATCAGCGCGATCTGCCGCCGGATCTCGAAGGCAAGCGCGTGCTGCAGGAAGCGGAAGCTGTTCAGGTTCTTGATCTCGCAGCGCGTGCCGAGCTTCGGGTCACCGCCTTGGCGCACCGAGACGTTGGCGTCGACGCGGAAGCTCCCTTCCTGCATGTTGCCGTCGCAGATGCCGATCCAGCGCACCAGAGCGTGCAACGTCTTCGCGTAGGCGACCGCCTCCTCGGCGCTGCGCAGGTCGGGCTCGGAGACGATTTCGAGCAGTGGCGTCCCGGCGCGATTGAGATCGATCCCGGTCATGCCGTGGAAGTCCTCGTGCAGGCTCTTGCCGGCGTCCTCCTCGAGATGCGCGCGGGTGAGCCGCACGCGCACGTCGCCACGGGTGGGCGACTGGATCGCGACCTCGCCGCCCTGCACCACGGGGATCTCGTACTGGCTGATCTGATAGCCCTTCGGCAGGTCCGGATAGAAGTAATTCTTGCGGGCGAAGACGCTGCGCCGGTTGATCTTGCCGCCGACGGCGAGCCCGAAGCGGATCGCCCGCTCGAGCGCCCCCTTGTTCATCGAGGGCAGCACGCCCGGGAGCGCGATGTCGACCGCCGAGGCCCGCGTGTTCGGCGCGGCCCCGAACGCGGTCGACGCGCCGGAGAAGATCTTCGAGCGGGTGGAGAGCTGCGCGTGCGCCTCCAGGCCGATGACGGCTTCCCAGGCCATCGCGGTCCTCACAGGAAGACACCGAGACCCGGAGATAGAACCAAAATCGGCTTTCTCACAGGCTCTGTATTTCTCTGTCAAACACCGGTTCCGGCTCGCGGGTGTGCCAGTCGGTCGCCTGCTGATAGCGGTGCGCCACGTTGAGGATCACGCTCTCGGCGAAGGCGTCGCCCTGGATCTGGAGCCCGATCGGCAGCCCCGTGCGATCGAAGCCGCAGGGAATCGAGATCGCCGGCGCCCCGGTCAGATTGCCCGCGACAGTAAAAATGTCATTCAAATACATCTGCACGGGATCATCGGCCTTGGCGCCGATCGGGAACGCCGGCGTCGGTGACGTGGGCCCGGCGATCACGTCGCAGTCGCGGTAGGCGCGCTTGAAGCCCTCGGCGATGAGGCGCCGCACCTGCTGCGCCTTGAGGTAGTACGCGTCGTAGTAGCCGTGCGAGAGCACGTAGGTGCCGACCAGGATCCGGCGCTTGACCTCGGCACCGAACCCTTGCGAGCGCGTCTTCTTGTACATGTCGGTGAGATCGGCGTACCTGGCGGCGCGGTGCCCGTAGCGCACGCCGTCGAACCGGGCGAGGTTCGACGAGGCCTCCGCCGGCGCGATCACGTAGTACACCGGCACGGCCAGCTCGACCTTCGGGAGCGTCACTTCGACCGCCGACGCGCCGAGCTTCTCCAGCTCGCGCACCGCCGCCTGCACCGCCGCGGCGACTTCGGGGTCCACGCCGGGACCGAAATACTCTCGGGGCAGACCGACGCGCAGTCCTGCCAGGGGCTTCGCGCCCGCCGCGGCGGCCAGCAGCCGGCTGTAATCCTCGACCGGCCGGTTCAAGCTCGTCGAATCGCGCGGATCGTGTCCGGCCATCGCGTTCAGGAGCAGCGCGCAGCCTTCGGCGTCGCGCGCGAACGCCCCCGGGGTGTCGAGGCTGGAGGCGAAGGCGACGAGCCCGTAGCGCGAGCACGCGCCGTAGGTGGGCTTGATCCCGCAGACGCCGGAGAGCGCCGCGGGCTGACGGATCGAGCCGCCGGTATCGGTGCCGGTGGCCGCCGGAACGAGTCCGGCGGCCACCGCCGCCGCCGATCCGCCGGAGCTGCCGCCCGGCACGCAGTCGAGATTCCACGGGTTGCGCGCCGGGCCGAAGTACGAATTCTCGGTCGACGAGCCCATCGCGAACTCGTCCATATTGGTCTTGCCGACGAGCACCATGCCGGCCAACGCCAGCCGCTCGACCACGAAGGCGCTGTACGGCGCGACGAAGCCCTCGAGCATGCGCGAGCCGCAGGTCGTCTTCCAGCCCGCCGTCATCAGCACGTCCTTGTGCGCGACCGGGATGCCGGTGAGCGGCGTGGCGCGCCCGGCGGCGCGCTGCGCGTCGGCGGCGCGGGCCTCCGCCAGCGAGCGCTCGCGGTCGCGGGCGAGAAAGGCGTTGAGCCTCGGATCGATCGCCTCGATCCGGTCGAGGAGCGCCGTGGTCAACTCGACGCTCGAGAGCCGTTTGGTGGCGAGCGCGCGGCCGAGCTCGGCGATGGAACGGGCAATCACGTGCGCTATTCGACTACCTTGGGTACCAGGTAGAGCCCGCTGTGCACCGCCGGCGCCACGCTCTGGTAGACCTCGCGCCGGTCCTCCTCGGTGACCACATCCTCGCGCAGCGGCAGCACGACGTCCTGCGCGTGCGCCATCGGCACGATGCCCGTCGTATCGATCGCACGCATCGTCTCGATGAGCGTGAAGATGCGATCGAGCTTCTCGCGCACGTCCGCCGCCTCTTCGGGCGTGATCTCGATCCGGGCGAGATGGGCGATGCGCTGGACGTCGGCCGCCGATAAGCTCATCTAAAGTGCCATTTTCAGCGCTTGATGCGAGCTTTTCGCCTGCAAAGCGGTGTAGAGGCGAAGCATATTAGGTTATCATATCCGGCGCTTGCCCGAGCCGGCCCGAGAGGTTCCGAAGGCCGCTCGGGCGTATTTACGAAAAGTGCGCGGAAGCCCCCGATGTTCGAGTCCTTCAAGGGTTACTTCTCCAGCGATCTGGCGATCGATCTGGGGACGGCCAATACCCTGATCTACGTGCGCGGCAAGGGGATCGTGCTCAACGAGCCCTCGGTCGTGTCGATCCGCCAGGAAGGCGGCCCGAACGGCAAGCGCGTGATCCAGGAGGTGGGGCTCGCCGCGAAGCAGATGCTCGGGCGCACGCCCGGCAACATCACCGCCATCCGGCCGATGAAGGACGGCGTGATCGCCGACTTCACCGTGACCGAGCAGATGCTCAAGCAGTTCATCAAGAAAGTCCTCGACTCCAAGCTCTTCAGCCCTTCGCCGCGGATCATCATCTGCGTGCCGTGCGGCTCGACGCAGGTCGAGCGGCGCGCCATCCGCGAATCCGCGCTCGGCGCCGGGGCCTCGAAGGTGTACCTGATCGAGGAGCCGATGGCCGCAGCGATCGGTGCCGATCTCCCGATCTCGGAGGCGACCGGATCGATGGTGGTCGACATCGGCGGCGGCACCACGGAAGTCGGCGTGATCTCGCTCGGCGGCATGGTGTATGCAGGCAGCGTGCGGGTGGGCGGCGACAAGTTCGACGAGGCAGTGGTCAACTACATCCGCCGCAACTACGGCATGCTGATCGGCGAGACGACCGCCGAGCAGATCAAGAAAACGATCGGTTCGGCCTTCCCGGGCTCGGAAGTGAAGGAGATGGAGGTCAAGGGCCGCAACCTCGCGGAAGGCATCCCGCGCAGCTTCACCGTCTCGTCGAACGAGATCCTCGAGGCGCTCACCGATCCCCTCAACAGCATCGTCTCGGCGGTCAAGAGCGCGCTCGAGCGCACGCCCCCGGAGCTTGGCGCCGACATCGCCGAGCGCGGCATGGTGCTCACGGGCGGCGGCGCCTTGCTTCGCGACCTCGACCGGCTATTAATGGAAGAGACGGGGCTGCCGGTGATCGTCGCCGACGATCCGCTCACCTGCGTCGTGCGCGGCTGCGGCAAGGCGCTCGAGAACATGGAAAAACTCTCCACCATCTTCACGTCGGACTAAGGCCGGGGGACCGTAAGCCCGATCAACCGGGATGCGATTTTGAATACGGCTTTCGACGCAGGACCGGTCCTGGCGATCCGGCCTGGGTGAGCGATGCGCCATATTCCGGTCGACCCGCCGCCTTTCTTCCACCGCGGACCAGCGCCCGCCGCCCGCCTCGCGTTCTTCGCACTGGTTTCGGTGGCGCTGCTCTTCACCGATACTCGCTACCGCTATCTGGAGAGCGTCCGCCATGCGGTGGGCGCCGTGCTCTATCCCGTGCAGCGGGTGCTCGAGCTTCCCGCCGACGCGGTCCTCTACGTCGGCAGCTATCTCGCGTCCAACCGCGCGCTGGTAGTGGAGAATCGCGAGCTCAAGGATCGGCTTCTGGCGCAGGCACCCGCCGTTCAGAGCTACCAGAACCTCGAGCAGGAGAACGCGCGGCTGCGCGCGCTGATCGAGGTGGGCGCGCGCTTCGCCGGCGCGGCCACACCGGCGGAAGTTCTCTATTCCGGGCGCGATCCGTTCACGCAGAAGCTCTTCGTCGACAAGGGCGAGTCGTCCGGCGTTCAAGCGGGTCAGGCGGTGATCGACGAGGCGGGCGTCGTGGGACAGGTCACACGCGTATTTCCGTCGATGGCCGAAGTGACGCTGGTCACCGACAAGGACCAGGCCGTACCGGTGAAGATCGAGCGCAGCGGCCTGCGCAGCGTCATGTACGGCTCGGGCGGAGGGCGGCTTCCGGAGCTGCGATTCCTCTCGCCCAACGCCGAGGTCCGGGCCGGCGACAAGCTCGTGACCTCCGGCATCGACGGCACGTATCCCGCGGGGCTTGCGGTGGCGCAAGTCGTGTCGGTGGAGCGCGACCCGGGCCAGATCTTCGCGCGCGTGCTGTGCAGCCCGCTGGCGGGCGTGGATCGCAGCGCGGAGATCCTGATTCTGGGCGCGGCTGCCGCGAGCGCCCCGCCGCGGCCGGAGGAAGCGCCCGAGTCCGACGCGCCGCGCAGGGGCAGGGGCAAGCGGCGGCCATGAGAGCGCCGGCGAGCACGACGACGCGCGCGGCTGCGTGCGCCACACGCACGCCGTCCGAGCGGACAAGCTAAAGCCGCCCATGCCGCAGCTTTCCACCTTCGCGCCCGCCCGACCCGAGGAGATCCTCCTTCCGGTCCAGCCGTGGTTCGTGCTGCTCTCGCTTCTCGTGGGCCTTCTGCTCAACCTCGTTCCCGCGGGTGGGCTCACGCAGACGCTGCGGCCGGATTTCCTGGCGCTGGTGCTGCTCTACTGGTGCATTCGCGAGCCGCGCATGATCAGCGTCGGCATCGCCTGGTGCCTGGGCCTGCTGATGGACGTTGGCGACGCCACCGTCTTCGGCCAGCACGCGCTCGCCTATGCCGTCCTCGCCTACGCCGCGGAGTACCTCCGGCGGCGGGTGCTGCGCTTTCCGCTCTGGCAGCAGGCGGCGCAGGTCGCGATACTGCTCCTGTTCTGCAGCGCGCTGGTGCTGGTCGTGCGCGTGGTCGGGGGCGCGCCGATGCCGCGCTGGACGTACGTCGTGGGGCCGCTCGTGGGCGCGCTGCTCTGGCCGATCGTGACCGTGCTGCTGCAGGCGCCGCAGCGCCCGCGCCGGTCGAAGAATCGCGCCGTCGTCCCCTAGCCCTATGCGCCGTCTGTTCGCTCGGCCGAAGGATTCCCTGCCCGCGTTCGGGGCGCAGGAGCTGAGGAATCCCGAGCGCGAGGTGTTCCTGTTCCGCCGGCGGCTGGCCGTTGCGGCGACGCTGATCGTGGTCGGCTTCGGGGGGCTTCTCGGTCGGTTCGTCTATCTCCAGGTCTATCAGCACCGGCACTACCAGACGCTCGCGGAGAGCAACCGGATCGCAATCGTGCCCATCGTGCCCAATCGCGGGGTCATCACCGACCGCAACGGCGTCGTGCTGGCGCAGAGCTACTCGGCGTACACGCTGGAGCTTACGCCCTCGAGGATCAGGAACCTCGAGGCGACCATCGACGGGCTCGCCGAAGTGGTCGACGTGCAGCCGCGGGACCGCAAGCGCTTCAAGCGGCTTCTGGAGGAGACGAAGAATATCGAGAGCGTGCCGCTGCGCACGCGCCTCTCCGACGAGGAGGTGGCGCGCTTCGCGGTCAACCGCTACCGCTTCCCCGGCGTGGAGATCAAGGCCCGGCTCTTCCGCCAGTACCCGTTCGGAGCCCTCGCCTCGCACGTGATCGGCTACATCGGGCGGATCAACGACAAGGACGTCGAGCGCATCGACGACTGGGGCGAGACCGCCAACTACAAGGGTTCCGACTACATCGGCAAGGTCGGCCTCGAAGCCTCCTACGAGCGCGAGCTCCACGGGGCGACCGGTGTGGAGGAGGTCGAGGTCGACGCCAACGGCCGAGCGGTGCGCACGCTCTCGCGCACGCCGCCGATCTCGGGCAACAATCTCAAGCTCTCCCTCGACATCCGCCTGCAGCAGGCGGCGGAAGCCGCGTTCGGCGAGCATCGCGGCGCGCTGGTGGCGATCGATCCGACCAACGGCGAAGTGCTCGCCTTCGTCTCCAAGCCCGGATTCGACCCCAATCTCTTCGTCGACGGCATCGATCCGGCGAACTGGGAGGCGCTCAACGCCTCGCCGGACAAGCCGCTGCTGAACCGGCCGCTCCGCGGCGCGTATCCGCCGGGCTCGACCATCAAGCCCTACCTCGCGCTCTCGGCGCTCAACTCCGGCAAGCGCACGACCACGCAGACGATCTTCGATCCCGGCTTCTTCCAGATTCCCGGCAGCACGCATCGCTTCCGCGACGACAAGCCGGGGGGGCACGGCACCGTCGACATGATGAAGTCCATCATCGTCTCGTGCGACACGTATTACTACATGCTCGCCAACGACAGCGACATCGACGTCACCCACGATTTCCTGGCCCAGTTCGGTTTCGGCGAGGAGACCGGCATCGACATCGAAGGCGAATTGAAGGGCGTGCTGCCCTCGCGCGACTGGAAGCGCAAGCGCTTCGCCGGCGCCAACTACCGCGAGGAGCAGCGCAAGTGGTACCTCGGCGACTCGATCTCCGCCGGCATCGGCCAGGGCTACAACGCCTTCACGCCGGTGCAGCAGGCGGTGGCGATCGCCACCATCGCCAACGACGGCCACGCGCTGTGGCCGCACCTCGTGCGCTCGATCGAGAACGTGCGCAGCGGCGAAGTGCGCGCGATCGAGGCGCGCGAGACCCGCGTCGTGCAGGTCAAGCCCGAGTACCTCGCGTTCATCAAGACGGCGCTCGCCGGCGTGCCGCGCGAAGGCACGAGCGCCAAGGCGTTCGCGGGAGCGCCCTACGCGTCGGCGGGCAAGACGGGGACGGCGCAGCTCTTCACCATCAAGCAGGGCGAGAAATACCACGCGGGCTCGGTCGACGAGCGGTTGCGCGATCACGCCTGGTACGTCGCCTACGCGCCCGCCGATCACCCGCGCATCGCGCTGGCGGTGCTGGTGGAGAACGGCGGCTTCGGCGCGCAGGCCGCGGCGCCCGTGGCGCGCGCCGTGTTCGACTACTACCTGCTCGGCAGGCTCCCGGGCAAGGATGGCGCGGCGGACATCTCGCGCGCCGGCGACGACGAGTCCGACTAGTGCGCTGTGCCGCAAATTCGCGCGATAGTTCGCGGCGCTCATTCGCCACTGAGCGGCCGCCAGGCGGCGTTGCTCGGCCTCACCGTAACCCCCGCGACGTATTCGGCCTCGCGCCGTTCCTGGGGGCCGATTTCGTACGCTCCTGCAAATTAGGAA
>Ga0335081_10010744_pt1 | contig 14804 bp, 18 predicted proteins | sample Lox_Sample_35_FD_206713 | JGI IMG/M metagenome (GOLD analysis project Ga0335081, IMG submission 206713) | Soil microbial communities from Loxahatchee National Wildlife Refuge, Florida, United States - Lox_Sample_3.5 | ecosystem: Environmental > Terrestrial > Soil > Wetlands | place: USA... | reverse complement strand
TGGTCGCGAAGCTGCGCGCGCAGCCCGGCCCGGGGCTGCTCGCGCGCCTGCGCGGCGTGCCGCGCGCCCAGCTCGGCATGCTGCTGGCGCACGCCGGGATCGGCGTGTTCGTGATCGGCGTGACGATGGTCAAGAGCTACGAGATCGAGCGCGACCTGAAGATGGACCCGGGCGACACCGCGCTCGTCGGCGGCTACACCTTCCGCTTCGACGGCGTGGGCGAGGTGCGCGGGCCGAACTACACCGCCGAGCGCGGCACCGTCAGCGTGCTGAGAAACGGCGCGTTGGCCTTCACCCTGCATCCGGAAAAGCGCAGCTTCGGCGCGCAGGAAGCGCCGATGACCGAGGCCTCGATCCACACCGGCTTCACGCGTGACCTCTACGTCTCGCTCGGCGAGCCGGTCGGCGCCCAGGCCTGGACGGTGCGCATCTACTACAAGCCGTTCGTGGCCTGGATCTGGGGCGGCTGCGCGCTGATGGCGCTGGGCGGGCTGCTCGCGGCGCTCGACCGCCGCTATCGCGTCGCCGAGCGCAGGCGCGAGCGGCCCGAGACATCCGCTAGCGGCGCGCCGCTGCCGCAGGGCGGGCGCGGATGAAACGCTTTCTCATCCCGCTCGGCGTGTTCGCGGTCCTGGTCGGCTTCCTCGCGGTCGGGCTGCGGCTCGACCCGCGCGAGGTGCCTTCGCCGCTGATCGACAAGCCGGCACCGGCGTTCACCCTGCCCGAGCTGGTGGATCCGCAGCGCACGTTCTCCGAGAAGGACATGCGCGGCAAGGTATGGCTGCTGAACGTCTGGGCCTCGTGGTGCGTCTCCTGCCGCGAGGAGCACCCGGTGCTGGTCGAGTTCTCGAAGCGCAACATCGTTCCGGTGTACGGCCTGAACTACAAGGACGACCGCAAGGACGCGCTCGCCTGGCTTGCCACGTTCGGCGATCCGTACACGATGTCGATCATGGATCGCGACGGGCGCATCGGCATCGACTACGGCGTCTACGGCGTGCCGGAGACCTACGTGATCGACAAGCAGGGGGTGATCCGCTACAAGCAGATCGGGCCGGTGACGCCCGAGATCCTCGCGGCGAAGATCGTGCCCCTGGTGAAGAAGCTGCAGGGATGATGCGCAACGTGCTCCTGCTGTGCGCCGCGCTGCTGGCGGCGGCGCCGTTGCACGCCAAGCAGGCGGTTCCCGCGGGCGACGACCCGGTGGTCGAAAAGCGCGCCGTGACGCTCGAGCAGCAGCTGCGCTGCCTGGTGTGCCAGAACGAGACCATCGCCGATTCCCAGGCCGATCTGGCGAAGGACCTCAGGAAGCAAATCCGCGAGCAGATCAAGGCCGGCAGGAGCGACGACCAGATCAAGCAGTACCTGGTCGCGCGCTACGGCGACTTCGTGCTCTACAAGCCGCCGTTCATGGCCACCACCGTGCTGCTGTGGGCAGGCCCGTTCGCGCTCCTGCTGGGCGGATTGATCGCGCTGTTCGTCTACCTGCGCCGGCGCCGCGGCAGGGTCGCGCGCGCCCCGCTAAGCGACGAGCAGCGCTCGCGCGCCGAGGCCCTGCTGGACGCGAAGGAGGATCGCGCGTGACGGCGTTCTGGCTCATCGCGGCGCTGTTCGTCGCGGTGGCGCTGCTGCTGGTGCTGCCGCCGCTGCTGCGCCAGCGCACGGCCGGCGCGGGAACGGACCGCGACGCGACCAACGTCAAGCTCTACCGCGACGAGCTGAGCGAGCTCGAGCGCGAGCATGCCGACGGCGGCCTGGGCGAGGAGCAGTACCTCGAGTCGCGGCAGGAGATCGAGCGCCGCCTGCTGGAGGACGTTCAGCCCGCCGCGCCGGCGGCGCCTGCCGCGCCCGCGGCCAGGCGGGCGGCGCGCTGGGCGGCGCTCGCGGTGGGGCTCGCGCTGCCGCTGGTCGCGGTGCTGGGCTACCTGCAGTTCGGCAACATCGGCGCGCTCGAGCCGATGGCGCGCCAGGAAGGGCATCCGGTCACGCCGAAGCAGATCGCCGAGATGGTCGACAAGCTCGCCGAGCGCCTGAAGCAGAACCCGGACGATGCCGACGGCTGGGTCATGCTCGGGCGCTCCTATGCCGTGCTCGGGCGCTACCAGGATTCCGCCGCGGCCTATGCGCGCGCGGTGGCGCTGGTCGGCGACGACGCCAACCTGCTCGCGGACTACGCCGACACGCTGGCGATGGCGCGCGGCGGAAACCTCTCCGGCGAGCCGATGCGGATCGTGCAGCGCGGGCTCAAGGTCGACCCGAAGAACGTCAAGCTGCTCGCGCTGGCCGGCAGCGCGGAGTTCGCCCAGCGCAACTACGCGCAGGCGGTGCGCTACTGGGAGCGCAGCCTGGCGGAGCTTCCGCCCGGATCCGATTTCAGGCGCGCGGTCGAGGGCAGCATCGCGGAGGCGCGCAAGGCCGGCGACTTGCCCGCCGCGTCACAGAACGAAACTGAATTTGCGGCGGACTCGAAGGCGATCACGGGCACCGTAAGTCTGGCGCCCGGGCTTGCCTCGAAGGTCGACCCGGGCGATACCCTGTTCGTGTTTGCGCGCCCCGTCGAGGGCGCGCCCATGCCCGTGGCCATCCTGCGCGTGGCGGCCTCGCAGCTGCCCTACAGGTTCCGCCTGGACGACAGCCAGGCGATGGCGGCCGGGAACAAGCTCTCGAGCCAGGCCGAGGTGGTGGTCAGCGCGCGCATTTCCAAGTCCGGCAACGCGATGCCGCAGCCGGGCGACCTCGAGGGCGCGAGCGCGCCGGTGGCGCCGGGCACGGGCGGATTGAAGATCGCGATCGACCGGGTCGTGCGATAGGGAGCTTGACTGAGATCAAACCTGCCGGGCGCGGCGGGCGCATAGTGGCGGCGGGCCAAAAAAGCGGGGAAAACGCAGGGATGGAGACGGTTCGAACGGACGTGGCGATCATCGGCGCAGGCGGCGCGGGATTGCGTGCCGCGATCGCGCTGGCGGAGGCCGATCCGAGCCTGCGCGTCACGCTGGTCTCGAAGGTCTACCCGATGCGCAGCCACACCTGCGCGGCCGAGGGCGGCGCGGCCGGCGTGATCAAGCCCGACGACAGCCTGGAGCAGCACTTCAACGACACGGTCGGCGGCGGCGACTGGCTGTGCGATCAGGACGCGGTCGACTACCTGGTCGAGCAGGCGCCCAGGGAGCTGATCCAGCTCGAGCACTGGGGCTGCCCGTGGAGCCGCGAGGCGGATGGCTCGGTCGCGGTGCGGCCGTTCGGCGGCATGAAGAGGCAGCGCACCTGGTTCGCGGCCGACAAGTCCGGTTTCCACATCCTGCACACGCTGTTCCAGACTTCGCTCAGGTTCCCCTCGATCGAGCGCCTGGACGAGTTCTACGCGACCGAGCTGCTGGTGGACGACGGGCGCTGCCAGGGACTTACCGCGATCGAGATGCGCAGCGGCCAGATGCGCCAGATCCGCGCCCGCGCCGTGATCATCGCCGGGGGCGGCGCGGGCCGCATGTTTCCGTTCACCACCAACGGCGCGATCAAGACCGGCGACGGCATGGCGCTAGCCTACCGCGCGGGCGTGCCGCTCAAGGACATGGAGTTCGTGCAGTACCACCCGACCGGCCTGCCGAGCACCGGCACGCTGCTGACCGAGGCCTGCCGCGGCGAGGGCGGGGTGCTGCTCAACAAGCACGGCCGGCGCTTCCTGCAGGACTACGGCATGGGACCCGAGACGCCGCTGGGCAAGCCGGTGCTGAAGACGATGGAGCTCGGGCCGCGCGACCGCGTCAGCCAGGCGTTCTGGCACGAGCAGCAAAAGGGCAACATGGTCGCCACGCAGTGGGGCGACGCGATGCTGCTCGACATGCGGCACCTGGGCGAGAAGAAGATCAACGAGCGCCTGCCGCTGGTGCGCGACATGTCGATCAGCTACATGGGCGTCGACCCGGTCACCGATCCGGTGCCGGTGCGACCGGTGGTGCATTACATGATGGGCGGCATCCATACCGACATCCGCGCGGCGACGCCGCTCGCCGGGCTGTTCGCCGCGGGCGAATGCGCCTGCGTGAGCATAAACGGCGCAAATCGTCTCGGCTCCAACTCGCTCACCGAGCTGCTGGTGTTCGGCCGCCGTGCGGCGTTGAGCGCGGCCGAGTATCTGGCCTCCGGCGCGCGCCAGGGCAATGACTCGGCGCTCGAAGCGCGCGCCCAGGGCGCGCAGGCGAAGGTACGCGAGCTGTTCCAGCGCAGCGGCGGCAAGGAGACGCTGGCCGGATTGCGCCGCGAGATGATGCATACGCTGGAGCGGAATGCCGGCATCTACCGCAGCGGCGAGGGCCTCGCGCAGGCCTGCGCCAAGCTGGCCGAGCTGCGCCGGCGCTACGCGGCGATCGAGCTGCACGACAAAACCAACGTCTACAACACCGACCTGCTGCAGGCGCTCGAGCTGGGCTCGATGCTCGACTGCGCCGAGGCCGTCGCGGTGAGCGCGCTCGAGCGCAAGGAGTCGCGCGGCGCGCACCAGCGTCTGGATTTCGTCGAGCGCGACGACACGCGCTACCTCAGGCACTCGCTCGCGCACTACCAGGGCGGGGCGGCGCCGCGCGTGGACTATCTCGACGTGGTGATCACCAGGTCGCAGCCGGGCGTGCGCGATTATTCCGGAGGCCACGAATGAGCGAACGCGTGGTCGAGCTGGAAGTCCTGCGCTACAACCCGGAAACCGACCAGGAGCCGCATTTCCAGCGTTACTCGGTGCCTTGCCGCGAGGAATGGGTGGTGCTCGACGCGCTCAACCACGTCAAGGAAAGCATCGACCCGACGCTTAGCTACCGCTGGTCCTGCCACATGGCGGTTTGCGGCAGCTGCGGCATGATGATCAACCGCGAGCCCAAGCTCGCCTGCAAGTCGTTTCTGCGCGACTACCAGGGCGTGATCCGGGTCGAGCCGCTGGCCCACTTCCCGGTCGAGCGCGACCTGGTGACCGTGATCGACGATTTCGTCGCCAAGTTGAAGCGGGTCAAGCCCTATCTCATTCCAAAGGAGCCCAAGGCGCTGGAAGACGGCGAGTACCGGCAAACGCCGGCGCAATTGAAGCGCTACAAGCAGTTCACGCTGTGCATCAACTGCATGCTGTGCTACGCCGCCTGCCCGGAGTACGGCCTGATCCCGAAGTTCATCGGCCCCGCGGCGATCTCGCTCGCGCACCGCTACAACCAGGATTCGAGGGACGGCGGGCGCGAGCAGCGCCAGCAGGAGATCGCTGCCACCGAGGGCGTGTGGGAGTGCGCCTTCGTCGGGGCATGCTCCGAGGTCTGCCCCGAGCACGTCGACCCCGCCGCGGCGCTGCAGCAGGTCAAGATCAGGAGCACCGTAGACTGGTACCTGGAACACACGATGCCATGGCTGAACAAATGAGCCGCAAGCCCTACGTGCGCGCCGTGCGCCGGGAGTGGCTGACGCGCCACCCGCGCTACCTGCGCTACCTGCTGCGGGAGCTGTCCTGCCTGTTCATCGGCGGCTGGACCCTGATGCTCGTGTGGGGGCTGGCGCGGCTCGCGCAGGGCCCCGAAGCCTGGGACGCATATCTGCAAGCGCTGCGCAGCCCGGCGAGCGTCGTGCTGCAGCTGCTCGCGCTTGCGTTCACGGTCTATCACGCCGTGACCTGGTTCAGGCTCACGCCCAAGGCGCTGCCCCTGCAGCTGGGCGAGGATTTCGTCGCCGACCGGGTCATCTCGGGTGCCCACTACGCGGTCTGGGGCCTGCTGTCGCTCGTGGTTCTGCTTCTCGCGGGGGCGTTCTAGCATGGCCCGCTCCAACAAGCCGATCGTGTGGGGGCCGTTCGCCGCCGGAGGCACCCTCACCGCGTTCCTGACCCCGGTACTGATCCTGCTCACCCTGCTGGCCGCGCTCGGGCACGCGCCCGACCTGCTGGCGTACGACCGCATGCACGCCTTCGCCGCGCACTGGCTGGTCAAGGTGGCGATCGTGGGGGTGGTGTTCCTGTCGCTCTGGAGCGCGGCGCACCGCCTGCGGATCACCTGCTACGACCTCGGGATCAGGGCCGACACGCTGGTCGCCACGATCGTCTACGCGATCGCCGTGGCGGCAAGCGTGGCCGCGGCGGCCTACTTGCTGCTAATCTAGCGCCGTCGCCTTGGCTTAATCGAAAAAACGAGGGGGAGCAAAGCCAATGACACCACCGCCGCCACTTGCCATTCGGGAGGAGCTGCGCGAGCAGCGCTTCAGAAGCGTCTGGACCAACGACCTGAACGAGGTGTTCGCCGACGTCGCGCCTTACTACGACCGGGCGAATTACATCGCGAGCCTGGGCCTTTGGGGCTGGTTCCTGCGCAGCTTCATGGCCACCGTAGACGTCAAGCCGGGCGAACGGGTGCTCGACGTGTGCGCCGGGACGAATGCGATCGGCATCGCGCTGCTCGAGCGCGAGCCGACCCTGCAGGTGCACGCGATAGATCGCAGCGCGGAGATGCAGGCGGTCGGGCAGCAGCGCGCCAACGCGCGCGGATTCAGCATCGCCAGCACCATCGGCGACGTGCACGAGCTGCCGTTCCCGGACAATCACTTCGACGTCGTGACGCTGCAGTTCGCTTCGCGCCATCTGCGGGTGCGACGCGTGTTCCAGGAAATCCGGCGCGTGCTCAAGCCGGGCGGGCACTTCCATCACTGCGACATGCTGCGCCCGCGCAGCCGCTTCGTCGAGAAGAGCTACTACGCCTACCTGCGCATGTGCCTGGCGTTCACCGGCCTGCTGTTCCGCAGCGGCCCCGCGGCGCTCAACTGCAAGAAGTATTTCATCCACGCGCTCGAGATGTTCTACTCGGCCGAGGAGCTCTCGGTCGTGCTGCGCGAGCTGGGCTACGTCGACGTCAGCGCCACGACGGTGCTCTACGGCATGCTGGGCTTCCATCGCGCGGTAAAGCCGCAGCCGAGCTGAGCGGCCGGCCCGCGCGCCGATGGATCGGGTGCGCGTCCTGGAGGCGCTGGAGCGCAGGATCCTCGAGGCCTACAGCCGGCGCACGACGCGGGCCTTGCGCGCCGCGCTGCCGTTGCGGCTCGCGCTGCCGCACCTCGAGCCGCTGCTCGCGCGCAACGTGGAGAAGGAGGTCCGCAAGGACGCGCTCGCGCTGCGCTGCGCCGGGGAAGCCTTCGCCGCCGGGGCGCGCGCCGGACCGGACGCGGTGACGCGCTTGCTCGAGCAGGGCAGGGAGATCGACGCCGAGTTCCTCGCGCGAGCGGGCAGGTTTGCGGTCGGCATCGTGCTGCGCTACGAGGAGATCCTGCCGCTGCGCAGGCAGCGTATCGAGCGCCTGCTCGAGGCGGCGTACCGCATCCTCGAGGTCTGGGGCGCCGGCAGCGGGCTGCGCGTGGCGCTGCGCGCATGCTACGGCCAGGCCGAGCTCGAGTCGTTGCTTGCCGGCCTGCTGCGCCTGTACGCGATGGAAACGCGCGCCCTCAGCCGCGCGGTCAAGCTGCCCGCGCTGTTGCGTCCGGTGCAGGATGCGGTCGGCCAGCGCCTGTTCGCGATTATGAATGCAGAAGGCGAGCGCCTCGCGCGCGAGGCCGCACACGGGCTTTTTCGTTGACCCTGCGGAGTCGCGCACGGTAGAATTCCACGGTTTTTGGGATCGGAAGCGGGATGCGCGCTCGGCTGGTCGCCGGCAACTGGAAAATGCACGGCAACCGGGCGTCGAACCGGGCGTTGCTCGACGCCGTGATCAGGGGCATGAGCGAGATTTCGGGCGTCGAGTGCGCGGTATGCGTGCCGTTTCCCTATCTCGCCGAGGCCGCGGTCCAGCTGGCGCGCACGGCGGTGGCCTGCGCGGCGCAGAACGTGAGCGAGCACGCGCAGGGAGCGTACACCGGCGAGGTGTCCGCGGCGATGCTGGCGGAGTTCGATTGCCGCTACGTGCTGGTCGGTCATTCGGAGCGGCGCCATGTCTTCGGCGAGACCGATGCCCAGGTGGCGGCGAAATTCGTCGCTGCTCGGGCGGCCGGAATCGGGCCGGTCCTGTGCCTCGGCGAGACGCTCGAAGAGCGCGACGCGGGCCGGACCGAGAGCACGGTGGCACGCCAGCTAGACGCCGTGCTCGAGAAGGCGGGGGTCGCGGCGCTGGCGAAGTCGGTACTGGCCTACGAGCCGGTTTGGGCGATCGGCACCGGGCGCAACGCGACGCCCGAGCAGGCGCAGGCGGTGCACGAGTTCCTGCGCGGCCGGATTGCGGGGCGAAACGCGCAAGTCGCGGCGCAGCTGCGCCTCCTGTACGGGGGCAGCGTCAAGCCGGCGAACGCGAAGGCGCTGTTCGCAATGCCCGACATCGACGGCGGGCTGATCGGCGGGGCATCGCTGGTGGCGGAGGATTTCCTCGCGATCGTGCGCGCCGCGCAAACGAAAGGATAGAAATGGAGTTCTGGACCAAGCTGATCATCGTGCTGCACATCCTGATCGCGTTCGGGATCATCGGACTGGTGCTCCTGCAGCACGGCAAGGGGGCGGACATGGGATCGGGCTTCGGCGGCGGCTCGTCCGCGAGCCTGTTCGGCGCCACGGGCTCAGCGAACTTTCTGTCGCGTCTGACAGCCGCGCTCGCGACGCTGTTCTTCCTCTCGAGCCTCGGCCTGTCCTATTTCGCCACTCACCGGGCGGCGGCCTCCGGCGGCGTGATGGAGTCGATCAAGGAGTTGCCTGCGCCGCCCAAGCCGGCGCTGACGCCCAAGCCCGCGGCGCCGGCACCGGCACCTGCGCAGGACGCAGGTTCGAAAGCGAAAGAGGTGCCGAACTGAGCGAAGCTGTCATTTGGAGGATAATTCAAGGCTTGAATCCCTGGCCCACGTGGTGAAATTGGTAGACACGCTAGCTTGAGGGGCTAGTGGCCTAAACAGCCGTAGCTGTTCGAGTCGGCTCGTGGGCACCAGATGCCCGCGGCAGCCGGAACTTTCCGGCTGCCGCGCAACCAACTAAGTAAGACCCGAGATGCTGAGCGAGTATTTTCCGGTTCTGCTGTTCATCCTGGTCGGTCTCGCGATAGGCGTGCTGCCGATGGGGCTGGGCGCGCTGCTCGGGGTCCATCGGCCCGACGCTGAGAAGAACTCCCCTTACGAGTGCGGCTTCGAGGCATTCGAAGACGCGCGCATGAAGTTCGACGTGCGCTACTACCTGATCGCGATCCTGTTCATCCTGTTCGACCTCGAGATCGCGTTCCTGTTTCCCTGGGCGGTAGTGATCAACCAGATCGGGCTGTTCGGCTTCCTGGCGATGATGCTGTTCCTCGGCATCCTGGTGGTCGGTTTCGTCTACGAATGGATGAAAGGAGCGCTGGAATGGGAATAGAGGGCGTCCTGCAGCAGGGGTTCGTCACCACCACGGCGGACAAGCTCATCAACTGGACCCGCACCGGGTCGCTCTGGCCGGTCACCTTCGGCCTCGCCTGCTGCGCGATCGAGATGATGCACGCCGGCGCCGCGCGCTACGACCTGGACCGCTTCGGCATCGTTTTCCGCCCCAGCCCGCGCCAGTCCGACGTGATGATCGTGGCCGGAACACTGTGCAACAAGATGGCGCCGGCCCTGCGCAAGGTGTACGACCAGATGCCCGAGCCGCGCTGGGTGGTGTCGATGGGCTCGTGCGCCAACGGCGGCGGCTACTATCACTACTCGTACTCGGTGGTGCGCGGCTGCGACCGCATCGTCCCGGTCGATGTCTACGTGCCGGGCTGCCCGCCCACCGCCGAGCAGCTGCTGTACGGCCTGGTGCAGCTGCAGAACAAGATCAAGCGCACCAACACCATCGCCCGATGAGCCCGCGACTGCAACGCCTGTTCGACGCGCTGCAGGGCGCGCTCCAGGGCCGGGATGTGAAGTTCTCCGAGCGGCTGGGCGAGATCACGCTCGAAGTCGGCGCCGCGGAATACCACGCTGTGGCGCTGCTGCTTCGCGACCACCCCGAGCTCTGCTTCGAGCAGCTGATCGACCTGTGCGGCGTCGACTACTCGACCTACGGCGCGCGCCCCTGGGAGCGCGAGCGCTTCGCCGCGGTGCTGCAGCTGCTGTCGGTGAGCAAGAACTGGCGCCTGCGGCTGCGCGTGTTCTGCCCCGACGACGCCTTTCCCAAGGTCGATACGGTGATCGACGTCTGGCCGAGCGTGAACTGGTTCGAGCGCGAGGCCTTCGACCTGCTCGGCATCGTGTTCGAGGGGCATCCCGACCTGCGCCGGATACTCACCGACTACGGCTTCATCGGCCATCCGTTCCGCAAGGACTTCCCGGTCTCGGGCTACGTCGAGATGCGCTACGACCCGGAACAGAGGCGGGTCATCTACCAGCCGGTGACGATCGAGCCGCGCGAGATCACGCCGCGCGTGGTGCGCGAGGAGCACTACGGCGAGGAGTCGCGCTAGTGCCCGAGATCCGCAACTACACGGTCAACTTCGGCCCGCAGCACCCGGCGGCGCACGGCGTGCTGCGGCTGGTGCTCGAGATGGACGGCGAGGTGGTGCAGCGCGCCGACCCGCACATCGGCCTGCTGCACCGTGCGACCGAGAAGCTGGCCGAGTCGCGCATGTACATCCAGTCGCTGCCGTACATGGACCGGCTCGACTACATCTCGATGATGTGCAGCGAGCACGCGTTCTGCCTCTCGCTCGAGAAGCTGCTCGGCGTCGAGGTGCCGATCCGCGCGCAGTACATCCGCGTCATGTTCGACGAGATCACGCGCATCCTGAATCACCTGTTCGGGCTCGGGACGCTCGGCCTCGACCTCGGCGCGATGACGGTGTTCCTGTACACCTTCCGCGAACGCGAGGACCTGCTCGACTGCTACGAGGCGGTCTCGGGGGCGCGCATGCACGCCGCCTACTATCGCCCGGGCGGGGTGTACCGCGACCTGCCGGACGCGATGCCGCACTACCAGCCCTCGCGCTTTCGCAGCGAGAGCGACCTCAAGGCGCTCAACCGCAACCGCCAGGGCTCGCTGCTCGACTTCATCGAGGACTTCACCGAGCGCTTCCCCAAGTGCATCGACGACTACGAGACGCTGCTGACCGAGAACCGGATCTGGAAGCAGCGCACGGTGGGGATCGGGGTGGTGTCCCCCGAGCGCGCCCTTGCGCTGGGCTTCTCCGGGCCGATGCTGCGCGGCTCGGGAATCGCCTGGGACATCCGCAAGAAGCAGCCGTACGAGGTGTACGACCGGCTCGATTTCGACATTCCGGTAGGCAAGAACGGCGACACCTACGACCGCTACCTGGTGCGGGTGGAGGAAATGCGCCAGTCGAACCGCATCCTCAAGCAGTGCATCGAATGGCTGCGCAAGAACCCCGGTCCGGTGATAGTGGAAAACAACAAGGTGGCGCCGCCTGCGCGGGTCGAGATGAAGGCCAACATGGAGGACCTGATCCACCACTTCAAGCTCTTCACCGAGGGCATGCACGTGCCCAGGGGCGAGGCCTACGCCGCGGTCGAGAATCCGAAGGGCGAATTCGGCGTGTACTTCATCTCCGACGGCTCCAACAAGCCCTACCGCATGAAGCTGCGCTCGCCCGCGCTGACGCACCTGTCGGCGATTAACGAGATGGCGACCGGCCACATGCTGGCCGACGCGGTGGCGATCATCAGCACCCTTGACATCGTTTTCGGTGAAATCGACAGGTGAGCGGCCGCCTATGCTTTCTCCCGACGCGCTGAAGAAGATCGACCGCGAGATCGGCAAGTACCCCGCCGACCAGAAGCAATCGGCGGTGATGGCCGCGCTGATCATCGCGCAGGACGAACAGGGCTGGCTCGCGACCGAGACCATGGATTTCGTCGCGCGCTACCTCGGCATGGCGCCGGTCGCGGTGTACGAGGTCGCTACCTTCTACAACATGTACAACCTCGAACCGACCGCCAAGCACAAGCTCACGGTCTGCACCTGCCTGCCGTGCGGCCTGCAGGGCTCGCTCGAGGCCGCCGACCACCTCAAGCAACGGCTCGGCATCGAGTTCAACGAAACCACCGCGGACGGCAGGTTCACGCTGCGCGAGGGCGAATGCATGGGCGCCTGCGCCATGGCGCCGGTGGTGCTGGTAAACAACAAGCGCATGTGCGACTACATGTCCAAGGACAAGCTCGACGCGCTGATCGACGAGCTCGCGGGAAAGGGCTGAGATGCTCGATTACGGACCCGACGCAATCCTGATGGCCGGCCTCGACGGGGCGAACTGGCACCTGGCCGACTACGAGAAGCGCGGCGGCTACGGCGCGCTTAAGAAGCTGCTGCGCGAGAAGATCGCGCCCGACCAAGTCATCGCCGAGCTCAAGAAGTCGGCCCTGCGCGGGCGCGGCGGCGCGGGGTTCCCGACCGGGCTCAAGTGGTCGTTCATGCCCAAGCAGTACGCGGGCGAGAAGTACGTGGTGTGCAATTCCGACGAAGGCGAGCCCGGCACCTGCAAGGACCGCGACCTGCTGCGCTACAACCCGCACATGGTGATCGAAGGCATGATCATCGGCGGCTACGCGATGGGCGCCGCGACGGGGTACAACTACATCCACGGCGAGATCTGGGCCGAGTACGAGCAGTTCGAGCAGGCGCTGGACGAAGCGCGCCGGGCCGGCTACCTGGGCAAGAACATCCTCGGCTCGGAGTTCAGCTTCGAGCTGCACGCGCACCCGGGCTACGGCGCCTATATCTGCGGCGAGGAAACCGCGCTGCTCGAGTCGCTCGAGGGCAAGAAGGGCCAACCGCGCTACAAGCCGCCGTTCCCCGCGAGCTTCGGCGTCTACGGCCGGCCGACCACGATCAACAACACCGAGACTTTCGCCGCGGTGCCCTGGATCATCAACCACGGCGGCGACGCCTTCCTCGCCTTGGGCAAGCCGAACAACGGCGGCACCAAGATCTTCTCCGTCACCGGCCACGTCAACCGTCCGGGCAATTACGAAGTCAGGCTCGGCACGCCGTTCGCGAAGCTGCTCGAGATGGCGGGCGGGGTGCGAGGCGGCCGCAAGCTGAAGGCAGTCATTCCCGGCGGCTCGTCGATGCCGGTGCTGCCGGCCGGGATCATGATGGCCACCGACATGGACTACGACTCGATCGCCAAGGCCGGCTCGATGCTCGGCTCGGGTGCGGTGATCGTGATGGACGAGACGACCTGCATGGTACGCGCGCTCGAGCGCCTGTCGTACTTCTATTTCGAGGAGTCCTGCGGCCAGTGCACGCCCTGCCGCGAGGGCACCGGCTGGCTTTACCGGGTGGTGAACCGGATCGAGACCGGGCGCGGCCGCATGGAGGACCTGGCGCTGCTGGACGACGTATCGGACAACATCGCCGGGCGCACCATATGCGCGCTGGGCGACGCGGCGGCGCTGCCGGTCAAGAGCTTCATCAAGCACTTCCGCGCCGAGTTCGAGCACCACATCGCGCACAAGCGCTGCCTGGTGCAAGGCGAAGTCGAGCCCAAGTGGGGGCGTGCCGGCGCGCACGGCATCCCCGCGATCGCGAAGGCGGCCTGAGATGCCAAAGTTCGAGGTCGACGGCAGGCAGGTGGAGGTGGCGGCGGGCGGCACGGTGATGGACGGCGCCAACAAGCTCGGCATCTACATTCCGCATTTCTGCTACCACAAGAAGCTTTCGATCGCGGCCAATTGCCGCATGTGCCTGGTCGAGGTGGAGAAGGCGCCCAAGCCGCTCCCGGCCTGCGCCACGCCGGCGACCGAAGGCATGAAGGCCTGGACCCATTCCCCCGCGGCCAAGAAAGCGCAGAACGGGGTGATGGAGTTCCTGCTCATCAACCACCCGCTGGACTGCCCGATCTGCGATCAGGGCGGCGAGTGCCAGCTGCAGGACCTGGCGGTCGGCTACGGCAAGAGCGGCTCGCGCTACCAGGAAGAAAAGCGCGTCGTGCTGCACAAGGATGTCGGCCCGCTGGTGGCGGCGGAGGAGATGACGCGCTGCATCCAGTGCACCCGCTGCGTGCGCTTCGGCCAGGAGATCGCCGGGGTGATGGAGCTCGGCATGATCGGCCGCGGCGAGCACGCCGAGATCGTGGCCTTCGTCGGCCGGACGGTCGACTCGGAGCTCTCGGGCAACATGATCGACCTGTGCCCGGTCGGCGCGCTCACCTCGAAGCCGTTCCGCTACAGCGCCCGCACCTGGGAGCTCGACCGGCGCAAGTCGATTTCGCCGCACGACGGGCTGGGCTCGAACCTGGTGGTGCAGACCAAGCAGAACCGCGTGCTGCGCGTGCTGCCGCTGGAGAACGAGGCGATCAACGAGTGCTGGCTGTCGGACAAGGAGCGCTATTCCTACGAGGCGCTCAACAGCGCAGCCCGCACAGCACCCTCGAGGAGCTCTACCTGCTCGGGCGGCTCGCCGGCGGCTTGGGCGGCGGGGCCGATTTCCGCCTGCGCCAATCGGACTTCTCCGCCGACGGCAAGGGCGGCGTGCCCTGGCTCGGCATGCCGATCGCGGCGCTGGGCGAGCTCGACCGGGTGCTGGTAGTCGGCTCGTTCCTGCGCAAAGACCATCCGCTGATCGCGCACCGGCTGCGCCAGGCGGCCAAACGGGGTGCCCAGATCCACGTCCTGCATTCGGTCGCCGACGACTGGCTGATGCCGATCGCGAGCAGAAAGATCGTCGCGCCGTCGGACATTCCCGACCAGGTCGCGAGCTTCAGGGAAGCGCTGAGCGGGGGCAAGAACGCGGCGGTGCTGCTCGGCAACTTCGCGCAGCAGCACCCCGAGGCGTCGCGCATCCACGCCGCGGCCGCGGCGCTCGGGGTCAAGCTCGGCTTCCTGGGCGAGGCGGCGAACTCGGTCGGCGGCTACCTGGCCGG
>Ga0335081_10010743_pt1 | contig 14805 bp, 6 predicted proteins | sample Lox_Sample_35_FD_206713 | JGI IMG/M metagenome (GOLD analysis project Ga0335081, IMG submission 206713) | Soil microbial communities from Loxahatchee National Wildlife Refuge, Florida, United States - Lox_Sample_3.5 | ecosystem: Environmental > Terrestrial > Soil > Wetlands | place: USA: Florida... | reverse complement strand
GCCCGATCGAGATGCCGCGCAGCGCTTCCTGTTCGCGGGTGGTCAGATGATAAGCGGCGATCACTTCATTGAGAGCGTCGTTGTATGACGAATCGCGTTCCAGATGAAGCGCCAGGATCGGCAACGTCGAGGTTCCGATGTGCGATTCGAGCAGATACGCCCGGCACGAATACTCGCGCTTACCCAACCGGAAGTGAGTCTTCACTAAAGAAAGCTCGTTGGGATTGCGGCTGCGAATGGTTTCGAGAACCTCTTTGGGGAGGTTGAACGCCACTTCTCCATTGCTTTCCTGAGGGTCGTGCAGGATCGCGGCGGCGCCAGAATCGAACGCAATCGGTTTGAGTGACAGGTCCAACAGAACCATACCAGCCTCAGCAACTGCGGAGACTTCCCGCATGGCGGTATTTCCGTTTGGCGGAGGGCCGCCGGTTTTGAATCTTACATTCTCCATCGGGTGCATGGATAACCTCACGGTATGAACTGAGAAATGAACGTACCCCAGTTAGCTAAAGTGGTTCGGGGTGCGTTGGGAATGAACTCCGTGGTCATCCATATGGAACCGTCGGAACCCACGGCGGCGGAGTTGTAATCGCCCCATCGGGCGATGCCTGTAAGCGGAAAGCCTTCGTTAGGATATCCGGTAAAGCCATCTTCCGGACCTGCGCCCGCAGCAACCACTTGGAGGGACGTCCCTGTCGAGTACGTATCAATGGGCACGAAGGCGGCGCTGGGATAGTAGCTCGGTCCCGTCAACGTCATGCCGATCGCGCCGCGACCTTGTGCTGTCACGGCAATCGCGGGACGCAGCAGATGATTCTTTTGAACGAGCAGATAGCCTTGCCGCAGGACTGGAGCGGCCAGGACATTGTTACGAAAAGTGGGCGACAGAATGACATATGCGCCACCCACCACATTGTTACCAAGTTCATCTTTGGCTTCGGTCGAGAACGACGTGTAGATGCGCCCGCCGGAGTAGAACGCGGAGAGAACTCGGCTGTCTCCTCCGTCCAGGTTCGCAACCAGTCCCGGCGGGGACAAGGTAGATCCATAGGGTAGCGATCCGGCCATTTCAGTAGCGACACCCGGATAGGTATAGGTGAGAATTGGTGTATTAATCCGAGTCAGCGTCAGACTGGGGCTCCCGCTCCCCAAGCTCGCCGTGTTAGCCAGCGCCCACACCGCGAGGCTGCTATCCTGGCTCGACGATCCGTTCGTGCTGACGAAATATTGCAATCCGCCGCTTGCGATGAAGTAACTCGCGCCAATCGGCGTGTTGACGGGTTGGATGGCGAACTCGTAGCCGGAGATATCCCGCAAGAGGTACTGAACGATCGTGGGGGCGGCGGAATTGGCAGCTAACGAAGACTTCGCGATGGCGAAGATCTGAGCATCCACAAAGTTGTTAAAAGTAGTGTTGAACTCGTTGGAGCTGATGTAGAACCCGTATTGATCGGCGCCAATCTGGGGGTAGTCAGGATAACAAGGGCACCCCGAATTATTCAGGTTCGTGGTGTTCATGACATAGATGTTATAAGTGCCGGTCGGATCGCCAGTTTGGCTGACTGCCATATAAAGGTGGGAGGAATCCAACTCGTCGCCGAACGTGTCGTTGTCCTGAGACCGCTGAATCACGAAGAAGCGGTTCAGCGTCTGGTCGTAGAACACGCGCATGTCGGTGGGGAATACCCCGTTGACGCCGGTGGTGCGGTTAATGGCTGGCAATACTCCGAATACCTGGTTGGAGGAAAGCACGGCCGGAAGTAGGGCAATACCCGATGTGGTGTAAACCTGCACGGCGTTGTTAACGCCCTCGAGGACCATCCCATTACCTACCGCAATGCTGGGATTGGGTGGTTCCACGCTGAACTGATTCCCGCCATTTGCGTTGCGTTGATCGTAGTGCGTCAGGCCCAGTAACCCGAAGGTATTAGTCGTGCTAATGGTCATGCTCTGCATGGGCACGGAACCTGTGCCCGACGGTGTCTGCGAGCCCAGTGGCCCGGGATGCCAGTCGACCGGTGGGTGCAATGGCGCCGGCTTCGTCTGCGAACTGACGGCCGCGCCTAAACTGCGCTCCGTGATACCCCCCATTGCCTGGGCGGCCTGTGCCGTCTGCATCAGATTCACTGTGCCGGAGAGCGTCAGTTGACCGGTGATGCTCTTAGGAGCGGGATAGTGGGTCTGTGTCTGTGCTGACAAACTGATGGCGAGTCCCGCTCCCAAGATGACCAAAAGCGCTTTGTTCATACCTGGCCCTCGTTTTTCTTGGCCCGCTTGATCCGCAGGTACGCGGCCGTAACAGCCGCAGCCAGCAGAACCATAGGCAAGGTACGGGGTTCCGGAACGGAGCCGTCGGAGCCATCAGCCCCATCTGGTGCGCTGAAGTTATTGACCGTAAGAATGCCGGGCTCGCCGGTGTTGTCCGCCGTCCACACTTCGAAGCCAAACGAATCGCCCGAATTTACCGAAAAAGTTATCGTTCCCAATTCCCCGTCTGTATCGGCGAATTGGTTATAAGCTCCGTTCAGTACGTAGCCGGCGCTGTCAAAGGTCGGGGAATCCAGCGAGTTGTACACGTAGTCGAACTGAACGGTGCCAGCTGCCGGCGCCGTGACTAGTGCCGTCGTAGTGCCGGGCACGCCGCTCCCGTCATCGCCACCGATGACCTCCACGGTTAGATCGTCGCCTGTAAAAGCGAAGCCGTCCGATGTACTGGAAACAGTCCAATTACTGCCGTTGAAGTCGTAATAGCCCATAAAGCTCGCCCGTGCCTGGGGCGCTAGTATCGAGCCAAGGGCCACCGCTGCGCAGAACAACCAAATGGAAGTTCCCTGGCCGCTTCGAGTTGATGGTTGGTTCAGAAATCGCATCCTATCTCCGCATTCGATGATCGGTTATTACCTGACTGGCAACACTCAGCATTCCTTCACCAGTATTCCCGCTGTTAGCCGGGCAAATCGGGCCTTTCATACTCAACGGGCCGCACCGCTCGTCCGCATGTTCCACAGCCATAAAGCGGACATCCGCAGCCTCGTATTCCTTGCGCGTCCAAGAACTAAGGCCTTCACTAACCGGCTGGCTTAATTCCCACCTACTTCTTGATGGATAATCGGCTGACATATGTCGCGTCGTCTTTCACATTGGAACCTAACTGCCGGCTAATCCGCAATCTTCAAACGCCGAACAAGTTTTGGGCCTGTACCGGTACAAATTCACGGCTTTTTCAGGAAGTGCAACTGCTGTATTGTGGCACTCTTGGATATGAATTTTGCGGATAGGCATCCGCTCTCAGCCGACGGAACGGGACGAGACGTATGACAAGCGTCTATGCATTGCTGCCATTAGCATTCGCCAGCGGGCCAAGCGCCGGCCGGATTAACTTTTCCGGGGAGTTTTGCGTACTGAATTGGCCGCTCTGTACTAGCCGGAAAAATAGAGATTCGATCCCGTTTCCTGGCTTATTCGAAGCGTTCGTTATGGGCAATTTAGTAAACCGTTTCAGGGGTTTAAAGGAAATAAAATTACTACGCAAGGAGGCTACTTCTAATCTTTTTGGCTATGCCAATCGCAGAATTGACCGCCTTACAAGGCGAATGCTAGTGTTCGCAGTGGAGCGTATTGACATGTCCCAGCCCGTGCAACTGAAACGCGGGATCCCGCTCACTCGAGCGGTGGTCCCGGCTCAGGGTAGCTGTGCGGGCCGAGGTGGCTGCAATTTTGTAAGTTCTGCGGCTGACTTCGGATCGAGTAACTCAGTCTGGTTACCCGAGTTTGTTCTTAACAATTGTTGATCATACATAAGACTTAAACGGAGGGTTTTTGATGAAGATCGTTTTAAAGAATTTGTTGGCTGCAGGAGTGTTCACCTCGGCACTGCTGACTGGTGCTCAGGCGGCCTCGAATGCAACCGGCTCTTCCAACGATAGCGTAGTAGCAGTGGTTGATGGCGCCAAGATCACGCAGTCCGATCTCGAGCAAAAGCATGCTTCCAACTTATTCCAAGCCCGCAATAAATATTACGAGGAGGAACGCAAGGTACTCGACCAGTACATCGAGGAATTTATCATCCAACAGGCGGCGCAAAAGGAAGGCGTGACCGTCGACGAGCTGATCAAGCGCCACAGCGAATCAGCCGCCGGAGTCGATCCCTCCGACGATGCCCTACGCGTTTATTACGAAGGACTCGATACGCAAGAGCCGTTCGATTCGGCCAAGGACAAGATCCGGGAGTATCTCAAACAGCGGCGCATTACCAAGGCCAAGACGGCGTATATTCAGTCGCTCAAGGCTGCGGCCAAAGTTGAGGTGGATCTGTTGGCTCCTCGCGCGGAACCCTCTTTGAAGAACGTTCCCCTCCGCGGGGCTAAGAATGCCCCGGTGACGGTGGTCGAATTTGCCGATTTCGAGTGCCCCTACTGCCAGCAAATGGAACCAAAGCTGGCTAAGTTGCAGCAGGAATTCGAGGGGAAATTGGCGTTCGGATACAAGGATTTCCCATTGCCGATGCACTCGCACGCGCAAAAGGCTGCGGAAGCGGCCCACTGCGCGGCAGAGCAGGGTAAGTTCTGGGAATATCACGACCTGGTGTTTTCGAACCATAAGTTGGATATCGCCGGATTGAAGGAGAACGCCCGCACGCTCAACCTCAACGGCGATGCGTTCGACAAATGTCTGGATTCGGGCGCCACGGCTGCCGCGGTCAAAGCTAATTTGGACGAGGCGATGACTCTGGCACTGGCCGGAACTCCCGGCTTCTTTATCAACGGGCGCTATCTCGAAGGCAATCTCCCTTACGAGGCCCTGCAAAAGGCTGTATCGGAAGAGCTGGCTCGCCTAGCCGCGAAGCCGGCCGAGACTGCGAAGCGCTAGTAGCAGTTCGACCGATTGAGTATTACCCAGGGGCTTGCCTTCCGAGTAAGTACGGATAGGCTAGCCCCTGGTGCTAGTCAAAACGAGTGTTAGAGATGCGATTATGCGTAAACTTCTTTCGTTGGCGCTGTGGGTCGGCTCGATAGCCGTGAATCTTTCAGCTGGAACGGTGAGCTACGACTTCACCATTCTTCCGTATGCCCCTCCCGCGGATGCGCCAGCGGGGTCGTCCATGCTGCAAGTGACATACCTGTTATCGGATTTTACGTTTGAGGCGAACCAGGAACTGGACATTGAGTTTGATCCTTCCCTCTTCGGTACGCTGTCGAATGCGACAGCGCCTTCTGGTTTTGCCCTCAATCTTTTCCAACCTGACGATCCGCCCGGCGCTGAGGGAGACTTTAGCGCCTTCAATACGACTGGCGGAACAGTGACAGGATCCTTCAGCATAGACGCGGTTTACCTTGGTTCGGATGCTCCCGGACCGCAAGCATATTCGATTAATCAGTACGATGCTCAGGGCAATTTTGTGGCGGAAGTGTCCTCAGGTTCCACGGTACCCAGCGGCGATACTTCAGTTCCGGAACCGGGCAGTTTCTGGCTGAGTGGCATAGGTTTCATGATTTGTGGCGGCTGGTGGCTAAATCGCCAGCGTTCGAGGCGTGTTGAGTAACAACTTCAGGTGTCGGTCGAATTTCACGGTAGAGTGAGGGTCCTTATGCGGCAAGTTTATTCGGCGGCTCGGGCCGCCTTTTGGATTCTGATAGCTACGGCGCTGGCGCAGTCCGGCTTTGCCCAGCTATCTGTCACTAACTACGTTATCGTCAACTCCCTGCGCATCTCGGTAACTCAGTGGCAGTACACCTATAGCGCCGCCGTACTCAATCAAGGCCCGGCGCTGACTGCACTCGCAGCAACCCTGACGACTTCGGTGCCTAACATCGTGGTAGTTCCCAATCATAACGTCTTGAATTGGGGACCGGTCGCCGCGAACAGTCAGGTACAAGCCAAGAATACCTTCACCATTAATGTCGACCGATCGGTCCAATTCAAGCTCACCGACCTGCACTGGACATTCGTCACGAACGGCGGCGTAGCCCCGCCCGTAGCCAACCCCGGGCCGAACCAAACGGGCACAGTGGGTACGACGATCAATTTGAACGGCAGCGGCTCCACCAACCCGAGTGGCATCGGCACGCTGACTTACAGTTGGCAGTTCACCGTCACTCCTCCCGCCAGCAGCGCTACCCTGGTGAATCCCAACACGGTGACACCCTCATTCTTTATGGATGTGGCGGGCACTTATGTCATCCAGTTGACGGTGAGCAACGGTTTGGAAAGCTCGAGCGCATCCGTTACAGTCAGCACGGAAATTCCCCCTGTGGCCAATCCAGGACCGAACCAGAGCGTGGCGTTGAATGCAGTGGTTACTCTCAACGGCAGCGCGTCAACGGACAGCAACGGAAACACCCTCACTTATTCCTGGCAGTTCACATCTGTCCCGACCGGCAGCACCACCACACTGAACGGGGCGAATACGGTGAATCCCACGTTCACGGTGGATAAGCCTGGCAAGTATGTCGTTCAATTGGTTGTCAATGACGGCGTCGCGAACAGCTCTCCGGCCAGCGTAACGATCGATCAGAATTCCCCACCGGTTGCCAATGCCGGTCAGAACCAGAGTAATGTCAGCCTGAATTCGCCCGTGCAGTTAAACGGCTCGCAGTCCACGGACGTGGACGGGGATTCCCTGACTTACAAATGGAGCCTGATAACGCTGCCTGCGGGCAGCAGAGCAGTCCTGAGCGCCACCAACATCGTTAACCCGACTTTCACACCCGATGTAGCGGGCCCTTATGTGGCGCAGTTGATCGTCAATGACGGCGTATCCGATAGCAGCCCCTCCACCGTTACCATCACTACCGCCGGCATCGTCCAGGCGCCGACGGCGAACGCCGGATCGCCTCAAAAGCTGGCTCCGGGCGCAACCGTCAGCTTAAACGGCTCGGGCAGCTTCGATCCGCAAAACATGTCGCTCACTTACTCGTGGTCCTTCACGTCAAAGCCCGCCACTAGTAAGGCAGTTCTCTCCAACACTAGCGCCGTAAGTCCGACCTTTGTAGGCGACCTGCCAGGCACTTATGTCGTGCAGCTCATCGTGAGCAATGGAACCTTGGCCAGCGCGCCCTCCACCGTCACCATCGGCATCGATACCCCGCCGGTGGCCAACGCCGGTCCCAACCAGTCCGTGCAGCAGGGCGCCAATGTGCTGTTGGATGGCAGCGCATCGTCCGACACGAATGGCAATCCGCTTTCTTATTCCTGGACGTTTACCACCCAGCCTGCTGGCAGCTCCGCCGTTCTCTCGGGCCCGAACACCGTAGCGCCGACATTCGTCGCTGCTGTGGCCGGCACTTACGTGGTGCAACTTATCGTGAACGATGGCATCACCAGCAGCAATCCGCCCGCGACCGTAACGATCACGGCAGTTGGGAGCAAGGTGATTACCCTGTCGCCCAGTCCGATGACGATCGGCACCACCACCGGCGCTGGAACGCTCACCGTGACGCTGGCCAGCCCAGCCGGAGCAAGCGGCCAGGTTGTCACCCTGTCGAGCAGCAACAAGAGCGCAGCCACCGTGCCTGCCAGCGTAACCGTCCCGGCGAACGCCAGCTCTGCCACCGTATCCGTAACTCCGGTCGCGGTGGGCACCACCACCATAACCGGCTCGGCATCTGGCTTCACATCGGGGAATACCACGGTAAACGTGGTTCAGGCCACCACCACCATTACGTTTGATTTCCCGCAGGTCGGAAAGGGCGGGCAGATTACTGGACACGCAACCTTAAGTGTGCCCGCAGCCACGGCGACGAACATCGGCCTGAACGCCACCCCATCGGGTGTGGTTACGGTCCCGAGCTCAGTTCCGCTCGCCGCCGGCGGCACGACGGCATCCTTCACCATCACTGGGGTAAGCATCAACTACGCTACGATCCGCGGCGTTGTCCCCGGTTATGCGAGTGTTTCGGCCCAGATCCAGGTCGTTTCCCAACCGCTGATCACCATGCCGAGCACGCTCACCGTGCAGGCCGGCCAGCCCCCGGTAACTCTGAACATCAGCTTGCAGAACGCCGCGCCCCCGGCAGGCACCACGGTCACCCTCACCAGTGCCGACAACACGAAGGCCACGGTAACACCCAGTGTTTTCATCGCCGCCGGCGCCACTACTCCGGCCACGCAGCCAACCGTTACCGGGCTGGCTTTGGGCACCGTTAGCATCAGCGCATCAGCCCCCAATTTTGCCTCCGGCAGCACCAGCGTCACGGTGACCGCGGGACCGCCCGCTACGATCACTGCTGGTGGCACGCCGCAAAGCGCGGCCGCCAACACGGCCTTCGCCGCTTTGACCGCGACTGTACAGGATTCCCTTGGAAACCCGGTAAGCGGACAAAGCGTGACCTTCACCGCGCCCGCAGTTGCCACAGCGCCTGGTGTTACCATTGCTACCACCCCGGTCACAACCAACGCATCGGGCGTGGCCAGTGTGACGTTGACCGCCAACGGCAAGGCCGGCGGCCCCTACACGGTAACCGCCGCCTTAGGTTCTCTGACCACCAACTATTCGCTGACCAACCTTTCTGGTAAGCCCGCTGCCGTTGCCCTCGCTTCCGGCACCAGCGGCAGCGGCCAGAGCGCGCAGATCCTGTCGCAGTTCACCAACCCGCTCCGTGCGCTGGTAACGGATGGCAGCGGAAACCCGGTCCCGCAAGCCGTGGTGGTCTTCACGGCCCCGACCGGTAACAACGTCCCCACGGGCACATTCTCCAATGGCACGGCTACCATCTCGGTTCCAGCCGGTCCGGACGGCGTGGCCTCCACAGTGTTCACCGCCGGTAACGTGGTTTCCCCGCTCTCCGGTGGTTCCCAGACCCCGTACACCGTTTCGGCAACCGTCTCCGGCGTGAGCACGCCAGCCAAGTTCTCGCTGACCAATCTGGCCGGTCCTCCGGTCAACATCGCCGCTACTGCCGGCGCCACGCAGAATATCTCCGTAACTGGAATCTTCGGAACGGCGCTGCAAGCTACTGTGACCGATCAAGGCGGCAACCCCGTAGGCGGAGTACAGGTGACCTTCACCGTGAATCCGGTGAACGGCGCCAGCGCTTCGTTCCCGAGTAGCTTGACCACCGTGCAGGCAACCACAGCCGCTAACGGCGTGGCTACTGCTCCCACACCGCTGACTGCCGGCCAGACCGCCGGGACGTTCACGGTGACCGCGACCTTTACGGGCGCCACCACTCCGGCCACCTTCACCCTGACCAACAATCCGGGTTCGGCAGCCTCCATCACCGCAACCACCGGGGCTTCCCAGAGCGCCCCCATCAATACTGCCTACGGAACCATGCAGGTCACGGTGAAAGACCTGTACCAGAACCTGGTGAACACGGGCACCGTTACTTTCACCGTCGTGGCTTCCGGCAACGGCGCGGGTGGTAAGTTCCCAAGCTCGCCGGCCACGGCTACCGTCACGAACGGTATCGCTACCGCACCGGCCTTCACCGCCAACACCACGGTGGGCGCGTTCACCGTGAATGCCACCATCTCCGGCGCCAGCTCGCCGGCGCAATTCTCACTGAACAACACGGTCGGCCTCCCGGCCACGATCGCACAGGTCTCCGGAACTGGACAGAGCGTTCAGGGAGGTTCCCAACCGGTGAACGCCCTGAAAGTCATCGTGAAAGACGTCGGCGGCAACGTAGTCCCGAATGCCACCGTTACCTTCACGCTGCAGGCCGGCGCGGGTGGGCAGGGCGGAACCTTTGCCAATAACGCAACCTCCGCCACGGCCGCAACCGACGCGACCGGCACGGCCACCATGCCGCAGTTCACGGCGAACTACACGCTCGGCACGTACACCATCGCGGCCAGCACTCCGGGCGCCAACAACGCCACGGTGTCGTTGAGCTCGCCGTTCTCGGTGACCAACATCCCTGGCGTTCCGACCACCATCAGCGTCAACATGACCACCGCCAGCGCCCCGATCAACGCCGCCTTCCCGACCATCACCGCGACTATTAAAGACGCGGGCGGCAATCCGGTGGGCAGCGGCATCGGCGTCGTGTTCACGGCGCCCGCCACCAGCGGCGCCCCCGGCGTGACCGTCGGCACAACGACCCAGAGTACGAATACCTCGAGCCAGGCTTCCGTGACGCTAACCGCCAATGCAACCAAGGGCGGGCCTTACAACCTCGTCATCACCAGCGGTAGTGCGCCGTCGGTCACCGTCTCCCTGACCAACCAACCCGGCCCCGTGACTACCATCACCGCCTCCGCAGGTGCTACGCAATTCATACCGAACACGCAACAGTTCCCGACCGCGCCCGCGGTTACGGTGACGGACGCCTCGAGCGACCTGCTGAGTGGCGTACCGGTAACGTTTACCATCGTTCCCAACGCGCAAAGCGGAGCGAGCGGGACGTTCGTCGGCGGCGGAACCATGTCCATCCAAACCACCAGCGCGAGTGGTATAGCCACCGCGCCCATGGTCACCGCCAACGGCAAAATCGGTACCTTCACCATTACCGCGACCGCTCCTACGGGCGTGGGCAGCAACACCGTGTCGCTGGCCACTCCGTTCTCGATGACCAACCAGTCCGGTCCTCCGGTGGCGCCGGCGACGCCCGGCACCGGTACGTCCGGCCAGAGCGCAGTCGTGAACCAGAACTTCGGAACCCTGCTCTCCGCGACTCTTAAGGACGCGGGTGGCAACCTGGCCGCCGGCTATGCGGTGACGTTTACCGTCAATCCGGGTGCCAATGGCGCCAGCGGAAACTTCGGCGGCGCATCAGTCTTCCACGCCACCAGCGATGCCAACGGCCTTGCCAAGGCGACCACTGCCCTTACGGCCAATACCATTACCGGAACCTTCACGGTCACGATGACGGTGGATACCGTCCCCGGATCGGTCTTTGCCACGTTCACCATGACCAACACTTTCGGCAGCCCGGCCAATATTGCGCCGGTGGCCGGAACGGCGAACCCGATCAACGTTGCGGTGGGCACCGCGCTCACCACTCCGTTGCAGGTGAACGTGACGGATCAGTACGGCAACATGGTGGGTAGCCAAACCACGGTGACCTTCACCATCGTGGGCGTGCAGAACGCCCAGGGCGGGAAGTTCGGCAATAGCCAGACGATCAACGAAACCACTGCGTCGGGTGTTGCCACCCTGCCCGCTTCTGCCTTCACAGCCAATACCTTCATCGGCGCTTACACCATCACGGCCGGCGTTGCGGGAGCTTCCACGCCCGCGACCTTCAACATGGTGAACACCCCCGGCCCCGTAACTCAGGTGATCGCCGCAGCCAGCAGCACGCCGCAGAACACGCCGGCGGGCTCGCAATTCGCCAACCCGCTGATCGTAACCCTGAAAGACGCCAACGGGAACCTGGTGGCCAACCAGCAGGTGGTCTTCTCAGCTCCGACCACCGCCGGCCAGGCTAGCGGAACGTTCCAGGGCAGCGGCGCCACCGCCACGGTAACCAGCGGCGCGAACGGCCAGGCGCAAGCTCCGGTGTTTACCGCCAACGCCTTCGCCGGTGGCCCGTACAATGTCACGGCCACTGCCAACAGCGTCACAACTAACTTCTCTCTGACCAACAAGGCCGGAAACGCGGTGAACATCACGGCGGTTGCCGGTACGACGCCGCAGAGCTCCGGATTGACCGTAGCCTTTAGTCACAACCTGGCCGTAACCCTCACCGACGCGAACAACAACCCGGTGTCCGGCGTCACGGTTACGTTTACCGTGGTCCCGGCCGGCGGAGCCGGCGCGACCTTTACCGGTAGCCTGACCACCGTTACGGCTGTCACCCTCGCCAACGGACAGGCGACCGCCGCAGTTCTGACCCCGAACAATGTTCTGGGCAGCTATACCGTGACTGCCACGGCGCCGGGAGCCAACAACACTACGCTCACGTTGACTCCGGCCTTCGCCCTCACCAACACCGTTGGACCGCCCAAGACCCTCGCGATCACCAGCGGCAACAACCAGAGCGCGCAGATTGGCAGTGCGTTTGCCAGTCCGCTCGTGGTAACGGTGACTGACATAGCCGGCAACCCGATTCCCAACTGGCCGATCAGCTTCACGGCTCCTGGCGCGGGTGCTAGCTTGACGTTTGCCGGCAGCAACAACACGGTGACGGTCAACACGAATGCGAGCGGTGTCGCTCAGTCGCCGGCCATGACGGCTAGCGGCTCGGTTAGCACGCCGAATTACACCGTGACCGTGGCTGCCGTCGGCCTTTCGCCCGCGCTGACCAACACCTTTACCCTGACCAACACGGCTGGACCGCCGGCCACGATCACGATCAGCACGGGTAACAACCAGTCCCAGCAAACCGGCTTCCCGTATGCGACCCTGCTGTCCGTAATCGTGAAGGATTCGGGCGGCAACTTCGTTAGCGGAGCCCCCGTGACCTTCACCGCTCCTGCCAGCGGCGCCAGCGGCTTCTTTGGAGCGCCCTCGAGCGTGACCGTCACCACCAGTTCCACCGGTGTGGCGACCGCGCCGACCTTCATTGCGAACCTGCTGACGGGTACGGTTCACGTGACCGCGACCGTTCCGGGCGCCAACAATACGACTGTGTCGCTAGCCTCGCCGTTCAGCTTGACGAACACGGCATGCGTCATCCCGACCGGCGCCACGGCCTGCAACGCCATCTCAATGGCCAACGTCTCAGTTGGGCAAAACCTGGAAGTGTTGGTGCCGGTTTCCCTGACTCCGGCCTCTTCGCTGAATAACTTCGCGGTGACGATCACCAGCAGCGACCCGACCCAGGTGATGTTGACGACCAACCGCCCCAGCGACGGTCTGGTTTCCTCGCTCACCGTGACCTTCAACCAGGGCGTAGCAACAGAAAACGTCTGGGTGGTGGGCGTGGGCAACGGTAGCTCCACGCCGCCGATCCTGATTGCCACCGCCAATGGCTATCAGTTCGGCGTCAGCCACGTGACCCTTACGCCATCCGCCTTCGTGCTGTCGGTGAACGGCCAACTGGGTGCAAGTCTGGTGACCAATAACGGCAACGCGACCACCATGGCGCTGCTTACGTACCAGGTGGATTCCTCAGGGAATCCGATCGGCTCACAGGGTCTGGCCAATACCGTCACGGCCAATGTGACGATCAACAGCACGAACGGGAGTGTAGGATCGATCTCGCCGGCGTCGCCGATTTCGATTTCCGGCCCGGTTCTGGATACGCAGAACGGCACACCGGTGACCTTTACTGCCGACCCGACCAACATCGGCTCGACGGTGCTATCCATCGCTCCGTTGACTGGCTTCGCCACGGCGCTTACCGGCGGCAGCGTGCCGGTGACCGTGAACAGCTCCCAGATGTCGGTTTCTCAAAGTTCGCCCACCATCGGCCAGAACCTGGAAATCACGGGTAACGTTCTGCTGAGTGGCCAACCCGGAAGCCCGGTGCCCGTCACCATCACCAGCAGCAACCCGAGCCAGCTCCTATTCTCGGCCTCGCCAACGGCCGCGGGCTCGGCTTCGATTACCGTAACCATCCAGCCGCCGTCCAGCAGGAGCCCGCAGTTCTACATCCAGTCGCTGGGCAACAGCGGCCAGGTAGCGTACACGGTTTCCGCGCCCGGATATAAGACCCTGAACGCCAACGCAACTCTGGCGCCCTCGGGTATCATCATCTGGAGCCCGAACGGCTTGGGTCAACCGTACAGCACAACCAGCCTCTCGACGCCGACGACCGTCAACGTCGAGGCCGATGTGCTCGATGCCAACAATAACCCCGTGGCGCCGCAGGCGGTTGCCGGCGGGTTGACGGTGGCTGTAACGATCGCTGCCGACCCGAGCATCGGCACCATCACTGGCTCGCCAGTTCAGATCCCGAGCGGCCAGGCCGATGCTCCGTCGAACTCGGTTCAGTTCGTGCCGAACAGCAGCATTACGAGTCCGGTCACGAACATGATCACGCTCACGGAGCCGGCCGGATTCAACACCCCGGCGATCGGCCAGAGCATTAGCGTGACTGTGAACGAGCCGAATGTGGTTGCATCGCAAAGCACATTAACGATCGGCAACGGCCTCCAGGTCCAGAACTTCGTGACTCTGGGCGCGCCGGCTCCGGCACCCGGACTGCAAGTGACGATCACCAGCAACAATCCGAGTAATGTGAAGTTGGCGGCCAATCCGACCGACGTGGGTAGCAGCTCGATCACGATGACGATCACCACGGGCGGAGCGAGCGCCCCCTTCTATGTGCAGGGCTTCGGAACATCGGGCACCTTCACTTACACCATCACGGCGCCCGGTTTCAAGTCGAAGCCTGGGTTCAACGTGACGCTCACGAATTCGGGATTGGTGATGGTAGGCCCGCTCGGACTCGGCGCCCCCGGCGCGAACGAATCGGTTACGTCGGGACCCGATAGCAGGTGGACCATCTACACGTCCGCTCTGGATGCCAGCAAGAATTACCTACAGTTGCAATCGGCAGCCGCGACAACGGCGGCAACGGTCAATCTGGCGTCCCAGTTCACCAATATCGGCACGGTGCCGCCATCGCTTACGATCAGCGGCGGCATTACGCCGCCCGCGTCGTGCACGTCCACGTGCGCCACGTTCACCTTTACACCGGTGGCCGCTGGCAACACGAACGTGAGTATGACCTCGAGCTTCGGGGTGGCCAATAACCTGCCCGGCCAGTACTATAGCTCGATTCCGGTGATCGTAGGTAACTAACCGCAACCGTGGGGCCGGGCCTTCGGGCCCGCCGCCGGGCTTTCGCCCGGCGTATTCTGTAGCCTACACACGCGCCGCCCGGAAGCCCGGCGGGTCGCGGTAGGGACGGCGGGTTTCCCGCCGCCCCCCGCACAGACCCGTGCTGGCGCTACTAACGCACACGGTTCCTA
>Ga0335081_10010742_pt1 | contig 14806 bp, 13 predicted proteins | sample Lox_Sample_35_FD_206713 | JGI IMG/M metagenome (GOLD analysis project Ga0335081, IMG submission 206713) | Soil microbial communities from Loxahatchee National Wildlife Refuge, Florida, United States - Lox_Sample_3.5 | ecosystem: Environmental > Terrestrial > Soil > Wetlands | place: USA... | reverse complement strand
ATGTGGGTGTGGCAATCGACGGCGCGAGGGCGGGTCATCGAGGCTTCCTTCAGGCCGCGCGCCCGGCGCAAATGTCCGCCGCGATCTTCTCGGCCAGCATGATGGTCGGAATGTTGGTGTTGCCGCGCGGGATCGCCGGCATGATCGAGGCGTCGGCGACGCGCAGGCCGCCCAGTCCGCGCACGCGGCCCTGATTGTCGACCACGGCGGCGGGATCGTCGGCTCGGCCCATCCGGCAGGTGCCGCAGACGTGAAACGTGCCGGCCACGTTCTGCCGCACGTGCTCGGCCAGCGCCTCGCGATCGGCGACGAGCGCCGCGAGGTCGACGCGCCGGCCCGTGAGCCGGCCGAACACGAGATCGCTCAGCCCCGGGACGGCGTCGAGCAGGCCGGCGATCAGCGCGCTCTTGACCGCGTTGGCGCGGTTGAGCTGGTTGAGCCGGCGGATGCGGTCGGTGAAGCGGACCGGGAAGACCGTGGTGCACAGGCCACGGATCGGCGGATAGGCGACCAGCTCGACGATGCGGCGGAAGCCGTCCATGAACCGCAGCAGGTCGAGCGGGTCGTCGACGAAGTTGAACTCGACGCAGGGCGGCGCGGCGGGATCGGCCTGCAGGCTGACGCGGCCGCGCGAGCGCGGCTTGAACAGCGTGGCATTGAAATTGGCGATCGCGCCGCCGAGCGCGTTCCATGACGATTTGCTGTGCGCCGCGATGTACATGTCGCTCGAGGGCGCGCCGGGAAATCCGGACGAGTAGCGAAAGCAGGTCATCGGATGCGGCCGCACGTCCGGCGACTGGCGGGCGCCGCGCCGCAGGTGCGCCGCGATGAACAGGAGCGCGTGGTTCTGCAGGTTGCGGCCGACCCCCGGCAGGTCGGCGACAACCTCGATGCCGAGCGCCTTGAGCTCGGCGGCGGGGCCGATGCCGGCGCGCAGCAGCATGGCGGGCGAGTGCAGGCCGCCCGCGCACACGATGATGTCGGCCGCGCGGAATGCTTTCGTTTCGCCGTCGACGGCGGCCGTCACGCCGGTGACGCGCCGGCCGTCGAAGAGGAATCCGGTCACGCTCGCGCGGCACGCGATGGTGAGGTTGGGGCGCGCGCGCACCGCCGCGTCGAGATAGCAGATCGCCGCCGAGGCGCGCCGCTCGGCGGTGTTGCTCATCGGCAGCGAGCCATAGCCGTCGCGGAAGTCGCCATTCATGTCGGCGACGTGCGGCATCTGCCGCTCGAGCGCATAATGATGCATGGCGCGCGAGAGCGGCGGCCAGCGCTCCGGCGGCGTGCGCCGGATCGGCGTCGGCCCGGATTGCCCGTGCAGCGCGCCGGCGAAATCGAGGTCGCGCTCGAGCCGGTTGAAATGGGGCAGCACGTCGTCCCATCCCCAGCCGTCGGCGCCCAGCGCGACCCACTCGGCGTAGTCCTCGGGCGTGCCGCGCAACGCCACCATGCCCATCACCGAGGAGCCGCCGCCCATGATGCGGGCCTGGTCGTAGGCGGTCGCTGGCGAGGTCTCGCGCGTGCGCCAATGGCATTTCAGCCCCGGCCACATGTAGGCTTTGTTGTAGTAGGACGACGCAAACGTATCGAGCACGTCGGCCGGCTCGGCGCCGGGCGGCGTATCGCGGCCGGCCTCGAGCAGCAGCACCTTGCGGGCCGATTGCGCCGACAGACGGCTCGCGAGCACGCAGCCGGCCGCCCCGCCGCCGGCGATGATGGTGTCGAACGTCGCGCCGCTCATCGGCACACACACTGTTTGGCTTGCCGGCGCCTCACTGCCGCACGAGGCCGATGATCTTGCGCGCCTCCTTGGGCGTCGCAACCTCGCGGCCGTGGTTCCGCGCGATCTTCACCATGCGCTCGACCAGCACGGCGTTGTTCTTGGCGAGCTCGCCCGGCGCCATATAGGGATTGTCCTCGTAGCCGACCCGCACATGGCCGCCGAGCGACACCGCGAGGGAGAGCAGGTCCCATTGCTTCTGCGGGTTCATCACGCTGACGTTCCACACGCAGTTCTCCGGCAGGTGGTCGACCATGTAGATCAGCGCCTTCTCGGTCGGCGGCGTCCAGGTGCCGCCCGGCCAGCCGAGGAAGAGCGTGGTGTAGGCGTTCTCAAGGAAACCCTGCTTGCGGATGAACTCGAGATTCCAGAACGCGCCGGTGTGGAAGCATTCGACCTCGAGCGTGACCTTGTGCTGCTCGGCCGCCTTCGCATAGCCGAGCAGCTCCTCGACCGGATGGATCGCCATCATGCGCTTGGGCGGGAACTGCGGATCGGGATTGAAGTACTCGTCGTGCGCATTGAAGGCGACCGCCATCATGTCGGGGCCGAGGGTCATCAGCTTGACCTTTTCCTCGAGCCGGGCGCTGGCGACGCCGAACTGCATCACCGGTTCGGTCTTCTCGAGGATCGCCTCCTGCAGCGCCTTCCAGCCCTCGTGATGGATCTTCGACACCTGCTTGCCGTCGGCCTGCATCGACTCTTCGAGCGTTCGGCGGCCGTGGATATGCGCGATCGCGGCGCCCGCCTTGATGCCGTCGATGTACTGCTGCGCCACGCCCGCGATGTCCTCCTGCGGCGGACAAAGGTGATTGATCGGATAGGAGGTGCGGGAATCGCACGCAACCGTGATGATCAGCTTCTCCATGAGCGTTTCCTGCGGATCGTTCGTTGTGCGGTGAGCGCGAGGGATGGACGGTCTCGACGGCGCCCCGGTGCAGATCGTGGCCGCACGCGGACGGTACCATTCTGGTGCGTTATCGACTCCGGTCAACCCGCAAGATCGCAGGAGGGGGCGGCGCACCTCGCAAGCCTTCGCGAGACCTCGCGGTAGAAACCGACCGCCGCGAATGCACTGCACGTAAAATGCGGCGATGACTCCGCGCCGCGGGACGCGCATCATCGTCGGAATGCCGAATCGCGAGCTCGATTCCGGAGGAAAATCTCCTGCGAACGCAGCCACGGGAGCTACGATGTCGAACGAGGAATCAGACCCGCGCGAGCAGGCTCTGCAATATGCGGCCCGGTTGAAGGGCCTCACGGTGGTTCGCACCGGGGATACGTATGCGCTCGCCGAGTTCAGGCTGAGCGGGGCGACGCTCGACGAGATCGCCGCCTATCTTGCGGCCGATGACGGCCTCGACAATGCGCCCGAGGCGCGCCGGCGGAGCGATCTGCAGGCGTTGCTCAAGGCCGAGCACGCGATGCTCGCGGAGCTCGAGACGGCGCGGCGCAAGGCCAACGAGCCCAGCCGCGACCGCCTCGCGACCGAGGCGGCGCTCCAGGAAATCAGGCGGCGGATCATGCAGCTTTCGGGAGAAGCGGAAACGCGATCCGCACGCCGTGGGTGACCGCCGCGGGAACTGCCATATCGATGACGTTTGTATGACGAAACGAGGGATTTGTTCTAATTCGATACGCACTGCCGCACCGGAATAGCGAACAAGGAGAGTAGTGATCGAGTCTGTACACCTTTGTAGCCGGATTGTTCTCGCCAGGATGAGCGCCGCCTTTCGGTACCATGATGGCACACGCAGGATGCAACCTTACGTCCTTCGCCACATCGTCGCCCCATCATCGTCACCAAAATTAACGATTGCGGCCGCATAGGGGCCCTTACGCCATAGATTGTTCTCCTTTGGTCCCGGAAAATTGAGAAGTATAATCGTAGCTTTGGCAACGCGTCGCGGTAGCCGCGTGGGTTTTGTGCATCAAAATGCGCGAGAAAAACCCCGCAATAGTACCATGAGTTAAAAAAAAGTTGTGTGTGTCCGAATCAGAACACAATTGTCGTCGCAACATGAAAGTGAAGAAACAAGGGAGGGGTGGATGCGTACCCTTGTCCATACGGGCGCACTATGTCTGGCCGTCGCCGCGGCCATTGGATACGCGCTTTCCGGACTAGAGCTGCCTGGCAACTTGGCGATCGTCTCTTCGGCGCACGCGCAGGTCGTGCCGAAGTCGCTCGAGCAGAGCGGCGTCTCCGAAGTCGCGATCAAGAACAAGATGAACGAGAATACGGTCGGCGTGGCGGGCGGACTCTTGTCCGGCACGTACATGACCTTTGCGGACGAGCTCGCGCAGGTGCTCGACGACGGCGACAACCTGCGGGTCCTTCCGATCGTCAGCTTCGGCGCGGCCGGGAACCTCGACGACCTGCTCTACCTGCGCGGCATCGATGTGGCGATCACGCAGTCGGACGTGTTCGAGTATTTCCGCACGCAGCGCAAGACGGCCAATCTCGAGAACCGGGTTCAATACATCATCCGGCTGCCGGTCTCGGAGATGCACGTTCTGGCGCGCAACGACATCAAGAGCATCGAGGATCTGCGCGGCAAGAAGGTCAATTTCGGTCCCGCCGGAAGCGCCTCGAGCCTGACCGGATCGATCGTCTTCCAGCGGCTCGGCGTCCAGGTCGAGCAGGTGCTGTTCGACAATCCGACCGCCATGCAGAAGCTCAAGTCCGGCGAGGTCGCGGCGCTCGTTCGGGTGATCCCGAAGCCGATCGACTTCTTCAACAAGATCCCCGCGGACTCCGGCCTCCACTTCGTCTCGATCCCGTTCTCGAAGACCTTCGCGGACTACTACACGGTCGGCGAGCTGACGAACAAGGAATACCCGAGTCTGGTTCCGGCGGATGGCCGGGTCGACACCCTGGCGGTGCCGGCAGTGCTCGCGGTGTTCAACTGGCCGAAGAACACCGATCGCTATCGTCGGGTGCAAAAATTCGTCGAGGCGCTGTTCACCAACTGGGACAAGTTCCAGCATCCGCCCCGCCATCCGAAGTGGCGCGATGTCAACTTGGCCGCGACCGTGCCGGGCTGGACCCGGTGGGGCGCCGCCGAGGACATGCTCAAGCGCCTCAATGCGCAGGCGTCGGCGGCCCAGCCCGCGGCGCAGCCTTCCAATTCCGAGTTCGACGCCTTCTTGAAGTCGACGGGCTCGGCCGGCGTCAGTCTCACTCAAGAGCAGCGCGAAACGCTTTTCCGCCAATTCATCGAGTGGCGGAACAGTCAGCAGGGTGCCCGCCCACCCCATTGAACCAACGTGCCCGCGAGGCCAGAATGGCGATCGCGCCGCCTTTCGATCCACCGATCGGGCGAGAGGACGGCAACCGGCAGGACGCCAAGGAAATCAGCACGGAGCAGCGCGCGGGCGTCAAGCCAAGGGGAATAGCGGGAGGGGAAGGGGAGTGTCCGTGATGAGTACCCCATCAGGAAAGCCATTCGATCCGATCAAGATATCCGACTACGCGCCGAAACGCGTGCGCGATCGCCTCGCCGCGCAGCGGAAAACCGACGATCGCAGCGTTCAGCAGGCCGAGTCCGAAAAAGAGGCGGCGGAGGACGCTCCGCTCGAGACGCTGTCGGAGGAGAAGTCCGAGGCACAGCAGCGCCCGTCGCTTGCGCCGGTCGGGCCGCACGAGCGTCCCCGCGCGGAGCGGGAGCCGGTTCGCGCCGAGGGCGGGGCTCAGCGCCAACGGGCGCAAATGGCCGCGCACGCGGGCTCCGAGGACGACGCCTATTCCGAAGAGTACGCGCGCCCCCAGGAGGGCGCTCGTGGGCGCGCCAGCGCTCAGGGCGCCTATGCGGCGCACAGCGAAGCCTATGCGGTCGATCTGCGCCGGCTGGAGTCGGATCTGGAGGCGCTGCAGCAGGGCGGAGGCGAGGAGCCGGTTTCACGCAAGGCGAGCGAGGACGACGACGATCGCGAGCCGGCCGACGGCGAGGCGCGCCCGCGAGGGCAGCGACGGGCGCGCGACACGTATATCGACGGTCTGCGCCTGCCGCGTTCGCTCGAGCCGTCCTATTTGCCGCCGCCGCCGATGCGCGACCGCACGAACCATCTCGGCGCCGTGCTGCGCGTGCTGATCGCCTGCGTGGTCGCGGCGCCGATCACGTATTTTCTCGTCTACTATTTTTCCGCCGGCCGCGAAGTGCCGACGACCGAGCGCGGACCGCGCCTGACCACGGTGGAGACGCAGCTCGCCGCGCTGCCGCCGATGCCGGCGCCGCAGCAGCGCGAGACGCCGCCTCCGCCGCAGGTCCAGGCGCCACCGCCACCGCAGGCGGTGCAGCCTCCGCCGCCGCCGCCCGCCCCGGTTCAGGCGCCGCCGCCGCAGCGGCCTGCGCCCTTCGCGCTGCAGAACACGGCTCCCAGTTGGCCGGCAGCGGCCGACACCAGAGCCGCGGCGCCCGCCAACCCGCCGCCGCCGCCCGCGCCCGCACCGGCGCGGCCGACGATCACCCTCGACCCGGACGAGATTGCGGTCTTGCTCAAGCAAGGCGAGCAGTTCATCGCCGCCGGTGACGTCGTCACCGCGCGCGTGCCGTTCGAGCGCGCGGCCGAGGCCGGCGATGCGCGGGCCGCGCTGGCCTTGGGGGCGACCTACGATCCGGCCGTGCTGGCGCGGCTCGGCGTGCGCGGCATCGCGGCGGACGTCGCCAAGGCGCGCACCTGGTACGAGAGGGCGAGATCGCTCGGCTCGGCCGAAGCGGCGAACCGGCTCGCAAACCTGGCTTCCCGGTGACGATCCCAACCGGGGCGTAATGCTCTGAAGGCGGGCGTGACTGCTCTGAAGTCGATGTCATCTGCCAGTCGGCGTCGAGGAGTTGTTGCATGCGTCGGATCGGGCCGGGTGTTGTCGGGTCGCTTGCTGAGTCATTCATGCTGGTTGCGGTCGCGGCGCTGGTCGCCTTCCCGGCGCATGCGCAGCAGTTCCCGCAACACAGGCCGGTCGAGATGACCGTGATGTTCGGCGCCGGCAGCGCCGCCGACGTGACCGCGCGATACCTGGCGGACGGAATGGCGCAGAGTCTGGGCGTGCCGGTCCCGGTCGTGAACCGCATCGGCGCCGGCGGGGCGATCGGCTACAACCACGTCAAGCAGCAAAAGCCCGACGGCCACTCGATCGTCTGGAATTCGAATTCGATCTCGACCAACTACCACTCGGGCATCCTGCAGTTCGACTACTCCGCGTTCGATCCGGTCGCGCGGGTGAGCCTGGAGACGCCGGTCATTGCGGTGCGCGCCGACGCGCCCTGGAAGACGCTCAAGGACTTCGTCGACTACGCCAAGGCCAATCCGGAGGCGGTCCGTATCGGCAATTCGGGCGGCGGCAGCCACACCCATTTCGCGGCATCCGCCTTGTTCATCACGGGCGGCGCCAAGGTGATCCACGTGCCGTTCGGCGAAGGGCAGGCCGTGGCCAACGTGATAGCGAACCGCATCGAGGGGGTCGTTCAGCTGCCAGCCGCGGTCGTTCCCTACGTCAAGAGCGGCGACCTGCGCGTGCTCGCGGCGCTGGGCGCGAAGCGCGATCCGATCTTCCCCGACGTGCCCACCGCGCGGGAGCTCGGCTACCCGGTGGCGCTCGACATGTGGCGCGGCATCGCGGTGCCGAAGGGCACGCCCAAGCCCGTGATTGCCAAGCTGCAGGACGCGATCCGGCACACCGCGGAGTCACCCTCGTTCGCGGAAGCCGGCAAGACGATCGGTTTCATGCCGGCGTACCTTCCGGCGGATGATTTCGGCAAGCTGATCGCAGGCGACGATGCGCGGCTCGCGCAGGTCATGGGCGATTTAGGATTGAAGAAACAGTAGGGGCGGCTAGCCAGGGGGACGACCAGGGATTCCGCGCATGCTGTACCGCGTTCACGTAAGGGCCGTTGCCCGCGCGGAATAACGCCGTTTCACCCGGTCAGTGTGGACGGGGCCGGCCCGCCGTTCGCGGGTCGGTCCCGACGCATCGCCCGATATTCCTACGCGCGGCCTGAGCTTTCTTCATCGTCTCCATTATCTGGCATTGGGTTACCGGAAGTCCTGTGCCGACGCGGCGAAGGGCGCGTGAAAAGCGGGCGGCCCAATATCCGGCGCATAGCGGGCGCGGACCGCGTGTCGCCGGCGAGGGAAAAGCACCGGATGGTACCGCCCCCCTTGCTTTTTTGATTGCTCCGATCGAGCGAATCGAGTCGTCTCGGGTCACATTGCGCCGGCCATCGCCCGCTCGGCGGGCGTCACAAGGCGGCGGGCTCACGCGCAATACCCAGACGGCAATTCAGCGACTCGTTAACCACCTGTTAACCCCTGGCATCAGTTAATGATCTCTGAACAGCAGCAGACGGCCCCCGTGACGATCCCGACCCGGCCCCCGCGCCACGCATTCCGGTTCCGCGGCCGCAACTTCCTGGCGCTCGTCCTGCGGCCCGAGAAGCCGATGACCGACTGGCTCGCCGATCTCGACCAATGGCTCGAGCGCTCGCCCGGGTTCTTCACCGGCAAGCCGCTGATTCTCGACGTTGCCGGCCTCGCCTTCGCGCGCACCGACATCACCGAAGTGCTGGCGGAGCTCGGCAAGCGCACCATCCGGATTCTCGGGATCGAAGGGGCCGACCCGGCCGCGCTCGACGACTCGCTGCCGCCGCTGCTGACGGGCGGACGTACGTCGGGCTCGGTCGAGGCGGTCGATGCGATCGCGCGGCGGCCGCCGGCGGCCGCGGAGGCCGCTCCACCCAGCCCGGCCGCAAAGTCCGGTCCTCGGGTCAAGCCTGGCCCGCCCAGCACGCTCCCCCAGCCCGAGGCGACACCGCCGCCGCCACCGCCGGCGCTCTCGCTCCTGGTGGAGGCGCCAGTGCGCTCCGGCCAGACCATCATGAACCCGGACGGCGACGTGATCATTCTGGGGTCGGTGGCATCGGGGGCCGAGCTGATCGCGGCGGGCTCGATCCATGTCTATGGCGCTCTGCGCGGCCGGGCCTTGGCGGGCGCGTACGGCGACGAGCGGGCGCGCATCTTCTGCCGTCGGTTCGAGGCCGAGCTCATCGCAATCGGCGGCTACTACAAGGTGACCGAGGACACCGAATCCGGCCTGCGGCACAAGCCCGTACAAGCGTGGCTCTCCGGCACCGAGCTCATGGTGGCATCGTTGGATCAGGCCGAAAAGGAGATGGGAACATGGCGGAAGTCCTAGTCGTCACGTCGGGCAAGGGCGGGGTCGGCAAGACGACGTCGACGGCTGCCCTCGGCGCCGCCCTGGCCCAGACCGGTCAGAGCGTCGTGGTGGTGGACTTCGATGTGGGACTGCGCAACCTCGACCTGGTGATGGGCGCCGAGCGCCGCGTCGTCTACGATCTGATCAACGTCGCGAACGGCGAGGTGCGGCTGCAGCAGGCGCTGATCCGCGACAAGCGCATCGATACCCTGTACCTGCTGGCGGCATCGCAGACCCGCGACAAGGATGCCTTGTCGGAAGAGGGCGTCCGCCGCTGCATCCTCGAGCTGCAGAACCGGTTCGACTGGGTGATCTGCGACAGCCCGGCCGGCATCGAGCGGGGCGCGACGCTCGCCATGCGCTACGCCGATCTGGCGGTGGTCGTGACCAATCCCGAAGTCTCCTCGGTGCGCGACTCGGATCGGATCATCGGCCTGCTCGACTCCAAGACCGTCAAGGCCGCCAATGGCGAGCGCATGGAGAAGCTGCTGCTGCTCACCCGTTACGACAAGGTGCGGGCGGGCCGCGGCGACATGCTCAGCATCGACGACGTGCTGGAGATCCTGTCGATCCCGCTGCTCGGCATCATCCCGGAGAGCGAGGAGGTGCTGCGCGCCTCGAACATCGGCGCTCCCATCACGATCGCAAGCCCGCAGAGTCCGCCGGCCCGCGCCTATGTCGACGCGGCACGGCGGCTCAACGGCGAGTCCGTGCCGATGACGATCCCGAGCGGCCGGCAGACCCTGCTGCACCGGCTGTTCGGCAGGAGGGCGGCATGAAGCTTTTTCGCCTCCTGACGGGGCGCCGCTCCGCGCCCCTTGCGCGCGAGCGCCTGCAGATATTGCTGACGCATGAGCGCGGGACCACCGGCCATTCGGGGCTGATCGCGGTGCTGCGCGAAGAGATCCTCTGCGTCATCGCCAAGCACGTCGAGGTGGCTCCCGAGAAGGTCGAGGTCAGGCTTCAGCACGGCGAGGGGGTTGCGATCCTGGAGATCGACGTCGAGCTTCCCGAGGGGGCGGCGCGTCCTCCCGAATCACCTGTGCGCTCGCCTGTCGTGCGCGACCGCGGCGGCAGAGCGGCGTGATCGTTGTGGCCGGCCGGCGATCCACGGCTCGGCGCGACAATCCCACGGGGCGTACATCGGCATAGCGCGAGCGCGACGGCCGCCGCTGCCCGGCCGGCCGGGTTGCGCCTGAACGGCCGCAATGGCAGCTTGGACCGTCGCTGCCAAGAAACGCCCGTCCGAGGAACCCGTTGCCGTCAGCCCCGTCGTCGGATCAGACCTGGGTCGGCCGCGCGCTGCCGCGCAAGGAGGACCCGGCGCTGCTGTCGGGCCGCGCCCGCTTCATCGACGACCTCGAGCCGGTCCCGGGCCTCAAGCACGCCGCGATCCTGCGCTCGCCCCATCCGCATGCCCGCATCCGCGCGATCGACACGGCACGCGCGCTGGCGCTGCCCGGCGTGGTCGGGGTGGTCACCGGCGCCGAGCTCGCGCGCGCGGTCGGACCGATCCCGAGCGTGGTGCGCGCCGGCGTTGCGTATTTTCCGTTCGCGATCGACCGTGCCCGCCATGTCGGCGAGCCGGTCGCCGTCGTCGTCGCCGACACGCGCTACATCGCCGAGGATGCCTGCGAGCTGATCGCGGTCGACTACGAGCCGCTGCCCGCCGCGGCGAGCATCGCGGCCGCGCTCGCGCCGGAGGCGCCGGTGCTGCACGAGAACGCGGGCGCGAACGCCGTCAACCGCCGCAGCTTTCGCTATGGCGATCCGGACGGCGCGTTCGCAGCGGCGGACGCGGTGGTCGAATTCGCCTACACCTACCCGCGTTATGCCTCGACCCCGATGGAGACCTTCGGCGTCGTCGCCCAGTTCGAGCAGGCGCCCGACCGCTTCACCGTGTGGTCGAATTTTCAGGGCCCGTTCGTGCTGCAGCCGCTGATGGCTGGCGCGCTCAAGGTCGCGGGCAATCGCCTGCGCCTGATCACCCCGCCGGCGAGCGGCGGCAGCTTCGGCATCAAGCAGGCGGTCGCCTCCTACATCGTGCTGATCGCGGCGGTCGCGCGCGCGCTCGGCTGCCCGGTCAAGTGGATCGAGGACCGCGCCGAGCATCTCGCCGCCGCATCCGCCGCCGGCGATCGCAGCGGCAAAGTCGCGGCCGCCTTTCGGCGCGACGGCGAGCTCATCGGGCTGCGCTTCGAGACCTTCGCCAACATGGGCGCCTATCTGCGCCCGCCCGAGCCGGCCTCGGTCTATCGCATGCACTCGGCCTGCAACGGCTGCTATGCGGTGAAGAACATCGCGGTCGAGAACACGCTCGTGCTCACCAACCAGACGCCGATCGGCCTCAATCGTGGTTATGGCGGTCCGCAGTTCTATTTCGCGCTCGAGCGCGTGATGGACATCGCGGCCCGCAAGCTCGCCATCGACCCGGCCGCGCTGCGGCGGCGCAATTTCGTGCCGAAGGAGGCCTTTCCCTATCGCTGCCCGGCCGGCTCGATCCTCGATGCGGGCGACTATGCGGCGGCGCTGGACGAGCTCCTGCGGCTCGCCGGCTACGACGCGCTCAGGCAAAAACGCGACATTGCGCGGCGCGCGGGGCGCCTGTTCGGCCTCGGCATCGCGGCCGGCATCGAGCCGTCCGGCTCCAACATGGCCTATGTGGGGCTTGCCCAGTCGGCCGAGGAGCGCGCCAAGTCCGATGCAAAGTCCGGCGCCAATGCGAGCGCCGTGGTCGCGATCGATCCGTCGGGCAGCGTGACGGTGCGGCTCTCCTCGACGCCGAACGGGCAGGGGCACGCGACCGTTGCGGCGCAGATCGTCGCCGACAAGCTCGGGCTCAAGCCCGACGACGTCGACGTCGTGACCGATATCGACACGCTGACCTCGAACTGGTCGATCGCCTCGGGCAACTATTCCAACCGCTTCGCCGCCATCGTGGTCGGCGCGATCGCGCAGACCGCCGACAAGGTCGCGCACGCGATCCGCCGCATCGCCGCCGATGCGCTCGACGCACCGCCCGAGCGCATCGTGCTCGAGGACGGCTATGTCAAGGTCGCGGACGGCTCGAACCGCGGCATGCCGCTGCGCCGCATCGCGGCGCGCGCGCACTGGAATCCCAACGGGCTGCCGGCCGACGTGGCGGCCGGTATCTACGAAAGCACGGTACTTTCCCCGCCGACGCTCGCCTCGCCCGATGCGGAGGACCGCATTCCCTCGGCGGTGACCTACGGCTTCGTGGTCGACCTCGTGGCGGTCGAGATCGAGCGCGCGACCGGCGCGATCCGCATCGAAAAATACGTGTCGGTGCACGACGTCGGCCGGCAAATGAATCCGCTGATCGTCGAGGGCCAGGTGCATGGCGGCTTCGCCCACGGGCTCGGCGCCGCCTTGATGGAGGAGCTCGCCTACGACGCGCGCGGAAACTTTCTCGCCGGCACGTTTGCGGACTATCTCTGCCCGACCGCCGTGGAGGTGCCGCCCCTCGTCATCGGCCACGTGGAGACGCCGTCGCCGATGAACGCGCTCGGCGCCAAGGGCATGGGCGATGGCAGCTCGATGCTCACGCCCGCCGCCATCGCCAATGCGGTCGCCGACGCGCTCGGGCGCGACGACATCACGCTGCCGCTCACACTGCAGCGCGTCTGGGCGCTGGCCAACAACGTGGATGTGAGACCGGCGTCGCGGCGCCCGGCGCAGGTCGATCAGATATTGCGCGAGGGCGGGTTGCGCGGGGAGGGGGAAGTCACGATTTCGGCGCCGCCCGCCGAGGTGTGGCGCCGGCTGATCGATCCGGCCGAGCTCGCCGCGATCGTGCCGGGCTGCCGCAGCCTGCGCCAGGTCAGCCCCGACCGCTACGTGGCCGAGGTGATGATCGGCGTCGCGGGCATCCGCGGGCTCTACGCGGCCGAGATCGCCCTCACCGAGAAGCGCGAGCCGTCGTCGGTGCGGATCGTCGGCAAGGCCTCGGGCGCCCTCGGCTTCGGATCTGGCGAGGGTGTGGTGACCCTCGCGCCCGACGGACCCGGCACCCGCCTGACCTACCGCTATGGCGCCGACGTCGGCGGCAAGGTCGCGGCCGTGGGCCAGCGCCTGCTCGCGACCGCGACCCGCGTGCTGATCGCCGATTTCTTCCGCGCGCTCGATCAGCACATCGCCCCGCGCGCGGTACGCATGCCGCGCTGGCTCGCGCTGCTGCTGGCGCTGCTGCGAGGCCGGCGATGAAGCCGGTCGCGTTCGAATATGTCCGCCCCGATACGCTCGCCGAGGCGCTCGCGGTGCTGGCCGAGCGGCGCGAGGAAGCGGCGGTGCTCGCCGGCGGCATGTCGCTCGGGCCGATGCTCAACCTGCGCATGGTGCGGCCGAAGACCGTGATCGACATTTCGCGGCTGCCCGGGCTCAATATGATCGAGATCCGTAGCGACCGGCTCGTCACCGGCGCCACCGTGGTCCAGGCCGACGCGCTCGAGTCGCCCGTGATCCGCAAGGAGCTGCCGCTGCTCGCGCTCGCCCTGCCGTGGGTCGGGCACTTCCAGACCCGCAATTCCGGCACGCTCGGGGGCTCGATTGCGCATGCCGATCCGAGCGCCGAGGTCCCGCTGTGCGCGGTCGTGAGCGACGCCACCATCGTGCTGCGTTCCCGCCGGCGCGAGCGCCGCGTGCCCGCGGGCGAGTTCTTCGTCGGCGCGTTGAGCACGGCGCGACAGCCGGACGAATTGGTCGTCGCGATCGACTGGCCGCGCGTGAGCCCCCATGAGGGCCACGCTTTCGAGGAGATCGCGCAGCGACATGGCGATTTCGCCATCGCGGCGGCAGCGTGCGAGGTCGTGCTCGACGCCGACGGGCACATTGGACGTGTTGCGCTCGGCCTCGGCGGCGTCGTGGATCGGCCGATCGCGGTCGACATGCAAGAGGTCGTCGGCACCGTGGCCGACGGTGCGACGGTGCAGGCGCTCGCGCGCCGGATCGCCGCAAACCTCGAGCCGATGGAGGATCACACGGCCACGGCCGACTATCGCCGCGCGCTCGCGCGGGTGCTGATCGAACGCGTGATGTTGCGCTCGATCGAGGCCGCGAAAGGAAAAGCATGAGCCTGCGCGTCGCGCCCGACCAGAAGCAGCGCGTCACCCTGACGGTCAACGGCAAGGCGAGGTCCGGCTTTGCCGAGCCGCGCATGCTGCTGACCGACTTCCTACGCCACGAGCTGCAGCTTTTCGGCGTCCATGTCGGCTGCGAGCACGGGGTATGCGGGGCCTGCACGGTCCTGGTGGCGGGGCGGGCGGTGCGCAGCTGCACGCGCTACGCGGTGCAGATGGACGGCAGGGAGATCACCACCGTCGAGGGTCTCGCCGAGCCGGACGCGCTCAACGTGCTGCAACGGGCGTTTGCGCGGCACCACGCCCTGCAGTGCGGCTTCTGCACCCCCGGCATCCTGTTGTCGGCGACGCAGTTCCTGCGCCAGAATGGCGCGCCGAGCGAAGCCGAGGTACGCGACATGCTGTCCGGCCACATCTGCCGCTGCACCGGCTATGCCGGCATCGTCGCCGCGATCATGGACGCGGCGGAAAAAATGCGCCGGGGCGAGTGATGGATCTGGGATCGGCCTTTGCGGCATCGGTCAGGCGCCAGCCGGGTGCTCCGGCGGTGGTCGACGGCGAGCGCCGGCGCACGTTTGCGCAATGGGACGCCGAGATCCGCGCCGCCGCGGGCGCGCTGCTCCGCATGGGACTCCGGCCCGGCAACCATTTCGCCGTGGTCATGCGCAATCGCTACGAGATGGCGACGCTCTATTGGGCGAGCCACATGCTCGGCCTCGT
>Ga0335081_10010741_pt1 | contig 14807 bp, 9 predicted proteins | sample Lox_Sample_35_FD_206713 | JGI IMG/M metagenome (GOLD analysis project Ga0335081, IMG submission 206713) | Soil microbial communities from Loxahatchee National Wildlife Refuge, Florida, United States - Lox_Sample_3.5 | ecosystem: Environmental > Terrestrial > Soil > Wetlands | place: USA: Florida... | reverse complement strand
CGTGCATTGCGAACATCTCAATCCCAATATTGACTTCGCCCACTCGCCGCTGACGGTCAATACGGAACTGCGGCCGTGGACGGAGACGTCGGATGGCGTCCGGCGCGCCGCCGTCAGCGCGTTCGGATTCGGAGGGACGAATTTCCATGTCGTGATGGAGGAGTATGTCCCGTATCGGATTACGGGAAACGGCAAGCGCGCGGAGGCATTCGTCGCGACCCCTGCAGCGGAACCGCGGGCTTCGGGCAAAGCGCCCGTGCGGGGGGCGTTAGTAATCGGCGGCACGTCTGAGGCCGATCTGGTCAGCCGCTTGCGCGGCGTGTGGACCGAAGCCCAGGCAGGACGCCCGCTTGCGCCAACTGCGCCGGCGGAATCGGATCTGCGCGCTCCCCAGCGGCTGGCAATCGATTATGCCGATGCCGCCGAACTGGCCGACAAATCGGCCAAGGCCCTCAAAGCTTTCGAGACAAACCAGCCGGGCGCGTGGAAAGCACTCCAGGCGCAAGGCATTTTTCGCGGGCGGGGACCCGCGCCTAAGGTTGCCTTCCTCTACCCCGGCCAAGGCTCTCAATACGTCAACATGTTGCGGGAATTGCGCGCCAGCGAGCCAATCGTCGCGCAAACCTTCGCCGAAGCCGACGCCGTGATGACGCCATTGCTTGGCCAGCGGCTGAGCGACCTCATCTTCGTCGACTCTTCCGACCCGGCTGCGGTTGCCCAAGCCGAGGAGAACCTGCGCCAGACTGCCATCACCCAGCCGACGGTGCTGGCCGTGGACCTCGCGATGACCCGCCTTCTGGCCGCTTATGGTATCGAACCCGATATGACAATGGGGCACAGCCTGGGCGAATATGGCGCGCTGGTTGCCGCAGGAGGTATGAGTTTCGCGGATGCGCTGGAGGCAGTCAGCGCCCGCGGGCGGGAGATGACGCGCGTCTCGATGGAAGACAACGGCCGAATGGCCGCCGTGTTTGCTCCCCTCGGCGAAATCGAGCGGCTCCTGAAAACCGCACGTGGGTATGTAGTGATCGCCAATATTAACAGCGAGAAACAGGCGGTGATCGGCGGCGCGAGCAAAGCCGTCGAGCAGGCCATGGAAGCCTTCGAGAACGCTGGATACAACGTCGTAGCCCTGCCCGTGAGCCACGCGTTTCATACGTCCATCGTGGCGCCAGCCAGCCAACCCTTGCGCCGCGTGCTGGAGCGCCTGCGCCTCCAATCGCCGCGCGTGCCTATCGTTGCCAACGTCGACGGAGCGTTCTATCCGACGGGTCCTGACGCCGTGCCGAAAATGCTGGATATTCTGGCGCGACAGATCGCCTCGCCGGTGCAATTTGTCAATGGACTGCAAAGCTTGTACGCGGCCGGCGCTCGGGTGTTTGTGGAAGTCGGACCGAAAAAGGCCCTGCAGGGTTTCGTGGAGGACGTGCTCGGAGGGAAAGGAGACGTGCTGCCACTGTTCACGAATCATCCCAAAACCGGCGACTTGGTATCGTTCAACCAGGCGCTCTGCGGGATGTACGCCGCGGGACTGGGCCGAGGGGGAGGACAACCCGCGGGCGTTACGGCCGAGCCGCCGACGGTGGCGGTGAATGCGGCCGTTAAGCCACAGGCCGGTCCGGCTTACCCCACCGGCCGGCCTGTGGTGATTACCGGAGCGGCTCTGGGGCTGCCCGGCAACCACCACATCTTCGACGACGGCAATATCGAGCGCATTCTGCGCGGCGACCAGTTCATCGACGTTATCCCAGCGCGTTTCCGCCGCGCCATGCTCGACAAGCACATCACTCGTTTGGTCAAAACCGATAATGGCGGACCCAGCTTCGAATCCATCAAGGATCCGGCCGAAGTACTGAAACTCGCGGGCCGCGGCGCCGCGTTCGACCTGACGGCGGAGTTCGGCATTGAAGCGGAACGCGTGGCCGCGATGGATCGTGCCACCTGCCTCGCCATAGGCGCGGGCATCGATGCCCTGCGCGATGCCGGCATCCCGCTCGTCATGCGCTACAAAACGACGAGCAAAGGAACGCAGTTGTTCGACCGCTGGAGCCTGCCGGATGCTCTGCGTGACGACACCGGTGTGATCTTCGCCTCGGTTTTTCCCGGCTTCGATTCCTTTGCCGATGAAATGGCCCGCTATTACAGCGACCGCTCGCGCCGCGAGCAACTCGCGGCTCTGGAGAGTCTCCGCGCGCGTGCCGCGGAGTCCAACGGCCACACAGTTCTTACGCTCGAACTCGATCGGCGCATCGCCGAGATGCGCGCCGCCATCGAGAAGGAGCCGTACGCCTTCGAACGCCGGTTCCTGTTCCACGTGCTGTCGATGGGGCACTCGCAGTTTGCCGAGTTGATTGGCGCGCGCGGACCCAACACGCAAGTCAATTCTGCTTGCGCCAGCACTACCCTTGCGCTTGCGGTAGCCGAGGACTGGATCGCGGCGGGCCGCTGCCGGCGAGTGATCGTCATCTCCGCCGACGATGTCACGTCCGACCACCTCATCGAATGGTTCGGCGCGGGATTCCTGGCCAGCGGGGCGGCGGCCACCGACGAGGTGGTCGAAGATGCCGCTGTACCGTTCGATCGGCGGCGCCACGGAATGATCATGGGGATGGGCGCAGCGGCGCTGGTGGTGGAGCGGGCCGATGCCGCCGCCGAACGAGGTCTGCTCCCGATTTGCGAGGTCCTCAGCGCGGTCACGGCGAATAGCGCCTTTCATGGGACGCGCCTCGACCCGGCGCACATCGCCGGCGTGATGGAATCGCTGGTGGCACGCGCCGAACAATCGAGCGGTGTCTCGCGCGATGAACTCGCGAAAAGCATGGTGTTCGTTTCGCACGAAACGTACACGCCGGCGCGCGGCGGCAGCGCATCGGCGGAGGTGCATGCGCTGCGAACGGTCTTCGATGGCGCGGCGGACAGCATCGTGATTGCAAACACCAAGGGCTTCACCGGCCACGCCATGGGCACCGGAATCGAAGACGTGATCGCGGTGAAATGCCTGGAAACGGGATGCGTGCCGCCGGTGGCGAATTTCAAGGAGGTCGATCCCGAACTTGGACGCCTGAACCTTTCCCTCGGCGGCGCTTACCCGGTCGACTATGCGCTACGGCTGGGCGCGGGCTTCGGTTCCCAGATCAGCATGACGCTGCTGCGGCGCACCGGCGCCAATGGCGCCCGGCCGGCTGCGGCCCAACTCGGCTACCGCTATCGCATCGCCGACCAGGCGGCGTGGCAGTCGTGGCTGGAAAAAGCGGCCGGCTACCCGGCTGACCTGGAAGTGGTGCATCGTACACTGCGAATCCGGGACGCCCACGAATCGAGTGCTGCGGCGGCCGTTGCCGAACCTATCGAGCTCCGCGCGCCCAGGCAGCCGGCGCCTGAGCCGTCCCCCGCGGCTGCGCCGGGAAGCTCCGTCCGCGAAAGAGTGCTGGCCATCGTAGCGGAGAAGACCGGATATCCGATCGAGATGCTGGCGCTCGATCTGGACCTGGAGGCGGATCTCGGCATCGACACGGTGAAACAGGCGGAAATGTTCGCTTCCGTGCGCGCAGCTTTCGGCATTGCTCGCGATCCCAATATGAAGCTCCGCGACTTCCCTACTCTAGGCCATGTCATCCAGTTCGCCGGGGACCAGGGCGGCGGCGAAAAGCGTCCCGTGGATCTTCCTTCATCCACGAGATTCGCCGCCACCCCCCCGGCGCCAGCAACACCGGCTCCAACCGCCGCAGGCTCCGTGCGCGAAAAGGTGCTGGATATCGTCGCGGAAAAGACCGGCTACCCGAAAGAAATGCTCGATCCGGATTTGGACCTGGAAGCCGATCTCGGCATCGACACGGTGAAGCAGGCGGAAATGTTCGCTTCCGTGCGCGCAGCTTTCGGCATTCCGCGCGATCCCAACTTGAAGCTCCGCGACTTCCCCACGCTGGGGCACGTTATCCGATTCGCCGGCGAGGGGCCCAAGGCCGAAGAACCACCGGCGGCACCCGCACCCTCGCGTGCGGCTTCTCCGCCGGGAGCCTCGATCCGCGAAAAGGTGCTGGATATTGTCGCGGAAAAAACCGGATATCCGAAAGAAATGCTCGATCCGGATCTGGACCTCGAAGCCGATCTCGGCATCGACACGGTGAAGCAGGCGGAGATGTTCGCTTCCGTGCGGGCGGCATTCGATATCGCGCGCGATCCCAATCTGAAACTGCGCGACTTTCCAACGCTGGGCCACGTCATCCGATTCGCCGAGGAGAGGGGCGGCGGGACCGAACAGATTTCCGAACCGGCTGCTCCGCCGGCGGTTGCAGAGCGGCCCCGCGAAGAAAATCTTCCGCAGATTCCCCGGCGCGTACCCGTCCCGGTGTTGCGTCCGCCGCTCACGCTTTGCAAAGACACCGGCGTTTCCCTCGCGGCCGGACGGCGGGTATTGGTGGTGGCGGATGGTGGCGGCGTGGGTGAAGCGCTCGCCACGCGCCTGCGCTCGATGGGCGTTGAAGTCCTCTCGTCGCCGGATGCCGGTCCGCTGCACGGCGTCTATTGGCTGCCGGCCCTGGACCACGAAGGCAAGCTGGCCGATCTCGATCTCGCCGGCTGGCATGACGCTCTTCGGGTGCGCGTCAAATCGCTATACGCGTTGATGCGCGAGCGATCCGAACAGATTGCCGCACCGGACACGTTCCTCATTTCCGCAACGCGGCTTGGCGGTTTGCACGGTTACGGCGATGCCGGTGCCGTGGCGCCGCTGGGTGGCGCGGTGACGGGCTTCACCAAAGCCTACAAACGCGAGCGTATGGATGCGCTGGTCAAGGCCGTCGATTTTGAAGACGGCTTGAGCGCGGCGGAAATAGCCGAACTCCTCATCGAGGAAACGCTGCGCGATCCAGGCGCAGTCGAGATCGGCTGCCATGCCGGTCAACGCTGGACGATTGGCCTGAACGAGCAGCCTGCCGCGGATGGCCGGCCGGGACTAACCCTCAACAAGGGCACTGTCTTTCTGGTCACCGGCGCGGCCGGCAGCATCGTTTCGTCAATCGTTGCGGATTTGGCCGCGGCCTCCGGAGGCACGTTCCATCTGCTGGACCTGGCGCCGGAGCCCTATTCCGGCAATCCCGATTTCGAGCGCTTCGTAAGCGACAGGGAAGGCCTGAAGCGTGACATCTTCGCACGTATTCAGGCGCGCGGCGAGCGGGCCACGCCCGCGCTTGTGGAAAAGGAACTCGCCGCGCTGGAACGGGCGCAGGCGGCCTGGAATGCCATCGCCGCGGTTCGGGCGGCCGGTGGGACGGCGCATTATTACAGCGTGAACCTCACCGACCCCGAACCTGTGGCAAACGTCATCGAACAGGTTCGGCAGCGCAGCGGCCGCATCGACGTATTGCTGCATGCGGCCGGGATGGAGCGCAGCCATTTCCTGCCGGACAAGGAACCGCATGAGTTCGACCTGGTTTTCGATGTCAAAGCCGACGGCTGGTTCAACCTCCTGCGAGCCATTGGCGACATGCCGCTTCAGGCCACAATCGCCTTCAGTTCGGTCGCCGGCCGGTTCGGTAATGCGGGCCAGACGGACTACAGCGCCGCCAACGACCTGCTGTGTAAGATCGCGTCCAGTTTCCGGACGACGCGACCTGAAACGCGCGCCATCGCGGTGGACTGGACGGCCTGGGCCGGTATCGGCATGGCTGCACGGGGTTCGATTCCCAAGATGATGGAACTCGCCGGCATCGAGATGCTGCCGACCCAGACTGGCATTCCATGGATTCGCCGGGAGCTGACGGAGGGAGCGAGACGCGGCGAAGTGGTCGTTGCCGGCAAACTCGGCATTCTGCTCAAGGAGTGGGACGAGGCGGGAGGATTGGCCCGCAACGCGCCCCTCGCGGGCCCGATGCTCGGCCGTCTTCTAAACATGGATCGGGACGGCCGGCTGACGATCGAAACTACCCTGGACCCGCCGCTCCAGCCATTCCTCCGCGATCACCAGATTGAGGGCACGCCGGTGCTGCCCGGCGTCATGGGAATGGAGGCGTTCGCGGAAGCGGCCGCGGCCATGGCGCCTGGCTGGCATATCGGGTCGCTGGAGGACGTGTGCTTCCTGGCTCCGTTCAAGTTCTACCGCGGCGAGCCGCGCACGTTCCTCATTGAAGCCGTTTTCCTTCCTCAAGGCGAGGACCTGATCGCCGATTGCCGCCTGCTCGGCCACCGCACTCTTCCCAATCTACCCGAGCCGCAGGCTACCACCCACTTCACCGGCCGCGTGCGCTTGGTGAGGCGCTGTGTAAGTCCCTCGGCCTCCACAAGAATGAGGGAGCCGAACGGCTCCGCAATCGAGGCGTCAGACATTTACCATGTCTACTTTCACGGCCCCGCTTACCAGGTCGTTCGGCGTGCGTGGTGCGAGAATGAACAGGTTCTCTCTGAAATGTCCAGCAACCTGCCGGCGAATCATCATCCGGAAGCAAAGCCGTTAGCAGCCGCTCCCCGTCTGGTGGAGCTCTGCTTCCAGACCGCCGGCCTCTGGGAGATGAACGTGCAACACCGCATGGGCCTGCCGTGGCAGGTCGGGCGCGTGTGCTTCTACGGCGGGCCGGAGGTACGGGAAGGCCCGCTGTTCGCCATCGTCACTCCGGCGCCGACCGGCGATGCTTTCGATGCGGAAGTAGTGGACCGGGCTGGCAACCGGTACCTGGAACTAACCGGATACCGTACGGTTACATTCCGCGAGAACATCGATGCCGGACTGCTGCGCCGGCTGGAAGCGGTCAGCGCGTGACCGAGATCTTTTGGCTGGAACAGAAAACGTGCGATGCACCGGCATCGGATGACTGGTTGTCCGGAAGCGAATGCGCGCGCCTCGCAACCCTGCGGTTTCCCAGGCGCCGGGAGGATTGGAGACTCGGCCGCTGGACCGCCAAACAGGCGGTGGCTGCGTTTCTCAGTTTGCCATCGGGCCCCGGCGATCTTGCTGAAATCGAAATTCGGCCGGCGCTGTCCGGCGCGCCAGAGGTCTTTCTGGCAGACCGGCCGGCGCCGGTTTCGATTTCCCTCAGCCACCGGGCCGGGACTGGTCTTTGTGCCATCGCCCCTCCCGATACGCAGTTCGGCTGCGATCTGGAAGTCGTCGAGCCACGGCCGTTCAGTTTCTTCCAGGAGTATTTCACGGTGGAAGAGCAGGCGCTGGTGTTGCGCGCTGCGCCGGCGGAACGGGATCGGCTTATTACACTGCTTTGGAGCGCCAAAGAGAGCGTACTCAAAGCTCTTCGCGTGGGTCTACGAGCCGCGACGAACGCGGTATCGGTATGTCCTGTAGCCGGTGGAAGGATTCAGGACTGGAGAATCTTCTACGGTCGCAACTCGACTGGCCGGGTATTCGACGGTTGGTGGCGGGAGACTCCGGGCCTGCTGCGGACTGTCGCTGCCGGTTCAGGCATAGTCAATCGGGTGAGCTTCGAGCCAATGCGAATCGCGAGCGGCGTTCACAAGCCGTAAGGACGTTCGTGCAGCGTGGCTGGTGAATCGTCGCGACGTCCACGCCAGGACTGCGCCGAATCCGACCATGCAGCCCACCAAACCGCCGACCGCGATGCTGCCGGCCTTGCGGCTTCCGGTTAGGCGGGTTCCCAAGGCTCCAACCGTAGCGCCGATCGCCACAGGCTTCCAGACCGCGGCTGTCAGAGGCGGTCTGAAAACACCGCCGCCAAGTTCATGCCTCGCAGCAGAGATGCCGTCTAATCCGGCCCCAATCAGGGTTTTCAGGTAGGCCAAATCGGGTTCAAACCCGCGGGTGGTTTGCATGACGATTCTCCTGACTGATGATACAGGAATATGAGTCCTTATGATACCTTAAATTATTAAGATAGTAACGAAGCTCGTGCTTTAGCATACTTGTGCGTTATGCTTGACTGCACGCAAGCCATGGGGCTCTTGCTTTCACACAGGTTATGGAGGAGTGGATGCGTCTTAGCAGAGTGTTCTTTTTCTTTTGCACGTATGGGGCGGTTGGAATTAGCGCTATAGGTGCGTCTTTGCCGTGCATTCAGCCCGGGATCGAACGCTGGCCGGTTAAAACCAGCTTGCCCCAGGGCGCTCCCACCAAGACTATGACTTTGGCGGACGCGCTCGACCTGCCCAAGCTCACGAACGTCGCCAAGGACGATCCGAGGTATGCGAGCACCCGTATCATGGACCAGCCGGTGAAGGAGGACACGCTGGTGACGATTTCCGGGTGGCTGTATCTGGTTGGTTTTGAATCGGACGACTGCGACTTTCATATCCAGATCAGCCCGCAGCCGCGGACGTCGGCCGATCCGCCAACCAAGGATGACAACTGCATCATAGTTGAAGTGCCCTCCGGCCAGTACGCTACCGGCATTGCGGATCGGGTGGAAGGCGTGCGCCAGTGGGTGATCGATAATCTGCTGGGGAAGACCGCGCCGAAGATCGGCAGCGTCCACGTAATGCGGCATCCGGTGTACGTGACCGTGACTGGCGCCCTGTTCTACGACGATGCCCACGAATACCTTGCGACCGGCGGCACCGGGCGCGGGAAGAAAGGGATGGAGTCGAATACCCTGTGGGAACTGCATCCGGTGACGTCACTGACGTTCGCGCCGAAGCCGCCGGCTCCGCCCTCGAGCCGCTGATCGCCTGGCTACGCGATGCGATCACGGTATGCCTCAGATCCGGTGCTTGTACTTCGGCACCAAATCCGGGTCTTCAGTGCGCAATCAGATACAAGGCGCCAAAATAAGCGGCGGCTATGCCGAGAACCGAGAAGCTCAGGATCAAGGCTACGCGCCCGGAACGCTCGACCAGCGCTTCCGACGTTGCCTGCCAGTTGGGTCTTCCATCCTTAGTAACTGAGACGCTCATAGAGGTTTCCCTTCGATCTATCTGCCTGCCAGTTGCTCGGCCCTGATTTGGGCCTGTCGCTCCATATCGCTCACCTGCAAGTGGTAAGCGGCTGTTTTGACGCGATACCAGACACGCGGATTGGTGCTATCGCCGGCCAGTTGAAAGATACGCTGGATCATCCGCCGGGCATAGGCCGGGTCAACGGAGTACTGCGAGGCATACTCAATCAACTGATCCAAGGTGCCAAACTGGAGCATCTTCGCGGTTACGAGAGTGCGCACCCGGCTCTCCGCGCTCGATTCCCGCGAACTGGGACTGGCGGGGAATACGCCTACTGCCGCGCGCATCACCAGCAGCAGTTCCTTGCCGTTGGCTGCCTGGGTGGCCATTTGTAAGATGATTTTCTGCTGCTCCGCGGAATGCGGAGGCGCCGCGCTGGCGGCCATATAGAGATTCTTCAGGGCCACACTGACCGCCTGCTCCGCTTCGGGCACAGGCGCCGCGGCGTTCTTCGCGCTGTTGCAGGAAGCTAAGCCACAGGCGAACATCACAACAACCAGTACACCTTTAAAACGCTTCCACATACTGGGAAGCTTACATCCAAATTGGTTTTCTGAACAGATTTTTTTCACAGCTTGACGTACATCTCGACACAATATAAGATTTAGGGGTCTTAATTGTGGTTAGTCGGTTATCGCACTGACAGTTTTGTTGAAAAATACCACATCATGACTACCGTGACCCTGCTTCGGCTCGCTGCCATTGCGACCTTACTCGCCACTGGCTCGCACGGTCAGCAAGCCTCGCAACCGCACGCGGAGGATTGTGCGGGCTGCCATGATTCCGGGCCGCGCATCGGGAAACGGCAGGCGGGGGTGCCTCCCGGGTTCAACGCCCCGGCTTTGAAAGCCTCGCCTCACGCGGCCTTGGAATGTACCGCATGCCATGGCGATATCAAGGAAGTGCCGCACCCGGAGAAGCTGGCGAAAGTGGACTGCGGGCTTTGCCATGGCGAAGAGGCGACCCAGTACACCGGCAGCGTCCACGGAAAGAAAGCCGCGCAGAACGATCCATACGCGCCGGGATGCAAGCTGTGCCACGGGACGCACGACATTCTGCCGCCCTCCAACTTGAAATCCTCGGTTTCGACGGTCAACGTTCCGAGGCTGTGCGGCCAGTGCCACCGGGAAGATGCCGAAGTGAGCAAGACGCGGGTGATGTCGCAGACCAACATCTGGGAAAACTACAAAGACAGCATTCATGGGATCGGCCTGTTCCAGCAGGGGCTGACGGTGACGGCGGTGTGCACAAGCTGCCACACCGCACACAACCAGCTTCCGCACACTGACCCGCGCTCTTCCATCGCCAAGCAGAATATCGCCAAGACGTGCACGCGCTGCCACGCACAGATCGAGGCCGTACACCAGAAGGTAATTCGCGGCGAGTTGTGGGAGAAGGAGCCGCACCTGATTCCCGCCTGCGTGGATTGCCATGAGCCTCACAAGATTCGCAAGGTCTTCTACACGGAGGGAATGTCCAACGGCGATTGCATGAGATGTCATGCCAATCCGACGCTGAAGGGAAGAGTCGGGGGCAAAGTGGAATCGCTATACGTGAATCTGGCAGAGCTGGCCGGCTCGCGGCATTCGCGCATTCAGTGCGTGCAGTGCCATACCGGCGGGACGCCCTCCAACGTGAGGGCCTGTATCAGCATCCCGGACAAGGTGGATTGCAACATCTGCCACGAACACGAAAAGGAGGCGGTGCAGTACAGTGAGAGCAGGCACGGCACGCTGGCCGCGCAAGGCAGCCCGGACGCGCCCATTTGCCAGGATTGCCACGGCACCCATGGCGTTCTGGGCAAGCTGGATCCCGCCTCGCCGAGCTTTTCGCGAAACATCCCCACGCTGTGCGCGCGGTGCCACCAGGCGGGGCACAAGGCCGCGGTGCGGTACACGGGCAAGCAGGACCACATTGTGGAGCGGTATCGCGAGAGCATCCACGGAACGGGGCTGCTGCAGGCCGGCTTGACGGTTACCGCCAATTGCGCCGACTGCCATACGGCGCACCACGAGTTGCCCGGCAGCGATCCGCGCTCCAGCGTGAACCGCGCCAATATTGCGGAGACCTGCGCGCAATGCCACCGCGGCATCTACGAATTGTTCACTGCCAGCATTCACAGTCCCAAGGTGGACCATTCCGGGAAACCGCTGCCGGTGTGCGCCGATTGCCACTCTGCGCACAGCATCCAGCGCACCGACCTCACCGACTTCCGGCTGAACATCATGGACCAGTGCGGCCGCTGCCACCAGCAGATCACCGAGGCATACTTCGAAACCTTCCACGGCAAGGTTTCCAAACTCGGCTACCTGAAGACGGCGAAGTGTTACGACTGCCATGGGGCGCACGACATTCTGCCGGTGACCGATCCGCGTTCGCATCTCAGCCGCACGAACATTGTGGCCACGTGCGGCAAGTGCCATACCGGATCGCACCGGCAGTTCGCCGGCTATCTGACGCACGCCACGCATCACGACCCGAAGAAGTATCCGTTCCTTTTCGTCACTTTCTGGGGAATGACCGCGTTGCTGATGGGGACGCTAGTAATTTCCGGCACGCACACCGCGCTGTGGCTGCCGCGATCGCTGGAATATCGCAAGCAGACGAAGAACGGGAACGCGGAAAGTGGAACGTACGTCCGGCGCTTCCGCCGGTTCCATCGCAACTTGCATCTGATGGTGGTTTCCAGCTTCCTGGGATTGGCATCCACCGGAATGATTTTGAAGTTTTCCTATGCTGGATGGGCCAAGCTGCTGGCGCGCCTGCTGGGCGGTTTTGAGGCGGCGGGGCTGATCCACCGGTTCTGCGCCGGCCTGACGTTCACATACTTCGGGCTGCATCTCTACGACTTGTGGAAGCAGAAGCGCACTAGCGGCAAGAGCTGGCGGCAGTTCATCGCAGGCGAAGAGAGCATGCTCTTCAACGCACGCGACTGGCACGAACTGGTGGCGTCGCTCAAATGGTTCTTCAAGCGCGGACCGCGTCCGGAATATGGGCGTTGGACCTACTGGGAGAAATTCGATTACTTCGCCGTCTTCTGGGGGGTCGCGGTGATCGGCGGCACCGGGCTGCTGCTTTGGTTCCCGGAGATCTTCACTCACATATTCCCAGGATGGGCGGTGAATGTCGCCACCACCATCCATAGCGACGAAGCCCTGCTGGCGGTGAGTTTCATTTTCGTGGTGCACTTCTTTAATACGCACTTCCGGCCGGAGAAATTTCCCATGGACACGGTAATTTTCACGGAAGGGATGCCGCTCGAAGAGTTCCAGCGCGACCGTCCACGCGAATATCGCCAATTGGTGGAAACGGGCGAACTGGAGCGGATGACGATGCCCGCGCCCGCCGCCCGCGACGTGAAGTTCTGGCGGCGCCTGGGATTTACCGCCTTGACCATCGGGCTGATTTTGATCGGGCTGATTATTTACGCCATGATCTTCGCCTATCGCTGAGACTGCGGCGCCCCGGCATCGTGACTACCGCGCGAACGACCGCAGAAGATCGGCGCTGGTGGTCGTCGGGCACCAGTATTTCTCGATGTATTCGATCACCAACTGCGTGCCGGCAGCGTGGCTGACGTAGGGCGGATCTTTCGGATTGTACATGGCGTCGGTCAGGTCGCGAACCAGAATGCACCGAATACCCAGCGCGGTCATTCTCTTGATGGCGAACGAACGATTGAGTACACACATGTTGGTGTGTACGCCCATCACCAGCAAGGTATTGATGTTGCGGTCCCGGAGGAAGCTGTAAATCTCCGTGCCGCTGTCGGAGATCACGTCCGGCGCGGCTATCCGCAAACCGGGATGCTCACGCGTCCAGGCTTTGTAGAACTGGTCGGGCGTATCGCACCCCCCGCCTTTGTCGTCAATCGGGAGCGGAGGGTCGGGCAGACTGAGCGGAGACGGAGGATCGATCTTGGCAAGAGCCAGAATGCGCCTGCGCTGCGGCGCGTCCTGGTAGAAATCCATCACTTCCGACGGCGCGTGAATGATCTGGATGCCTCGCTGGCGAGCTGATTCCACAAACGGCGCCATCTTCGTCACCAGGCCGTTGACCCGCTCCGTGGCGCCCCTGCACCAATGTTTGTCCCACATGTCGCAGATCAGGACAGCGGTCTTTTCGGCAGCCAGGGATTGTTGCAGACTCACCTCGCGCCAGTCACCGCTACCTTTGAACGCTTCCACGCGCGAACGAAGATTGACCGTCATATCCGCGGCGCCTGCCGGCTGCAGGCCGAGCCCCAGCAGGATGCAGAGGAACCAGCGCGGGGCATTCATGCGAGCCATGCTATCACGACATTCGGCACCGTGCCCGGCGCGCTCACTTCCCAATTTCCCCGATATGCGCGATCGTGTCGCCCTTCTTCAGCGACGGCACCGTGGGATCCGGCAACCAGGGCGAGCACCGGCCCAGGTCTGGCGCCATTGACCACAATCACCGGGATGCTCGAGGCTGCCTCTACGCCCGCCGGTACGGCGATATAGCCGGTGGCCTTCTGCCCGCTGGGCGCACTGGCGGAGCCAACCGTAAAATCCGCGGCCTCCACCAGAAACGGCAGCCACGCCGCCATTAGAATTGCTCGCACCATGGCCGTCCATTCTACCAGCGATATGTGGGAGGTGGCGGCGCGGCCTTGACAGCGCGGCCGCCTGCGAATGTGAAAAGAATCTAGCGATATGATAGGGACTCTGCAGGAGAAAATTATGAAGACAAAACTTTTCGCTATCGCGCTTTCCGGTCTGATCGCCGCCGCCATGTATGCGGCGGACCAGCCGGTCACCGTCAACATGCAAGACGCCAAGGGGCAGAGCGTGGGCACGGCGACCATAACCCAATCCAAGGGCGGAGTGGCCATCCGGCTGAATCTCAAAAACCTGCCGCCCGGCGAACACGCCCTGCACATCCATTCCGTAGCCAAGTGCGAAGCCCCGGGATTCACCTCGGCGGGTGGGCACTTCAACCCTGAGAATAAGCACCATGGGTTACAAAATCCTGAGGGGCCGCACGCCGGCGACATGCCGAACTTCACCGTCAAACCCGATGGCACGGCCAAGATCACGATCCACGACCCGCGCGTCAATTTGGGAAGCGGCCCCGATTCGGTGTTTACCAATGGCGGTACAGCCCTGGTGATTCACGCGAAAGCCGACGATATGAAGAGCGATCCCGCGGGCAACGCCGGCGATCGGATTGCCTGCGGCACAATCACCAAGTGAATCGGCGGCTCCAGGAAAGATAGCTCCCCCGCGCCGGCATTCACGCATGCGAGAACCCCGGCGCGGGACCGCCCCCTTTCGGCCGATAAGAGAACGTAGGGCAGCCAGCGAATACGGTGTCTGCCTCGAGAACTCTTATATGGGCGCGTACGACAAGAAATATGCAGACCTGGAGCAACTACCCCAGTTTCCGGCTGTGGCTACGAAATTGATGCGGGTCCTCTCGGACGACGAGGCGAACGTCCACGAGATTGCCAACCTCATTCGTGTGGATGCGGCACTTACCTCGGAACTGTTGCAGATCGTCAACTCGCCGCTCTACAGCTTTCCCGCGCGTATCGGCAGCATCCGCAAGGCAGTCCTGGTGCTCGGATTCGAAACGGTCAAACGCCATGTGCTGACGGCGTCTATGAAGTTGTACTTTCGCTCCGCCGTGCGGCTGGATCTATTGCGAGGCATATGGCGTCATTCGCTCGCCTGCGCTCTGGTCGCCGAGGAACTTTCCATCGTATGCTCCCCCTCGCAGAGCGCGGACGATTCCGTATACACCGCGGGCCTCCTGCATGACATCGGGCGGCTGGGGCTATTCATTTCTCACCCCCAGGAATACTCGGACCTGCTGGCCCAAAGTGGAGCTCCCCTGCGCGGCCGGGAAGTCCAGGCGTTTGGATTCGACCATTGCGAGGCCGGCGG
>Ga0335081_10010740_pt1 | contig 14809 bp, 12 predicted proteins | sample Lox_Sample_35_FD_206713 | JGI IMG/M metagenome (GOLD analysis project Ga0335081, IMG submission 206713) | Soil microbial communities from Loxahatchee National Wildlife Refuge, Florida, United States - Lox_Sample_3.5 | ecosystem: Environmental > Terrestrial > Soil > Wetlands | place: USA... | reverse complement strand
CAGATGGCAAGCTTCTGCTGACGCTGACTGCCGCAGATGAGGGCGGCTTTGTAGTGACCAGTCCGCTCGAGCCCGAGCTCATCACGGAGGCGGAGACCATCCAAGACGCGTTTCGCATGGCACACGAGGTATTGCGGGCGCTGCGCGCCTCGAGGGCGCGGCTGCTGTGCACCACGACATCTGGGTGAATTCGGTAACCGGGGCGCAAGCGCCCGTCCCGCGCCACCCGACTCTCAAACGGGGAACCGTGCGCGGCATTTGCCAACGCCTTGGAATTTCCTCCCCGTTCTAATGCTTCGCCTTCGAGTCGATGCTCTAACCCCACGCATCGTATAATGGAAGATTGGCCGATCGCCCTCTGGGGTGCTATTTGAGCTCTCATCCGCATGCAGGTTTTGGACAGCCGGCTGGGCCGCAGCCTTTGCCGGGCGTGAAGACGATTGTCGCCATTGGTTCAGGCAAAGGCGGGGTGGGCAAGACCACGATCGCGGTCAACCTGGCGCTGGCGCTGGCCAAGATGGGTCATCGCACCGGCCTGCTCGATGCTGACGTTTACGGTCCCAACATCCCGCTGATGCTGGGCACCACGGCCACGCCGCGCGTGGTGGGCGAGAACCGCATCGAGCCGCTCGAGGCCTTCGGCGTGAGAACGCTTTCGGTCGGCATGCTCAATCCCGGCGACAAGCCCCTGGTGTGGCGCGGGCCGATGCTGCACTCCATCATTCGCCAATTCCTGCAGCAGGTGGAGTGGGGCGAGCTGGACTATTTGGTGGTTGACCTGCCGCCGGGAACCGGCGATGTTGCCATTTCGCTTATCCAGACCGTGCCGCTCACGGCCGCGATCGTGGTTTCGACGCCTTCCGACGTCTCGCTGCAGGATGCGCGCAAAGCCATCGAAATGTTCCGCCAGGTGAAGGTAGATATTGCCGGCATCGTCGAGAACATGAGCCACTTCACCTGTCCGCATTGCGGCAAGGAGATCGACATCTTCTCAACCGGCGGCGTGGAGCGCACGGCTAAGCAGTTCGGTATTCCATATCTAGGCGCAGTGGAACTTGATCCGGAAATTCGCAAGGGCGGCGACAGCGGGCATCCGGTTGCCCTGGGCGGCGAGGATTACCCGCACGCCAAGTCCTTCTATCAGTTCGCCCGACGGGTGATCACCGGACTTGAAGAGCTGCGCAGCAGAGTCGCCGAACCCGTAATTCGAATCCAATAAAAACGATGCGCCATTTGGCACTCTGAAGCCCGCAGTGCCAATCTTGACAGGCGTTGACTCAAATCCTAGAATCTAGGACAAGAGATTGCTGTCACCCATTGATATAAGTAATTATTTTCCATGGGTTTAGCAGTGATCGATGCGGGGATGGATGGCACAGGCAGGCCCCAGCGGAAAGCGCGAGCGTGAGATCCTTACCGCCATCGTGGAGACGTTTATAGCCACGGGCGAGCCGGTAGGATCGCGCACACTGTCGCGCGCCAGCAAAGAAGGACTGAGCCCGGCGACCATCCGCAACGTGATGGCCGACCTGGTGGAAGCCGGCTATTTGGAGCAGCCGCACACTTCGGCGGGGCGGGTGCCATCGGCGCAGGCCTATCGTTATTATGTGGAGCAACTGACCGGGCAAGCGCATATCTCTCAGGCCGACGAAGGCGCGATCCAGAAGTATTTCCACGGGGTCGGGGACGTGCAGGAGTTCATGGAGCGCACCTCGCACGTGCTGTCGCTGCTTTCGAGCGGCGTAGGCGTGGCGGTGACAGCCTCTGGCCCGCGCAATGCTCTGGATCACGTTTATTTCTCGAGGCTGGCAGCCAACAAGATTCTGGCCGTAGTGGTCAGCCGGTCGGGTTTGGTGCGGGACCGGGTGCTGCGCACGGCGTGTGATTTCTCGCAGCTCGAGCTCGAAACCGCGGCCCGCTACATCAACGAGAACTTCCGCGGCTGGACCATCGACGCGGTGCGGGCGGAGATCGACCGCCGCCTGCAGAGCGAGCGCAGCGAGTATGACCGGCTGATGAAGTCCATTGAAGAGCTGCATCGCAGCGGCGCCCTCGGTCCCGAGCCGGCGGCGCAGACCGTGTTCGTGGAGGGCGTGGCCAACCTGGTCGCCAGTGAAGAAGATAAGGAGCGCCTGAGCCAGCTCCTGCGCGTGCTGGAGGAAAAAGAGCGCGTGATTGAACTGCTCTCTGCTTATCTCGACGCGCGCCAGGAGGCGGTGCGGGTAGTGATCGGCCTCGAAGAAGCCGAGCCGCAGATGCGCAACTTCGTGCTGATCGGCGCGCCCGCCCATGTGGGGAACGAAGTGGTGGGATCGCTGGCGGTGATTGGCCCGACGCGCATCGATTACCAGCACAGCATTACCGCTGTGTCGTACATCGCACAGCTCTTCGACAAGATTCTCAACGAGAAGGAATAGTGGTGGTCATGGCAAAAGGGAATGGAAAGACCGAAGTGCACAACCTCGACGTGGAGCGCGAACTGCCGGTGGCCGAAGAAGACGGCTTCGAGGAAAAAGCCGCGGTTCAGCCGGAACCCGTTACCGTCGAAGACGAGCTGAAGACGCTACGCCAGGAACGCAACGTCCTGCTGGACCGGCTGGCGCGCCTGCAGGCGGAGTTTGAGAACGGGCGCAAGCGCGCCACGCGCGAGCAGGCGGAGTTTCGTGAGTACGCCGTCGCCGAAGCTATCAAAACGCTGCTGCCCATAGTGGACAGCTTCGATCGCGCACTCGAGGCCCACGCCGGCGAGGAAAATTTCCGGGGCATCGAACTCATCAACCGGCAGTTCCACGACGCGCTGGCAAAATTGGAAGTGCGTCCCATTTTTGCGGCGGGCGAGCCGTTTGATCCGCACCTGCATCAGGCGGTCGAACTGGTCGATCGCTCGGACGTTCCCGACAACACCGTGATTGAGGAACTTCAGCGCGGATACAAACTCAAGGACCGGCTGCTGCGCCCGGCCATGGTGCGCGTCTCGCGCCATCCCGATAAATAACGAGGAAGGTTCTGGCCACGAACACAAAACGAGACTATTACGAGGTGCTGGGCGTCACGCGCGAAGCCAGCGATCAGGAGATCAAGAGCGCCTATCGCAAGCTTGCCCTGCAGCACCACCCCGATCGCAATCCCGGCGATCCGGCGGCCGAGGAGCGCTTCAAGGAAGCCAGCGAAGCTTACTCGGTGCTGGCCGATGCTCAGAAACGTGCGCAATACGACCGCTTCGGCCATGCTGGCGTTGGCGGGTTCGGCGGCGGTTTCGATGCCGATACCATCTTCCGCGACTTCGGGGAGGTGTTCGGCGATTTCTTCGGCTTTGGTGACATCTTCGGCGGGGGCAGTGGCCGCCGCCGCAGTCGGGCTCAGCGCGGCGCCGATCTGCGTGCTGACCTCACCCTGGAGTTCGAGGAAGCGGTCTTTGGCGCCAAAGGCACGGTCAAATACCGCCGCCAGGAGGCCTGCGAGCAGTGCCGGGGAACGGGCGCAGCCGCGGGCAAAGCGGCGAGTACCTGCACGACTTGCGCCGGACGCGGCCAGGTGCGCTATCAGCAGGGGTTTTTCAGCGTGGCGCGCACGTGCCCGGCCTGCCACGGCGCCGGGACCTTGATCACCGATCCCTGCCCGCAATGCAGGGGGCAAGCCTTCGTGACTCGTGAGCGCGTTCAGGAAGTCAAAGTACCCGCCGGCGTTGAGGATGGTACCCGGATACGGTATTCGGAGCTCGGCGATGCCGGAGTGCACGGCGGCCCGCCCGGTGATCTGTACGTAGTGCTCCGCGTGAAAGAGCACCAGTTCTTCCTGCGTGAGGGCAAGGACCTCTACTGCGTGCTCCCGATTTCGTTTCCCCAGGCGGCGCTGGGCGTCGAACTGAAAGTTCCGACGCTCGACGGCGAGCACCTGCTCAAGATTCCCGAAGGCACCCAGTCGGGCAAGGAGATTCGCATTCGCGGCAAGGGTGTCCCCGTTCTCAATGGACACGGAAAGGGCGACCTGGTGGTGCGCATCGTGGTCCAGACTCCGTCGCACCTCAGCAAACGTCAGCGCGAACTGCTGCAGGAACTCGAAGGCATCACTAGCCTCGAAAACCATCCCGAACGCCCCACCCTGCTCAGCAAGGTCAAAGATATTTTCGGATAGATTGGGAGGGCACGACTTTAGTCGTGCCGAAGAGCCCATGACGCGTCGGTGCTGGATCGCTGACGAAGTTTCCGGCAATCGGGCGGCGCTCGTAGGCGCGAATGCCGCGCACCTCGCCCGTGTGTTGCGGGCTTGCGTCGGACAGGAATTCGACATCGCAGCCGAGGGACGGGTGCGGCGCGGCCGGGTCATCTCCGTCACGCCGCAGAGGGTCGAGTTTCAGCTCAGCGAAGAACTTCCGGCGGTTGCTCTTCCCGAGATCACAATCGTGATTGCCATCTTCAAGTTCGATCGCATGGAGTGGGCGATTGAAAAGGTCACCGAACTGGGTGTGGCGCGCATCGCGCCGCTGATCGCCAGGCGGACAGATTCGCGCCTCGCGTCGGCGGCGGCAAAGCGCGTCGAGCGCTGGCGGCGCATCTCGTTCGAAGCAGCGCAGCAATCGCGCCGCGGTGCCGCGCCGGAAATTTCCCAGCCTTTGCGACTGCAAGACGTGATCGAAACTACGGCGGATCGCCGCGTTGTTCTTTCCGAAGCGGAAGGCCGGTTTTCGCTGAAGCAGGCGGTCGCGGGTTCAAAGGGATCGCTGGCGCTTGCCATCGGTCCGGAAGGCGGCTGGACAGCTGAAGAAGAGGGTGCGTTCCGCGAACACGGATGGATCGCAGCCTCGCTCGGACCCACCATTCTGCGCGTGGAGACGGCGGCGATCTCGGCGGTGAGCATCGTTGTTGCGGAACTCATGTAGGTGCCCGTTTTTTCCACACACTTCACAGTTGCTGCTCGCCGCCGACTCTCCGATAATGAATTGCTCCGGCGATTCAGCCCACAAATCTGTGTCTGTAACTTTCAACGAGCGGCAGCTCCAGGCCATCGAACACGTGCGCGGTCCCATGCTGGTGGTCGCCGGCGCGGGCACCGGCAAGACCAGTGTGCTGGTGGAGCGCATTGCCCGCCTGCTGCGCCAAGGCCACGCGCGGGCCGACGAAGTTCTGGCTCTTACTTTTACCGACAATGCTGCCGATGAGATGGCCGGGCGCGTGCGCACGGCGGTTGCGGGCATCGAGTGCGACGGCCTGCGCGCCATGACCTTCCACGCATATTGCAGCGAGCTGCTGCAGCGCTCGGGCGCAGCCTTTCGCCTGCTCCTGCCGGAAGATTTGTGGGTCTTTCTGCGGCGGCGCATCTCGGATCTTGGATTGAAGTGGTACATCCGCGCCGCCAGCCCGGGACAATTTCTCGACGCGCTGCTCGACTTTTTCGACCGCTGTCACGACGAGGTCGTCTCTCCCGCCGATTACCGCAAATACGTTGACGGCCTGAGCAAGCCGGACGCGGTTCCGCCGCGCGTGGTCAGCGCGAAGCTCGCGGAAGGAATGACGCGCGAGGAAGTCGTGGCGCGCTGCCGGGAAATCGCCGGCGTCTTCGAAAAAGTGGAGCAGATGCTGGCTCGCGAGGGCCTGGGCAGCTTCGCTCACATGATCACGCGCGCGCTCGAGCTTCTGCGCCGCGACGAGCAACTGCGCGCCAAGGAGCAAAGCCGCGCCCGCTTTCTGCTGCTCGACGAATTCCAGGACGTGAACCTCGCGCAGATCGAGCTGGCGGAACTCCTGGCCGGAAACGAGCAGAACGTTTTTGCGGTCGGCGATCCCGACCAGGCGATCTATCGCTTTCGCGGCGCCTCGGCGGCGGCGTTCGAGGAATTCGCGCGGCGCTTTCCCAAGACCGAGCGCGTCACGCTCACCGAGAACCAGCGCTCGCACACGCCCATCCTCAAGTGCGCTTATGCGGTGGTCCGCAGCAATCCCTCGATCAAGCCTGCCGGCTTCGAGCGCAAGCCGCTCGCATCCGCGCGCGACCTGCGTGACCAGATGCAGAGCGAGCTGCTGCCCAGGTTTCCTGTTGAAATTGTCGCCAATGACGGCGATGAACAGGAAGCTGGCGACGTCGCCCGCAGAATCGAGGCCCTGCGCCAGGCGCGGAGCAAGCGGCGCGACGCTAAACGCCGATCTCCGCACATCGCAGTTCTCTATCGGCAGCACTCGCACCGCGATCTGTTGGTGCGTGAACTCGTCGCCCGCGACATTCCTTTCACCGTGGTCGGGTTGAATGCGCTCGATACGCCCGAGGTGCGCGATCTGCTGGCGGCGCTGCGAGTGCTCGAATCGACGGCAGATGGCGGCAGCCTGTTTCGCGTGGCGGCCCTGCCCAGGTTCAAGCTCGATCCCGAAGCGCTGCGTCTGGCGCTGAAGAACGCTCCCCACGATTCCAGCTTCTTGCATGTCTTTGAGAAAGTTTCGGGCGCGGACATGGTGCTCAAGGCCGTCCGGGAGATTGCGGAAGAGGTGCGCGCAAAGGGCTCCCCCGCCGTGGCTGCTCTGGAGTTGGTCCGCAAGCGATTTGGTTTTGCCCGGGAGGCGCCGCCCACCCAGGCGTTTACCAGCTTTGTTCAAAAGTGGCGCGAGCGGGCGATTGCGGGAGACGGTTCGCTGCGCGCGTTCCTGGAATACATGGAGTACTTTCCGGAAGCTCGCGGTGGGGCGGTGATCGAAATGCCGGCCTGCGACGAGACCGATCTCGATACCGTTCGCCTGATGACAGCGCACGCCGCCAAGGGACTCGAGTTCGAGCATGTGTTCATTCTGCGCGCCAACCAGGGATCGTTCCCCACCGTTTTCCGTGAGAGACTTTTCGAGTTTCCGCAACAGCTTCGGCGCGAACTTGTGGCGGAGGGTGACGACAAGGAGATCTACAAGGAGGAAGAGCGGCGGCTGTTCTACGTCGGCATGACCCGTGCGCGGGAGACTCTGACGCTGTGCGCGCATCCGCGCAACCGCGAGCAGCGCCCCAGCGGCTTCGTGCGCGATCTGATGGCCGACCCCGAAGCGCGCCGCTACTGGTCAAGGGTCCGCGCGGCTCCATTTACCGTTGATCTCGCCGCGCAAGCGATTGCCCCCGGGCCGGGAGTTGCGTCCTGGCTGCTCAACTCGCCGCGTGCTTACGCTTACGATGGTCCGCTCAGCACGTCCCTGGTCGAGAACTATGAGACCTGTCCGCTGCAGTTCAAGATCGGCCGCTGCTGGGAGATACCCGGGGAAGTGGCGGCGCAGATGCAGTATGGCAACGTCATCCACACGCTGCTCCGCGATTACTACGAGTCGCTGCGCGCTGGCCGCCCGAAAAGCGCGGACGAGATGGTCGGGCTACTGCGCGAGGCGCTGGCCAGTTCCGGTATGGTCGATCCCGTGCAGCGCGCGCTCTACGAAAAGGAAGGGACGGTGCAATTGCGCGAATTTGTTCGTTTGCAGCAGGAAGGTCAACCGACGGAAGTGATCGGCACCGAGCGCGCGTTCGAGATCACCCTCGGCGGGGTGCGCGTCAAAGGACGCCTGGACCGCATCGACCGCATCACCGGCAACCGCGTGGCCATCATCGATTACAAAACCGGCAAGCCGCGCACCGACGACCACGCGCGCAAAAGCCTGCAGCTTTCCATCTACGCCCTGGCCGCGCGCGAGAAGTGGGGCTTCGAGGCCGAGCGGCTGGCGTTCTACAACATCGCCGACAACTCGGAGGTCTCGTGCCGCCGCGACCAGAAGCATCTCGACGATGCCTGCGAGCGCGTTGCGCATGTTGCCGAAGAGATCAAGCGCGGAAACTTCGATCCCACGCCCGGCTTCCACTGCAACTGGTGCGCTTATCGCAATCTCTGCCCGGCCACCGAAGAGCGGCTCTACCAGATCCAGACGCAAGCCGCGGGGGTGAGCTGATGCTGGCCGTCGCGCTGGCGTTTGTCGCCGTGCTGCTGACGCTGGTCTCGGTCATCGCGCTGGTGCTGGTGTTGCGCCGTCCGCCGCAATCCGATCCACAGGCGCTGGCCGCTCTGCGCAACGACTTTAGCGTTCTGCGCGAGAGCACCGACCGCTCCGTCTCGCACGTCGTCGACGTGTTCAGCAAGCAGATCGAGGGCATGGGCGATAACGTCCAGAAAGCGCTGGGCGCCGTGAACTGCAATGTGGCCGAGCGACTGGAGGCGATGAATCGCCAGCTCGGCGACCGGCTCAACGAGAACGTGAAGGCCATGAGCGGCACTTCAAAGGAAGTGAACGACCGCATGGCGCACGTGCAGAACATCTTCGCCGAGCTGCAGAAGCAGGTGGGCGGAATGAGCGAGCAGGCGCGCCGGCTGGGCGAGCTTTCCAAGTCAATCGCCGACCTGCAGCACGTCCTCACCGCGCCCAAGCTGCGCGGAGGCTTTGGCGAAGAGCAGCTGGAAAACCTGCTGGCCATGGTGTTCGCGCGCGAGCAGTACAGCATGCAGTATTCGTTCTCTTCGGGCGAGAAGGTGGATGCGGTGCTGCTGTTCCCGCAGGGTTTTGTCGTCATCGATTCCAAGTTTTCGCTGGAGAGCTTCCGGCGCATCGCCGAAGCCGCGACCGATGACGAAAGAAAAACCGCGCGTCGCGAGTTCCTGAAAGACGTTCGCAAGCGCGTGGACGAAACCAGCAAGTACATCCGCCCCGCGGAAGGGACGCTGCCCTTCGCGCTCATGTACGTTCCGGCGGAGAACGTCTACTACGAGGCGATCATCCGCGACGAAGACGAGAACAACCTCTACGAGTACTGCGTGCAGAAGCGTGTGATGCCGGTTTCGCCCAACTCGCTGTATGCATACCTGCACACCATCGTGGTGGGACTCAAGAGCCTGCACGTGAGCCAGCAGGCGGAATCGATTCTGCAGCAGATGGAGTCGCTCACCTTCGAGCTGGAAAAATTCACCGACGTCTACGACAAGCTGGGAACGCACCTGAAGAATGCAGGCAAGAGTTACGACGATAGTTCGCGCGCGCTGAGCAAGCTGGAAAACCGCGTGCACAACCTCGCCGGCGCGGGCGTCAGCCAGCCGGAACTGCCGCTGGACGGGGAGAAGAAGGCGCTTACCGCGGCTGAGAGCTGAGAAAAATCTACCGCCGAGTCGCCGAGAGTGCCGAGGCCCGAAAGGAGATGCATATCTCGGAGCCCTCAACGTCTCGGCGGTTAGGATTTCTGGCCCACGACTCGCGCCAAAAAAAAATCGGGGACGCGTGCCGCGCGTCCCCGACTGCCTTTCGGGCTGGGCGATTAGTGCTTCTTCTTGCCGCCCTTTTTCTTGCCACCCTTCTTGGTTGCCATGGTTCTACTCTCCCTTTCCATTTCTCATGGATGCAACGAGTGTTCCGTTGCAGTTGATTGAATGTATAGAGTCAATGAAAAACGATGTCAAGAAAAAAATCGGAACGCGCACGCACCGGCGCGCGATGTACGCAAGGGATACGATTGCAGTGAGCGATGTGGGATGTTCCGTCGGAGATGCGGCTGTGTCGATGACATCACGATCGCTCGTGTCTTTCCTCCGCCAGGAAAAAATAAAATCCATCGAACCTTTTTCAGCTTCCTTTCGTAGAAGGGGTAAGGGGAGTCACCATGCCTTTTCTCTCCCGGCGCGGGCTGTTGCGCGCTTCGGTTCTAGGCCTCGTGGCCGGATGCGCGCCGGCCACGTGGGCGCAATCGGAGCGGGGCGGATATCCGCGTCCCGGACTGCGGCGCGGACCCACCGCAGACTCCGTCTCCGAGTTCATGGATGAGATCAGCCTGGCGCGCGCCTGCGCTGTGGAGCACGCCGAAGCGATGCCGGAGGAGCACTTTGGTTTCCGGCCCGTGGCCGAGGAGCGCACCTTCGGCCAGCAGATGGTGCACATCGCCGAATCGGTGCGCGGCATCTTTGAAGTTTTCGTGCAGGACAAATCGCAACCCACGTTCACCTTCGGCGAGGCGGGCAAGGAAGTGGTGAAGTCCAAGGCAGACGTAGTGTCGCTCTTGCGCGAGTCATTTACCTACGTGCACCGCGGAGCTGCCGATCTCACCGACGTCGATCTAGAGATGCGTGTGCAGTTTCTGGAGAACCGGCCATTCTCCAAGGGCCGGGTGGTTCGTTTCCTGCTCGATCATGCCACTTATCACCGCGGTGAGAGTGCTGTCTACATGCGGCTGAGCGGCATCAAGCCGCCGCGCTACCGGGCGTGAATAGTACCGAGTACCAAGTACCGAGTACCGAGTTGCGAGTTCCGAGCCGTGCTTTTACTCGGTACTCGGCGCCCGGCACTAGAGTAGAACAGCCTCTTGCGCTGCCACCCGCCGTCGGTATACTCGCCATCCCATTCTTATGCTCTTCAAAGCACTCAGCGCCGCGGTCTACGGCATCGACGCCAACCTCATCGAGGTCGAGGTGGACGTTTCTGGAGTCCGTCTGAACAATGGCGACCACTTCATGACCGTTGGCTTGCCGGATGCAGCCGTGCGCGAGAGCCGCGAGCGGATCCGCGCGGCGCTGAAAAACTGCGGCTACGACATTCCGCCGACGCACATTACGGTCAACCTCGCCCCAGCCGACATCAAGAAAGAAGGCTCGGGTTTCGACCTGCCGATGGCGATGGGCATCCTGGGAGCGTATGGCGCGCTCTCGCGCAAGGAAGTGGTGGACAGCCTTCTGGTGGGCGAACTCTCGCTCGACGGAGGCGTGCGCGGCATCCGGGGCGCGTTGCCGATCGCGGTTGAAGCTCGCGCGCGCAAGATCCGCAATCTCATCGTGCCCGAGGTCAACGCCCGCGAGGCAGCCGTGGTGAGCGGCGTGGACGTTTTCCCCGTTCGCTCTCTGCTCGACGTGATCAAGTTGCTGAATTCCGAAAATGGCAACGGGACTGCTCCACTACGAGTTGAGACCGACATGTTGCTCCAGGAATCACAGCAGTTTTCGGTGGACTTTAGAGACGTCCGCGGTCAGCAGACCGCCAAGCGCGCTCTCGAGGTGGCCTCCGCCGGCGGACACAACATCCTCATGATCGGTCCGCCGGGATCGGGCAAAACGATGCTCGCCAAGCGCCTCCCGACAATCCTGCCCCCGCTGACCTTCGAAGAAGCCATCGAAACCACAAAGATCCACAGTGTGGCGGGCGTGCTCGATGCCGGGGCCGGCCTGGTGGGGACGCGTCCTTACCGCGCTCCGCATCACACTATCTCCGATGCCGGACTGATCGGCGGCGGCGCCGTGCCGCGTCCGGGAGAAGTCTCGATTGCGCACAACGGCGTCCTGTTCCTCGATGAGCTGCCCGAGTTTCCACGCAATGTTCTCGAAGTGCTGCGACAACCGCTCGAAGATGGAACCGTCTCCATCGCGCGCGCCGCCATGTCGCTGACGTTTCCGGCGCGTTTCATGCTGGCCGCGGCGATGAATCCGTGTCCATGCGGCTATCACAACGACCCCTCCCGCGATTGCCACTGCACGCAGCCGATGATCCAGCGCTATGTGTCGAAGATCTCGGGGCCGCTGCTCGATCGCATCGATATCCACATCGACGTGCCGGCTGTGCGCTACAAAGAGCTTCGCGGCGGAGCTTCGCCGGAAGGTTCGGATCAGATCCGTGAGCGGGTAGTACGCGCCCGTGAGCGGCAGTTGCGCCGCTTCAAGTCTGCCGGCGAACCCATTTACGCGAACGCCCAGATGTCACCACGCCAGATCCGCGCCTGTTGCGACCTCACTCCCGATTGCGAACGCATGCTCGAGCGCGCCATGGCCCAGCAAGGGCTGAGCGCGCGGGCCCACGACCGGATTCTGAAAGTCGCACGCACGGTTGCAGATTTGGATGGAGTGGAGGTTCTGGACTCCCGCCACATCGCCGAGGCCATACAGTACCGGACGCTGGATAGAACGTACTGGGCCTAGAGAGGAAAGTGGCAATCGGAGGGTCAGGAGCGGGCTTATCAATTCACCACCCCTGTCCGAAAATCTTCTTGACCGTCAGGGGGATTTGTTTGTATGGTGAGGTGAAGTCGGGGCGGATCGAGTAGATTCGCGGTCATTGGCAAGCTTGTAAAGTTCAGTAAAAAAGCAACTTTGAGCCTGCCGCAAGCATCTATCTAGTGTCGCCGATTCTCATTCTCCAGGAATAAAGCCAGCTACAACAATGGGTTAGCCGCTAGCATGGCCACCCGGTGAGGAGCGTGGTCGGCTGGAAAAAAGGAATCAAGGCCCTAAGGAGAGGAAAGAAGAAAAATGCGTTCTGAACTGATTTACGATGCTGTCCGAACGGTGCAGAACCGGTATCTTCTGTGCCAGGTTGCGTCCAAGGCTACGCGCAAGTTTCACAAGCCGAACACGCGTATCCAGGATACGATGAACGAGGTTTTTGAACGCTTCGCAGGCAGCGAATCGTCTACCCGCATCGTGGCGCAATCTGGAACGAATGTCGAGGCCCAGCGGCGCGCTGCATAATAGGAAATACGCGGCGCGCCCGCGCCCGCTTAAGTGATTCCCGTTTTTAGGAACTGATTCCCTAGAATTTTGGATCATCAGGTCGAACTGACCCCTTCCCAAATTTCAATCTACCTCCCGTAGGTGAACATGACTATCGCGGAACTTAAAGAAAAGAACATTCAGGAACTCACCCGCATCGCGCGCTCGCTCGATCTGCCGGGTGCCAGCGGTCTGCGCAAGCAGGACCTTATATTTAAGATCCTGCAGGCGCAGAGCGAGAAGGAAGGCCACATCTTCGCCGAGGGCGTGCTCGAGATTTTGCCCGACGGCTATGGCTTCCTGCGCTCGCCTGATTACAACTACCTTCCCGGGCCGGACGACATCTACGTCTCCCCCTCGCAGATTCGCAAGTTCGACCTGAAAACCGGCGACACCATCAGCGGACAGGTGCGCCCGCCGCACGAGGGCGAGAAGTACTTCGCCCTGGTGAAGATCGAGGCGGTGAATTTCGAATCGCCGGAAGAAGCGCGCAACAAGATCCTGTTCGACAACCTGACGCCGCTTTATCCCCAGGAACGCATCAAGCTCGAGACCAGCAAAGAAAACATCAGCGCCCGCGTCATGGACCTGCTTACGCCGCTCGGCAAAGGCCAGCGCGGCCTCATCGTCTCTCCGCCGCGCGCCGGCAAGACCATGATCCTGCAGAACATCGCCAACTCGATTACCACGAACCATCCGGAAGTTGTGCTCATCGTGCTGCTCATCGACGAGCGCCCGGAAGAAGTCACCGACATGCAGCGCTCGGTCAAGGGCGAGGTCATCAGCTCGACTTTTGACGAGCCCGCCGCCCGCCACGTGCAAGTCGCCGAGATGGTCATCGAAAAGGCCAAGCGCCTGGTCGAGCACCGGCGCGACGTGGTGATCCTGCTCGATTCCATCACGCGCCTGGCGCGCGCCTACAACACCATCGTGCCGCCCTCGGGCAAAGTGCTCTCCGGCGGCGTGGACTCCAATGCCCTGCAGCGGCCGAAGCGCTTCTTTGGCGCCGCGCGCAACATTGAAGAGGGCGGATCGCTCTCCATCATCGCCACCGCGCTGGTAGAAACCGGCAGCCGCATGGACGACGTGATCTTTGAAGAATTCAAAGGCACGGGCAATTCGGAAATCATCCTCGACCGCAAGCTCTCCGACAAGCGCGTTTTCCCGGCCATCGACATTCAGCGCTCCGGCACGCGCAAGGAAGAGCTCATCATTCCCAAAGAAGACCTGGCCCGCATATGGGTGCTGCGCAAGGTGCTGAACCCGCTCTCCCCGGTTGAAGCCATGGAGTTGCTGATTGATAAGCTCGGTAAGACTCGTGCCAACAGCGAATTCCTGGGCAACATGAGCTCGCTGTAAGCCGGCGCGCATCCATGCCGATCCTCGTGCCGCGATTGAGAGTAGCGGGACTGTTGTGCGCCGGCGCTCTGCTTTTTCTCTCGGGCTGCGGCCGCATCGCACAGTCTCTGTATTTGAGAAGCTACGATCGCGACATCAGCAATTCCACCAAGGCTATCGCGGCCGCTCGCGATAACGCACAGCGCGCAGCGGCGTATACCAGGCGAGGCAGCGCCTATTCGGAGAAAGCCCGCTACAGCCGCGCTTTCAAGCTCGTCTCCGCCGATGAATACGACCGCTTGTTCGGCCTCGCCATCAAAGACCATGACCAGGCCATAGCGCTCGATGCCAGCGCTGAGGCTTTTTACAGCCGCGGAGTAACTTATTACGAGCGCGCCAACCTGAATGCGATAGTGAACGGCTACTTGATGGGCAGTGATGCTGAGCGCAAGGCCTGGTTCGCCCCCGCCGCCGCCGATTTCAAGAAGGCCGTCGAGATGGACGGCGGGAATTATTTGGCGTGGGACCGGCTGGGCATGGCTCACTCGATGGCGGGCGAACTCGACCAGGCCATCAGCGACTACTCGCAAGAGATGAGGTTGAATCCGCTGGGCAGGGCGCGCCTGGCCGATGCCTACTGCGCACGCGGGGGCTCTCATCACCAAGAGAAGAAGCACGATGCCTCCATCGCGGATTACGAAAAGTCAATCGAGACCGGCGCCACCGCCGACGGCTGCTCCTGCGATCCCTACAATCCGCTGCTCTGGCTCTACACCGATGCCCGGCAATACGATCAGGGCTGGGAAGTCGTCCACAAGATGCAGAAGTCCAAGAAGTGGATTCAGCCCGAATTCCTGGACCAGCTGAAGAAAGATTCCGGACGCAGCAACTAGCACACGAGGGTGCCCCACCCTTGGCCGGTTTTGCCAAGGGTGGGGATGTTCTATCCTGTAACTTGCCTTCCACCGCTCCCACACGCGCCAGGACCCCGCGTCGAAGGGTTTCCCGCCG
>Ga0335081_10010739_pt1 | contig 14811 bp, 17 predicted proteins | sample Lox_Sample_35_FD_206713 | JGI IMG/M metagenome (GOLD analysis project Ga0335081, IMG submission 206713) | Soil microbial communities from Loxahatchee National Wildlife Refuge, Florida, United States - Lox_Sample_3.5 | ecosystem: Environmental > Terrestrial > Soil > Wetlands | place: USA... | reverse complement strand
ACTGCGCCTTGTTCTGCTTCTTCCACCACCAGGTGGTCATCCATCAGTGGGGCTGGACCGTGGTCCTGAACCCGGACGGCACCACCACCGCGTGGAACAAGGACAAGACCAAGATCATCCACAGCCACGGACCGCCCGCTAGACCCGGATGAGGAGCGGCAGGCTCGGAATAGTCAGCTGCCGTGATCGTGGGCAGCCGGTCAAGATCTGGGCCCACATGTCGCTGGCGGCGGCCGGGTCATCATCATCGAGACGATCTCGACCGGGACCGCGCTGACCGTCTCCAAGGTGATGCCCTACGTCGTGGCTGCCGCCCTTGGCGCCTGGATGATCGCCTACGGCCGCCATGCTGGGTCACCCCCTGACCGCCAGCGAATAAGCGACTCAGGCGTGGTGCGCCCGGTAGTGCGCCGCCAGTACGTCGTCGCCGAAATCGTCCGCCGGGTTCCGCCACGCCGAATGGATGTGCGTGCCGTTTCCCTGCGTGTTGTCGTGCTCGATGAGCAGCGTCGGCCCCTGCACCCGGTAGTAGTGCCGGTCGCCGGGCGAGGTACCGCCCGCCCACGCGAAGGTAAGGGTGTCCATGCCCATCCGTTCCAGGTCGTGCATCTGCGCCCCGGCCACCTCGTCGGGCAGCCGCCGCACGAACGCTCCGACCAGGGCGGCGAGTGAATCGAACTGCGGCTGGTTCAGGCCGGCGGCCGGGATGCCCTTGGGGCTGGCCCGGACGTAGCTCAGGATGTCGCGTTCCTCCTCGCTGATCACGTAGTCCGGCTCGGGGAAGAACACCGGGTCCGGCCGTTCGGTCTCGCCGATCTTTGGCACCATCCGGGCCGCCAGGTCGGGCGGCGGCCGGTGGTGGATGATGGCGGCATGCCGCTGGGCGGCGTCGAGCGAGTTCACCAGCCGGAAGCCGAGTTCCTCGTCGTCGGCCAGCGGCGCCAGCATGCCGAACGAGGCGGGCTGGGAGCCCAGCATGCACGGGGTGGGGGAGACGTACCGGCCGTCGACGACGGTGAAGTTGAGCACCACGTGATGCCCGGCGCACTGCCAGCCCCACACTGCCTCACCCGGCGAGCCGAACACCTTGAAGCAGTACCGGTCCGGGTCGAACAGGCCCGCCAGCGACTCCGGGGCCATCGCCTGGAGCAGATGCTCCATGGCTATCACCGAGAGGACCTTCGCGTACGCGGGCATGCTCGTGCCGGTCACGATTAGTTCGTGGGCGAGCCTGCGCTGCCCGGCGTCCAGCCCGCCGATCGGCAGCCCGTCCCGGTCCCGTACGGGCAGGTACGACCAGGAGCGCCGCTCGTCACCGAACCCGTAGCAGGCCTGTTTGCGTTGTTCCTCGGTCAGCGCCCCGAGGAACGCCGAGGCGGCACGCGCCATGCGTTCGGCCGTCGCGGTCGTGGTCAGCCTGTCCCCGTTGTCCATCACCCGATTATCGCCTTCGTCCGCCGGGCCCGCAGCTGCGAAGTATTCGCAGCCGCACCCGGGTGGCTGGTATCGATGTGCTGCAACGGGATTTCCTGGTCATGCTGGGAGGATGAGCGGCCACGAGCACGACCACGCGCATCAGCACGACCACGACCACCCGCACGAGCACGGTCACCGGGGGCTCTGGGCCCGGCTCTGGCACGCGGTCGGGCCGCACTCCCACGATCACGACCGCGCGGTCGACCCGGTGCTCGAATCCTCGGCCGAAGGGCTGCGGGCCCTGTGGATTTCGCTGGCCGGGCTGGCGGCGACCGCACTGGCGCAGGCGGCGGTGGTCGCGCTGTCCGGCTCGGTCGCGCTGCTCGGCGACGCGCTGCACAATTCGGCCGACGCGCTGACCGCGGTGCCGCTCGGCTTCGCGTTCCTGCTCAGCCGACGGCGTCCCACCCGCCGCTATACCTACGGCTACGGCCGGGCCGAGGACCTGGCCGGCATCGTCATCGTGGCCGTGATCGTGCTGTCCTCAGCCGCGGCCGCCTATGCCGCCGTCGGCCGGCTGCTGCACCCGCACCAGGTCACCCACCTGCCCGCGGTCGCGATCGCGGCGGCGCTCGGATTCGCCGGCAATGAGCTGGTCGCCCGCTACCGGATCAGGACCGGCCGCCGGATCGGCTCGGCCGCGCTGGTCGCGGACGGCCTGCACGCCCGCACCGACGGATTCACCTCGCTGGCCGTGCTGGCCGGGGCGGCCGGGGTGGCGATCGGCTGGCGCTGGGCGGACCCGGCGGTGGGGCTGCTCATCACGGTGGCCATCCTGGCGGTGGGCTGGCAGGCGGCCCGCGAGGTCGGCCGGCGGCTGATGGACAGCGTTGACCCGGCGCTGACCGAGACGGCAGAGGCCGCCCTGCGTGCTACCCCGGGCGTGCTGGATGTCGGCCGGGTCCGGCTGCGCTGGGTCGGCCGCACCATGCGCGCCGAGTGCGAGATCTCGGTGGACCCGGCCTGCTCCGTGGTCCAGGCGCACGACATCGCGGTCGGCGCCGAGCACGCTCTGATCCACGCCGTCCCGCGGCTGGCCGCGGCCAGCGTGCACGCCGATCCGCTGGACGGCACCGACCATCACGCGGTCCTCGCCCACCATCCCAGAGCGGCCTAGACCCGGGGCAGGATCCCGGTCAGCAGGGAGCCCATCCGGCTGGCCGAGGCCCGGCCCGCCTCGACGACTTCGGCGTGGCTGAGGCCCTCCCCGGCCAGCCCCGCCGCCAGGTTGGTAACCAGCGAGATGCCCAGCACCTCGGCGCCCAGGTGGCGGGCTGCGATCGCCTCGAGCCCGGTCGACATCCCGACCAGGTCGGCGCCGAGCCGGCCGAGCATGGTGATCTCCGCCGGGGTCTCGTAGTGCGGGCCCGGCATCATCGCGTAGACGCCCTCGGTCAGGCTCGGGTCGGCCTCGCGGGCCAGCGCGCGCAGCCGCGGCGAGTACAGGTCGGTCAGGTCCACGAACCGCTGCCCGGCCGACGGGGGCGGCCCGGCCAGCGGCGACCGGCCGGTCAGGTTGAGGTGATCGCTGATCAGCACGGGCTCGCCGACGCTGAGCCCGGGCCTGATGCCGCCGGCCGCGTTGGTCAGCACCACTGTGCGGCAGCCATTCGCCACCGCCGCCCGCACCCCGTGCACCACCGCGGCGGGTGACAGCCCCTCATACAGGTGCATCCGGCCGAGGAACACCAGGACCCGTACCGGTCCCGCGGCGACCGAACGGACCGTTGGCGTGTGCCCCGGCACGGTCGAGGCGGGAAACCCGCCCAGTTCGGCCAGCGGGATGTCGGTCTGCGCGGTGCCGATCGCGTCGGCGGCCGGGGTCCAGCCCGAGCCGAGGACGACGGCGGCGTCGTGCCGGCCCGCCAGGGCGGTGAGGCGGTCGGCGCTGGCCGCCGCGACGGCGAAGGGATCGGCGGCGGCGAGATGATCGTCGGTCATCAGGCCATCATGACGGATGGCCGGGGCCGGGGCGCTCCCCCCGCTCCGTTCGGTCAAGAATGGTTCTGCCCGTGATTCGGGATACCGTGGGCTGGTGGACGAGGAGGCTGTGGCCGACCCGGTGGCGGCGGACCGGGGGCACAAGCAGGCGACGTGGGACGACCCGCGGATTCCGTGGGCCGGCAAGCCGCGGCGGATCGACATCTTGTGCTGGCTCGGCATCGTGCTCAGCGGCGTCTTCTACTGGGCGGTGCTGCCGTTCCGCGCCTCCCTGGTCGGCACCCACCCGGTGATCCTCGAGCTGCTGAACGGGAGCACCGAGGCGGTCGTGGCAGGCGCGGCGTTCGCTCGCATCGGGCATGGGTCGCTGGTCGTGGTGGTGCTGGCCGGCATCGTCGGCCTGGTCAAGTTCGATCCGCTCTTCTGGTGGGCGGGCCGGCTGTGGGGCGAGCGGATAATCGTGCTCCTGGGCGGACGGCGCAACCGCGGCGCCAAGTACATGGGCCACGTGCACCGCTGGGGCCGCAAGTTCACCTGGCCGGCCATGATCATCGCCCCGTTCCTGCCCATACCCAGCGCGATCATCTACGTCGTCGTCGGCTGGGCCGGGATGCGGCTGATCACGTTCATCATCCTGGACATCATCGGCGAGCTGCTGTGGGTGGGCCTGCTGGCCGCCCTGGGCTACCAACTCGGCCACCGCGCGGTGGTGGTGGCCCAGACGATCTCGCACTACGGCCTGTGGATCTCGATCGGGCTGATCGTGGTGATCGTGTTCTTCCAGATACGGTCCCAGCGCCACCTGCTCCGCGCCGCCAGCCAGGCCAGCGCCGCCAGCCAGGCCAGCGCCGCCAGCCAGGCCAGCGCCGCCAACCAGGCCAGCAAGGCCGGCGTCGCCAAGGACGAAGACGCCCCGTCCGCCAGCTGAGGGCCTGGCCGGCGGGGCGCAGGTCAGCAGCTGGACCCGCGTACCACCAGGCGGCTGGCCACGGTGCGCATGCCGCGCGCGGGCTCGCCGGCGATGGCGGCCAGCAGTATCTCGGCGGCGACCCGGCCGACCTCCTCCAGGCACATGTCGACGCTGGTCAGCGGGGGCTGCGCGCCGAGCGCCATCGGCTCCCAGTTATCGAAGCCGACCAGGGCCACGTCGCCGGGGATGGCCCGGCCGGCCGAGCGGAGCGTGTCGGCCACGCCGCGTGCGATCTGGTCGCTACCGCAGAAGATCGCGTCGGTGTCTGGCTCGTCGGCGAGCAGTTTGGCCGCCGCCTCCCGGCCCCAGCGCTCGCTCCACTCGCCGAACCGGGCGTCGCCGTGCGGTCGCAGGCCGGCCGCTGCCAGCGCGGCCCCGAACCCCTCCGCCCGCTTGCGCGCCGTCAGGAACCGCTCCGGCCCGGTGATGTGCCCGATCCGCCGCCGGCCCGCGCCGAGCAAGTGCCCGGCGGCCGCCAGCCCGCCGCCCCTGTCGTCCGGCAGCACCGCGGGCCCGTCCCCGGCCAGCGGCTGGGTCATCGCGTACACGACCGGGATGCCGGGCCCGGCCGTCACCGGCGGTCTCGGCTCGATCCGGCGGCCGGTTACGATCAGGCCGTCCACCCGGCGGGCGGCCAGCATCTCGACGTAGCGTCTCTCGCGTTCGGCGTCGTCCCTGGTGTCGCACATGAACACCGAGACCTGGCCGGCGCCGAGCGCGTCCTCCGCACCGAGCATGACCGGGATGCTGAACCGGCCGAAGCTGTCCGTGGTGATCAGGCCCACCGTGAACGAGCGGCCCGCGAGCAGGGCCTGGGCCAGCGTGTTCGGCGCGAACCCGAGGCGCTGGGCCACCTCGGCGACCCGCTCCCTGGTCTCGGCGCGCAGCTTGCCCTGCCCGTTGAGCGCCTTGGAGGCGGTGCCGATGGACACGCCAGCCTCGGCCGCCACGTCACGGATGGTCACCCGCCTCATCTGCACTCCTCAGGGTCACGCCGAGACTGCTGACGCCTCGCGGGCCAGCCTCTAGCCTACGGTTCCGTGGGAATGGAGGAAAACCTATGCCCGCGGATACCCCGATCGCGGTCATCGCGATCCCGTACTTCCAGTGGGACAACCGCGACGGCGGGCCGATGCGCGTCTGGGTGCCCGTGGCTTCCTAAGGACGCACCCCGTAGAGGTGCTCCAGCGCGAGCTGGTCTAGGTGCTCGTAGGCCAGCCCGCGCTGGGCCAGGGTGGCCACGTCGGCGCGGGGCTCACCGACGTCGCGCCAGGTCTGGCCGGGGTCCAGGGTCGGCGAGGCGAGCTGGCCGGTGCCCGAGGCGCGCAGCGCCGCGGCCACCTCGGGGTCGGCCCGGAACGCCCGGACCTTGGCCCGCAGGATCAGGTAGTTGCGCATGCACGCGGCGGCCGAGGCCCACACCCCCGCGTCGTCCTCGGTCCGCGGCGGCTTGTAGTCAAAGTGCACCGGGCCGTCGTAGCCGCCGGCCTCCAGCGTGTCCACCACCCAGAACGCGCCGCGCACGTTCCCGGCGCCGAACCGCAGGTCCTGGTCATACCGCGGGCCGTGCTGCCCGTTCAGGTCGATGTGGAACAGCTTGCCGTGCCACAGCGCCTGGGCGATCCCGTGCGCGTAGTTCAGCCCGGCCATCTCCTCATGCCCCACCTCGGGGTTCACCCCGACCATCTCGCCGTGCTCCAGCGCGCCGATGAAGGCCAGCGCGTGCCCCACGGTGGGCAGCAAGATGTCACCGCGCGGCTCGTTCGGCTTCGGCTCGATCGCGAACCTGATCGCATAGCCCTGCTCCCGCACGTACGCGCACAGCAGGTCCAGCGCCTCGGCGTACCGGTCCAGCGCCGCGGCGATGTCCTTGGCCGCGCCGGACTCCGCGCCCTCCCGCCCGCCCCAGAAGATATAGGTCCGCGCGCCCAGGCTGGCCGCCAGGTCCAGGTTGCGCATCACCTTGGCCAGCGCGAACCGCCGGATCGCCCGGTCATTGGCGGTGAACGCCCCGTCCCGGAACACCGGGTGGCCGAACAGGTTCGTGGTGGCCGTCGTCACCACCAGGCCAGTCGCCGCCAGCGCCTTACCGAACGCGCCGACCCGCTCGTCCCGCTCAGCCTCGGTCGCGTCGAAGGCGAACACGTCGTTGTCGTGGAAGTTCACCCCGTACGCGCCGAGCTCGGCCAGCTTGTACACCGCCCGCTCGGCCGGCATCGGCGGCCGCACCGCGCCGCCGAACACGTCAACCCCCTGCCACCCCACCGTCCAGATACCGAACGAGAAACGATCCTCCCGCGAAGGAACATAATCCATGCCCACCAGCCCGTCCTTTCCTGGCATGCCGCAAACGTACTCACTGCCAGATGGCAGCCCCGCTGCCCGGGTCGAAGAACTGCATGCCCTCGGCGTTCACGGCGAACGTTATCGTCTCGCCCACCGTGACCTTGGCGCTGGGGTCGACGCGGGCCACGCCTTCGCCGGACTGGGCGGTGGCGTCCTCGTCGTCGCTGGCTGCGCCCTCGGCCCGGACCCGGCGGGCATCGATGGTGAAGTGGACCATGAGCTCGGAGCCGAGCGCCTCGACCAGGTCGACGGTGCCGATCAGCGCTGGTCCGGCGGCGCCGTTCCCGGCGGCGGGCAGGTGCTCGGGCCGCAGGCCGAGGATGACCTTCTTGCCGGCGTAGGCAGCCAGCGCGGGGTGTGCCTCTCGGACGGGCTGCGGTAGCTGGATGTCCTGCGAGCCGAGCCTGACCGTGCCGGCGTCCTCGGTCAGGGATGCCTCGTACAGGTTCATGGCCGGGGAGCCGATGAACGCCGCGACGAACAGGTTGTCCGGGTGGCTGTATAGCACCTGCGGGTGGTCGACCTGCTGCAGCATCCCGGATCGCATCACCGCGACCCGGTCGCCCATCGTCATCGCCTCGACCTGGTCGTGGGTCACGTAGATGGTGGCCACGTTGATCCGCCGCTGGATCCGCTGCACCTCGGCGCGCATCTGCACCCGCAGCTTGGCGTCCAGGTTGGATAGCGGCTCGTCCATCAAGAACACCGACGGCTCGCGGACGATCGCCCGGCCCATCGCAACCCGCTGCCGCTGCCCGCCGGGCAGCTGTCCGGGCTTGCGGTCCAGCCACTGGGATAGCCCCAGGATCTCGGCGGTCTCCTTGACCTTGGCCGCGATCTGGTCCTTGGGCAGCTTGCGCAGCTTGAGCCCGAACCCGATGTTCGCGGCTACGGTCATGTGCGGGTATAGCGCGTAGTTCTGGAACACCATCGCGATGTCCCGCTCCTTGGGGGTCTGGTCGTTGACGACCTTCCCGCCGATGCGCAGCGCGCCGTCGGTGATTTCCTCCAGGCCGGCGACCATCCGCAGCGCGGTGGTCTTGCCGCATCCGGACGGGCCGACCAGCACCATGAACTCGCCTTCGCCGATGTCCATGCTCAGGTCGTGCACGGCGTGGAAGCCGTTCGAGTACACCTTGTTAACGTGATCGAGGGTCACGGTGGCCATCATGTCTCCTTGTCTTACTTTCCCATTCCGGCGGTCAGGCCGCCGAGTAGCTGGCGCCGGGCCGCTGCGTACAGGGCGAGGATGGGCAGCAGCGATAGCACCACTGCGGCGAGGATCGCCGGCACGTTGATGGCGTACTGGCCCTCGTAGTTGAACAGCGCGAGGGGCAGCACCGCACGGCCCGGGCTCTGGGTGAGGATGAGCGGGAACAGGAAGCCGTTCCAGACGTTCAGCGCGTCGTAGATGCCCACGGCCACCAGCGCGGGCCGGGCGAGGCGCGCGTTCAGCCGCAGGGGGCGGGTCCGTGATCAAGGGCGTGAACCTCGGGAACTGGCTGGTGCTGGAGAAGCGGGCCGGCCGGCGGGCTGCCTGGCGGGGGCGCGGCTGGTGATGCGGCCGGCCAGGTAGGCGGCGTCTTCGCGGACGAAGCCGAGCAGGGCCGAGCCGCGGCTGTGCTGCCGGGGCAAGCCGAGGAAGTACAGGCCGGGGACATCGGTGACGCCCCGCCGGTGGATTACCTGCCCGGCACCGAGTAGTCCGGGCGGTAACCGGTCGTCCAGATCACGATGCCGACGTCCAGGCTGCTGCCGTCGGCGAACCGGACGGTACGCCCTTCCGCGCCGGCCACTGCGGGCCGGAACCGGACCCCGGCCATCCGGAGCCGGCGGCGGCTGCTGCCGATGATGAAATCGGGCCGGGCCCGCAGTCGGCGGCCCACCCGGGACTCGGCGGTGACCCGCATCAGGCCCAGCCGGGTGAGCCACCAGAACAGGTCCTTGCCTGCCCGCCGCTGCGGCAGCACCGGCGCCCTGGTGGCGACCGACAGGTCGACCTGGCGGGTCGCGGCGAGCTCTTCGGCGATCTGGAACCCGGAATTGCCGCCGCCCACGACCAGCACCGGCCCGGGCGGCAACGCTCGCGGGTCGCGGTATCCGGCGCTGTGCAGCTGAGTCACCGAGCCGTCGAGCTGCTGCGCGGCTGGCGGCACGTAGGCCACCTGGAACGGGCCAGTGGCCACCACTACCTGACGTGCGCGGAAGACACCATCATCGGTCCGGGCCTCGAAGCCCTCCGCCGTCGGGATCAGGGCGGTGACCCGGGCGTTGAGCCTGACCGGCAGGTCGAACTCCGTTGCGTAGGCGTTGAGGTAGTCGGCGACCATCTCCTTGGTCGGGTAGGTATCCGGCGGTCCGGGAAACGGCATGCCCGGGAGGGCGTCGTACTGGACGGGGGTGAACAGGTTGAGGGAGTCCCAGCGTGAGCGCCAGACGTGCCCGGGCTCAGGGCCTGCCTCCAGCACCACGAACCGCAGGTGCTGACGGGCCAGGTTCCAGGCCATGGCCAGGCCGGCCTGGCTGGCGCCGATCACCACCACGTCCAGGAGCTCATCGCCTGCCCCGCGAACATCATGCCTAGCCATGGAAGGAAACTCCCGTCAATAGTGCGGTGGTGAGGATTCCGGCGGCGACCCAGTCGACCGTGGCGCAGAACGGTGGCCACCAGCGCGTGTTCCGGACGAACTGCGTGCGGTGCTGCCACAGGTCCTTCAGGCCGTGGCCGGCCAGCCCGAGCACGACCAGCCACGCCGATCCGCTGACGCTCACCGCGGCAACGACCACGAAGAACCCGGCCACGGCGCTCTCGGCGGCGATGACCTGCCAGCGTCCATCGGCCACGTTGAACCCGATGTAGACCGCGGCGATGAGGGCACGCCCGAGCGCGTAGACAGTCCTGGGCTCCAGCCACCAGAAGCCGAGCGGCGACGCCGCCTGGATAGCGCCTGCGGCAACGCCCCAGATGGCGGGTCCGAGCACGGCACGCGGTCGCCCGGGGCGAGGAGTCAGGGAGGCGGGCTCGCGCTGGCTGGTGCTGGCGATGCGGGTCATGGGTGGCTCCTTCACGTCTGGTCTGCTGCCAGGACGCTATGAGCCCCGGGGGAGGCGTCGCACCGGGAGAATCGCCAGGTTGGCCGACTGCGGCCGCTGCGGGTGCTCAGCCGAGCTGGAGCGCGGCGAGTTCGGCGCGGGAGCTGAGGCCGAGCTTGCTGAACACGTTGCGCAGGTGGAAGTCGACGGTGCGGGGACTGAGGAACAGCTGTGCGGCGGCGTCCCGGTTGGACAGGCCCTGCCGAACGAGCCTATGTTCCGCGGAACATAATCCCAGATCAGGATCACGGGGGCAGCCAGCGTGTTGGCGGAGCGGGATCACGGTGATATCTTGATAGCACCATGCCGATGAAACCGGGAAGTACCAAGAACCTGCTGCTGCGCCTCGACCCTGAGCTGGCCGGGCGGCTGCAGACCGTGGCCGACGTGGAGGGCCGCCCGGTCTCCGAGGTCGTGCGCGAGGCCATCGCCACGCTGGTCGAGCAGCGCCGCAGCGACGAGCGGTTCCTGCGGCTGCTGGAGGAAAACCTCGCCCGCCACCGGCAGGCACTGGATCTGCTGCGGGATGAGCAGCAGTGATCGCGCTGGAGGTCGCCGACCTGGTCCTCATCGCCAGCCGCACGCTCGGCCTGGACACCGGGCAGGTACTTGACCTGCTTGATCCTGTCGCCGCCGGGCACGCCCTGGACCAGGCGCGGCCAGGCAGCGAACCCGCCGACCCGGCCACCCAGGCCGCCGCCCTGCTGCACGCGCTGGTGCGGCAGCGGCCGCTGAGGCGCGGCAACCAGCAGGCCGCGCTGGCGGCCATGCTGCAGTTCCTGGCCCTCAACGGCCAGGACATGGACCCGGACCCGGCCGGGGACGTCGCGGCCATGGTCACCCGGATCGCGGCCGGCACGCTCGACGCCACGAACGTCGCGGACTGGCTGGCGCCCCGGCTGCGGCCCGCCGGCCGTGCCGCGGGCCGGATGAAGGAGGCACCGATGCGACCCCGCCCTGCGCTGCCGCTTGCCGAGAGGATCAAGCGGGCCACGCTGCGGACCCGGCCCAAGGGCATGTTCATGCGGTTCACCGACCGGGCCAGGCGGGTCGTCGTCCTGGCGCAGGATGAGGCCAGGGAACTCGGTCACGGTTTCGTCGGCCCCGGGCATCTGCTGCTCGGCCTGCTCGCCGAGGGGGAGGGCGTCGCCGCCTTGGCGCTGGAGTCGCTGGGCATCTCGCTGGAGGAGGCGCGGGACCGGGTCGAGGAGATCGCCGGCCGCGGCCAGGGCGCGCCCGCGGGCCGCATCCCGTTCACGCCGTCGGCCAAGCAGGTGCTGGAGCGGGCGCTGCGGGAGGCGGTGCAGCTCGGGCACACCTACATCGGCACCGAGCACCTTCTGCTGAGCCTGCTCGGGGGCGACGACATTACCGCTCGGGTGCTGGCCGGCCGGGGCGCCGGCTATGACCTGGTCCGGGAACGGGTGGTGGCTGTGCTGACCGGCCGGTACGAGCAGGCAGATCCGAAAACGCGGCTGGTCCGCCTGCCCGTCCCCGCCGGCCTTGCCGACGTCACCGAGCAGCTCCGCCAGGTGCAGCGGCAGAAGACGGCCGCGTTCGAGAAGGGCGACCACGAGGGCGCCGCGGCGCTGCGCGGACGGGAAAGGCATCTGCGCGCCGAGAAGCTGCGGCTGGAGCACGAGTGGGCAGCCAGCGTGGACATCCAGGCCGTCATCGCGGAGAACCAGCGGGTGCACCGTGAGCTCGATCGCCTGCGCGACCTGCTCCGCCAGCACGGCATCGAGCCGGACGGCGGCACCGCGCGAACCGCCTGAGACCGGTCCAGCCGGAGCGGCCGCGCGTTCCGCGACAAGGACCCCCGCCGCAAGGAGCATGCGGCCCTTGCTGATGCACATCGCGGACCGGATGGCCGTGCTGCGGCGGATGTCATCCTGGCTGGCGCCCGGCGGCTGGCTGGTGGCCGAGGAGGCCGACTTCGGCATGTGGCTGGCTGATTACGACCCGCTCTGGGCAGCTCACCCCGCGGCGTGGCATGAGGCTTTCCCGCACGGGTCGCTGGGCCAGGGCCGGGCCCTGCTGCGGCAGATCCACCAACTGGGCCTGGCCGGCATCGGCGCTGACGCCGAACTCGACATCGTCCAGCCCGGAACGGACCTGGCGGAGTTCTACCAGCTGAGCATGGCGGCCCTGGCCGAGCCCATGATCTCCGCCGGGGTCATGACCGCGGGCGAAGCTGCCCGCCTGGCTGCCCGCCCCGCTGACCCGGACTTCCTGGGCTGCGGCTTCGCGTTCATCGGCGCCTGGGGCCGCAACGGCCCGCCCGCGTGAACCGGGTGCGGGGCTAACTGACGGTGCCGCCACCAGGCTGAGTCACCCAGCGGCTCGGCTCCGGGCTTTACGGGCTCATCCTGGTGCTGACTGTGGCGGGCCGCAGGGCCGGGAGGCTAACGGTGACCCGCAGGCCGCCGTCGGCGGCCGGACGCCGGCGACTGGCCGACCACGAGGCCCTCCACCGGCTTCGGGTGCGGCGTCAGCTGAATCGGCGCCACGCGCAGTCCGGCCCGGCCGGAGACTTCCAGGCACGCGCCGTAGAACAGTCCCCTGACATCCGGCACCACCACCCGGGAGGACCGGCTCGGATAAGGCTCCCCCGCTTCCTCGCCCGCCGCGGGCCAGCCCTCGCCCAGGCTCATATCAGGGTCCGGCGACCCCCATGAAGGCGCCGACAGGCCCTCCCCAGGCCGCAGGAAACCGATGTGCTGGTCATACGATTGCCTGGTGGCGGGGTCGGCCAGGACGCGCCAGGCCTGCTGCACCGCCTGCCGCGCCCGGCTGGCGGCCGACAGCACCTCCGGCGGGGCCCCCGCCAGCGGGCCCGGCTGAAGCGCGGCCTCCCTCGCCTGCCGCGCCTGGCGGATGTCGTCCGGCATCGCGTCCGGTAGCACCCCCAGCACGTCATACCAGGTGATAACGCTGGTCATCGGTCACCGCCTGAGGGCTGGCGCACAAGCTGGGCGCGTGGACGCGATACCCGGCACTCCCGTCTCTGCCGGTGTAGACATAGCCAATCATGCGTCGCGAGCCCCGCCTGCTGGATCATCCCATCGGCATGATTTGGCAAGCAGGTGCGTGGTGGTCCGATCCGCCGCGACTTCGGGAACGACGCGGCCCTGGTCGGCACGGTCAATATCAGCGCTCAGCGCGCTGCCGCTGAAGACACCCTGGCCGAGGTGGCCGGGGCGGTCAGACTCTGGCTGATCGGGCCGCACGGGTCCCGGCACGCTTGTCCACGCTTGAGAAATCGTGTCGGCGCCGCTTACGAGCCCACGGCGCCACGAAGATGAACACCGATTCCTGCTTCGCCATCTCCTGCTCCTCCTGACGGGGCCCGGGCAGCTGCCGCCCGGGCCGGCGCCGCCCACGATGCCCGCCCGCCGGCCGGCACTCATGTGGCCTGACTGTGCCCGCGTCGAGCCGAGCGGCCTGCTACCCCCACACTGCTCGCGAGCTTTCCCGGACGATCAGGTAGCACAGCACGCCGATCAGCGGGATGAACAGGACGAACGGGAACCACAAGGCCTTGGCCCAGCCGGACAGATCCTGACTGCGGAAAATGTCGATGATTACCATGATGAGGATCCAGATCCAAATCGCCCACAGAAAGACGATCAATACCGTCCAGAAAATGTTCAGCAGGGGATAGGACATTTCCTCCTCCTTCACGCTCCTGCACGCCGGGCTGGTCGTCGGGAGCGGTAGGCTAATGGGCCCGCGTCTCTAGCAGGCTCAATATTCACATTCGCCTGCCAGACGGATCACAGGCATCAGCCAAAATGGACGAAACAAGGGCCCCCGGCCCTGGCGCCGCACCGAGGCGCACGGCGATTGATAGGTGTGTCATGAGCATGCTTGCCCAGACGCTGCCGGGGCACTGCAGGCCGGGGAGGATCACAGCGCGCGACGCTTAACCAGCCCCGTTTTACCGGTTCCGATGAGCGGTCTACGTCATCAGCGCCGTCAGCACCGCCGTGGCCGGCCCCGGATGGCCGACGCCAACCGGGGCCGGCGATTACCTGCACCGGCGGGCTCAGCTGCGCACGGGACGAGGAAGCCTCCTGACGGTGCTCACTGTGGCCGCGGGGCACGCAGCACGGCGACTGATCGGGGGCCGACGGTTACCTGCTCGCCGGCGTTGCGCGCGGGTGCTGCCGAGGGGGCGGCGGGGTCGTAGCTGTCGATCTCGGTGTGCCATTGCGCGCCGGGACGGGTCTGCGGCAGTACGAAGCCGAGGGGTTCCCACCAGGAGTTCACCAGGACGAGGAAGTCGTCGTCGACCAGCCACGTGCCGTCTTCGGCCTGGTCGGGGTCGTCGGATCCGTCGAGGTAGATGGCGATGGCGCGGGCGTTCGGGTCGGCCCAGTCGCCGCTGTCCATCGGGGTGCCCGCGGGGGTGAACCACTTCAGCTCCGATGCCTCGGCACCGGCCAGGAAGCGGCGGCGGCGGAAGACCGGGTGGGCGCGGCGGAACGCGATCAGCTTCGTGGCGAAGTCCTTCAGCGCGCTGTCCTGGTTCGCCCAGTCGAACCAGGTGATCTGGTTGTCCTGGCAGTAGGCGTTGTTGTTGCCCTGCTGGGTGCGGCCCAGCTCATCGCCGCCGAGCAGCAGCGGCACCCCGAAGGACAGCATCAGCGTGGTGAGCATGACCCGGGTCTGCCGGGCCCGCAGCGCCAGGATGCCGGGGTCGCCGGTGGGGCCTTCGGCGCCGCAGTTCCAGGATTCGTTGTCATTGGTCCCGTCGCGGTTGTCCTCGCCGTTGGCCTGGTTGTGCTTGTCGTCGTAGGAGACCAGGTCGCGCAGGGTAAAGCCGTCGTGCACGGTGATCAGGTTGACCGAGGCGGTGGGCCGCCGGCCGGCCGTGGCGTACAGGTCGGCGGAGCCGGCGAACCGGTCGGCGAACTCGCCGATCCCGACCGGGTGGCTGCGCCAGAAGTCCCGCATGGTGTCCCGGCACTTGCCGTTCCACT
>Ga0335081_10010737_pt1 | contig 14812 bp, 12 predicted proteins | sample Lox_Sample_35_FD_206713 | JGI IMG/M metagenome (GOLD analysis project Ga0335081, IMG submission 206713) | Soil microbial communities from Loxahatchee National Wildlife Refuge, Florida, United States - Lox_Sample_3.5 | ecosystem: Environmental > Terrestrial > Soil > Wetlands | place: USA... | reverse complement strand
ACGAAGGCGACACGGTGAAGAAGGGCCAGCTCATCGCGCGCGTCGACCAGGTGCAGGCCATGCGTCAGAAGCAGGCCCAGCAGGCCGGCGTGCAGTCGGCTGAGATGCAGCTATCGCAGTCCGTTACCTCCGTTGCGTGGGAAAAGAACACCCTGGAGGCGGACATCGAAATGCATAAAGCGGAGATCCGGCAGGCGCAGGCGACTCTCGAACAGTTGCTGAACGGATCGCGGCCGGAGGAGATCAAACAGGCTCAAGCCGCGGTTGCCGACGCCCGCACGCAAGCGGAACAGGCGCGGCTGGATTGGGACCGTGCGCAGATCCTGTACAAGAACGATGACATCTCGACCGCGCAGCGCGACCAGTATGAGGCGCGGTTCAACAGCACCGCCGCCCTGCTTCGCCAGGCCGAAGAGCGCTTCGCCCTGGTGAAGGAAGGCCCACGCCAAGAGGAGATTGCCGCTGCGCGGGCGTCGCTGGCGCGGGCACAGGCTGCGCTCAAAGTCAGTGAAGCGAACGCGCTCGAAGTGAAGCGCAGGGAGGAGGACCTCGCGAGCCGGCGCGCCGAGATGCAGCGTGCTCGCGCGCAGCTTGGCGTGGTGGAATCGCAGTTGGATGACACCAGCGTCTTTTCGCCGATCGATGGGGTGGTGCTGGTGAAATCCGCTGAAATCGGCGAGGTACTCGCCGCCGGTACCACCGTGGTGACCATTGGCGACCTCGACCATCCCTGGTTGCGTGGCTACGTCAAGGAGACCGATCTGGGCCGCGTCAAACTGGGCCAAAAAGTGAAGCTCACCACCGATACCTTCCCCGGCAAAGTCTACTGGGGCCGCGTCTCGTTTATCGCGTCGGAAGCGGAGTTCACACCCAAGCAGATCCAGACCACCGAGGAGCGGGTCAAGCTGGTATACCGCATCAAGATCGACGTGGACAATTCCAGCCACGAACTGAAGTCCAACATGCCCGTGGATGCCGAAATTGAATTGCAATGAGCCCTACAGAACCGATCATTTCCATTCGCAACCTGACGCGCCGCTTCGGCGAGCTGACGGCGGTGGACCGCCTGAACCTGGAGATTGCGCGCGGCGAAATCTTCGGGTTAGTAGGGCCGGACGGCGCGGGGAAGACCACCACGCTGCGCCTGTTGTGCGGCCTGCTGGATCCGAGTGACGGAAAGGTCTTGGTGGCGGGCCACGATGTTTCGCGCCACGTGGATGAGGTGAAGGACCGCATCGGTTATATGGCGCAGCGGTTTGGGCTTTACAACGACCTCACCGTCGAAGAGAACATGGACTTTTATGCCGACCTGTTCGGCGTCCTGGGCGCGGAACGCGAGAAACTCAAGCTTCAGCTTCTGCGCATGACTCGCATGGAGCCGTTCCGCGAGCGCCCGGCCGGCAAGCTCTCCGGGGGCATGAAGCAGAAGCTGGCGCTCATGTGCACGCTGCTGCACCACCCGCAGATTCTGTTTCTGGATGAACCGACCAACGGCGTGGATCCGGTCTCGCGGCGCGATTTCTGGGCCATTCTTTACCAACTGGTGCAAGACGGCCTCACGGTTTTTGTCAGCACCGCTTACCTGGATGAAGCCGAACGCGCCAACCGTGTGGGGTTGATGCACCGCGGCCGGCTGGTGCTCTGCGATACCCCGGCCGCGCTCAAGACGCATATGGCGGAGATCTGCTACGAGGTGGCCGTGCCGAACCGGCGCGCAGCGCGGGAATTCCTGGAACAACAAGCGGGCGTGGTGAGCGTCGAAACCTCGGGAGCCACGCTGCACCTGTTCGTGTCGCCGCGCGAGACGACGGCGGAGAAGCTGGCGGCCGCCCTCCACGCGAAAGGCCTTGGGCCAGTCCAGTTCACCCAGATCACGCCCTCGCTCGAGGACGTGTTCATCGCGCTCATCCACAAAGAGGAAACCGCGCATGCCTGAAAACAATGGCAACGGCATCGCCGTGGAGACGCATGAACTGGTGAAGCGTTTCGGCGATTTTGTCGCCGTCGACCGGGTGACGCTCGCCGTGGCACGTGGCGAGATCTTTGGTTTCCTGGGCCCGAACGGAGCCGGCAAATCCACCACCATTCGTATCCTGTGCGGACTGCTGGAGCCGAGCGAAGGCGACGCGCAGGTTGCCGGTTACGACGTCCGGACCGAGCCGGAGCAGATCAAGCACAACATCGGCTACATGTCGCAGAAGTTTTCGCTCTACGACGACCTGGCGGTGGAGGAGAACCTGGACTTCTTCAGCGGGATTTACGGCGTGCCCGAAGAGCGCCGCGGAGAACGGAAAGACTACGTGCTCCGCATGGCGGGACTTACCGAGAGGCGCACCAGCATGACGCGGCTGCTGGCCGGTGGTTGGAAGCAGCGGCTGGCGCTGGGCTGCGCGATCCTGCACGAGCCGCCGATCCTGTTCCTGGATGAGCCCACCTCGGGCGTAGATCCGATCGCCCGGCGCAGCTTTTGGGAATTGATCTATCAGCTTTCCGGCGCCGGCCACACCATCTTTGTCAGCACGCATTACATGGACGAAGCCGAGTACTGCCACCGGCTGGCGCTGATGTACCGGGGCAAGGTGATTGCGCTGGGGACGCCGGCGGAGTTGAAACAGTCGCTCGATTCGCACCACATTTTGGATCTGGAAGCTTCGGATCTGCTGGGAAGCATGAAAGCGCTCGGCGGCCAGCCAGGAATTCTGGACGTCGCAGTTTTCGGCGGCGGCCTGCATGTCACGGTCGAGGACCCGGGTTCCGCCATCCCGCGCATTCGCTCGCTCCTGGACGCGCAACGCATCTCGGTCAGCCGGCTCGAGCGGATTGAGCCTTCGATGGAAGACGTGTTCGTGGCCAAGATCGAGCAGGAAGAGAGGAGGGCGCAATGAGCTTCCGGCGCACGCGCGCGGTAGCACGCAAAGAATTTCTGCACATCGTCCGTGATGCACGCAGCCTGATTCTGGCCCTGCTGCTGCCCTTCGTGATGCTAATCCTGTTCGGATGGGCGTTGAGTCTGGACGTGGACAAAATCCCGACCGTCGTTTACGACCGTTCCCGCACGCCTGAAAGCCGCGATCTGATTCGCCAGTTCACCGGCTCCCGCTATTTTCAGGTGGTGGCCGTGGCGGCGAGCGATGCGGATGTCGACCGCAGCATCGATCGCAGCCGCGCTCTGCTCGGCCTCGTCATCCCGGAAGACTATGCGAAAGACCTGCTGGCCGGGCGCGACGCGCAGGTGCAACTGATTCTCGACGGCAGCGACTCGAACACGGCTTCCATCGCTCTCGGCTATGTCGACGGCGTCGTCCAGGCCTACGCGGCACAGTTGCGCTCGGATGCCCAGGTGCAGAAGGGCGCGGGCAAGCTGAAATCTCCGGTCGAACCGCGCATTCGCGTCTGGTACAACAACGATCTGGTCTCGCGCAACTATATTGTGCCGGGGCTGATCGCCGTGATCCTCATGATCATCGCGTCTCTGCTGACCTCGCTTACCATCGCCCGGGAGTGGGAGACCGGAACCATGGAACAACTGCTCTCGACCCCCGTGCGCCCCACGGAGCTGGTGCTGGGCAAGCTGTCCGCTTATTTCACGCTGGGTGTCACCGATATGCTGATCTGCCTGTTCATCGGGGTCATTGTCTTCGACGTCCCGCTCAAGGGCAGCGTGCTGCTGTTATTCTTTTCGAGCTGTTTGTTCCTGTTTGGAGCGCTGTGCTGGGGCATTTTTCTGTCAGCTTCGACACGGTCTCAGTTGATCGCTTACCAGCTCGGCACGCTCACATCGTTTCTGCCGGCGTTCCTGCTTTCCGGGTTTATCTACGCCATTCAAGATATGCCGGTGGCCATCCAGGTATTCACCTATATTGTTCCCGCCCGGTATTTCGTCACCATTTTGAAGACGATTTTCCTGAAGGGCGCGGGCCTGGAGATCCTCTGGGGTGAGCTGGGATTCCTGTTCTTGTATGCGGCGATCGTGTTTGTATTAGCCAGCAGAAAGTTGAGGCAGAAGATCGCATGAGAAAGCGCTTGAAGGTCATCATGCGCAAAGAGCTGATCCAGGCATTGCGCGATCCACGCATGCGCACGATGCTGATTCTGCCGCCCATCCTTCAGTTGATCATCTTCGGCTATGCCGCCAACCTGGACGTGGACCTGGCCCGGGTCGCCTGGATGGATCGCGAACGGACGCCGGAAAGTCGCGAATTGATGAGTTACTTCGAGGGTTCCGGCCGTTTCCGGATTGTGGCGAGGCCTGAGGGCGATGCGCAAATGCAGCGGCTTCTCGATCACGGCGACGTGGATGCAGTGGTGCGGATCCTGCCGGGCTTTTCCCGCGACGTGGAGCGCGGGCGGCAGACCAGCGTGCAGGTGCTGGTGGACGGCACGAATTCCAACACGGCCTCGATCGTGGCCAACTATGCCACGCAGGCGATTGCACGCTACTCCAACGAACTCCTGGAAAAGCAGCAGGCCGACAAGATGGTGGGCCGGTCTCTAGCCTCGGGCGGGCCCTTGCATGCGAACCTTCCACAGCTTGATGCCCGACCGCGCGTATGGTTCAACCCGGACCTCAAGAGCCGGAATTACTTTGTTCCGGGGGTGGTGGTGAACATCATCACCCTGGTCACGCTGATGCTGACCGCTATGGCGATTGTCCGCGAAAAGGAGATTGGCACCATGGAGCAACTCATGGTGACGCCGATTCAACCCATCGAGCTGATGCTAGGAAAGACTCTGCCGTTCGCGATGGTGGGCCTGTTCGATGTCACGCTCGCCGTGAGTGTCGCGCTGGCGTTGTTTCACATTCCGTTCCGCGGGAGTGCATGGGTGTTGCTGCTGGGAGCGGTGGTGTTTCTCATGACGTCGCTTGGCGCGGGCCTGTTCATCTCCACGGTTTCGCGCACGCAGCAGCAGGCCATGATGTCCACGTTCCTGTTCTTTCAACCGTTCTTCCTGCTGAGCGGATTTACATTTCCCATCCGCAATATGCCGCTGGCGGTCCAGTATCTGACGCTCTTAAACCCGGTGCGCTATTTTCTGGAGATCGTTCGGGGGATATTCCTGAAAGGGTCGGGAGTCAATGTGCTCTGGCCGCAGCTGGTGGCGCTGGCCATTATCGGGGTTTCGGTCTTGACGATGAGCGCGCTGCGCTTCCCTAAGAAGCTGGACTGAGTGGGTTAAATTCCCCAGCCGCAGGGGCCGTGCGCTGCGGAAAAGGGGACAGACGCATTTATCGGACCATTTTATCGTAATAGGAAAATGCGTCTGTCCCCTTTTTGAATTGGCTGGCGGAATGCAGTGGGGTGTGGTATGGAAACCGTCGTCCGATACCTGGGTAACACGAAGTTTGAGGCCGCCTGCCGGGGCCATAAGGTCGTCTGCGATCAGCCGGCGGAGAACCAGGGGACCGACACTGGGATGAGCCCGCCGGAATTCCTGCTGGTATCGCTGGCCACCTGCGCCGGATACTACGCTTCGCAGTATCTGCTGACTCGCGCGCTGAGTACGGAGCAGCTCACGATACGGGTCTCGGCGGAAAAAGGCGCGCCGCCTCCGCGCCTGGCATCCTTCGTCGTCGAGGTGGAAGCGCCGCATGTGGATCCGAAGCACCGCGACGGCCTGCTGCGCGCAGTGAAGGCCTGCCTGATCCACAACACGCTGAGCCACGCCGCCGCCATCGATCTGCACGTGCACACCGCCACGCCCGTAGTGGCATGAACGGCGCAGCTATGCCGGCCGGAGCACTCAGCCCGCCGGTTCCGACTGAGTACCCTTCTTATCCAAAGGAGACGTACATCGCGGCACTCGCCGCCGCGTGCATTTTGATCAGCCTATGGCTGCGTTTTGGGTTTCACTCGGCGGCCATGGTCTGGGAAAGCCCGCTGCTGCTCACGCTGCTGGTGGGCGGCGTTCCGCTGCTGATCGATCTGGGCCGGAAACTTCTCTCGGGACAGTTTGGTTCGGATCTGCTGGCGGGCCTTTCGGTGGTGACCGCGGTTCTGCTGCGCGAATACCTCGTAGGCGCCATCGTGGTGCTCATGCTCTCGGGAGGAGCGGCGCTCGAGCACTATGCGACCCGGCGGGCTTCCGCGGTTCTCGATGCGCTGGCCCGGCGCATGCCGAATATTGCTCATCGGAAGACGGCTTCGGGTGTAGTCGACATCACGCTGAATGACATTTCCGTGGGCGTAGTGCTGGTGGTGCTGCCGCATGAAATCTGCCCGGTGGACGGCGTGGTGGTTGCCGGGCACGGCAGTATGGACGAGTCTTACTTAACTGGCGAGCCGTTCGAAATGTCGAAGACGCCGGGCTCGGAGGTATTGTCGGGCGCGGTAAACGGCGAGAGCGTCATGACGATCGCCGCATCGAAGCTCCCGGTGGATTCGCGGTACGCCAAAATCATGCAAGTGATGCGGGCCTCGGAGGAGAATCGCACTCGAATGCGGCGCATCGGCGACCGCATCGGAACGTGGTATACGCCGCTGGCTGTCGGGATGGCGCTGGCAGGCTGGGTCTTCAGCGGCCACGCGGACCGGTTCCTGGCGGTGATGGTGATCGCGACGCCCTGCCCCGTGCTGATCGCCATTCCGGTGGCGGTGATCGGCGGGATTTCGCTAGCGGCGCGCCGCGGCATCGTGGTCAAGAACCCGGCCATGTTGGAGCAAATCGACACTTGCCGCACGTTGATTTTCGACAAGACAGGAACTCTCACCTATGGCAGGCCATCGCTGACCGAGATCGTCTGTGCTCCGGGATTCTCGTCCGAGGAAGTTCTGGCGGCGGCGGCGAGCCTGGAAGTGTACTCGAGGCATCCTCTGGCAGGAGCGATCTTAAGGGCTGCGGAGGAAGCCAAGCTGCCGTTGGACAATGTGAACCGGGCGAGTGAAAAGCCAGGCGAGGGGCTGCTCGGGCTGATTGGGGACAAAAAAGTGCAGATCACGGGGCGCGCGAAACTCAACGAGATTCCGGCCGCGCTGCCGCCCGCCGGTGGAGGCCTGGAATGCCTGGTCTTCATAAACGACGCTTACGCCGCCGTGCTGCGTTTTCATGATGAGCCGCGGGCGGAGAGCCATTCCTTCGTGAGCCACCTGAAGCCGCGGCACGGAGCTGCGAAGGTGATTCTGCTGTCGGGCGACCGGGAATCGGAGGTGCAGCACTTCGGAAGCCGATTGGGCATTGCGGAGCTGCACGCGGGCAAGAGTCCGGAAGAGAAGGTTGAGATTGTGCGGCAGGAGACGCGCCTGGCGAGAACGCTGTACGTCGGCGACGGGATCAATGACGCCCCTGCGATGCTGAACGCGACGGTCGGAGTGGCGTTCGGCAAGGCGAGCGATATCACGGCGGAAGCCGCCGATGCCGTGGTGCTGGAACCCTCGCTGGCGAAGGTGGACGAACTGATCCACATCGGCCGGCGCATGCGTGCCATCGCGTTACAAAGCGCGGGTGGTGGAATGGCGATCAGCCTGATCGGCATGATCGCCGCAGCCATGGGCTACTTGCCGCCCGTGGCTGGCGCAGTGACGCAAGAGTTCATCGATCTCGCGGCAGTGCTCAACGCGGTGCGGGTTTCCCTTCCGACGAGAGATCTCACGGATTTCTGAACGCAGCACCCTTCCGGGTTAGCAATTACTATCACCAAAGATAGCTTTCACCGGCGCGGACGGCTCCTTATACTCGCACTATGGCTGGACGTGGTTTGACTATCGGCGGAACACTGGTTGGCCTGGCCATGGTCAGCTACGGAACCGGGCTGGCGCAGACGGCGTGGCAACAGGTACTGACCTTCATTGCGCTTGAGGGGAAGCCGGTGGCGGCGTCGCCCGCGCGGCTTTCCGAGCACGAGATTCAGGAACTCGATCACATGACGCCGCAGGCGCAGGCGGAGCTGCTGCTGGAGCGCGGCATCAATCACTATGAAGGCGCGGTTCAGCTGATCGATCAGCGAGTGGATTCGTGGCGGGGATCCGTCAAGATTGCCGGCCAGTTGAACACGCTGTTCACGTCCGCGCTGAACGCGAATGATTTGCGGGTGAGGGCGGCGGCCATTGAGATCGACCTGGCCGCTTACAACGTGCCCAAGACTTCAGAGAGCTTCAGCAGCCAAGTCCAGGCGCTGGAATCAGGCGAGGGCGACGGCATCACGCATTTGTGGATTCTGAGCCTGCTCGGCAACCGCGGGGTGGAGCCTGAGCGCGCCTTCCAGGTATTGTTCCAAAATGCTCACCACCCGGATACGCATGTCCGGTATTGGGCGATTGAAGGGTTGGCTTATCTGGGGACCGATGCTACGATCCAACCGCTGCTGGATATTTTCCGCAATGATTCGTCGGCGAACCTTCGCGAGCGGGCTGCGTGCGGGCTGGCGCAATCCGGCATGCTGCAGCAATCGCAGAGAATGAAGGCGGTGCCGGCGCTGTTGACCTACCTGGAGGACCCGACTTTCGATGGGACGAACCACCAGTGGGTGGTTCAGGCTCTGCAGGATATCAGCGGCCAAAGCATCGGCGACGACCCAGGAGCGTGGCGGCGTTGGTACGGAAGCCGCTGAGGATCGGCTTTGCGTTGTCTGGCTGGACCCGCTGGAAAGCGGGTCCGCAGGCCGGAAGGCCTGCCCCGCTTCAGCTTTCCAATCAATGATATACGCGAGTCCAGATTTAGGCCGCGACTTCTCTTTCGGCTCCGTGTTGGAATTGCATATGGAAAGGCTTGCCTATGTTGTAGGTGCCGCGGTCCTGCTCTCTTCGGTGGTATTGGGCCAGACGGCGATGAGTGACCGTGCGGCGGCGCGGGTTCTGGATCAGGCAACGTGGGGGCCAACGCCGGCGTCGATCGTCGAGCTTCAGCAGGTGGGGCTCAACAACTGGTTGAGCGCGCAGTTTGAGCTGAACACATCGAATCTGCCGGATCAGCCGATCCTAAACTCCAACGGCAAACCCAACGACGATCTCCGTCCGGTGCAGGCAGCTTTTTTCCAGAATGCGGCCACCAGCCCGGATCAGCTTCGCCAGCGCGTGGCGTTTGCGCTAAGTGAAATCTGGGTGGTGTCGCAAGAGTCCGGAGTTCCAGCTTACGCGATTCCTCCGTACTGGCGTGTCCTTCGCGACAACGCCTTTGGCAATTACCGCGACATTATCAAAGCCGTTACGCTCAACCCCGGCATGGGGCGCTTTCTGAACATGGCGAACAACAACAAGGCGAATCCGGCGAAGGGTACGGCGGCGAATGAGAATTACGCGCGCGAGCTGATGCAGTTGTTCACTCTTGGGCTGACGCAGCTCAATCCCGATGGCAGCCCGGTGCTCGATCAGAACGGGAATCCAGTTCCGACCTACGACCAGAGCGTAGTTACCAACATGGCGAAGGTACTCACCGGATGGACGTATCCTGTTGCGCCGGGGGCCACGGCGAAACGCGACAATGCGCCGTACTTTATCGGGCAAATGTACGCCGTGGAGGAGAACCACGACACCAGCCAGAAGACTATTTTCGGGAAGATTGTGATTCCCGCCGGTCAAACTGCGGAACAAGATGTGGAATCGCTGCTCGATGCATTGATGCAGCAAAAGACCATGGCGCCATTCGCCTCGAAACAACTGATCCAGCACCTGGTGACCAGCAACCCGAGTCCGGGTTACATCCAGCGTGTCTCCAACGTGTTTCTGGACAACGGCAGCGGCGTGCGCGGCGATATGAAGGCGGTGATCACGGCGATTCTGACCGATCCCGAAGCGCGCGCGGCAGACGATCCCAATGCCCCGGCGAACTCCAGCTTCGGCCATCTGCGCGAGCCGGTTCTGTTTCTGGCGAACATTCTGCGCGGCCTCAACGCAACCCTGGGCAGCGAGAGCGCGATTTACAACTACGCGAACGAGATGGGACAAAACCTGTTTCGTCCGGTCAGCGTGTTCAGCTACTTCTCGCCGCAATACCGCACGGAGAAGGGATTGCTAGGACCGGAGTTTCAAATCTACACAACGGCGACGGTTGCCGACCGCGCCGACATCGTCAACAGCGCTCTGTACGGCCATCTGGACAAGAGCACTACGATCAACCTGCAATCGTTTGCCGGGTATGCGACAAGCACGAACGCCATGCTGGATTACATCAGCTACGTATTTCTGCACCACTCGATGAGCGCGGATCTGGCCCAAGCGGCTACAAACGCAGCGAAGGCAGCCGGCTCAACAAAGGCCCAGGTCGAAGCGGCGCTTTACACGGTGCTGACGTCGGGCGAGTACCAGATCGTTCAATAGGGGAAACGGATATGCATACACGTCGCGGATTCATTCGCATTGGGGCAGCCACGGTTGGGTCGCTGGCGCTTCGTCCGTTGGGCTTGATTCCCGGCCTGGCGCAGAGCGGACCGGATTATCGCGCGCTGGTCTGCGTTTTTCTTTTCGGCGGCAATGACGCGAATAATTCGATCATTCCCATGGATGACACCAGTTACCAGGCGTACCAGTCGCTACGCGCGGGCCTGGCGCTTACGGGCAGCGAGTTGACCGCCGCGGTGACGAGCGTCTCCGGCGCGCCGTATGCGTTTCACGCCAAGCTCGCAGAGATAGCGAGCCTGTTTTCGAACAAGGAACTGGCGATAGTGGCGAATGTCGGGTCGCTGGTGCAGCCGCTGACTCGCGATCAATACCAGCAGGCTCAGGCACCCATCCCTTCGAACCTGTTTTCGCATTCTGATCAGCAACTGCAGTGGCAGACGTCGGTGGCGCAAGGCACTGGCTCAACGGGCTGGGCCGGGCGCGCGGCAGATTACATGGCATCGCAAAATATCAATGCGCCGGGATTTCCCACTTTCCTGTCGGTGGCGGGGAATAGCATGCTGGGCACGGGAGCGGAGACGCAACCGGTGGAGCTGATACCCGGCCAGTCGCTCCAATTGAAGGGCTTCAATAGCGCGACGGCGTCTCAAGCGCGCTGGAACGCGCTGAACAGCTTGCTCACGCTGGACAGCGGCATGTCGCTGGTACAGGCCGCGAACGACACGCTGTCTCACAGCATCACAGACGCGGCGGCGTTGGGGAGCGCTCTGGCCAAGGCCACACCGCTCAAGACGCGGTTTCCCAAGACCAACATCGGCGCGCAGTTGCAGCAGGTGGCCCAAATCATCCAGGTGCAGGCGGATCTGGGGATGCGCCGGCAGATCTTTTTCTGCTCGCTGGGCGGTTTCGACACGCATACCAACGAGATCAACACGCACAATACTCTGTATCCGCAGTTAAGCCCGGCGCTGGCGGCGTTTTATGATGCGACGCAGGAACTCGGCATGGCACAGAACGTGACGACGTTCACGGAATCCGATTTCAGCCGGACGTTTCAACCGACGTCGGGCGGAGGAAGCGACCATGCGTGGGGCAGCCACCACTTTGTGCTCGGCGCGGCGGTGCAGGGTGGCCAGATCTTCGGTAAGTTTCCGACTTTTGAGTTGGGAGGGCCTGATGATGCCGACGTTCGAGGACGGTGGATACCGACGACATCGATTGATCAATACGGCGCGACGTTGTGCGCGTGGTTTGGGATTCCGGATGGCGCGCTGGCTACGGTGTTTCCGAACTTGGTGAATTTTGGGTCGAAGAAAATTGGGTTTTTGGGTTAGGTGGAGAGGCGCGCCGGGCAGAAGCCCGGCGGCAGCCCAGAAGGGCTGACCCCACGAGGCTGGGTCAGAACGTGATCGCGGCGATGCACAGGGACGAGGCAGCCCAATAGATGGCCCGCTTCCACTCGCCGGCAAAGGAATAGACCACGGCCGATCCGATATTGCAGGCCAACAAGATTACGGGAAAAAATCTGGTTGTGAGCATTGGTTTAGCCGGCTCGTGCATAACCGGCTCTGTAAAAGATATCGTCGTTTGGGGGCGCTAACGTTAGTGTTGGGACGACGTCGGATCTCTCGCTGCGGCGAAATCGGGATTTGAGGTCTCCGTCCCTAGTTTTCCCTAGTTTTCCTGAGGTCTCCGTCCCTAGTTTTCCTCACTCTACGATCGGCGAGCAGCAGGGGGTGCGGACGGGCTTGGGCTCCATCAGTTCGGCGCGGGTGAGGTTTGGGTCGTAGAGATTGAGTTGCCATTTGCCGTCACGGCCGATTTGGGGTTTTTCGGGCTTGAGGCCGCGCGCGACGACTGTTTTATAACCCTCAGCTACGCTGGGGACGCCGAGCGCGAGGTGATGCATGACGCCGAGCGTGCGCGGGGAAGGGTTGTGCACGTTGAGCATGTATTCGAGCCAATCGGTGCCATCCGGAACGCGCATGTCCACCCAGTCGGTGCGGTCATCCTTCATGCCGCCGTGCCAGGTTTGGTGGAATCCGAGGATGTCGCGATAGAGATGATCGGCGGCGGCACGATCCTGCACCGTGACGCCGACGTGGATGATGTGGTCGGAAACGCGATTGCTTCCCAGAAACTTGCCGAAGTTGGTGGTGTGGAGGGAGCCGGGCATGTATTGTACAAACTCCACGGTGTGGCCGTCGGGGTCCTGGATCGTGAAGCTGACATTGCCATCGCGGCCGGTGCGTAACGTGTCCGGCACTTTGACTCCGCGGCTGACGAGGTAGTCCCGCAGTTGCTGCGCGTTTGTGGTTTCAAAAGCGATGTGCGAGAGACGGTCCTGGTCGGCAGACTTGAGTTCGGGGAAGATTTCGATGTATTGATGATCGTTGACTTTGAAGTAAGTCAGCAGCAAGCCGCCCGTGGGTTTATCGAGCGTGAACGGCTCTTCAAAGCCCAGCGCGTGGCCGTAGAAGTTGCGGGCAGCGGCGAGATCATCGGTGCGCAGGCCAATGTGCGCGACGCCGGGGATGGGCGGGCGCGCGGGCGGTTGAGCGACGAGGGGGACAGCGAGAAGCCATGAAGTTAAGAACAGACGATGCATCAGAGTTTCAGGAAGATTTTTCGCTGGTAGAGCCAGTAGCATAGATACCACATCACCAGCAGCACGGTGCAAGATTGGGCGACGGGGCCGAAGTCGCCGAGCCACTCAAATTTCAACGTGAACACACCGACCGCCCGGTTGATCCATCCGCGCATCACCTGCTCCAGCGAGTAGATAAAGATCGAATTGGCGCCGACCACGACCAGCGGAAAGGTCCACTTCCGGTAGCCCCGCACTTCGACAAGCCAGTAGAACGCCAGCAGCATGAGGAGAATCCAGCCCGTGCTATAGAGCGTGAATGAAGTGGTGCAGATGCGCTTGATGATGGGGTTCCAGGGATGGATGATCAGCGCGACGGCGAGACACACCCCGGCCCAAATCGCGAGGATGCGCATCTTCTGGCCATGCGATCTCTTGCTTTGCAGGAGTCGGCCCGTCCACACGCCGAACAGTGTGGTTGCGGTGCTGGTGATGAAGTTGATGGTCGCCCAGTGGTCGGAGTTCGGGTGTCCGAAGACACGAATATCGAGCAACTGTCCGATGTTGGTGTCCTTGGAAAGGAACGGCCCTTCAGTGCCCGGAAATGCGGCAAAGAGCGCCCAGTGGCCCACCAGAATCAATCCGACAATCGCGGCCTGCCAGCGAAACGGAAGCTGCATGATCAGGTAACAGAGAAAGTAAGTGATGCCGATCTGCGCCAGGACATTGATGAGCTGAAAGGACATCTGGCCGCCGCTGATCGAGATCAGGATCTGGCTCATCAGGATGAGCCGGAAACTCCGGACCGCGACATGCCAGAAGAGCTGGCGGCTGGTGGCTCCCTTGGCTATGCGCTGAGCGAAGGCAAAAGGCATCGCCACACCCACCATGAACATGAATGCGGGCTGAATCAGGTCCCAGAAGGCCATCCATTCCCACGGTTTGTGCTCAAACTGGTTGGCGAGGCCGGTGAAGGCCGGGCGGTGGAGGGCTAACTCGGCCAGGCCGAAACCGCTCGATGCGAGGACGAGCATGATGAAGCCGCGGTATGCATCAAGCGCGAGGTAACGCTCGGGAGGAGCAGGTTTGGGCGGCGCCTGAGCCTGAACCGGAGCGCCAGGGAGGGTTTGGGCTGCAGTCGGCATGGCGTGATTCTATCACGCGGAGGGAGCCGGGACTTCGATACCGCGAAGTCGAACTCTTGAGACCGGTGTTGTAGTATAGACATCTCGATCCGGCGCCATGATCAACCGCATCGGCAGATATGAAATCCAAGCCGAACTCGGCCGGGGAGGCTTTGGCCACGTTTTCCGGGCGTTTGACCCCACTATGGGCAGCCTGGTGGCCATCAAGAGACTCAGCGGTGGCGAGCCGGAACTCTTGATCCGGTTCCGGAACGAGGCCGCAGCCGCGCGCAGACTTCAGCATCGGAACATCGTCACAGTTTACGATTTCGGTGAAGAGGACGGGGTGCCGTACATCGTCATGGAACTGCTGGACGGCGCGGATCTCCAGCGGGTGATTGCCAATCGACAGCCTCTCAGCGTTCTCGAAAAAATACGGATCATGTCGCAGGTAGCCGACGGGCTGAATTACGCCCACACACACGGCGTGGTGCACCGTGACGTGAAGCCTGCGAATATCATGCTGCTCGCTGACGGCAACGTCAAGATCATGGATTTTGGCATCGCTCTGGTGACCAAGGCGACGGCTCCGCGCTTCACCCCCACGGGAATGACGGTTGGGACGCTGCGGTACATGGCTCCCGAGCAATGGGAGGGCACGGTTTCCGACAGCTTGTGCGACATTTTTTCCTACGGTCTTGTTTATTACGAACTCCTGACGGGAACCCATCCCTTCGATGCCGCCGAACCGGCGGGTGTGATAGGCAAGATCCTGCGAGCGGAGCCGAGGCGCATTCGCGAGCTTTGTCCCTCTTGTCCCAGCGGGCTGG
>Ga0335081_10010736_pt1 | contig 14815 bp, 14 predicted proteins | sample Lox_Sample_35_FD_206713 | JGI IMG/M metagenome (GOLD analysis project Ga0335081, IMG submission 206713) | Soil microbial communities from Loxahatchee National Wildlife Refuge, Florida, United States - Lox_Sample_3.5 | ecosystem: Environmental > Terrestrial > Soil > Wetlands | place: USA... | reverse complement strand
GCATAGCTCGCATTAGACAATTGGACCAGCGTGTCTGCACGGCGGCGTAAGATTTCAGAATGCTGAAGTTCGTTCTGATATATCCACGCATTGCTCAACGCAATGGCGGCCTGAAATGCTAGAGCCTCCATGAATTCCAAAGCTTTTGCGCCGAAATGGGAAGGTTTTTCAGAATGAAGTTGGAGAAGCCCGATCAAACGTTTTTGATGGATCAGAGGAACGACCAGCGCAGAATGGATTCCCACGTGCGGCGGAAAAAATCCTTCTTGATCGAAATCCGAAACGAGAAAGGATCGCGCCTTTTCAATGGCACTTCGTTCAAACGGAGATAACTCGACATTCGATGAACAACCGGTGGATTTGATCACATGCGGGTTATCTGCCTCCGACCCGGGATCGATAAGAAGAACCGAGCCACAATCAGCATCCAGCGAACGAACACTTTCATTGCGGAATATTTCAAGCAGGCGATTGAAATCCAGTGAAGCACTTAATTCACGGCTGACCCGCGCAATCGTAATCAACTGCTCTAATTGTTCGCGCAGTGTTTGGTCCGTTTGCGAACCAGCCCTGAGATTTTCAATTGCAGACGATAACTGTCCGGCGGCAGTTGATGCAATCTGCAAATCATAATCCGTGAAGAAGTCTGTTTTAATACTGCCCAGGATTAATTCCCCAATCGACTTGCCGTGTATGGCAAGCGGCAATACCATCATCGATTCCGTATGAAGATTTTCCACCAATGGCTTATAAGTGGAGAGCGCGCGCGGATCGAGACTCAGGCGACCCGTCATAAAAGACTGGCCCTCTGCGATGAATTGGTAATCATCATTCCCAACTTCAAATTTTACAAAGGCGATTAGAGCTTCCGGGCTGGCGCCGGCAATCGAGTCACGCTGCAAGTGCAGTTGACCATGCGTTTCGTCCAACAAAAGAACGGCGCCTGCATCCGCTTGAAATAGATGGGTCAATTCGTGAACGGAATATTTGAGCATTTCCTCCAATGTGCTTGATGAAACGGTCAGATTGACCATCCGCCTCAAAACATCCGAGCGTTGATTTCGAAGCCGGTTTTGTTGAATCAGCAAGCCATTCCCGATGATGGCTGCCGCTTGATTGGCGACAATATTCATCAATCGCACTTCGGAATCCGAGAAGGCGGCCGGGCCGCGGTGGTGATGGGAAACTTGAAAATATCCCAGCATATTTCCGCCTGCCTGCAAAGGCATCAGGGCAGAATCGCGCAGGCTGGCCGCCACTGCAATATCTGTCAATCCGAGCCGATGCCAATTTTCATCCAGCGACGCATCCAGTGTCAAAATCGGATTTCGCTCGCGCAGCAATGATTCCGCAGGACTGCCCGGCGCAATCGGAGCGCGATAAATTTCTACGATGTGAACAGGCAAACCGCGGAATGGCACCTGACCTTCCAATGTATGTTTGTTTTCATCGTAGATCAAAAAGCCGACCACGTCTACATCGAAAAGCGGTGCTACGCTATCCACCAGTTGAGCGAATAAATCCTTCGGATCTTGGATAGAGCCGGCCGCGTCCGCCAGATTGGCGAGTCCAGCCAATTCGGAGGAGCGGTGTTGTTCCTCTTCAAATAATATTGAATTACGCAACGCAACTGAGACCTGCCCAGAAACCAGTTGCAACAGATTTACATCCTGCTGAGTGAAAGCCGCACTGGACATTTGACCCGCCTCGATCAAACCGACCAGTTCCTTACCGGCAATCAAGGGCACACCAAGATAGGATTGAATTGCGCTGAATCCGCCGTCCAATTCTTGCCCAGACATGGAGCGGACATCCTTTATAAGAAGAAGTTCCCTATTCTTGATCAATCTTTCGGAAAACTTTCCAAACTGGCTTTGCGAGACGCGAACCAGTTGTGGCTTGGATGGATCCTCGGTTTGAAAATGATATGAAATAAAAGATTGCGTATCTACATCCCAGACTTTGATCTCCAGCAAATCAGCAGGGATGAGACGATTGAGATTCTCAAGAATGGAACACAGAACCGTTTCCAAGTCGAGGTTGGAGGCGACGACTTTACCGAAGTCGGAAATAATGCTTAAGATCGATGACGACGCGTCTGCGCCTTCAGTTGCAAGGGCAGGTGTCAATTCCACAGCGCGCACGGAAACCAGCATCTTTGGATACGGACCCGGCACTTGGAAGGAAGTCAGTTCAGCCAGTCTGCCATTCACGTTGACGCGCTTCTGGCTGGGTACGGCGCAAACATCCAAAAATTCTTCAGGAGGGCGCACGCGGCGCGCCAAGCGTTCGATATCCGCTACATCACCGTCCCGCAAAGCAAACCAGTCTCGGGCGCTCGTGTTTATAAACTCCACTCGTCCGCCGGTTTCTATCACAAGAACTGCTTCATTCGATTGATTAAAATCAGGAAGGACCAGGGTATCATTTTCGCTTCGTCCGGAAGAGGCGTGATTGGGAAACATGCGCACCAGAGCCCAGACCAGTGTGCCAAATACCAGTCCGGCAATGACCAGCCCGATGCCCAAATCCATGCCCGTGGACATTATAAAGAAACCTCTTATGCGGCCGTTAGCGCATCCTGCCGCCGAGCGTCAGCGGCAAGTTCTGTGATCTCGCGAATATCCGCGAACGATTGCTGACTGGGCGATACGATGCCAATCGACATGGTCATGAACAGCACCTTTTCCATTCCGCCATCAGCCTTGGGAGCCTGCATGAAGCCTTGTTGCCTGTCGATGAAGTTATAGTGGGTTTGGACCTCCGCCGCGAAACGTTCCTTGACTCTCTGCTTGATTTTTAGTGCGGCTTCATTGGTTGTGATTACAATGAAATTATCTCCGCCCGCCTGACCGATGAAATCATTTCGCGTGCCCACCTCGTCCACCACCTCACTGATGATCATCGCTGCAAAGCGCATCACATCATCGCCGGCCACAAAACCATACACATCCTTGAACGGATCAAAGTGGTTGACCCGCATATCGAGCAACGCCCAATCCTTTTCCCGAATGATGCGGCGCAACTGCTCTTCGATCAACCGTCCGGCGGGCAGGCCAGAACGCGGATCGGTGAGACTTTCGCGTTCCGATCTTCGGATGGCACCCTGCACACGCAGTTTCAATTCCTCGATATCGAACGGCTTGGTGATGTAATCGTCCGCGCCAAGTTCGAGTCCCTGCAACCGATCACTGCGTTCGTCCTTTTGAGTCAGGAATATCACGGGAATGTGGCTGGTGCGCGTGCTCGTCCGCAAATTACGGCAGACTTCGTAGCCATCGATGTCCGGCAACATGATATCAAGTACGATTAAATGTGGAAGCACATGCTTGGTTTTCTCCAGTGCATCGGAGCCGCGGTGGGCAAGATCCACTTCATACTCCATACCGGAGAAATAGATCTTGAGCATGTTGGCAATATCCACATCATCTTCTACAACAAGCAGTCGAGCCTTTCCCATAGAGCCTCCTCAAACACGCCGCATTTCCGCGGAATGTGCCCGCCGATTCGATTTAATCTGATGAGCGTTGCGGCGCACAGATTCAATTTGTTCTTCCGTCACTTCGCGCTCAAACGAGCGAAAACCGCTCAGGCGGAATCCGTGTTTCTCGGCAATGGCCGTAATCTCGTTCACACGTTCCAACGTAATATCCTTGCCAATCGTATAATCCTCAAAGCGGCCTTCCAAAGCCAGAGCCATGGTTTCAGCCATACAAGCATAGGCCTTGCCTTCGGGAAAACCAAAATCAAAATGAAAATTTACGGGGCCTGGCACATCTACCATTCCACCGTCAATCACTAATATATCATCTCTAGCCGCCGCCACCATTGCAGAAACATCGCGGGGACGGGCTACGTCGCAAACGACACTTCCCGGTTGCAAATGCTCCGGATGAATAATATCATGAATGGCGCTCGTTACCGTCAGGATCAACTGCGCTTCGGCGAGCAATTCCATCCTCGTGCTGACCACCAATTCGGCTCGCGCGTTGACCCTGAGTCGGTCGCGTAAGGCCCCGAGCTTTTTCTCATCCCTGGCGATCAGAATCAGGCGTTCCACGTCACCCGCCAACAGCTCCGCACAGACGCGGCCAATCGCACCCGTGGCGCCGACGACGGCCGCGGTTGCCCCACTTAAAGAAATATCCATCACTTTTGCCGCATCGCGGATGGCTTGAACTGCCAATGAAACGGTATATGAGTCTCCGGTTGTTACTGGGATGTCAAGCTGCTTCGCAATCGTGACCCCCGCGTCGCCCACCACCGAGGTGAACGCACCCAACCCCAAAAGCTGCGCGCCCAGCTGTTCAGCCATGCGCCCGGTTTGAATAATCTTACGATAAACCGTTCGCTCCGGCAACTCCATCATGCGTGCGGGCGTATATGGACAAGCTACAAACCAGCCTTTGACCTGCTTGCCGGTTGCAACCGAGGTGATCCCTTCGATCTCAGAAAGGTAAACCGGCGGAAAGAAGGTGGAAAAAAAATTGATCTGACCTTCTGTTAGAACTTTTCCAAGCAATGGATATTTGCGGCTGACATCACGTTTCGGGTCAATGGGATGGATGATAAAAGCAAAACTATCCATCACCAAGACTCCAATTCCCTATCTTTCCGGCGATGATACAACGCTTGATGTAAATTACCTGATTTGAAATGATGATGGTCGCTGTCTTCGTAACGCACATCGCGGTCAATCACGCGGCGTTCCTTCGAGGCGGCCAGGACTACATCCGATTCAATCATCCGCGAGGGATAAACGATCATCCCCGCACCGAGGCGGCAATTATGTCCCACAGCCCCGCCCATCACCGGACGGTTTGAAATGCTCAATTTCCCGTTCCCATCCATGGCTTTTAGAGCCGCCGGGACGAGATTGTAATCGGTGAAGGTGGAACCTGCACCGATGAACGTATTGCGTCCAACAACACACATTTGCAAACAGGTATTCTGCGCGATCATGCTGTTTTCCATGACGGTGGTCATGAACAACGCTGCCCGAAACGGCATGAATGTTCCATCTCCCACCACCGAAAGCATCAATTGCACGTCCTGCGAAACATTGACGTTGTTGCCGATGATGCAATTCTCGATCACCGCACCAGCGTTGACCGTGACATTATCACCGATGGTGGTCGGTCCATGGATGACCGCGCGCGGATCAATCACACAGTTCTTGCCAATCTTCACCAGTTCCGAAGATTCAAGCAACTGTCGTCCTTCATAAACTGCCTTACTGAGGATCCCTAACTTAAATCCCAAATCTTCGTTGAGACGTTTTTCAAAGCGCGCTCCGCGTCCGAATAAACCGAATACCACATCTGCGATGAAGATATGAACCCAAGAATCAATGGCAAGCAAAGAACGCAACGGCACATGAAAAAGCAGATCGCCGCTTTGATCCGCCATATAAGTCGGCACATGATAATAGCCGATCTCGCGCGATTGCATATCAATCACTAAAGGATCAACATCCGCCACCGGGCCATTGGGGTAATACCACAAGTCCGCAAGATAAATGCTCCCGGCCGGTGTGTAGGAGGTCGAAAGCGGCAAGGCATGTTCTTTGAAGGCCAGATCGTCCGCCGAAAAAGCCGCACGCACCGCGCGCCTGTGTTTTCTCGCCTCCGCCATAAAAGTCCGAATGTAGGGTTCGTCAAAGAACAGGTTGTCGCGGTAAACCAAAGTCGGCTCGCGGACGGGCGGCATGGGCATCCCTTTTTTTAATTCCATTTCGCGCGTCACATAAGGTGCCAGCAAATTTCTCTGCCACAGCCAAAGCGGTGCGTTCTGCAAACGAAGTTCGCGCGCTGGCTCGCAGAATGGCATTATGGCATTAGGTGCATGGAGGATGATTTTTAACATGAGACCATTAATTATAGTAGGGGTGGAATTCTACCCGCCCCTAGGATAGAGGCGTTGGATCAATGACAATGGTACAATCCGGGTCACCGTGTGCAATACAGGCAACCTCCTCGACATGGAATATCTTACCACTGCTCAGCCAGTAAAGTGCCTCCTGTAAAAGTCCCACAGCCAAATGGCAAACGGGTTCCTGGGCTTGACGTTCCCAACATAGCGGACAACGCTCAATATGCCAGAACAATTGATCGTCCTTCTCTTCAATCCGAACGCGTTGATCGGTATATTTATTAAATAGATCGGCAAATAATTTTGCGCCGGTATGGATCTTGGTGGAAAGCGGAAGGAGACGAAAGGCCATCTCTGTGATACCGAGCATAGAGCCATATTCACGCAGGCCATATTGGAAGCAGGCTCGTCCGATTCGTAAAGCAGTCCCGCGTCCAGCCTGCGGACCGTAAATTTGCTCCAGCGATTCTTGAAGCTGAGTCAACGCTTTGAATGGAAAAGCTTTTTCGGTGGGTCCGGCTGGCGTTTCTTCAGTGTAAGAAGCGAGCGAGGACAAATCGAGAACGGAATGCAGACCTTCCCGGCCAAGAACTTCCTCCATCGCAAGCAGGATGATATGTCCCATGCGTTCAGGGTAAAAATATTCGGTCATAAGGTTAAATTCACCGGATCCGGCTCGTCAAGAAAAGCCTTGAGCTTCTGGCTGAATTCGGTTGGTTCATCCAGCATAATAAAATGTCCGGCGCTGTTGAAGCGTTCGATGCGCACTTGCGGTACCCCGGCTTGCAAAGGGATCCATTGCTTGGGGTTCACGACGATATCCTTATCACCAAACATGCCCAGGACCGGCACATGGATCTGGCCGAGGCTGGGGCGCAAATCCGTCCTACGCAGTGAGCCGATGCTCGCAAAGAAAGCCTGAATAGTGGTCCGGGAAACATCGCGATCCATCATCTTGGCCCAGTTGCGATCCTTGGAATAGACCGGGGCCAGCAAATGATAAAACGATTTATAGATCCAAATATTATGATAGGTCAGCCACCCAAACGCGCGATAACCAAACACTTTTGGAAAGAAGAACAGCGATGATCCGACAATGGGAGAGCCGATGATCACAACCTTGCTGACGCGTTCCGGATATTTGATGGACACCGCCAAGCTGACGGTGCCGCCCATGCTGTGTCCCACCAAGGGTGCGCGGGCAATTCCGAGCTGTTCCATAAATTGATTGACCAGGCTGACAAAGTCCTGTACCGCATAGGTCTCACGCTTAGTGCCTGATTCGCCAAAACCCCAAAAGTCCAGGGCATAGGTTCGATAGAACGCGCCGAGGTAGGCCATCGTTTCCTGCCACAAACCCCATGAGCCTTGATAGCCATGCAGAAGGATGACAGGCCTGCCTCTGCCATATACTTCGTAATGAACGATTCCCTGATCAGTTGTTATTGAAGACACATGATGCTCTCTGCATGCAAGGAGATGCCGTTTTCGAAAATTCACCGCCGAGACTCAATGTTCAGCGGTGTTATTTTACCAAACAAAAGGGTTCTATTTTCCGGATTCCATTTCTGCCAGAATACTGTAAAGCAATTCCAGGAGGATTTTCTTAACCTGTGTCTTATTGGTAGCGATGCAAGGCAATAACTTGGTTTTGGCATCCAGCCGCAGTGCATGGCGCACATCCTCCAATTCCCAGGCGTCCTTGATATCCTGCTTATTGGCGGCGACGACAAAAGGCGTGGGGGCGTAGGCGCGGAAGGTTTCTAGAATGGAACGGGCTTCGCGGAAAGTCTCGGGACGGGTCGAATCAACCATGACAATGAAGCCTAACATGCCTTCCGAGAGAATCTCCCACATGAAGTCGAATCGCTTCTGGCCGGGAGTCCCGAATAAATATAGAACCAAATCTTCATCCACGGTGATGCGCCCGAAATCCATCGCGACCGTGGTTGCATCCTTGATGGATCGCTCTGCGGGGTTGGAGATTTTTCGTTCCGTAGCAACCACATCGATCTCGCTTACCGATTGAATGAACTGCGTCTTTCCGGCACTGAAGGGACCTGTGACCACCATTTTGACAGTTTGCATAATTCCGTTCCTTCCAAAATAAATTACAACTTCTGAATACGCCCGATCAGTTTATTGATGAGCGTCTTTTGTTCTTCTTTATCCTGCGTCGGGAACATCTTGGGATTTACTTTCGGTACCGCTTGCGCGCTTTGCGGCCGGATCATCTCGACCAGACCCGCTTGGATCAGCCCATACACAATGCGGCGGATTTCCATGTCGTTCAACTTCGCCGCCGAAGCGATCTGCTTCATGGTGTTCTTGGGATTAATGTATTTGACCACGCGCCATTCTTCGACGCTGAGATTGAGATTCGTCATGGGACGGTCAGTGAATTTAAGCGCCATATCGAGGCTGGGAATCTCGTCCTGAAGTTCCTCCCATTCGCGCAATTGACGCGAGCCTTCGATAATTAAATTTTCAAGATCGAGCCGCACGTTGATGCGGTCATCAGGCGGAAGCATTTCATTCTCGAAACGGAAGAAGCCTTCCACCCAGGTAAAGAGCCGGCGGATCACATCGGTGAAATAACCCTGCAGATTGAGCAGGATATCTTCCTGTGAAACATAACCAGCGTTGATCAGCAATAGCCCGAGTTCCTTATCCGTCATCTGACCGGAACGCTCGGCTATTGCACGATATTGATTGACATTCAACTTGTTGGCTTTATGCAAGATGGCCGCCAAGCTGTTATCTTCCGAACCGACGCGGGCATAGGCCAGCTTGCCGTCCCGGAATGAGACTTGAGCCTGTTCACTCGGACCGTCCACGACCAGCGTGCCAGTCTTTTGCGCCAGATTGATCAAGTTGAGCAGTTGAGTTATTGTAAAATCACGCAGATTGCCGCGTAAAGCCATTTCGCCTCATTGAAAGCCCCCGCATCGGGAGCAATTGGAGAAGATTATACATGCAAGAAATGGATGAGTCAATTAAGCAGGCTTGCAGGTTTGTGAGGTAAACCCAGAATTGTGAACTGACGTCCCTCTCCACCGCAGTTTGAAATCCATCAGGCTCATTTCCCTTTTTAATGAATGTTACAATTTGGGCATGGGCCGCGTTGGCTCTCCCTCGATTGCATAATTTTTCCGTTTTCTTCGCATAGTTTCTGGCGGCTAGCTCCCATGTAGCGCCCATGTTGCTCTCATCTAGGCCCACAGTAGCTCCACGTGGTCCCACGGTGATATCCATCATCTCGATCTTGCAGCTTATACTTTATACTATACTAGCATAAAACCACCGCCGGAGAACTTCATGCAAATTAAGTCGATTGCGTTCCTCTCTCTTATCGTAATTGCTTTGGCTTCATTTCAAAATGTCCTTGCCTATCGTATGGCTGATTCGACAACCGTCGCTCCGACTGCAACGCCGGTCGCTTCGTCTGCGATCACCGCAACGCCAACGTTTCAACCGAGCGCTCCTCCGCTATCATTAACTCTGACATTGGCAATTACTTGTTGCGCGGTAGGCGGTGTACTCGGCTTTTTGGTTCTCGGTTTCATTTTGTCAAGAGAGAATCTCAAGGAAGAGAAAAAGAAGTAGCCCAGCTCACCCGTCGCTTTGCGACACCCTCCCCAAATTCATAGAATTTGGGGAGGGATGGGGAGGGGTATCATGCTAAAATAGCGCCATGCGAATTATTTACTTTTCTCCTCATCTTGACGATGCCATTCTGTCCGCAGGCGGGCTGATCCATGATCAGACTCAGTCCGGACATTCGGTCGAGATTTGGACGTTTATGTGCGGCTATCCCGAAGGAACGGAGTTGACGGATTTTGCCAAACGGCTTCATAAGTTATGGGGAACCACATCCGCCGAAGAAACGATTCGCCTGCGACGCGCCGAGGACCAGAAAGCGGCGGCGATGGTCGGCGCGAAGGCTGTCCATTTTGATTTTTTGGATTGCATCTATCGCCGGGGGAAAGACGGAGAATTCTTGTATCACGATGCGATGATCCGTCCCAACCCGGCCGAGGCGGATTTGCCCGCGCAGGTTGCACAGACGATGGTCGGCTGGTTGAAACCCGACGACTTTGTCATCGCCCAGTTGGCGCTTGGCGGTCATGTGGATCACCTCATTGTGCGAAGTGCGGTGGAAATGATTCATCGTTCCATTGCATGGATCGCGGATATTCCGTATCTGCTGAATTATCCGGACGATCTTGCCCCGAAAACAGCCGGGATGAAAGATTCCGTCCAGCCGGTTTCGGAGGCCGGCCTGAAGGTCTGGCAGGCAGCGATTGAAATGTATGCCTCCCAGTTCTCGACTTTGTTCGATTCGCCGGAAATCATGCGCCAAAAAATGGGAGGATACTGGTCGGAACAAAAAGGCATCCGCTTCTGGAAATCCACCTAGACAAATAAGAGCCGCGCTTGCATCGCCCTTTGAATCGTGATATATTAAGCGCGCCTTTGGAAATATTAGAGGCACATAATTGCATCCTGTACGGGATGCAAATTCTTTAGTAAGGAAAAAGTATTATGACCGCAAAGTTCCTGACCAAGGAAGGTTTTCAAAAGCTTCAGGATGAACTCGAGCACCTGCGCACCGTCAAGCGTCAGGAAGTGGCTGACCGCTTGCACGAGGCGATGGAAGGCGGAGAACTCATCGAAAACGCAGAATATGAGGCGGCCAAAAATGAACAGGCTTTTGTCGAAGGCCGAATCCAAGAATTGGAAATGCTGCTGGCTTCGGCGCGCGTGATCGAAGAGGAAAAGGAAAAAAACCATCATCCATCGGACCTGGTGGAGATCGGTTCAACCGTGACCATTCAGGAACAGGGATTTGATGCCGAGACGTATACCATCGTGGGCGCGGCAGAAGCCAACCCGCGCGAAGGAAAAATCTCGAACGAATCGCCGATCGGCAAAGCCATCTTGAATCATACCGTCGGCGAGCTCGTGCATGTTGAAACGCCAGGCGGAACGTACAGAGTTAAGATCATCAAGGTCAAGTAAATCAAAGTTTGACTCGGCGGCCCCGCGCGTCTGCAATCAGGCCGCGCGGGGCTTTTTATTTAAGGACACCATATGCCAGAATTCACTTCACTTGAAAAAATCCGTTTGCAAAAAATCGAAGAGCTGCGTGCACAAGGGATCGAAGCATATCCGACGCGAGCGGAACGAACGCATTCCAGCGCGCAAGCCATTGCTGAGTTTGAATCAGCTGAAAAAGATGGGCATGAGGTCAAGGTGACTCTCGCAGGACGCATCCGAGCGATGCGCGCCATGGGAAAGATTTCCTTTGCCCACATCGAAGACGTCGCTGGAAAAATCCAACTCTTCTTCCGAATCAATGAATTGACTCAGGAGCGGGTCGATTTTTTCAATAAGATGTTCGATATCGGCGACTTCATTCAGGCCTCGGGCGTGATGTTCCGCACCAAAACCGGCGAAGTGACGCTTCACGTCCACGACTTCAAATTGCTTGCCAAAGCGGTGAGCCCCTTGCCCGCTGACAAGGATGTGACTCAGGACGACGGTACGGTGGTCCGCTATGCGGCGCTGGAAGATGCGGAATTGCGTGCCCGCCAGCGCTACGCCGATCTGGCAGTCAATCCCGAAGTGCGCGAAACCTTCCGCCAACGTGCCACGGTCATCAAAGCCTTGCGCAATTTTCTCGATGACAAAGGCTTTCTCGAAGTCGAGACCCCGATCCTGCAACCCATTTACGGCGGCGCGGCAGCGCGGCCGTTCGTCACACATCACAACGAGTTGGATCAGGACATGTATCTGCGCATCTCTTTTGAGCTGTATCTCAAACGTTTATTAGTCGGTAACCTGGAACGTGTCTACGAGATCGGACGCGACTTTCGCAACGAAGGTGTCTCGTTCAAGCACAACCCGGAGTTCACTCAATTGGAATTCTATTGGGCATACGCGGATTATCTCCAAGTCATGGAGTTGACCGAGCAGCTGGTGGCGTATGCCGCTGAAAAAGTCACAGGCGGCACGAAGCTCAAATATGGCTATCACGAAATTGAATTCAAGCCGCCGTGGCATCGACTGGAAATGCGTCAGGGAATCCTTGAAGCGACGGGAATTGATATAGCTGAACATAAAACGGCCGAGGCGCTGTTCAAAGCGATTGTATCGAAGCACAAAGATAAAACTCCTGATCTAAAAGCGACGCGCGGCAAATTGATTGACTTTCTGTTGAGCGAATTCCTCGAGCCGACCTTGATCCAGCCGACATTCTTATATGACTATCCACGCGACATATCGCCGCTGGCCAAATCCAAGCCGGGCGATCCGCTGACTGTCGAACGCTTCGAAGGGTATTGCGCGGGCTTTGAATTGTGCAACGCCTTCACCGAGTTGAATGACCCGCTCGATCAGGAACAACGTTTCCTCGAAATGGGACGCGATTACACCGACAACGACGAAGAGAAACATCCAATGGACGAAGATTATCTGCGCGCCATGCGTTATGGGATGCCGCCGTGCGGAGGCTTCGGCATGGGCGTGGATCGTCTGACGATGTTATTGACCGATAAACATTCCATCCGTGAAGTGCTGTTATTCCCTGCGCTGCGGAATGAAGAATAATTTCAGTGGTCTCGATATGGCGGCGCTGGTCGAGTAGCGCAAAGTGCGTATCGAGACCCGCCGCCTACTCGACCACCGTATGAAAAAATACATTTTGGCTATCGGCGATGCGCTGACTCTGCTCATCGTCACCTTGATAGGCTTTACGACTCATGGCGAATCAAAGCTATCCTTTCTGCCGCGCATGGCGGCGACATACATTCCATTGCTTGTCGCATGGTTTTTGCTTGCTCCATGGATGCAATTATTTGATGCTAAGATAAATTCAAATCTAAAACAATTTTGGCGTCCGGCATTAACAATGTTATTTGCGGGACCGCTCGCGGTTGTCCTACGCGGACTGTTTCTCAACGCGCCGATCATTCCGATCTTCGCCGTTGTGCTGAGCGCGACCTCGGCATTGGGATTGATGATTTGGCGTGTCGTGTTCTTGTTTTGGAATCGCAAAGTGCGTTAAGTTCTCGCATTATTTATTTAGCTGGATGATAGGTCAAAATATAACTTCGTCAATATCTTCAATTTCCTGAGTAAGATCAATAATATGATTTATATTTTCAACAAGGAAATCTCTTGTAATTGCTATCCAATGTTCTTCTGCATCTGATTCAGAAAATCTGGTTTTCTCTTTAACGTTACCATTTTTATCAAGACTATAATAATTCGAGTGCGCAACTGTATTTCGTATCTTAGCTATATCCTTTAACTCGGAAATTATTTTGATCTTTTTTTCCGCAGACGATGATGCTGGCGAATGCGGCGGAACAAAGTTACTGCCATACTTGAAAAGTCTCTCAAGCAATTCAACTTTCTGATTGAAAGTCATACCAGAAAGGAATATATACTCATACCCTCTTACATCACTCCCATTTATATGTAAACCTAGAAGATTAGCTACAGCATCATCGAGATTATTAAACTCAATGACAAAATTGCCAATCCAATAAGACACCTTTCTTATATATTCTGAAAGCTCTTTTTCGCCCGCCGATTCCACGTCGTAACTTGGTTGGAGTAGTTTATTCTTTACTATTTTCATAATTATCTTTTCTCTTTATGCCAATATGCCAGATCAGATATCGAACTATCGGTTTATTCTTTCATTTCTTCTAAGCTACTTTATTTACTAATTAATAAACCGGTTACAATTCGAGTATAGCATAACCTCATGGACGAACCCGCCCTCATCCAATCCGCGCAGCGTGGCGACCTCGACGCCTTCAACACACTCGTCTTGCATTATCAAGATGCGCTCTTCAACACCGCCCTGCGCATCCTCGGCGATGACAATCTCGCCGCCGATGCGGTGCAGGATGCTTTCCTTTCCGCGTTCAAGAATCTTAATTCGTATCGCGGCGGATCATTCAATGCCTGGCTGCATCGCACCGTGACGAACGTCTGCTACGATGAACTGCGCCGCAAGAAACGCCGACCGACGACTCCGCTCGAACCCGGCATCGATGATGGCGATGAAATGGATTCGCCGCGCTGGCTGGCCGATCCGCATCTCACGCCCGAAGGGCAAGCCGAAGCCGATGAACTCGAACATGCCATCCAGCATTGTCTAGATGCGCTGCCCGTTGAATTTCGCGCCGTGGTTGTGCTCGCCGATCTTCAAGGTCTCGATTACACCGAAGTCGCCGCATCCATTCGCGTTCCGCTTGGCACGATCAAATCACGCCTTGCCCGCGCCCGCATTCGTCTGCGCGACTGTCTGCAAGGCTTCGCGGAACTTCTGCCCGCCGCGTTTCGTCTGCAAGAGGAACGATCATGAACGAACGTGACCTCGAACTCCTCTCGGCGTATTTGGATGGGCAACTGAGTCCGTCTGATTCTCTGCGATTAGAAAGTCGCATCTCTTCGGACCCGAACCTGCGTATCGCGTTAAATGATTTACGCGCCACTCGAAGTTTGCTCCGTCAACTCCCCTCTCGACGCGCACCGCGCAACTTCATCTTGACTCCGCGAATGGCGGACATCAAACCGCCAACTCCCCGTGCCGTTCCCATCTTTCGTTTTGCAACCGCGCTGGCGACATTCTTGTTTGTCATTTCTTTTGTGATCAATGGATTGATGACCTTATCAGCCTCCGCTCCGAATCTTGCCGCAGCTCCGTTATCTGCATCGCAAGAATCTGCATCTGCGGCACAAGCGCCTGCACCACAGGCATTCGCGGCGAACGCCCCTACAGAAACGCCTGCTCCGCGTTTGATGTCTGCCGCGCCAATGATGACTCAAACTCCCATACCATTGGGCGGTGGCATTTCGCCAACTGCAACAGATACTCCCGCGCCGGAGATTGCTTTGAAATCCAATCTGCCACAAGTTGAAAATG
>Ga0335081_10010734_pt1 | contig 14817 bp, 18 predicted proteins | sample Lox_Sample_35_FD_206713 | JGI IMG/M metagenome (GOLD analysis project Ga0335081, IMG submission 206713) | Soil microbial communities from Loxahatchee National Wildlife Refuge, Florida, United States - Lox_Sample_3.5 | ecosystem: Environmental > Terrestrial > Soil > Wetlands | place: USA... | reverse complement strand
GCAACTCATGCCGCGTTGATAATGGGCGCTCATCATCCAATCGCCGGTTGAAAACCTTGGATCACTGTGACACTTTCCGCACAATGCCGGAGTGCTGTCAATGGGAGCAGGTTGTTTGGGATGATCAATCGGCATGGGGTTATGACAGGCCGTGCAGTCCACACCGTTCGTCATGGTCTGGGTGACAGGGTCATAGCCGGTAGAATGGCAAACGAGACAAGCTCCCGGCTTGCCTTGTGATTCCCATGAGGATGTGAACACCGGGTCGTTCATGGCTTGACCGTGAGGTCCGCTTTGCCACGCGGCATAAATATCGGCGTGGCAGCTTTTGCAGTTTTCCGACGATTCTGGAACAGGAGTCGGAGTGGTAGGCGTGTCAGTTTGGGCTTGGGCAATGATCAAGGTCAACGCGCCGATCACCAATGCAAATATCAGAGAGATCACGAAGCGTTTGAGATTTGAAAACATTTTGCATCTCCTCAAAGAGTTCTTCTATGCGTGCGAGAGAGTTGGAGCAGAGGCTCGACGGAAGACCAGGCAGGTTAAGCATTCTTCGCGCAGATATCCATTGGGCAATCGGTGCGCCTGCCAGCAGGGCAGCGGTGAAAGATATCCAACGCATTTTGCGCGTTCCTCGGGCAGACAGCCTTTGATCTTCCAGCACTCCGGTTTTTCAACAGGCACTTCCAGTTCTTCACCTTCTGACTGCCAGCGTTCATCCAGCCGGTGCAGGTAAATGGAGATCAAAACGGTGATCAGAATCGGAATGCCGATGCGGAGCGCAATGCCTAATGCAATTGCTATAAAAGAATAGATCGTTTCCATAGTTCACCTAGGTTCGATTGAAATTTCGCAATGTGTTTCTGCGGTTCCGTTCACCCAAATATAAAAGCAATCCAAACGGAAGGGCTAATCTTAAGAGAGCCATGAGGATCAGAAAGAGTGTTGCAGTGATGGCGTTCATTTCAATCTCCTTTCTTTTTGGATTGCTTTCAGTCTACGCTGATGAACGTGAGATGAGAATTCGTTAAGTTCCCCATCTTTGCAAATTGCTTTTGCGGTTCTTTCGACAATTGACCTGCGGCGCGCACCCCATGCTTTGATTCATCGGATGGGGGATTCACCCCATAAAACAAAATCTCCCGCAGAGATGATTCTGCGGGAGATTGAGGGAGTTTTGATCTTACTGGCGATTGCCGAATCACCATCATAAAGTGGTATATTGGGCGTAGAGAACCCAATGCAAGACATGACAGGTACGTCACAGGACGAAAGACGCCATCTTCGAGATTGGATTGACCCGCTCCGACTCTACGACCCGCGCGTCCCAGCCGGAAGATTAGTCTTCTTCTGGGGCTTGGCGATCTTCCCCTCAGTTGTGATATTCGCTTTGCTGACTCTGATCATTATCGTTGTGGAAACGGTCGCCCCCAACCTCAATCCCGACTATATCGGCATCATCGTGTGGCCATTCATGCTTGCCTGGGTCATGGCAACTGTGGCTATTACCCGCCGCAGGTTGCTCCAGCTGGGAAGGTCGCAAAGCTGGGTCTGGGTGGCTATCCTCCCGATCATCAACCTGCCCCTCTTTCTATACTTGCTTCTCGAGTCGGGCACAGTCGCAAGCCATAAAGTTGCGGATTAGGAATTACACGAATGACTGTGTATGCAATTGCACCCATCAGGGAAGCCGACTCAAGGTCAAGCCTATTCTGGTCCAAACTTAAAGTATTTGGATTAGACGCGAGTATGTAGACCAGCGGCGCGCCCCCCATGCTTTGATTCATCGAATGGGGATTCGCCTCATAAAACAAAATCTCCTGTAGAGTTACTTCTGCGGGAGATTGTTAGAACGATTATTCTTTATCGAAATACTCTTTATGAAGATTTCTTGCTTCCTTCAAATAAAACAATAGTTGGTCTGCACCACCGCGAACTGCTATAGGTGTAAATCTAATATCAACGTTATCATGCTTTGCAATGATTTGTTGTAATATTTTTGTAGCGGTATCAATTGGTTTATCAAAAGTGTTTCTACCAAGCCTCTTGAGGGGATTGTTTTTAGGATCGAGTTTTTGTGCCAAGTCGTTATGGCCAATCCGCTTATTCCTATACTGGCGAATGGGTTTGCATTCTGCTTTAAATTGAATTGTAAGCGAAGCTATCTTTGAGTCGCTACTATATTTTTCGGCCAGTAACAAGAGCGAAAGATTGGCTTTACTGGATTTGCCATGAGATGTAGATGGTTCGCTTAATCGATAAATAGACAATATCAGATCATTTCGAATGGATTCTTCAATAATATGAAATGATACTGGAGCCAATTCATTGAATAGAACGATGTTACCTTCATTTCCAAATAAAGTTATAAAGAAGTCCCATTTTCCGGTGATAGCTGACAATTCTTGGCATAGCCACATAAAGATGTCTCTCTCTTCTGGCGGCAATTTATCACTATAACCAAAATACTCGCTCTTTGATTTCATTTTCTTATTAGCTCAGCCGTGATTTACGCAAAAACTATTTTGTATAGTTTCACGCCTTGATGATTCCTTTCCTTATCGCGTATCTCACCAGCTCCGACCTTGAATGCAAATTCAATTTGTGCATGATGTTATCGCGATGGCGTTCCACCGTCTTCGGGCTGATCACCAGCGACTTGCTGATCTCCTCATTGCTTTGTCCCTCGGCAAGATACGTCAGGATTTCATGCTCGCGTTCCGTGAGCCCATCGAGATTCGATTTTTCTTCCGCGGGTCGTTCCTGACTTAAATAATCCTTCACCAATAATTTTGCCAGCGACGGATATAAATAAACTTCTCCCTTCGCCGCGGCGCGGATGGCGTTCAACAATTCTTCCGGCGCGGCGCGCTTGGGCACATAACCGGATGCGCCCGCTTCCAGCATCTTGAAAAAATATTCCTCATCTTCGTGGATGGTTAATGCCACCACTGACATTTTCTCGAAGCGTTTCTTGATCTCGCGCGTCGCTTCGATTCCGGATTTATCCGGCAAGCCGATATCCATCAGAATCACATCGGGTCGGACTTGCGCCGCGACTTCCAACGCTTCGGCGGCGGTGCCAGCCTCGCCGACAATTTCCACGTCGCGCTCAGAATCAAGCAGCATCTTCAATCCTGAACGGACGACTGCGTGATCATCCACTAGCAACAGGCGTATTGCCATTCTCTGCCTCGCTTCTATAATGATACGGAATCAATGCCTCGACCAACGTTCCACTTCCGGGTCTCGATTGAATCGAAACGATGCCGCCTAATAATGCGGCACGTTCCTGCATACCAGCGAGTCCAAGCGACGGGCGGCCAGAAGATTGCATGGATTTTATCCGGTCGAGGTTGAAGCCTTCGCCGTCATCGAACACGAGAACGCGGATTTGTGTTTCTTCAAAGCCCAGATCAATCTTCACATTATTGGCTTTGGAATGTTTGATGATATTGTTCAATGATTCCTGGATGATGCGGAAGATGGCGATCTTGACCGCCTCATCAATCGGTTGTTCGCGTCCGGTAATATCCACTTTGATGTTGAAGGAATAGCGCTCCTGCAATTTACCGACATACCAACGCAGGGCGGCGGAAAGGCCGAGGTCGTCGAGATGAGAGGGTCGCAGGTCGGTCATCAGCCGCTGGAGTTCTTGAAGCGAATCCGCTGTCAGCGTTTGTAGTTCGCGCAAAGTAATCGAAGCCTTCTCCGGGTCACGCGTGACGCGAGACTCGAGTCCGCGCAAGCCCATGCCGATGGCGGTCAACGATTGACCGGTTTCATCATGGAGGTCACGGGCGATGCGCTGGCGTTCTGCTTCCTGTGCTGCGACCACGCGTCGGAACAATTCGGCGCGCATCGTTTCGCGTTGCTGGGACTCTTCCAATTGCTGCGCCTTCAAAGCGGCGATCTTTTGTTCGGTCTCCACTTGAAAGGCGCGCAGGAATCGAATCACGAATATGGCTGCCGCGCTTGCCGCAATGGCGCGCACGAGCTGGATCGGAAAACCGAAGAGTTGTTGAAACAGGACCTCGTTGATAAAGTTGGAAGGAGGTAAGACACTGACATTCGCAAACGATTGACCCACCAGTCCATACCATGCAAATGCAACTGCCGCCCAAAGACTGTCCTGTCCGAATCGCACCAGACCCACGCGGCGAAAGGCGCGTTGCTGGGCGATTAATCCCACAGCGGCTAATAGGCTGGATGGAATGCCGAGAACATAACGCGTCCAAACTTGGGTCGCATCCACAACATTTGCGCTTGGATAATTGGCTTTGATCGCAAGCAGACCCACGACCCAAATGGCTTCCAAGCCAAGCGGCACAAGCAGGCTGATGCGTTGTGCCACTTCATCCTTGGCTAATAGGTAGCCGCCAAACGCGGCTAGGGAAAGGAAAGAGAAAGAAAGCAGCGAAATCTGAAGACCGGTGATAAACGGAGAAATTTGTTGACCGCTTAAATTCGCGATCAAGCTGAACATCTCCAGCCATTCATGCGCGCCATGCACGAGACCAAAACCTGCCAACGGACGCAAGGCTTTACGGACGCGTTCGTCCGATGAACGGCCTCCTTCCGTAATCACCAGCAATCCCATGCTGAAGAATGCCAGGCCGTAAATGAAGTAGATAATGATGGATGAGAATTGCACGGCTTCAGTCCTTATCGTGTTGGTCCGTCCGTGCAGGCCACAGCATCGTTAAGCCTCGCGCCTTAGCTTGGTTCCGCAGACTCGGCAAAAGCGGTCACCCTTATGTGCGCGCGTTCCGCATTGATGACAATATACCTCGCTGTCACCTTCGGTTTCGACGCGCGGCGAATGCTTTCTGCGCGATTTGTTCCTGCCGCCGCGTCCCGATTGCCAAAAATAAACAACCCCTCCCCCGATCAACAACAAACCCAATCCGCCGAGAATATAAGGGAGGTCATTGCTGAAAGTGGACATGAGGCTACCCGTTGTATTGGGACCAATTGGCTGTGAAGGCTCGACGTTTGACTGAGGCACACTTAATTTATCAGAGGCGCGCTCGTAATTGATTTTTAAAGTGAATGGTTGGTTCGCGGAAAGCGCGCCAAAATCTTTTTCCCACGAGGCGGTCCCATCTGAATTGGTGGTCGAAGTCAAGGACGGATCGGCGGTGAATTGTGTTACATCTGTTGGGGATAGCAGACTGAGATTGAAATCATTGATCGGATAATCGCTCATCCAAACATAGTTGAACTGGCGTTCCTTGCCATTTTTGGTAATCGGCTCGTAATATTCAACGTGATAGGTTGTCGCTGTTTTCACGCTGATTGTAATGATCTTCCAGTCATTGACAATCGTGGGACCACTGTAATCAGTGGTCATCAATTGTCCGTTGGATAAGAAAGCCACAGCCACCAAATTGCCATCTTTCGGGAAGTGGAAGGTCACATCCACTGGCAGGCTTACGCTGTTGGCAAGGTTGAAATCGTAAATTGCCAGCATGCTGGGCTGGTCATATTCAGGTCTTAATTCAACCTGCACAGTTGAGAATTGGATTGCACTTTGCGCGTGAGCCGAAAACGGCAACACCATTGTTCCCAGGATAAACAACAGTACGAACCACTTGCGCATGGACACCTCCGAATGAAATCTTGTTTATCTTACCATGCAAGCGGGCAGTCCAGATACTCATAAATTGCATGAACTGTTGGGAAAAATGTCACTCGCTGGGTGTTAAAGCCAGTATCAATTGCCAGCACGCGTGATTGATCGGCGTTGGGATACGATGACGCTCTCCCGTGCGCGCGATTGCGCCGCAGATTGCATCAATCTCGGTCGGCGCGCCGCGCCGGATATCCTGCAACATGGACGAATGATTGCCCGCTGTTTTACGCGCTACGTCTTCCACTGTGGCGGCCGGATCACTAAATGGCAGTTTCACTTTTTCGGCGGCTGCGACTGATGCGGCTTCTCTTGCCAATTCGTGCATCAATTGGCGCGCTGTCGGACGTTCAAGCAATTCGCCGTTTGAAATTTTTAGCAGCGCGGTCAATGGATTGATCGCCGCGTTAATAATCAGTTTGCTCCATATGAGCGAACGCGCGTCTTCCACGATTTCTACGTTGAACTTTGCAGACTTCAACGCTTCTTCTATCGGACCGATAGCTGGATGCGCTTCGATGGAAATTATTCCATCGCCTACGGCTTTGACCAATCCCGCACCAAGCAGTGTTGCTCCGATTGTTATTGTCCCAATCGCTACACGGGAAGAATTTTTCACCACTGAGTCCTCCGAGAGCACAGAGCTTTTATTTTGTTTTTTCTCTGTGTTCTCTGTGGTGAATGATGTATCAAGATACTTTGCAAGAATCTCGCGATTGCCCAATCCGTTTTGCAACGTGATTGCGATCCCATCATCTGACAAACATTCTTTGAGTTGATGCGCGGCGCGTTCTGTTTGCCAGGCTTTGACCAACACAATGGCATATTTGATTCCCATGCAATCTTTTGGATCATCGGTGACGTGAATGGAAAACTTTTGTTCGCGGCCATTCGCGTCAATGAGCCGCGCACCGTTTTGGCGCAAGGCAGATAAACCCTCGGACCATGTGCCAAGCATCGTGACGCGGTGCCCGCCTGCGGTCAGGCGCGCCGCGAATAATGTTGCCAGCGCGCCTGTACCAGCGATAAGAATGTCGGTCATTTATTTGTTATCAAGTTCTTTTTGTAAAGCCTGCCACTCTTTGTCGTCCATCATCACCGAATGTTCATCGGCGGGAAATGAACGGCTTTGCACATCGACAATATATTCACTAAAGGCGCGTTGCATCTCACCCTGAAAGTCGGCATACTTCTTGACGAACTTCGGCGTGAAGCGATCAAAGAGTCCGAGCAGATCATGCGTGACCAGCACTTGGCCATCGCATCCCACACCCGCGCCGATGCCAATAGTTGGGATGGAAATTTTTTGTGAAATTAATTCGGCCAGTTTTGCGGGAACCGATTCAAGCACGATGCTGAAACATCCGGCTTCTTCAAGAAGCAACGCGTCTTCAATCAAACGTTTCGCGGCAGATGCGGTTTTGCCTTGCGGTTTGAATCCGCCCAGTTGATTGACTGATTGCGGCGTGAGTCCGAGATGTCCCATCACGGGAATGCCAGCGGCGACAATAGCACGGATCGCTTCGAGGCGTTCGCGTCCGCCTTCAAGCTTGACCGCGTCCATCCCGCCTTCTTGTAAAAAACGTCCGGCGTTGCGAACCGCTTCCTCGGTCGAGGTTTGATACGACATGAATGGCATATCGCCTATCAACAATGCGAACTTGACGCCGCGTGCCACCGCTTTGCAATGATGAAGCATATCTTCCATCGTGACCGGCAATGTGTTTGCATATCCGAGCACCACCATCCCCAGCGAATCGCCGACGAGGATCGAATCGATTCCGGCTCGATCTTCAGCCAGCGCGGTGGGGTAGTCGTAGGCGGTCAGCATCGTGATGGGTTCGCCGCGTTCCTTTCTTTGACGAAAGGTCGCGGTCGTTATTTTTTTGCGTTGAGACGCGGTTGAACGAATAGTTGCAGTTGTTAAAATGGGAGCAATCGTTGACATGGTATCCTCCGAGTAATGGTAGGAGCCGTTTGTGGGCGGTTTCCCCATTTACCGCGCCGTTCACAGCTTGAGATTTGGTTGACGCCGTCGCGTTCATGATCATACGCGCGGCAAACTTTATTATTCCACAAAAGTGGATTTTCGCCTATAATAAATTTATCAGAAATTCTACAAGGAGAATGCTATGCGCCGGATGTTTGGATTTATGATGGGAATTGGGGTAGGTGCGTTGGTCGGTTCGACTGTTGCGCTTCTACTCGCGCCGGAAACAGGTGACAAACTTCGAACTCAAATCCGCGCCCGCGGCGAGGGGTTTGTCAATGAAGTGCGTCACGCCGCGACCGCGCGCCGCATTGAATTAACGGACCAATTGGAATCCATGCGCGCCCCGCGTGCTGATTCTTGAAAAGCGAGACGAATTATATTAGCTGATTAGCTTTGAATAAAACTTTTCTGCCAGACTCATACAACGCGTATATTCCGCGCGCTCCATAATTATTTTCTGATTTATACCTGCGGCTTGCTCCCGCAGGTTTTTGTTTTCCAGACCTTCGAGGATTGCATCGGCAAGACTTTGCGGATTCGTGGCATCTGTGAGAATGCCATTCTTTCCGCTGGTGATCCATTCGCGGATTGACTCTAAATTTCCTGCGATGGGGAAACACCCGCAAGCCATGCCTTCGAGCAGAGAATTGGGTGAGCCGTCGTGAATGCTGGGCGAGACAATGATTTGCGCGCGGCGAAAAACATCTGCCATTTGAACATGGGGAAGCGCAGGAAGCAATTCAACGGATTCATGAATGTTAAGTTTATTAATCCATTTAAGTGCCTGCGATTCGTTCGCCATCGAAGCGCAGATGAATTTTGCTTCTGGATATTTTTTCAACACCAAAGGAATTGATTGAAAGAAAACGTCATTGCGAACATAGGCGCGGAAGCCGCGCGGATTAAAGATGATCGGTTCATCTACTGGCTTGGATGGCAGATAGAAAATATCCGTGCGGATGCCGCCGTTGCCGGGCGTGACCAATGTTGGTTTTAATGGTTCAAAGCCCCATTGTTTGGCGAGACGAAGATCGCGATAGCAGTCCGCGTGAAGCGCGTCAGCCACGTTCATTGTCCAGCGTGTGTAATGATCCATCAGCCAAGTGGATGAGGCATGTAAAGTAAAGTCGTTGCCCCACACGGAGACAAGCAATGGAATTCCAGCATATCCATCCGCGGCGAGCATACCCTCATAAGGGATTCTCATGGCATGAACCAAATCGGGTTTGACGCGTTCGATGATGCCGCGCAATCTTTTCGCTGCTCGTGAAATCGTCATCGGACCAAGGTAATGTCGAATGGCGGCGCGCAGTCCAATCATCCGCGATGAAGCGGTGCTTGAAGCGGCCGATGATCTCTTCGTCCCGCTAAAAGCTACAGGTGTAATCTCCAATTCTTTTAATGGGAAATCCACAGAACAATTGAATGTGGATGCGAGATACACTTCATCTACACGTTCGGCAAAATATCGGATCCAATTTTGGGAAATGGGCGAGCGCCCATCGGCTACGAAAAGAATTCGCATAATTCCAATTTCTCGATTCAAAATACAATTTTCAAATGTCGTTGCGAGGGTGCTTTTCCTGAAGCAATCTCCTCGTTTATAAGGAGATTGCTTCGACCTGCATAGCAGGTCTCGCAATGACGTTCTTTCACAATATACCAGAAGTTGCCCTCGTTAGTAAGCCGTAGTATCATTGGGCAGTTTGAAGCGAGATTCGAAGATGCCCCTCGTGTTGATCGTGGAAGATAATATTGATAATTATGAATTGGTCCGCTTTTTGCTGATGCGCGCCGGATACGATACATTATGGGCGCGCAATGGCCGCGAGGGAATCTTGATGGCGAAAGAGGAAAAGCCCGATTTGATTTTGATGGACCTTTCCCTTCCGGAGATCGATGGCTGGACTGCCACCGAGCGCATCAAATCCGACCCGGAGACGAAACACATTCCCATCGCCGCGCTGACCGCTCATACTTTGCCCGGTGATCGCCAGCGCGCTTTGGACGCCGGATGCGACGGCTATCTTTCGAAGCCTATGAATATTCCGCTGTTTGTGGATACCGTTGCAAATCTAATTGCCAAGCCCGATACAAAGTCAAAGCGCGAGCCTAAGAAAGAATCGGACGGCAGTCAAACCTGATATTTATTTTGAATAGCGAGGAATCAAATGAAACAAATTTGTGTTGTCGGAGTGGGATACGTCGGTCTGGTGACGGGGGCTTGCTTTGCAGACTTGGGAAACAAAGTTGTGGCATTGGATGTGAACGAGAACCGCATCGAGAATCTTAAGAAAGGCATCATGCCGATCTACGAGCCGGGACTCGATGAGTTGGTTAAACGCAATGTCAACTCAGGACGGCTCTCATTCACAACTTCATATGCCGAAGCGGTGAAAGATGCGGAGTATGCCTTCATCGCAGTTGGAACGCCAAGCGCGGAGAACGGCGAAGCGGATTTGCAATATGTGAAAGCCGCGGCTACATCCATTGCGAAGAATATGTCTACGCCGCTGATCATCATCAATAAATCCACGGTTCCGATCGGGACCGGAGACTGGGTTGCCGATATTGTGACCAAAGCTCAGCCCAAACCGATTCAATTTTCGGTGGTATCTTGTCCGGAGTTTTTGCGCGAAGGTTCGGCAATTTCCGATTTTATGAATCCGCACCGCACTGTGATTGGTTCACTGCATCGCGACGCGGCGGAGAAAGTCGCGCATTTACATTTGCCGTTGCGCGCGCCGATTGTCATCACTGATTTGCGAACTGCTGAAATGATCAAATATGCATCGAATGCATTCCTTGCGACCAAGATTTCTTTCATGAATGAATTGGCTGACTTATGCGAATTGGTCGGCGCGGACATCAAAGAAGTCGCGGCGGGCATGGGCTACGATGCGCGCATTGGTCGTCACTTCCTCGACGCCGGATTAGGCTGGGGCGGTTCGTGCTTTCCGAAGGACGTCAAAGCGCTGGCTTTCATGGCGGAGGAAAAAGGACTCGAGCCGCGCATTCTTAACTCTGTGATGAAGATCAATTATGACCGGCGTTCGGATGTGGTCAAACGTATCGGTGAAATGGTTGGCGGGCTGAAAGGCAAAACGATTGGTCTGCTTGGTTTAGCTTTTAAGGAAAACACAGATGATATGCGCGAAGCGCCATCCATTGATATCGTCCGACATCTAATGGAGGCCGGTGCCAAGGTCCGCGCGTTTGACCCGGTAGCGATGGAAGTTGCGCGTCCGCTTTTGCCTGGCATCGAAATGTTTAACGATCCTTATGAAATGGTAAAAAACTGCGACGGCTTAATTGTGGTTACACCGTGGAATGAATTCAAGCAGCTCGATCTCGATCAATTGAAGTCTTTGCTCAAGAAGCCGGTCATCTTTGACGGACGCAATATTTATGATCCCGAGCGTATGAAAGAGATGGGCTTTATGTATCGCGGCATGGGCCGCGGATTGAACGGGAAATAGTTGAATAGTTCTGTGGTCTTGTGGTCGGCTGGTCAGATGGGATAGCCGGCCGACTTCTTTGGCCATGAACTTTCGGACTAAGAAACTATACAACTACATGACCCATCCTCCGATTTGTAATTACGAAGGCTCCGATTATCAATCCTCCTTCTGGGGTCAAGGCGGACGCGAATACGAAGACCGCGTAGAAGCGATTGCGTTGAAGCGATTGCTTCCCAAAGCCGGACACTTCATGCTCGAACTGGGAGCGGGGGCGGGGCGCAACACATCACGTTATCTTGGCTTCGAGCGGATTGTCCTGCTTGATTATTCGCGCACGCAATTGGAGCAGGCGCAGCAACGCTTAGGCACATCTGATAAATATATTTATGTCGCGGCGGATGCGTATCGTTTGCCCTTCGTGGATGATTTATTCGACGCGGCCACGATGATCCGCACTTTGCACCATATGGCTGATGCGCCGAAAGCATTGAAGCAAGTACGATATGTTTTAGCACCAAATGCTGTTTTCATTTTGGAATTTGCCAACAAACTGAATCTCAAATCCATTTTGCGTTACTGGTTCAAACGCCAATCGTGGAGTCCGTTTACATTGGAGCCGGTCGAGTTTGCAAAACTCAACTTTGATTTTCACCCGAAGGCAGTTCGCAATTGGCTCAATGAGATGGGCTTCAAAGTTGAAAAGACTTTAACTGTTTCCCATTTTCGTATTGGCTTTTTGAAACGGATGGTTCCAATATCGGTATTGGTATTCTTCGATTCTATTTTTCAATGGACGGGCGCGTGGTTTCAATTAACGCCGAGCGCGTTTATAAAAGCAATCAGCAATCAGCAGTCAGCGGCCAGCGTGCCATCATCCATTTTCCATTCTCCGTTATCCATCTTCAAATGTCCTGAATGCAATCATGCTTCCTTGGAAGATAAAACAGATTATCTCGAATGCCAAAACTGTCAACGCAAATGGCAATTCAAAGATGGGATTTATGATTTTAGAGAGCCTGTTGAAAGTTAGAGAGAGGAAAAGCTGATCACCGAACTGGATAGTAGTAAAAAATTTAGATCATGAAGAATCTTATAGCAAAAGAACCAAGTCTTTGGAGTCGCAAGGCTACTTCAGGGCGATGTCAAGTGATTCGCCTTTGGAATAATCAGGTGATGAACGATATCGAAAGTGTTATCAAAGCTATAATCTATGCATTGGAGCTGACATGACCTTGCGATTTCTACGTCTGACTATAATTGGACTTGTGGCGATTCTCGTGAGTACGGCGTGTGCGCCGCAGGCGGCTCAACCATCGGCGGACGAGATGGGGACGGCCGTTGCCCGCGCCGCGTCTGATCTGCTGACTCGAACCGCCGCCGCGTCTTCGCCTACACCCTCAGCCACCTCCACGCCCAAGCCTACTCCCACCCAGACCGCGACCATCACCCCCACCAACGCGCCGCCCAAGGCTCCCATCGTTGTGAACTTTGCTGGATGCTGGCGCGGCCCGAGTTCCAGCTATGTTTTGGTGAGTAACATCAGCAAGGGCCAGAGGGTGGACTTGATCGGCATTGGAAGTGTGCCGGGCTGGTATATCATCATCAACCCCTACTTCCATCAAGCTTGCTGGATACAGGCTGCCAATCTTAGTATTCACGTGGGTACGGATATGTCCAAATACCCGGTAATGACGGCCAGCCCGCTGACGACGCCCGGACCCTGATCCGCATTTGAGGCTCGCAAAGTGGGGAATACCGAATTGAGTTGTCATCACCGAAACGGAGAAAACCATGCGTTTTGGAAGAATCTTTTTATCATCGTTTTGTTGGTCTGCATTTTTGAAACGGCACGGCTGTGGGGAATCGCTCCGGCTCAAATGGCTTCCCATTTTGATATGAGTGGGGATCCAGATAGTTTCACCACGTAAGCGCAGTTCTTCGGCTTTGAACTTCAAACCATGCTGGTGTTGATCGGCCTAAGTGTTCTGACACAAGTCTTTGTGCTGATCACGCCCGTGGAATGTGTCCATATGCCCCATCCTGAATATTGGCTCGCGCCTGAGCGCCGGGATAAAACCATTGATCGCCTCAGCTCTTTTGCCGCTATCCTTTTTGGAATTGTTCTTTTGGGAGTCCGGGCCGGATTTGAATTAGCAGTTTCTGCTAATTTACATCAGCCCATTGAAGACAATGGGCTGATGATTTCATGGTCATTGCAGGATTCTTTATTATCGCTATTTTGACACTTTTCTGGCTGATGATTTCCTTTCGCGTTCCACCTTCCGAAGTTTGAACGAATCACACCGTCCTGGCATCTTCCGTTCGTTCAATCACCCAAAAATGGGACAAGCCTAAAAATTTTAGCGGCGTCTTTTCGAGGAACTGCAAAACGGTGCGTAGAATCTTTCCTAACACGCCAAAGCGGAGGATGATATTGTCATATGCGCCGAAGATGATCGTTCGCTTAATGAATTTCACCGGCAAGCCTTCGAATAATTTTTCCAGATCGCGCTTTGAATAGACGCGCACATGCGGAGCGAGTTTATCGCGCCACATGCGGGGAAGATAATTCACCAATAGTTTATTTCCAAAATGATATTTGCCTTTCCAATAGATGCCATGTGTTTCAAATGGATAGCCGCGGTTCGGGCAAAATAAAACGATCCGCCCGCCGGGGTTTAACACTCGCATCATTTCGCGGATGGCGAGTCGATCATCTTGAACGTGTTCGATGACTTCGTGGCTGAGAACAAGATCAAGGGTCGAGGAAGGAAGCGGAAGGAATTCGCCCGCCGCGTTCAAAATATGCGGGGAATTTTTCCGAGCTTCACAAGCGCGCTCAAAGTCGTATTCGAGTCCGAAGATTTTTCCACCGAATGGCGCGAGATGTTCAACGTACATTCCGACGCCGCAGCCATTTTCAAGAATGTTACCTTTGATTCGCTCGCCCGCGGCGTGAACGATCATCTCGAGTCGGCGTTGTTGCCCGGCGCGCCAAACATAAGAGGGTTCGCCGCGCAAAGCAGCTTTTTGCATATCGCGGTTTGACATATCCATAATTATATCTTGCATCTTTTATTCACCTATGCTAGAATAATCCCGCAAGGGAAGTCAATATCGAAGGCATCGAGAAGTGGGCAACCCCCACTTTTCTGCTTGTATATAAGGAACATTACGGAGCAAGGTAGCATGACGAAAAACGAATTCGCTTTAGCTTTTAATGAAGTGCTGGAAGAAAAACAATTATCAAAAGAGATCATCATCGGCGCGATTGAATCTGCGATGGTGTCCGCATATCGGCGTGCGGTCAACGCCTCGACAGCGCAACAAGTCGAAGCCAAAGTAGATTCCGAGACCGGCAAGGTCACTATATTTGCGGAAAAAGAAGTGGTCGAAGACGTCCAGGAAATTAATACCGAGGTGACTCTAGAAGAAGCGCGCAAGGTGAATCCCGAAGCGCAATTGGGCGATATGGTCATTGTCGAATCCACGCCCGCGGACTTTGGCCGTGTTGCGGCGCAGACCGCGCGTCAGGTGATTCAACAGCGCATTCGCGAAGCTGAACGCTCCGCGCAGATGGAATACTTTGCGCGGCAGGTGGGTGAAATTGTCAGTGGAGTGATTCAAGCCAGCAACGCGCAGGGTGCAACGATCGGTCTTGACATGAAGGCTGAGGGCATTCTTCCGGCAAATCAAAAAATCCCGAACGAACGCTTTAAGGTTCACGACCG
>Ga0335081_10010733_pt1 | contig 14817 bp, 10 predicted proteins | sample Lox_Sample_35_FD_206713 | JGI IMG/M metagenome (GOLD analysis project Ga0335081, IMG submission 206713) | Soil microbial communities from Loxahatchee National Wildlife Refuge, Florida, United States - Lox_Sample_3.5 | ecosystem: Environmental > Terrestrial > Soil > Wetlands | place: USA... | reverse complement strand
CCGGCCCGGCGCCCACAATCAAGATGTCGACATCAATTCTGGCCTGCGGCATAGTGCGATGCTCCTTAACTCGTCCTGTTAGGATGCGCGTCAGCACGAGCGGTTTTCAAGCCGCGCTATAAATTTAGATGGAGGGCATCAGGACCGGTTTCAGAAGTCCGCATGCCAGTCACATCTCTGAAATGTCACATAACTTATCGGCCGTGACTACGTCTAAGTATTCTGTCACCGCGACGCGGCTCAGGAAGAAGCTTCTTAGGAGGACGCTGTGAAATCCCCAATAGCATTCTTCAGCTTGATCACCTTGCCAGGAGCGGTTGTGCTCTTTTTCGTGCCTCTGAGTGTAGCTGCCGACCAGCCTTCTAAAAGCACTGACCTGCCGACGGCCCAGCAAGTAATGGACCAGTATGTGAAGGCGCTGGGCGGCCACGATGCTATTTTCAGGCACGCTTCCATGACGGTCCACGGCAAGTTCGAACTTTCCGAGAAAGGCCCCAGCCTTGACCGCACGGCCTATTACAAAGATGGCATGATGCTATATCAGGTCACGTTGCCTGACGGTAAGGTATACCAGGAAGGCTTCAACGGAACGATCGCCTGGCAACTCCACCCTCACAATGGTCCCGCACTCTCGGAAGGCGACGAAGTGAAATCCAAAGCGCGAGATGCCGACATGCACTATCCGGGTCACATTCTGGATTACTTCAGCTCGATGGAAGTCGTCGAGGTGACCGAATTCGAGGGGCACCGTTGCTACCATCTGAGAGGAACGAACAAATGGGGCAAGCTGAATGAACACTTCTACGACACCACAAGCGGGCTCCTTATAGGATACCGTTTTAATTCCAGCTGGCGAGGAGGTTCGGGAGATGAGAGAGAAGTGTTCTCAGAGTACAAGGACTTCGATGGATGGCTGATGCCCACACGCGCGGCCCACAAAAGCGCCGATGGCATGCAGGTGGAGACCACGACGTCGGTGACCTTCGATGATGTCCCGGATAAGGTATTTGCGTTGCCAGACGCGATCCAACAATTGTTGGCAGCGAAAGCGGCAAGGAAGCTAATGCGCTGACGAGTACCCGCCCCCTTATCCGCAGATGAGGGTTCTGGATTACTGCAACAGCCCAAACACACCCACCCCATTCGTCGTTCCTACATAAACCTTGCCATTGACGACCGTGGGCGTAATGAATTTGTTGCCGGTGCCGAACTGGTCGCGTCCTCCGGCCTGGTTGCTGTTATACAGTTCGTTACCGAGATTGGTCGCGTCATAGGCGTGAAGAACTGCGGGGGCGGTATTCTCGGCGGCCCAGAGAATCGCATTGCTCGCTCCGTTGGCAGAGATGCTGGGCGTAGCGCCGGGATATTCAAACTGAGTATTCGTGTGTGATGAGGCAGCCGCTCCCAGTCGGCCATTGCTGATGCTGAATGCCTGAATGTTACTGCCGACGGATCCAAAATAAACGGTGTTGTTGAAGTACGCCGGCATGGACCAGATACCGCCGGAAAGAACGCCATCGATTTCCTGGTAGATGTTATTGGAACTGCTATTGAATTTTCCCATCGCGTCGCGATCGACAACATAAATGTTGCTGTCCTTGCCCGCGCCGACGGCCAAATGCCGTGTGTTGCCCGAGGCATCCTTAAGGTCTGGCAACAGCAACGCACCCCCAGACCCAAGGTCCGTATCACTTGAGTTCTCGGCAGACTGATTTGTCATCTCGAAGTAATCGGCAACCGCAAGCTGGTTGTTGGTGGCTGAAATCTTAAGAAATGCGTTGCCGAAATCCCTTTGGTTTGGGAATCCCTGTGCATCCAGCGTGGTATCGAAGCTGCCATTAGCAACGAGGGCGTAAATGTTGCCGGCAGAATCGGCTGCTGGACCTGCCCCACTCATCCAGAACGCGCCTTCGTTGCCGTTTGGCGTGACGTTTAGCACACTGGTTTGCGCCAGCGTGCTTTCGTTGTAGCCGATGATCCAGCCGGTGTAAGGACGGAAATCGCAATGCGATCCCCAACTCGTATAGATAACACCGTTGACCAAAAGTAACCCGGGCCGATCGACCTGCTGGCCGGGGTCGAAGATGACTTGTCCGTTGGAGCTGTTATCTCCAGTTCCAGGATATGAGGCTTGAATTTCTTTTGGCCCGGAAAATTCCTCTGCACCCGTGGTCACGTCCAGCGCATGCAGGCGGTGGTGATAGTGACCCGAACCATCTAATGACATCGCAACCACATAGATCGTGCCATGCGGGCCAGCTTTGGGATCGATAACCGGAGTAGCCGTGACTCCGATTTCGGGAGTGATCTGGCCGCAACCGTGGTCATCGCTCAATCTTTCACCCGAGAGCAACGTCGAAGTGTGCCAAATTTGGGTTCCGGTGTCGGCGTCGAAAGCGTAGACGCCGCCGTGCTCAGTTGTAACAAAGAGTAAGTTTTGCGTCTTGCCCGAGATACTGACATTCGGCAGATACAAGGGTTGAGCGTCCACTTTTCCATCCGCCGAAATCACGAACAACTTTCCGAACTTCGACTGATTCACGTTGCTGGTCGTCAAAATCGTCTCGTTTAGATTCTGACCCATGCGCCCATTATCGTTGTGGTATGTGAGCACGGAGTTTCGCAGTAGGAGTTGGCGGCCCGGGATTCGGATTCTGGAGACTCGTGCTGCCGCCGCCGCAACTCAGGAGGTAAAAGCCGAGGAAAATCGCGAACAGTGTCGCGGCGAGGGCCACGAAAGGTCGAAAACGTGGTATCGAGGTGCGCATGGTGTGATTGAGCCGGGTGATTTTCCACCTTGGATGCGATGGAAACCAAGGTGTTAGTCTCGATTGTTCTTTTAAGTGTAAATGACGCTGAAACGCCTTGGCGAAGCACGAAAGTGTCGCAGCAGCCGTGCTTTTTTCCCCTGGATTCGGTCGGTTATAGCGCAGTGAGCGGCAAACTTTTGTACCGTTTGCCGGTCAGTCGCGAAAGAGCATTGGCGACCGCCGGTGAAATTACAGGAACCGGCGGTTCTCCGCATCCGGAGGGTGCGGCATCGCTGGGTACGATGTGAACATCTACCGCAAGTGGTGCATCCGCTATGTAAGGTGGCGTATAACCGTCGAAGTTGTTCTGCTCCACGTAGCCATTCTTAATCGTAATGGCTCCTCTTGGGACGATCTGCGAGAGACCAAAGCTCATGCCCGCCTGAAATTGACTTTCTACGGTCAATGGATTCACTGCCCTGCCACAATCGACGGCAACTGTTACGCGGTGGACCTTTGGTCTTTGATTTTCGATGGAGACATCGACAGCGCAGGCAACCGATGTTCCGAAGCTTTCGTGGCATGCAACGCCCACAGCATGCCCCGGGGGTAAGGTTTTGCGCCAAGCAGCACTTTTTTCGTCCATGAGATCAAGGGCGGCAATCAGATTCTTTGCCTCGGGGTTTAACAATTTGCGGCGATAGGCAATGGGGTCGCTTTTGGCTCTCGTCGCCAGTTCATCGATTAGGGTCTCCATGACGAAAGCCGTATGCGTATTCCCGACCGACCGCCACCACAATACGGGAACGTTAACCGTCGGTTGATGGGCGGAGACATGAAAATTTGCGATTTGGTAGTGCGTGTCAGATATTCCTTCTACAACCGTTTCATCGACCCCGTTTTTTATGAGCATGGCGGCGAATGGCGTGCCTGCAACGATGGATTGACCCACGATCACGTGTCGCCAGGCTGAGGGCAATCCATCCGACCCGACTGCGATCTCGACCCGATGAACATACATGGGGCGATAGTAGCCGCCTTGCACGTCATCTTCACGGGTCCAGACAAGTTTCACGGGCGTGCCCTTGAGGTGCCTGGCAATTGCCGCAGCTTCGCGCTGCACGTGAGAATCTGGTACCGCCCTTCGGCCGAAGCCTCCGCCCGCCATAGCAGTGTGGAAAGTGACCCGATCAGGTGTAAGGCCGAGAACCTCGGCAATGGCCATCTGGTCGACGGTCTGAAATTGCGAGGGCGCCCACACTTCCGCGCGATCGCCATCAAACCTCACGGTCGTGTTCAAGGGCTCCATCGGAGTATGTGCGAGAAATGGGAACTCGAATTCGGCGAGGATCCGATCGCTTGCGCTATTTGCATCGAGCGCCTTGAGATCCCCGCGAGCTACCGCGACATTGCCAGGAGTGGCGGCAAGTTTTTTGTAGTCCTGCGAAAGCTGGGAGGTGTCAGGCTTATCAAGTCCAGTGAAATCCCAATCAATCTGCAAGCGATCGCGTGCCTGCTTGGCGGTCCAGAACTTGTCTGCAACAACCGCGACGGCTGTACCTTTTCTGAACGTGGGAATTTGGAAGATGTCGACCACGCCGGGCATGCTGCGGGCCTGCTTATCGTCGAGCGTCTTCGGTGATCCACCAAAGACCGGCGGATGAGTTACCAAAGCAACTTTCATGCCGGGGAGATCGAGATCAAGGCCGAACTTCAAAGAGCCATTGCACTTGGGGCGACTATCCAATCGGCGAACGTCCTTACCGATCAGTCGAAAATCGCTCGGATTTTTGAGCGGCACATTCTCGGGCACCGGAATGCGGGCGGCCGCTTCGGCGAGGCTGGCATAACTTGCTGATTGGCCGTTTGGGCCATGAACGACGCTGGCCTCGGTGCGACATTGCTCAGGCCGCACTTGCCATTTTTGCGCAGCGGCCGCGACCAGCATGGCGCGAGCCTTCGCACCCAGTTCCCGGTATTGTTGAAACGAATGTGCGATCGAGCCCGAACCACCGACCATCTGAATGCCGAACACAGGATCCTTGTAAACATCAGCTGCGGGAGCCAGTTCGGCGACAACACGCGACCAGTCAGCATCCATCTCATCGGCTAAGACCATCGGCAACGCAGTCTGCACTCCCTGCCCGAACTCCAGACGGTTGACTTGAATGACGATGGCGCCATCGGGTTTGATGTGAACGAATGCATCCGGCGGGTAAACCTTGGCCGGCGACTTAGGCTGCGCAAATAAAGGGGGATCGAGATACAGGGAGACAATCAGTCCACCGGCTGCTGTGGCCGAGACGCGTAAAAAGCTGCGGCGGGTGAGACCAGATCCCTCGCTGATGACGCTGGCAGCTGACATATTCGCTCTCCCTTACGCCAATTTTTGTGAAGCAGTCATGATCGCCTTGCGAATTCTCACGTAGGTTCCGCAGCGGCAAAGATTACCGCCCATGGAGGCTTCGATATTGGCATCGCTCGGCTCAGGTATGCTCTTGAGCAAAGCGACTGCAGCCATGATTTGCCCGCTCTGACAATAACCGCACTGCACGACGTCGTCTGAGATCCAGGCGTCCTGCACTACGCGGCCTACGCGATCCTGTCCGATTCCCTCGATGGTCACGATCGGGCGGTCGCCGACGAGAGAGATTGGAACTACGCACGACCGGGTAGCGATTCCAGCCAAGTGCACAGTACACGCGCCACAGGCTGAGATGCCGCAACCATATTTGGTTCCGGTCATTTTAAGCTCTTCGCGCAGCACCCAAAGCAGCGGAGTGCTGGGATCTACGGTCACTTCTTTCGATTGCCCGTTAACTGAGAGCGTATAAGTTTGCATGCAAGCCTCCGAGTTTAGGGATTCGAGGGACAGGGCATGCCAGCATCGACCCATGTCCGTGTGGCTGCAACAAATTCTTCGTGTGTGAGTGGCGGCACCGAGCGTTCAGTACCGTCGCGACGCCGGCCAGGTTGAAACGACCAAAGCACCAGAGGTTCTTGCTGATGATGGCGCAAGATTCCACCGGCATCTTTTGAATGCTCAGAAACCGATCGGCAGACGTCAGCACTGGGCAAAATTTTGTCGTTCGTGTCCTGCCATTTCATAGAAAGCGGAGCCAAGTGCCAATTGTGCGCTCCGGGAACTCCGGTGCTGTCGGCATTCGCACCCTGGTGACAGGTCGCACAGTTGAGACCCGGCACACCTTTTCCGCCAGGCCCTCGCACGACGTTGAACAAGTGCCGGTGACGATCATCGCCTTGTTCGGGATAATTTGTCGCGGTGTGGCAATTGATGCATCGCGGGTGGGTAAGCACGGAGTACACCTGCTGCCAGGCGGCCAGTCCGGCTTGTTTGGACGTCTCTGTTGGCGCAGTCTCCTGCGCCGCGACGGCATGCCACGCAAGCGCCAGCAGGAGAATCACAGAGGTTCGCAGAAACCTGCATGCCCCGGAGCGCACGAAACCTCCTTATGGTCCAGTTAATCTTGACTAGTGCTTGATCTTACTACTTCAGCGAGACGCAAGAGACTGTGGATTAAACGAATCGCGGAATGGGCACGCCACCAGACGTTACTCGCCGGCTTCAATCGTCGCAAAGAAACGCCTGTTAAAATAATGTTTTGCGCTGTTCTTACCATGGAAGCCGCATTTCTCCGCAATTTTGCCATCATCGCGCACATTGATCACGGCAAATCCACGCTGGCGGATCGCCTGCTGGAATTGACCGGAGCGCTGAGTGCGCGCGAAATGCAGGCCCAGGTGCTCGATTCCATGGACCTCGAGCGCGAGCGTGGAATCACTATCAAGGCCCACGCCGTCCGGATGATGTACAACGCGAAAGATGGCCAAACGTATCAGCTCAATTTGATCGACACTCCCGGCCACGTCGATTTTTCCTACGAGGTGTCCCGTTCACTGGCGTCCTGCGAAGGGGCGTTGCTGGTGGTTGACGCATCACAGGGAGTCGAAGCTCAGACGCTGGCAAATTCCTACTTAGCGATCAATCATGGGCTCGAAATCATCCCTGTAATCAACAAAATTGATCTGCCGAGCGCGGATATTGCGCGTACAAAAGAAATGATCGAAGGCACTGTCGGTCTGGATGCGTCGGATGCCATCCTGATCAGCGCAAAAACCGGGCAGGGCGTGCCGGATGTGCTTGAAGCCATTGTGCAGCGAATCCCGCCTCCGAAGGGCAATGCAGAGCGTCGGCTGCAAGCGCTGATTTTCGATTCCTGGTTCGATCCCTACCGCGGCGTGATCGTGTTGGTGCGCGTATTCGAAGGCACCCTGCGCAAGGGGCAAAAGATTCGGCTGTGGTCGAATGGGCGTGTATTCGATGTTGAGACTTTAGGCGTCCACACGCCCAAGCCGGTCGAAACCGAGGAACTACGCGCCGGTGAAGTGGGATTTCTGATTGCCAATATCAAGAACGTTGCCGATACGAAAATCGGAGACACGATTACCGAGGATACGAATCCCGCCTTGGAACCGCTACCCGGTTTCGAAGACATCAAGCCAATGGTGTTTGCCGGTCTTTACACGGTGGATGCGCACGAGCACACGCAATTACGTGAAGCGCTGGAGAAATTGCGGCTGAACGATTCCTCATTCTTTTTTGAGCCGGAGAGTTCTGCGGCGCTGGGATTCGGCTTCCGTTGTGGCTTCCTGGGACTGCTGCACATGGAAATCATTCAGGAGCGGCTGGAACGTGAGTTCAACCTCGATCTGATTACCACCGCGCCCGGCGTGCGTTACAAGATCACCAAGACCGACGGGCAGGTTGTTGAAGTCGACAATCCTTCGCGCTGGTTGCCGCAAAGCGAGATCGGGAAAGTCGAAGAGCCAGTGATTCTGGCAACAATTCTGACAAATGAAGAATATGTCGGGGGCATTCTCGCGCTAGTCGAGGAAAAGCGCGGCAAGCAAAAAAGTTTCGAGTACGTGAGCTCGTCGCGCGTGATGCTGCAGTATGAGCTGCCACTAAACGAAATCGTGCTGGACTTTTACGATCGGCTGAAATCGGTTTCGCGCGGCTATGCTTCGCTCGACTATCACCTGTCAGGATATTGGGAGTCTCCTATGGTGAAACTCGACATTCTCGTGGCAGGCGAGCCGGTGGACGCGCTTTCCGTGATTGTGCACCGGGACTTTGCCTACGACCGCGGGCGGGCTCTAGCGTCGAAAATGAAAGAGCTGATTCCGCGCCAGATGTTCGAGGTGGCAATACAGGCATCAGTGGGCGCGAAGATTATTGCCCGCGAAACGGTTCCGGCGATGCGCAAGAACGTCTTGGCCAAGTGCTATGGAGGCGACATCACGCGCAAACGCAAGCTGCTGGAAAAGCAGAAAGAAGGTAAGAAGCGCATGAAGCGCATCGGGCGCGTCGACATCCCGCAAGAAGCCTTCCTGGCCGTGCTCAAAGTCGGCGAGGACAATGGTTAAAAGTTACCACAGGGAGACTGCAAGCGATCTGCTGACTCTGGCAGCTTCACCCCGCCGCCAGCTTAATACCGGCTCAGTACAACCGCGCTACTTCCATCTTGTACCATTGACCTTGCTGATTTATCAGGCCTAAGATCGCACGAACGGGTACCGTGGATCTTAAGCAAATCTCGCACTACCGCATCCTGGGTCGCCTGGGTGGCGGCGGGATGGGGATCGTTTATGAGGCCGAAGATCTGCGGCTTGGCCGCAAAGTAGCTCTGAAGTTTCTTCCTCCGGAAACAGAAAAGGATCCGCAGGCGCTCGATCGTTTTCAGCGGGAAGCCCGGGCTGCATCCGCACTCAACCATCCGCACATCTGCACCATCTACGAGATCGATCAGTTCGAGGGCAAGCACTTCATTGCGATGGAGTTGCTGGAAGGCGCGACGCTGAGTCACATAATTGCGGGGCGGCCGCTCGCCACCTCGAGGTTGCTGGAGATCGCCCTTGATATTGCCGACGCACTGGATGCGGCGCACGGAAAAGGAATCATTCATCGCGATATCAAGCCTGGAAATATCTTCATCACTCGGCGCGAGGATGCCAAAGTGCTCGACTTCGGACTCGCGAAGGTAAATACAACCAATCTAGACGCGTCGTCCGGGGCGCCGACCGAAAGCCTGCCCGAGCACTTGACCAGTCCCGGGGTAGCGATCGGGACAGTAGCGTACATGTCTCCCGAACAGGCGCGCGGTGAACCGGTCGATGCCCGAACCGATCTGTTTTCCTTCGGGGCGGTATTGTACGAGATGGCGAGTGGCATTGCGCCCTTTCGGGGAAACACCTCTGCGGTCATCTTTGATTCGCTGCTAAACAAGACACCAACCTCACCCGAGCAACTGAATTCGCGCGTCCCGGCAGAGCTTGGGCGCATTATTCGCAAATCTCTGGAGAAGGATCGCGATCTGCGCTACCAGACTGCGGCCGAGCTACGAGCAGACCTGAAGCGGTTGAAGCGGGATACCGAGTCCGGAGTGTCAGCGCAAGCGGCTGATGTATCTCGCTCACCAAAAAAGATATGGGTGTGGGTGAGCATGACGGCGGCAGCTGCTGTGATATTGGCAGCGGCCGTGGCGGGCTCGCATTTCTGGCGGTCCGCAAGCCATGTCTCCACGTCGCAGTGGCAGCAGATTACCGATTATCCAGACTCCGCCGTGCAGCCATCGTTCTCGCCGGACGGACATATGCTTGCGTTTATCCGCGGGCCGGAGACCTTTGTTACGTCAGGACAGATTTACGTCAAATTCATGCCGGACGGCGACCCGGTGCAACTCACGCACGATGATTGGAACAAACTTGCGCCTGTGTTTTCGCCGGATGGATCGCAGATCGCCTACACCGAACTGCAAGGCTTCCACTGGAACACCGACGAACTATCAGTCACCGGAGGCGAACCCAAACTTTTGCTGCCGAATGCCACTGGGTTGAGATGGCTTGACAATCAGCAGATGATCTTCAGTGAGATCCGACGCGGAGTTCATATGGGTGTGGTGACCGCGGGATCAGCTCGGAGCAACGAACGTGATGTGTATTTCCCGGCGAGCGAACAAGGCATGGCGCATTTTGCGATTCCCTCTCCGGATCGCAAATGGGTGGTCATCGTGGAAATGGGCAATTTCGAGTGGCTGCGATGCCGCCTCATGCCTTTGGACGGGAGTTCACACGGGAACCCAATCGGTCCGGACGGGGAGTGCTCGGCGGCGGCATGGTCTCAAGATGGCAGGTGGATTTATCTGACAAGCGATGCGGGCGGCCGGGCCAATCACATCTGGCGTGTGAAATTCCCCACCGGGGCCCCCGAGCAAATCACATCGGGTCCGACAGGAGAGGCTGGAGTAGCGCTCGCGCCCGACGGAAAGTCGTTCATTACTTCGGTTGGCAAGGCGGAAGGGACAGTCTGGTTTCACGACCAAAACGGCGATCGGCAAATCTCCGGCGAGGGATACGCTGACCTTCCCATGTTCACCGATGATGGAAAGACTCTATTTTTTGTCCAGCGGAATCTCAGTAAGCGCACAGGCGCGGGGACGGACACTCCAGCGGAGGAACTGGAGCTGATGCGCGCGGACCTCGGGACGGGAGTGAAAGAACAAGTTATGCGCATGAGCGACTCCCTCACTGACCTCGACGTCTCTGGGGATGGAACGCAGATCGTGTATTCAGTGCCGGGGGCTGACCACCGATCACATATCTGGGTCGCCCCAGCGGATCATAGCAGCCCACCCCGGCAGATCACCCCGTTGGACCAGGAAGATGACGCTGCGCACCTTTTGTGTAATGGCAATATCGTGTTTCGCCGCCATGAGCAAGGCCAGTACTTCCTGTATGCCATGAAACCAGACGGCTCTGATTTGCACAAGCTTCTGCCAATTCCAGTCGATCAGTTCGTGGCGGTATCGCCGAACGGGGATTTTGTCAGCGTGATGGCGAAAGGACACGATGGCAAGCTCTCGATTCAGATCCACAAATTAAATGACGGTAGTTCGAGAAGTATCTGCGCTGCCTGCTATCCATATTGGTCACGAAATGGCAAGCGACTGTACGTCTCGTTCGCGTTAGTTTCCCGAAGCGAATCGAAACAGCATGGTCAAACTTACGTGCTGCTCTGGAACTCTGCTATGCCATGGAAACCGCTGGGAGCCACCGGAACCACCACCGAGCAGGAAGTCGCAAAAATTGCAGCGCTTGTGCCTGAAGCCAGCAAGGCAGAATTTTTTGAGCCCGGGCCATCCGCAAACGTGTACGCCTACAGTCTGCGCACAATTCAGAGAAATCTCTACCGCGTGCCTTTGCCATAAGCTTTTTATTTCATTGTTTGCAACTGCGGAGGCCATCCGCCGATTTGGATTCAGACAGGTCAATCGCATTGGTATTGATTTACCCGAAACCCTTCCTTCCGCGGTGCGTGCGATTTTGCTCGACCAGGTATCGTTCAACGAAAACAGAGGGGGTCCGCACAACCTGTTTCTCCCCACGTCACACCTAGTGAGTGGAGGATGAGTGCATCTGCAACTGTCAGCTTTTTTGGATCTGCGACAATATCGTAGGCGTAGCAAACCAGCGGGTTAACCATGATGCAGGATGGTTCGTGACGAATGACGCCGCCGCAATGTTTGCATGCGGCATCCGCGCTATAGCGGTTTGAGACGTACCAACCATATGGGCTCTTGCGCGGCGTCAGCATACTCCCACCCCCTACTCTCGCAGGCGCAAAACTACCCAGCTTGTGAAAGCTGAGCCTCTGGGTCGATGCTAGGTTGCGATTCGTATGGTGGGCCGTGTCCCTTCTCACCGAGGGACGTGATGGGAATCACGCGGTGGTCACGTTTATTGACACGGGGCACCGGAAGGAGCTGCCGTTGCGTTGCGCCGGCTTTGCCGGACAAGAGTGTTTGTCCCACGCGAGAGTTAGCAGCTCGTGTCGACACCGGGCCGCCGGCTGCGATCGGCGCAATCGAGAAAGATTTACTTGCCAGACGCAATCAACTGCTTAATTTGCTTAACTGCAAACGAGACCTTGGCATCGGTAAAGGTCTTGCCTAGATCAGCTGTGGCCTTAGTCTGATCGCCGACGACGCCAGTCCCGTCGCCATCCCGCCCGCTGATCAGTTTGCCCGGACGGATCCATTTGGACGATTGTCCGTTTACCATCTCATCGACGTACATAACTTCCGAAGTGTCGTCCGTGCCTGCGTGTTGGTCCTCTGGCAAGCCATGCTTCTGCATGTAATCCCTCATGACTTCCTTTTCTTTGAAATACAGATCGGGAATGTAGTAAACGTGGATTCCCTTGGGTGCCCACTCCGTATTCATCTTTTCCGCGACTTTTGCCAGCCGGGATTGCGCTAACCCGCCGTGGTCGCACATCAGCACAACATTCTTGAAACCGGCTGATATCGCACTCAGGGCCACGTCATGAGCGACGGCGCCGAAAGTTTCCTCCGAGAGGTTTACGCTGCCCGCATACCGCATGTGACCGGTCTTCTTCGCTGGATCAATCGCACCCAGACCGGTGACGCCCCAATTGCCGGTCGGGGCAAAAGGCATCGTGGGATATACGAGCGCATTCCCAAGTTGCGCGGCGATTTTGGCGGCGAGGTAATGAGCGATGAAGACGTGCTTCCCCAATGCCACACCGGGCCCGTTTTGTTCGATGCTGCCGGCATAGTAGATTGCGGTCGTCTTGCCACTGGCGATTGCATCACGCACTTCCGTCCAGGTCATATCTTCGATCAGCAACGAGTTCGTCTGCGCTGTAAGTGCCGGACTCAACAGCGCTACAAATGCAAGCGAAACAACAGCAGATCTCATACGTCACCTGTTATCTGAATTCAACGTCCTTGGCAGCAATTGGCATGGGAAGAAATGTATTCTTGCACAGACCTCGTAGGGACAGTCGCCCTCGTCTGTCCGGTCGACCACACCTCGTCAGAAGATGTAGCGCGGACATTCCTGTCCGCCTGGCGCTTATCTTTCGCAGCGGACCTCCAGCCGTGAGGAATTGAAAGGCGCCGCCCGCAGTGGTGTCTAAATCAACCCTTTCTCGATCGGCCCGTCGTCCCGTAGTTGCGACGCGGGGAGAGCGGCCCTGACCACCCCGCGATCGGATCGGCGCGTTCCAGCGATGGCACTCCGCTTGGGCAAAAAGCGCTGAATGGCAGACTATCCCCATGTCATCCCGAGACCCGCGTTAGCGGGGTAGGGATCGTACGTCGGCCTGTCAGGCAAGCTGGTCACGGAATGTACGAACTCTTTTGTGCGATAAGAGGCAGGGATTCTTCGACTGCATCGATCCCGCGTGGCGCGGGATCGATTTCGCTCAGAATGACAGTGGGGCGCTTGACGGCGAACACCTGTTTGCGCCCCACCTTAGGCCGCCGTACATGCCCTTCTGTATGTGCAAAACTCAGGGTTGCAAGAAATCATGGCTAAAGCTGCCCAATTCGGGACTGGCAAGCTACTTGGTCAGTAACATCACACGGCTGTGTGACTTATTGGGGAAGTTGGTCGCTCGAATGAGCCGACCGTACGGTCGGGTGGACTGGTGTCCGAGACTGCGATTTTGCGTTCCACAGGATTTTCCACAGGCTGCAACATCGATCTTGGTCCGATTCGCAAACACGCGGTTTTAGTCCGGCGGTTCCATGGCGCCAGCAAGGCGCGACTCGAAACGGGTCGAGTTCTTGAGGAAAGCGAGACTCACTTTGCCAGTGGGACCATTGCGTTGCTTGGCAATGATGAGTTCGGCGCAGCCCTGGAGCTCGGGATCGTCGGGTTTGTAGACTTCCTCGCGGAAGATGAAGGCGACCACGTCGGCGTCCTGCTCGATCGAGCCTGACTCTCGAAGGTCGGCGAGTTGCGGACGATGGTCGCCGCCGCGGCTTTCGGGAGCGCGGCTGAGCTGGGAAAGAGCTATCACTGGAACGGTTAATTCTTTCGCAAGCGCCTTCAGACCGCGGGATATGGCGGAGACTTCCTGGGTTCGATTCTCATAGCGCTTGCCGCCGCCTGACATCAGTTGCAGGTAATCGACGATAATCAGGTCGAGCTTGCCCTGGGATTGCATCAGACGGCGGGCCTTGGCGCGCATCTCGCTGAGCGCGATTCCGGGGGTATCGTCGATGAAGATGGGAGCCGTGGCAAGCTCCTCCATGGCGCGGACAACTTTTGTCATGTCATCCCGCCACAGCGAGCCAGTGCGCATTTTGTGGGAGTCGACACGGGCTCGCGAGCAGAGCAAACGGAGCAGAAGGGCCTCGCGGGACATTTCCAGCGAGAAGACCCCGACAACTTTCTGATCTTCGATGGCAGCGTTCTCCGCTATGTTTAAAGCAAACGCGGTCTTGCCCATCGAAGGACGCGCGGCGATGATCACCAGGTCCGATTTTTGCAGGCCGCTGGTCATCTCATCCAGATCGGTATAGTGAGTGGCAAGGCCGGTGATTCGCTGGCCGCGCTGGAGCAAAGCGTCCACAGAACCGAATGATTCCTTGACGATCTCCTGCACGCCCAGAAAGCCGCGGCCGATGCGCTTTTCGGAAAGCTGGAAGATGGCGGCTTCCGCGTCATTGAGGATGTCCTCGGCGGCATCGCTTTGTTCGGAGGCGCGCGCGATGGCGGCGTTGGCGGCGCTGATGAGGCCGCGCAATAGCGCCTTGTCACGAACAATTTTGACGTAATGCTCAATACTGGGGCGGTCGGGAACACCGTCCGTGAGGGACGCGATATATGCGTAGTCGCCTATCGCCTCCAGTTCCTTGTGACGACTTAGCTCTTCAGGCAGAGTGACGACATCGATTGGTCGAGAGGCCTCGGCCAAATCGACCATGCGGGTGTAAATTCGGCGATGAGAGTCGAGGGAGAAATCTTCCGGCTTGAGGTGTTCGGCAGCCTGGTTGTAGGCAAGATTGTCGAGCAGAATCGCCCCGAGGATGGAACGCTCAGCTTCGACATTTGCCGGTAATGTATGTGCGACGCTGTAATCAGTGGTTGCCAACGGGAGTAACTCTTTCGGACGAATTCTTGGTGTGCTGCGAGCGCGATATTAGACCGAATCTCTTTGTGGATGCGCAGTATC
>Ga0335081_10010732_pt1 | contig 14818 bp, 9 predicted proteins | sample Lox_Sample_35_FD_206713 | JGI IMG/M metagenome (GOLD analysis project Ga0335081, IMG submission 206713) | Soil microbial communities from Loxahatchee National Wildlife Refuge, Florida, United States - Lox_Sample_3.5 | ecosystem: Environmental > Terrestrial > Soil > Wetlands | place: USA: Florida... | reverse complement strand
CGCATGGCTCGTGTCCAGGTGGCGGACCGCCACCGGCACATCCTGCGGCTCGACCATCTGTCCGTTGGTGTGGATCACATCGAACGCCTGGGACAGGCGCACGAAGTCACGATAGTCCTGCAGCGTCCCCGAGTGCTTGCCGGTCTGCAGGTCGCTCACGCTGGGTGGGCCGGCCACCGGAGCAAACACGACGTGACGACCGCCGACCCGGCAGGAGCGCTCGGGATTGCGCGCGATCAGAGCCACTTCCGCGGGCATGGTGGTCAGTGCCTTCTCGACCATCCCGGGGTCCAGCCGCACCATCTGGGTCGACTCGTCCACCTCGGCACCGGCCGCCGCCAGGATCGACCGGCCGCGCGCCGAGAGAATGCGCATGCCCTGCCGCTGCAATATCCCCAGCGCAGCCTGATGCATGCCCTCGACCTGGTCGTCCGAGAAGATCCGCACCGGCTCGAACGGATTGATCAGGTTGCGGTAACGGAGCGAGCGCTCGGCACCGCCTGCGGCGGCCCGATGGGTCTCTCGTCGGCGAGGTCTGGTATTCACTGGGTAACCGTCGGCCTGTGACTGGCGCGCAAGTATGCCACCCCCGCCTGTCGCGGCCCCACCCTGGAGCATCGCCCGCGGGCGACAGGTTCGTTGAAGTAAAGCGTCGTGCTCATCCGATCTGTCCGACTATCAAGGGCTTAGAGTCCGGGTAAACGGCTTGCCCGGGTCGGGCTGGCGCCGCAAGCTCGGAAATTGGCGGCTCCCGCATGGCGTGGCATGATGATGCGCAACCTTGCGCGGAAGACCTCGCTGACCCCGACTGGGGCCGCGCGGGAGATCCAGACAACCCCGGCCGCCACGAGCTGCGCTGACAGCGGACAAGGGATGGGAGACAACGACCCGGATCCGCCCGATATCGGTCCGGAGGCCGCGACTACGCCGGCTCACGGGCATTATTTCGCCGCGCTCTACACTGATCTGCGGGCTCTCGCCGAGCGTCAGTTGCGACGTGGCGGCGGCATGCCGCTGAGCCCGACGACATTGCTCCACGAAGCATACGTGGGCATGTCCAGCTCCGCCGCCCAGTTTCCCGATCGCCAGCGCTTCATGGGGTATGCGGCACGCGTGATGCGCGGACTCATCATCGACTTCGTGCGCGAGAAGCGCGCGTTGAAGCGCGGAGCGGGCTTCCAGATCACCCAGCTGCCCACGGAAGTTGCCGAGGCGGAGCGCGATGAGCGAGACCTGACCCGCCTGTCCGACGCCCTGGATGAGCTGGCGGTTCACGAGCCGCGCCTGGCCGAGGTCGTGGACCTCAAGTACTTCTGCGGTTACTCCTTCGATGAGATAGCCGCGCAGCGTGGCACTTCCAAACGAACGGTGCAGCGCGACTGGGAGAAGGCTCGTCTGCTGCTGTTTGAGCAGCTGAAGAGCCCTCTGTAGTCGCCAACGGTCGCCCTGGTTGATTTCGCGCGCGCTGCGACATCTGGCTTTCCTGCTGCTGGGCCGGCCCCTGCTGGCGCGCGCGCAAGGCGGTCCCCCAATGGTGACCGACGACCCGGACACCCCGGGAGATGGCCACTGGGAGATCAACCTCGCTGCCATCGGTGCGCACACACCTGGCCGATTCGACCTGGCGGCACCATGACATCGGCCGGGCAACGGAGGATCGCCAGAGCGTGCTCTTCTATCTGGGCGTGCAGATACTCAGATAGGCGCCAGGCGCCGCACGGCATTCATGTCATCCGCATCCTCCGGCCGCTTGTCATCGCGATACCGTTTGACGCGCGCCAGCCGCAGAGCCAACCCGCCCGGATAGCGCGGACTGACCTGCAGATCGCTGAAGGCGATCTCGACGACCAGCTCCGGGCGTACATGGACGGTCCACTCGTCCCGCCGGACCTCCCTGGCCAGCAGCTCGCGCGTCTGCCATTCCAACATGGCGTCCGTCAGCCCCTTGAACGTCTTGCCGAGCATGACGTACCCGCCCGTCGCCGGGTCGAGCGCGCCCAGATGCAGGTTGGAGAGTTTGCCCGTGCGCCGGCCGTGACCCCATTCCGCCGCCAGCACGATCAGGTCCAGCGTGTGCGCCCGCTTGATCTTGAGCCAGCCGGCACCGCGATTGCCGGCCTCGTAGGGCGCATCCAGTGACTTGGCCATCACACCCTCGTGGCCCGCGGTCAGCGCGGCTTCGTAGAAGGCGCGCGCGGCAGGCTCGGAGTCCGTGACGAGCCGGGGAATCAGCAACGCCTGCGGAACGGCTTCGGTCAGAGCCTCGATGCGCTCCCGCGTGGGGCGGTCCAGAGTGCTGCCGCCGTCGTGATACAGACAGTCGAAGAAGAACGCGCTGATGGGAAGTTCCCGGCGCAGCCGCTCGACATCGAGCCGCCGCCCGAACCGGCGCATCGTGACCTGGAAGGGATGTGGCCGGCCCGCGGCATCCAGAGCGATCGCCTCACCGTCGAGCACCAGCGCTTGCTGGGGAAAGTCGCGTACCGCCTCGACGATTTCGGGAATGGCGACCGTGACTTCGTTCAGACTGCGTGTGTAGATCCGGACCTCCGTGCCGGACTTGTGCACCTGGATCCGCGCGCCGTCCATCTTCCATTCGAAGGCCACGATCCCCTCGAGCTGTGCAAGCGCTTCGCGGACATCGGCTGCCGTTTGCGCCAGCATCGGTGCGACCGGTGCGAACAACTTCAATCCGAAGCGGCTCAGGGCATCCGCTCCTTCCAGCAGGGCCGCGCGCGCAGTCAGACCCACGCTCCCCGAATACATCACGGCGCGTCGTATCTGCGCAGCCGGCAGGTCCGCGGCCGCAGCGATGGCTTCCACCATCACACCCTCGAGAGCACCCTGACGCAGCTCACCGGCCAGCAGGCGCAGCAGGAACTGTTGCTCCGTCGGCGTGGCAGCACCGAACAGCTCGCGCAGAACCTGCATTCGCCGCGCGCTCGAGCCGGCACCGCGCAGAGCTTCGATCGAGTCGAGCAACTGATCCACGCGGGCGATGGTCAGCGTCGCTTGCGCCGCGGCACGCTCCGATGCCGCTTCGCGCAGTGTCGCGAAACCGATGCCGATCCGCCCCTGTCGCGTCTCACCTGACAGGTACAGCACGGCGGTCTCGATTTCCTCGGGAGTCAGTGTGCGCAGCAGGGCGGCGAGTTCGCGCACCTTACCGAGGCGGGCCGCCGTGGCGCCCACACGCTCCGAGGTGCCGACGAGGCTGGCAAGAAGGGTCACCGCACGATTATTGCACCAGCGACACGACCACGATTGTGCTTGAATGGCCGGATCACTCCGGAGGACAAGACGATGTTCCCCTGTCTGCGGCCTGCACTCGCCTGCGTCATTCTCGTATCGGGTTCCTCCATCGCAGGCGCCGCGACCGCGACGGCCCCTGTCACGCAAACGTCAGTTGCAACCGCAGCTCCGGGCGCAGCGGCCTACACCAGGCCCAAGGTGCGGGCCATCACCACCTTCGTGCGACTGGACCGGGCTCACTACGAGCAGCAGATCGATGAAGCCCTGATCGTGCTGCGCGCCGCGAAGGACGAGTTTGCGAAACAGGGCTACGACACCGAGACCCTGCGCATCGTGACTCAACCGCTGCCCCAGCTGGTGCAAGGCCAGTCGGACGCCGAAGCGCTGGCCTATCTGCAGGCTCTCGATGAGCTGTCCGCGAAGGACGGATTCATGCCGGCGGTGGGTCCGGCCATGATGCGCGACTCGGATGACCCGCATGCCATGCGCATTCTCGAGCAGGCGCTGTCCGTGCTGACGCACGTCAATGCGAGCGCCATGATCGCCGGTGACGACGGAATCCACTGGAAGGTGATCCACGAGTCCGCGGCCCTGGTGCGCTACCTCACCGACCACAGTCCGCAGAGCCAGGGCAACTTCAGTTTCACCGCCACCGCGATGCTCAAACCCTACGGACCGTTCTTCCCCGGAGCCTGGCATGACGGCGCCGGCCGGCAGCTCTCCATCGGCTTCGAGGGCGCCAATATCGTGCAGGAAGTCTTCGCACGCACGCACGGGCACTTTGCCGAGTCGGTCGCGGAGCTGACACGGCAGCTCACTGTGCATGCCCGCGTCGCGGAGTCGATTGGCCGGAAGGTCACGGCCGGCAAGGACTGGACGTTCATGGGCGTGGATCCCACGCCCGCGCCGCTGGGCGACGTCTCGATCGGCGCGGCGATGGAGACCTACACCGGCGCCCCGTTCGGCTCGAGTGGCACGATGACCGCCGCGCTGGTGATCACCACCGCCGTGAAAGCCGTGCCGGTCAGGCAGATCGGCTACTCCGGACTCATGGTGCCGGTCATGGAGGACAAGTTGCTGGCCCGCCGCTGGGCGCAAGGGACCTACAACACGGACAACCTGCTTGCGTACTCGTCAGTGTGCGGCACGGGCCTGGACACGGTTCCATATCCGGGCGACATCAGCACCGGCCAGCTCGAGCGCATCTTCGGCGACGTGGCCGCCCTGGCGTGGAAATGGCACAAGCCGCTGTCGGCGCGGTTGCAGCCGGTGCAGGGTCGCAAGGCCGGCGAGTCCACCGAGTTTCACAGCCAGTACCTGTTCAATACGACGGTACACCCGTTGCCCTGACAGGCGAACCGTCCTTTGCAGCCGTGGCCCGCTCAGCGGACTACGGCTTCGTCTTGAGGTAGCCGTCGAACCAGTTGACCAGCCGCGTCATGACATCGATCTGGTCGGCGCGCCGGAAGAAGAAATGTCCTTCATCGGGATAGACCACGAATGCGGTCTTCACGCCGAGACGGCGCAGCGCATTCCAGTACTCGTAGGACTGCGTGATAGGCACCTCGGCGTCGCGGTCGCCGCCCACGATCAGGGTCGGCGTGTGCACCTTCTTGATGAAGGTCATGGGTGAGCTGCGCTCGTACACCTTCGGGTCGTCGTACACCGAGGCGCCGAAGTACGGCAGCATCCAGGTGTCGATGTTGTTGGTGCCGTAGTAGCTCTGCCAGTTGGATAGTCCTGCGCCCGCGACGGCTGCCTTGAACCGGTCGGTCTGCGTCAGGGCCCACATCGTCATGTAGCCGCCGTAGCTCCAGCCGTATATTCCGATCCTCTTCGGATCGATGGGCGCGAGGCGCTCCACGGCATCCAGCCCCTTGAGGATGTCGCGCATGTCCCCATAGCCGAAGTCCTTCACGTTGGCGCGGGTGAAGGCCTCTCCCTGTCCATAGCTGCCGCGCGGATTGGGCTTGAAGACGAAGTAGCCCTGACTCGCCAGCGCGGCATCGTAGGAGTCCGGGCTGGACGGAAACAGCGGATAGTGCGCGAACGCCGGACCGCCGTGCACCTCGACCACGAGGGGATAGAGTTTTCCTGGCGCAACCACCGGCGGCTCGATCAGCATGCCCTGCACATTGAACTGATCGCTCTTCCAGACCACATTCGTCGCCCGGCCCGTGAGGGGCTGGACCTTGGAGTTGGCGTGGGTGATGGCCTTCCACCGACCCGGCGGGCCCGTCTCCACTTCGGGCGGCGAGTTGTAGGACTGGAGGATCACCGCAGAGGACCCTGTCTTCGACAGGGAGATGCCCACGTCGCCGGGCGCGAAGCCCATGAGGCTGCTGGCCCACGGCATCTGCGGCGCCCGCCAGATCTCCCGCTGCTTTTGCGCGTTGACATCGATCCGCGCCAGGACTCCCTCGCCGGAGGCGAATTCCGTCGCGATGATGTGAGTGGGGGAGGAGTTCCAGGTGATGGTCTGCACCGATACCGGCAGATTCGGCGTGACATCAACCGGAGTGCCACCCGCGGCCGGCAGAACGTACACGTCGCCTCCCGTTATGCCCTCATCGCTCATGATCCCGCCGATGTAGGCGATCCGGCTGCCATCGCCGGACCAGCGCGGTGAAGTGATCTGCAGATCGGGCTTCAGGAGCGTGGTGACGGTGCCCGCCTGTGAGTCCATCAGGTCGAGTTCGGCGATCCACCAGTTATCGTCGCCCGAGCCGTGTGCCGCCGTGACGACGAAGCGCTTGCCATCCGGCGACCAGTCGTACTCGTACACGTTCAGATCGTCGGGACCGAGCAGTGTGGGATCGCCACCCTGGGACGGCATGACCGCCAGCCGCTGCTCGTAGAGCATCGAAGAGAGCTCCCCGGCATCGCGTGCGAGCGGATTGAGCGGCCCCGGTGTCTTGGGCGCATCCTTGGAGTAGAGGAACGCGAGGCGCTTGCCATCCGGTGACCAGCGAGGAGTGTCGACGGGCCCATGCGCATGCGTGACGGTTCGGGGGTCGCTGCCGTCCGCAGCCGCGATCGCGATCTGAGTCTGATCACTCGCATCGGATGTCACGAAGGCGATCTGCTTGCCATCGGGCGACCAGGCCGCACCGTGCTCATCGCACACCGTACCGGGGCACGCCGTCAGGCGAGTCGCGCCCGACCCGTCCTCCGCATTCGCGATCCACAGCGCCGACACTTCCACCTCTGCGCCCGACCGGCTGCCGGTGGCCACGTTGCCGTAGACGACGTGCTTGCCGTCGGGCGCCATCGTCACCTCGCTGAACGGATGCACCGAGCCAAGCGCCTCCAGGATCCGGGAAATGCCGGACTGATCGGGCGCGGCCAGGGCCGCTCCGCACGCGCACAGGGACGCTGCGGCGGCTCCCCCCGGCAGTATCCCGCGCAGGCGGAAACAGGCACGGAGGAAGGCCGGAAGGTTCCGGAGGAGGGTGGACTCGGACATGGGCAACCTGCGGATTTTCTGGTCAAATTATGCCCACAGCGTATCACTGTGACCCTACCCCCGCGCCACATTTGGGGGTAGGGTGCAGGGGTGACCGGACCCGCCCGTGGGGTACGGATGGAAGACCTTGAACAGCGAGGATCAGCACGGGATGCCCAGTAAAGTTCCGGATGGCGAGCAGCGCGGCTGGATTGTTCCCATTGGCGGCGCGGAGAACAAAGAGAACGACCGCCGCATCCTGGAACGGTTCGTACGCGTCTCCGGCGGCGAGTCCGCCGACATCGTGGTGATTCCCACTGCGAGCCGCATGCATGAGACCGGGCCGCGATACGAGAAGCTCTTCACCGACCTGGGTGCGGCACGCGTCACGGTCATGGACTTCGACACGCGACGCGACTGCCAGGAGGCGGGCCGCCTGCGCCGTCTCGAGGAGGCAAGCGGGATCTTCTTCACCGGAGGCAATCAGCTGCGTGTCACGACGCTGCTGGGTGGAACTCCGGTCGCGAAGCTGATTCGCGCCCGCAACGCGCTCGGTGTGACCGTGGGCGGCACGAGTGCCGGTGCGAGCATTCTCAGCGAGCACATGATCGCCTCCGGCGACGAGGGCTCGTCCGCGATCGCCGGCAGTGTGCAGCTCGCGCCGGGGCTCGGGCTGACCAACCGGTTCATCATCGATCAGCACTTCCGCCAGCGCGACCGCATCGGCCGGCTGCTGACCGCGCTGGCCTACAACCCGTTTGCGGTGGGTATCGGACTGGACGAGGACACGGCCGCCTTCATCAGACCGGACCATATCGTCGAAGTGGAGGGGAGCGGCGGGGTTACCGTCGTGGACGGTTCGGAAGTCAGCTACTCCTCCATCGACGCGGTGACCGAAGGCCAGCCCATCTGCATGCTCGGTCTGAAGATGCACTTCCTCGTGGCCGGCTCCACGTTCGATCTGCAGACACGGACCGCGGCGCCCGGGGGCCTCAAACGACCCAAGGAATGAGCCAGAAAACCAACCAGGGAATGACCTGACGGCGAGCGTTCTCCGCGGAGTAAGCCCATGCGCATCCTCGATCGATCCGTTTATGTCGGTCCCTCGCTGCACGCGCGCTTTCCCGTCATCCGCCTCGAGCTCGATCTGGGTGAGCTGGAAGCCTGGCCCACCGCGCGGCTCGGAAGCGGCTTCATCGACGCGCTCACCGCTGTGCTCCCAGGGCTGGTGGAGCATGGCTGCTCCTACGGCGAGCCCGGCGGCTTCCTCCGGCGCATGCGCGAAGACGAAGGCACCTGGCTCGGTCACGTACTGGAACATGCGGCGATCGAGCTCCAGAACATCGCCGGCGAAGCGGTCACCTTCGGCAAGACCCGCAGTGCGGGCCGACCGGGGGTCTACACCGTGGTCTACGAGTACGAGCAGCGCGACGAAGGGATCGCGGCCGGCGAGCTCGCGCTGCGCCTGCTGTGTTCGCTGCTGCCGCCCTCGATCCGGCCCGCGGACAGCGTGCCCGAGGACTGGAACTGGCCCGAGGCGCGCGATCAGTTCATCCGCTTCGCGCAGCGTCGCGCCCTCGGCCCCTCCACCGCCTCGCTGGTGCGGGCGGCCACGAGCCGGGGCATTCCGTGGCTGCGCCTGAACGATCAGTCCCTCGTGCAGCTCGGACATGGCAAGTACCAGCAGCGGATCCAGGCGACCGTCACTGGCCGCACGCCGCACATCGCCGTGGAGCTGGCCAGCGACAAGGAGGAAACCAACAAGATACTGGCGACCCTGGGGTTGCCGGTGCCGGCGCAGGAGCTGGTCCAGAGCGAATCGCAGGCCGTGCGCGCCGCGCGCCGCATCGGCTTTCCCGTGGTCACCAAGCCCTACAACGGCAATCACGGCCGCGGCATCTCCATCCGGCTCACGACCGAGGAGGAGGTGATCCAGGGATTCGCCGTGGCACGCGAGCACTCGCGCTCGGTCATCGTGGAGACCTTCCTCGAGGGTGATGACCACCGGCTGCTGGTTGTGAATGGCGAGCTCGTCGCCGCTACGCGCCGTACTCCAGGGCACGTGGTGGGCGATGGTGAGCACACGATCGTGCAGCTCATCGACATCGTGAACCAGGATCCACGCCGCGGCGTCGGTCACGAGAAGGTGCTGACGCGGCTCGAGCTGGATGCCCAGGCTCTCAAGATGCTCGAGCGTGTGTCGCTCACGCCCGAATCCGTGCCGACCCGCGGGCAGGCGGTCTATCTGAGATCCACCGCCAATCTGTCCACCGGCGGCACGGCGACGGACGTTACCGACGTCATACACCCTGATAATCGCGAGATGGCGGAGCGCGCCGTGCGGGCAGTCGGTCTCGATGTCGGTGGCGTGGACTTCCTCTCCAGGAACATCACGGAGAGCTATCGCAAGATCGGCGGCGGCATCTGCGAGGTCAACGCCGCACCGGGCTTTCGCATGCATGTCGCCCCCAGCGAAGGGACGCCGCGCGATGTCGCGGCGCCGGTCATCGACATGTTGTTTCCGCCCGGATCGCCGTCCCGAGTCCCCATCGCGGCCGTCACCGGAACCAATGGCAAGACCACCACTGCCCGCATGCTGGCCCACATCACCAAGATGGCGGGCTACACCCCGGGCCTGACGACCACGGACGGTGTGTATATCGACGGCCAGCGCACGGTGCAGGGGGACATGACGGGCCCGGTCTCGGCCCGGATGGTGCTCGCCGATCCACAGATAGATATCGCCGTGCTCGAAACGGCGCGCGGCGGACTCCTGCGCGCCGGCATGGGCGTCAACGAGGTCAACGTCGGCGCAGTGCTGAACATCCAGCCGGATCATCTCGGCCTGAAGGGTATCGAGACGCTCGAGCAGCTTGCGGAAGTGAAGCGCATCGTCGTCGAGGTTGCCACTGACTGCGCCGTGCTCAATGCGGACGATCCGCACGTGCTGAGGATGTCGGGCCATACCGATGCCAGGAACATCTGCTACGTCACGATCAATCCGCAGCACACGCTGGTCAGGGAGCACATCCGTGCCGGCGGCCGCGCCTGCGCTCTCGAGGCCGGCGTCAACGGCCACATGATCACGCTGTATGACAAGGGAAGTCATATTCCATTGCTGTGGACGCACCTCATTCCGGCCACTCTCGAAGGCCGCGCCACGCATAACGTGCAGAACGCCATGTTCGCCGCGGCCATGGCCTTCTCGTTCAGCATCAAGCTGGATGCCATCCGGCAGGGCCTGCGCACTTTCGACTCCACGTTCTTCCAGGCGCCTGGCCGACTGAACGTCTTCAACGAGCATCCTTTCAAGGTGCTGTTCGACTACGGCCACAACGCGCACGCCGTCGGCGTGATGGCAGATCTCGCGCAGCGCCTGGATGTCACGGGCCGCCGCATCGTGGTGCTCGCAGGCCCCGGCGATCAGGATCTCGAAGCCATCGCGCAGGCCGTGGCGGGACGCTTCGATTACTACATCTGCCGCCGCGACGATAACCTGCGCGACCGGACATCCGACGAGGTCCCGCGGATCCAGGCTGCGGCCCTGCGGGCCGCCGGAGTCCGCGAGTCGGCGATCTCCATCATTCCGGATGAGCAGGAAGCCATCGGCGCGGCGCTGCGCATGGGACAGCCCGGCGATCTGCTGCTCATCTTCGCCGACGCGCTGGCGCGCTCCTGGAAGCAGATCACCAAGTTCAAGGCAGCGGGTACGGCGCAAGCCAGTTCCTCCCCGAGCCAGACGCATTCGCCGGCAACGTTGACCGGCACGACCAACGGGGGCGGCTCGGCCGCGGCCGGCTCGCAGCCGCCGGGTTACGCCGGCGATGGAGCCTCAGCGGGCGAAGGCAGTCCCGCGGCATTCAACCTGGAAGGGTTGATTCGCGATGAGCGCGGAGTGCGCTTCGCGCCCGAAGCAGAAGACTGATCTGCGACAACCGACTGCACCCGCGGGCGTCATGCCGCGGATCCTGCGCAGTGGCCGCGGGGCGGCCCGCCGGAGACGACGCTGAACGCAAGCCCGACACTGCCGTTTGAGGACTCGAGGCGTCTCACCGGCGCCAACCTGTTCTTCGCCTCCACGGGCGCGGTGCTGGAGACTCACGGCATTCCGGTGGATGACCGTCTGCTTTCCGGATGGCGCGCTCGGGTGGAGCGGGCTCGTTCACGTCTCGGATGGGATGCTCGCGGTGTCGTGGCCCGGCGGCATCTGGGCGGAGCATCGCTCGCACTGGCTGCGCCGCCGGATCAACTCTTTGCGGCCACCGAAGTCAACGAGTGGGCGCTGTGCGCCACGGTGCAGGAACGTGATCCGGAGCGCGGCAAGGATCTAGAAGCGGCACTGCTGGCCGCTGCACTGGACAATGCCGCGGATCCGCAGAATGTGATCCCGCCCGTGCTGGCGGAAGGCGCTGCCCTGGCGCGCTTCCAGAAGCTGGCTGCGCGCGAGCGCCTGCCGAATCTCGGGCCGCTGTTGAGCGCCGCCGATACCAGGAATCTGCCGTATCTGCTGGACGATGACACGCTGACACTGGGCGCCGGCGCGAGGAGCCGCTCCTATCCGGCGACGGATCTGCCGCCGGCGCAGGGCGTGCCCTGGCCTGAGTTGAGCGATATTCCGACCGCCCTTGTGACGGGTTCGAACGGCAAGACCACCACGGTGCGCCTGATTGCCGCATGTGCACGCGCGCATGGCAAGCGTGCCGCCTACTGCAGTACCGAAGGCGTGTTCATCGATGGCGAGGCGGTCACGCTCGGTGATTACTCCGGACCTGCGGGTGCGCGCATGGTCATGCGCAACCCGCGCACGCAAGCGGCCATCCTGGAGACGGCCAGGGGCGGCATCCTGCGACGCGGGATCGCGGTTTCACGTGCTCACGTTGCCGTCATTACCAACATCAGTTCCGATCACTTCGGCGAGTACGGCATCGACGACCTGGGCGCGCTGGCCGATGTGAAGATGACCGTGGGCGCGGTCGTGGTACCAGGCGGACTGCTGGTGCTCAACGCGGAAGACCCTCAGCTTGTCGGCAAAGCGGGCGTGCTTGCCGGCCGCTACGGCCGCAGCCCGGCGCTCGGCTGGTTTGCACTCGACTACGATCAGGCCATCCTGCGTGAGCACCGCACGTGGGGCGGCTCGGTGTGCGGAGTGCGCGGCGGGCAGCTTCTGATGAGCCACCGTGACATCGAATCCGACCTCGGCGAGGTCATCTCCATGCCGCTCACCGTCTCCAGCAGCGCGACGTACAACATCGCCAACCTGGCAGCAGCCTCGCTGGCCGCCTGTGCTCTGGGAATTCCCGCGCGAACGATTGCGGACGTATTGAGGCGCTTTGGCTCGAGCCCCGCGGATAATCCCGGCCGCCTGATGCGGTTCGAGGTGGGCGGCGTGCGGGTGATCGTGGACTACGCGCACAACCCGGAAGGATTGCGCGGCCTGCTGAACGTAGCCGATCACCTGCGCGGGGGCCGGGGCCGTCTTGGTCTGCTTCTCGGGCATGCCGGCAACCGCCAGGATGCGGAGATCGAAGCACTGGCGCGTGTGGCCGCTGAATTCCGCCCCGACCTCATCGTCGTGAAGGAGAACGAGGGCCACCTGCGCGGCCGTGAGCCGGGCGAGATTCCCCGGATCATCCACTCTGCGCTGTTGCGGTTCGGCCTGCCCGAAGAGACGCTGCCCGTGCGCATGAGCGAGCTGGAGGCTGCTCGGTGCGCACTGGACTGGGCCCGCCCCGGTGATGTGCTGGCGCTGCCCATCCATTCGGTCGACGCGCGTGCCGCCGTGCTGTCGCTGCTCGAGAAATCGGGCAAGTGAGCGCTGTCGGCGAGGAAGCTGCGCACTCCAGGCCCGCAGCCCGCCTGCGCTTCGGCGTACTGGGCCTGCTCGAGACCATCGGTCAGTCCCTCGAGGCGATTGCGCCGACCCTGACACCCACGCTGAACATCACGGTGGTAGCCGGCCTTGCCGGGCTCGGGCAGCATTCACGAAGACCATCGCACACCGCACGTCGCGGTGGTCCTGTGCGGTGTTCTGGTCGCGTTGGTGAGCCTCGGTACGTTGCCGCTGGGCATCCTGAATGCCTTCGGCTACTGCGGCACGTTTGCCAGCTTCAGCTTTGTCGGTGTCTATCTCATGTTATGTATCGTGGCGCCGCTCGACCTGAGACGAAGCGGCGACATGCGCGCGCGTCATGTGGTGGCGGGCGTGGCCGGCGCGGCGCTGATGTTGTTCGTCATCGGCGGCAGCCTGTATCCGGTGCCCGCCTGGCCTTACAACATCCTGCCGTTCCTGTTCTTCGGCTACCTGCTGACCGGGGCGCTGTGGTTCGCCCGGCTGCGCTCGCGCGCACCGCAGATCCTGGCCTCCATTCAGCACGATATGGAGTCCTGAAGCGTGCAGCGATGCGCCGTCTGCGCCTTTCGGACCGCCGTTCTCCGCCATTAGTATCATTGACCCTGTCAGGACCGCTGCCTAGGCTGGACTGGCCGCGAAGGGCTTTGCTCGCGCCGGCGCAGCAGCATAAGAGGGGGTCCCGTGAGTGCAACCAATCGTGTCGTCCGTCAGGCGGCAGCCAACGATCTGTCCCGCATCAGCGCCGCCAACCAGGCGTTCCTGCGCAAGCCCGGCAAACTGCTGATCGACGGTGCATGGGTCGATGCGGCGAGCGGACGCACCTTCGATGTGCGCGATCCGTCCAGCGACGCCGTGATCGCGAATGTCGCGGAAGGCGACGCCGTGGACATCGATCGGGCGGTAAAGGCGGCCCGTGCGGCCTACGAGGATTCCGACTGGTCACGCATGAAGGCCGTGGATCGCGAGCGGCTGTTGCATCGGCTCGCCGACCTGATCGAGAAGCACGCCGACGAGCTGGCCGAGCTCGAGTCCATCGACAACGGCAAGTCGGTGATCATGGCGCGCCATGTCGACATCAAGCACTCCATCGAAGTGTGGCGCTACATGGCGGGCTGGCCCACCAAGATCGAAGGCCAGGTCCTGCCGATCTCGGGCACGCTGGTGCCCGGACAGGAATACGCAGCCTTCTCGCAGCGCGAGCCCGTTGGCGTGGTCGGTGCCGTCATCGCCTGGAACTTCCCGTTCGTGCTGGCGACCTGGAAAGCGGCGCCCGCACTGGCGGCCGGCTGCACGTTCGTACTGAAGCCCGCGGAGGAGACTCCGCTGACCGCCCTGCGGCTCGGTGAGCTGATCCTCGAGGCCGGCTTCCCCAAGGGCGTGTTCAATATCGTCACCGGCATGGGGCCGACCGCGGGCGCGGCGCTGGCCGCGCACGGCGGCGTGGACAAGATCACCTTCACCGGCTCGACCGAGGTCGGCCGGCTGATCGTGCGCGCTTCCGCCGGCAACATGAAAAAAGTCACGGTCGAGCTGGGCGGCAAGTCGCCGGCCATCGTCCTGGACGATGCGGACATCGACGCCGCCATTCCGGGCGTGGCGAGCGCCATCTTCTTCAACCAGGGTCAGGTCTGCTCGGCCGGCTCACGGCTGTTCGTGTCAAAGCGGCATTACGACCGCGTGCTGGAAGGAGTAGCCTCCCAGGCGAAGGCCATGACGCTGGGGCCGGGACTGGATGGCGCTGCGCAGATGGGACCGCTGGTCTCGTCCACCCAGCGGGAGCGGGTGATGAAGCTCGTCGGCGAGGGCATTGCCAGCGGCGCCAGGGCGATCACCGGTGGACGCGCGCTGGAAACTCCGGGCTACTACGTGGAGCCGACGGTGTTCACCGACGTGGCCGACTCGATGTCCATCGTCCGCGAGGAAATCTTCGGGCCGGTGGTCGTGGCGCAGCCCTTCGAGAAGCTGGAGGACATCGCGCGCAAGGCCAATGACAGTATCTACGGGCTGGCCGCGAGTGTCTGGACGCGGGACGTGAGCAAAGTGTTCAAGCTCTCCCGCCAGCTGCGCGCCGGAACGGTGTGGGTGAATTGTCACAACGTGCTCGATGCCACGATGCCGTTTGGCGGGTACAAGCAGTCCGGCTGGGGTCGGGAGCTGGGGCGCGAGGCCGTGTACTCCTGCACGGAGAGCAAATCGCTGTGTATCAACGTCGCCTGAGAGCCGCGATGTGAAGCGGTCGCCCTACGGCAGCGGGGGTTCCAGCTTCGTCG
>Ga0335081_10010729_pt1 | contig 14819 bp, 13 predicted proteins | sample Lox_Sample_35_FD_206713 | JGI IMG/M metagenome (GOLD analysis project Ga0335081, IMG submission 206713) | Soil microbial communities from Loxahatchee National Wildlife Refuge, Florida, United States - Lox_Sample_3.5 | ecosystem: Environmental > Terrestrial > Soil > Wetlands | place: USA... | reverse complement strand
ACCTCGTCGTATTCGTGCTGAACGGGGTCGGTCAGTTCTTCAACCCCGCCAGGTTCGCCACGACCGGGGACGTCGTGCCCGGCGAAGAGGACCGGATACGAGCGGCCGGACTCGCCGAGGCCACCGTCTCGGCGGCCGGGATCGTCGGGCCGCCGATCGCGGCGCTCTTGCTGTTCACCGTCGGCTTCCAGTGGGCGCTGGCCGTCAACGCCGCCTCCTATGTCGTGTCCTATCTGGCCATCCGCTTGCTACGGCTGACGCCAGCACCTCACTCGCCGGCCCTGGCTGAAGCGGGGAGCACCGGCTTGTACGCGGAGTTCTCGGCGGGCCTGCGGCTTTTCGCGCGCAACCGGTTCCTCGTGACGCTGCTGACAGTCACGACGATCTGCCAGTGCGGCACCGGTGCGATCAGCGCGCTGAACGTGTTCTTCGTGACCCGCGATCTGCACGCCTCGTCCGGGCTGTTCGGCATCGCGGAGACCGCGATGGGGGTCGGTTTCATCATCGGCGCGCTGGCCGCCGGCCGCATGGTGCGGTGGATCGGCGCCCGCGCGCTGACCTGGTCGGGCCTGCTGGCAACGGGCGTCCTGGCGGCTGGCTACGCGTTGCAGCGCAGCTTCCCCGCGGGCCTGGTCCTGCTGGCGCTCTACGCCATTCCGATCGCGATGCTGAACACGGCCGTGGCGCCGCTGCTCCTGGAAGCGGCGCCGCGTGAATACATGGGCCGGGTGATGGCGGTGTTCATGCCGGTCAACCAGCTCGCGTCCATGCTTTCCGTGGTCGTCTCCGGCTGGCTGACGAGCACCGTCCTGCGCAGCTTCCGCGCCTCGTTCGCCGGCATCACGCTTAACTCCGTCAGCCTGATATTCGTCGTCGCCGGCGGCCTGATCTTCGTGTCCGGCGTCCGCGCGTTCGCAGCGCTGCCCGGAAACAATATTCCCTGAACCGCTATCCCGTGCCCGTGCAGTTGACCGTTCTGCCGGTGGCGGACGAGCATCGCGTGGTCCAAGCGGTTGATGTGGCGTCTGCGCGGTTTGCGCGGACCCGATCAGCAGTTTGCGCGGACCCGATCAAGAGCCGCGGACGGTGACGGCGTCGGCGTCGGCGTCGGCGACGCCGGTCGGGTAACGTCGGCCCCGGCAGTCCCGGGATTCACACGGCTCGCAGGCCAGGCCGGCGCTCGCCGCGATTAACGCGGTGGATCCGGGCTACGCGGTTGATCCGGTGGACCCGGGTACCCCTGATCAACCGCATAACCCGGATCAACCACGCTATTCCAGCACGCCAACCAACCCCCGGCGGAACCGTGTCAGCTGCGCCGCTGCTCTGGCTCTGCGCCGTCCGCGACCGGATCGTCGCCTACGCGAGCTTCGAGCCAGGCCCCGAGGGTCGACCAGCTGACTCAATCTGAGCGAGGTAGTCGAGGCTCGCGGACTCGGCGCTGGTGCGCCGGACCAGCGCAGGGGAGTCGCCGCGCAACTGGCGGTAGAGGGCGACCGACGCGCGCAGCGCGGCCGCACAGCCGCGGGGCGTGTGGTCGCCGACCGTGGCCTCCAGCGCCGGTACCAGAGCGGGCGCGATCTGCTCGAGGCGCCGTACCCCGGCGGCACGATGTCCGCCGTCCCGCGCAATGAGCGGTCCGAACACGACCGCCCGCAGGGCGGCGAGCACGTCGAGGCATTCGAATAGCTCGCCGCGCCCGAGCTTGGTGGCCGCGTAATGGATCCAGACCCAGAACCGGTCCTCGATCCATTGCGGATCCGGCTGCGGCCACGTCGGCACGGCCCTTCGCAGTGCCGCATCGAGCGCGCCGTCACGCTGCCACAGGATCAACCCGTCCTCGACCCGCTGGTCAAGCTGGCTGTCTGCCACGAATTTCAGATCGACGTGCACGGGCGGCGGCCCGTAGAGAGCAATGAGGAGACGCGGCTCGCCGACGTGCTCGCCGGTGAAGCAGGCAAGCAGCGGCCCCAGGCGGGCCGCGAAGGCGGGGGCGTCGCGGAGCAGTTCGGGGTGGTGCTCGTCGCGGCAGACCACGACGAGGTCCAGGTCCGAGAATTCGTCCATGGTCCCGGTGACGGCTGACCCGCCGGCCGTGAGGCCTACGACTCGCGGATCAGCCTGGATAGCCGCGATCACGGCCTCGATGTACGGCCGGACATGCCGCGGCGCCCAGTCGGCGATGGTCATGGGTCATCCCTACCCGTGCCGGAACGGCCGGGAACGGCGGGCTGGGGGATGTGACTACCACGAAAGGAGAGGAGTCACTCCTCTCCACTTTCAATATATACCGCACAGGGGGGCTTGCGGCAAGACCCGGGTCATGCCGCATAATCGCTGGCCGGGGGCAAAAACACGGAAACGGGGTCGCGGAATGCGTGTGCTGCTGCCGGCGTGCGGGTCGCGCGGGGGCGTCGAAACGCCTGCCATTCGGCCAGCCGGAGGGATACGAGGCGCCGTGGCGACCGGCATGCTGGCGGCCGCGGCGCGGCCGGTGACCAGGTAACCGGGCATCTGCCCGGCGAACCGCCCCGGGCATCCGCCAGGTTCGTCACGCCGGTCCGGGCGGCCTTCCGCGCGCAACGCCTGGACGTGACCTCAGATCGGAGCTGATGACGTGAATTTCCTGACTACCAGCGCGTTCGACCTTCCCGGCCGGCTCACCGCCAAGGCCGACCCGGCGCTGATCGCCGGCGACGAGCAGCACTTCGCGGCCATCGCGGAGAGCCTCGAGCAGTCGATCGCCGACCTGTCCGACCGCCTCGACGCCGAGCTCAGGGCGCCCGGCGGCATCGGCCAGAAGGCAATGGACCGGGACGAGGAGATCCACCGGCTGAACGCTCGCCTGCGCGCCCTGCGCCGGTTCGGCCTGGACCTGTGCCTCGGACACGTCGTCAGCACGGACAACCCGGAGCCCGTGTACATCGGACGGCTTGGCCTCACGGACCGCGCGGGTCGCAGGCTGCTGATCGACTGGCGTTCCCCCGTGGCCGAGCCGTTCTTCGGGGCAACCCACGCCAACCCGATGGGCCTGGCCAGCCGCCGCCGCTATCGCTGGACCCGCGGCCGGATCAGCGACTACTGGGACGAGGTGTTCACCGCGGACGGCCTGGAAGGGCACGCCGCGCTCGACGACCAGTCCGCCTTCATCGCCAGCCTGGGCGGCAGCCGGTCGGCGAAGATGCGCGACGTGCTCGGCACCATCGCGGCCGACCAGGACGCCATCATCCGCGCTGGATCCCGCGGCGCTCTCGTCGTCGACGGCGGTCCGGGTACGGGTAAGACCGTCGTGGCGCTGCACCGTTCCGCTTACCTCCTCTACTCCGATCCTCGCCTCGGTCACCGCCGGGGCGGCGTGCTGTTCGTCGGTCCGCACCAGCCCTACCTGGCCTACGTCGCCGACGTGCTCCCGAGCCTGGGGGAGGAGGGCGTGCAGACCTGCACCCTGCGGGACCTCGTCCCCGAGGGCGCCGCGGCGGCGGCCGAGGCCGACCCGCACGTGGCCCGCCTGAAATCGTCCGCGGACATGATGAGGGCGATCGAGGCGGGCGTTCGGTTCTACGAGAATCCGCCCGGCCATCCGATGACGGTCGAGACCCCTTGGTCCGACATACCGCTGACCGCCGACGACTGGGCCGAGGCGTTCGAGGCGCCGGACCCCGGCACTCCGCACAACGAGGCGCGCGATCAGATCTGGGAGGAACTGCTCACGATCCTGATCGACAAGCACGACGGCGACGTCTCGCCTGAGCTGCTCCGCAAGTCGCTGCTGCAGAACAGGGATTTGCGCGCTGCCGTCAACCGGGCGTGGCCGCTGATCGAACCGGCCGACCTTGCCGGAGACCTGTGGTCGGTACCTGCCTACCTGCGCATGTGCGCTCCCTGGCTCAGCCCCGATGACGTCCAGCGGCTGCAGCGCCGGGACGCCCAGGCCTGGACGGTGTCCGACCTACCGCTGCTGGACGCGGCCCGGCAGCGGCTCGGCGACCCGCAGGCGGTACGACGTAAGCGCCGGCGCGACGCGGCGGCCGCAGCCGAACGCGAGCAGATGGCCCGGGTCGTCGACAACCTGATCGAGGTCGCCGACGACGAATACGGTGTAGGCCTGGTGACGATGCTGCGCGGCGAAGACTTCCAGGACGCCCTGGTCGACGAGACCGCGCTGCCCAGCGCCGATCCGGACCTGCTCGCAGGACCGTTCGCGCACATCGTCGTGGACGAGGCTCAGGAGCTGACCGGCGCGGAGTGGCAGATGCTGCTGTCGCGCTGCCCGTCCCGGAGCTTCACCATCGTCGGGGACCGCGCCCAGGCCAGGCACGGGTTCACCGAGTCGTGGCGGGAGCGGCTCGGCCGGATCGGGCTCGACCAGGTCACCCTGGCCTCCCTGAGCATCAACTACCGGACGCCGGAAGAGGTCATGGCGGAAGCCGAGCCGGTCATCCGGGCCGTGCTCCCGGACGCCAACGTGCCGGCCTCCATCCGCGGCAGCGGCCTCCCCGTCGTACACGGATCTGCTTCGGACCTGGGCTCGATCCTCGACACCTGGCTCGCCGCCCATGCCGACGGGATCGCATGCGTTATCGGCGATCCCTCGTTCCAGGCGGGCGGAGTCCGGGCGACGCCCCGCGTCCGGTCGCTGACCCCGGAACTAGCGAAGGGGCTCGAGTTCGACCTGGTCGTCCTCATCGACCCGCGGGCGTTCGGCACGGGTATCGAAGGAGCGGTCGACCGCTACGTCGCGATGACCCGGGCCACCCGGCAACTCGTCATCCTCACCAGCTCCTGACGTCGGCCTGGACACCACCTGCACCAGTCATCGGAGGTATTCATGAGTACGCTCACCCCGGACGAGCTCACCCATGCGGTGGTGATCGCCGGAGGGGGTCCGACCGGGATGATGCTGGCGGGCGAGCTGGCGCTGGCGGGGGTCGACGTCGCGATCGTGGAGCGGCGCGCCAGCCAGGATCTCGTCGGCTCGCGCTCGCGCGGTCTGCACTCACGCACCATCGAGGTTCTCGACCAGCGCGGCATCGCCGACCGGTTCCTGTCGCAGGGGACGGCGGCTCAGGTCGCGGGGTTTGCCGGGATCCGCTTGGATATCAGCGACTTTCCCACCCGCCATCCCTACGGGCTCGCGCTGGTGCAGAACCGCTTCGAGGAGATCCTGGCCGGCTGGGTCGGCGAGCTGGCGGTGCCGGCCTACCGCGGCCGGGACGTAACGGGTTTCGCGCAGAACGGCACCGGCGTCGACGTCGAGCTGTCCGACGGCCAGTCGCTGCGGGCGGCTTTCCTCGTCGGGTGCGACGGAGGGCGCAGCGTGATCCGCAAGGCCGCTGGCATCGAGTTCCCCGGCTGGGACCCATCGGTCAGCTCTCTGATCGCCGAGGCCGAGATGACCGGGGAGCCGCAGTTCGGCATCCGCCGTGACGGCAACGGCACTCAGGCCATCGGCAGGCTGGAGGACGGGAAGCGGGTGGGCGTGGTGGTGAGCGAGCGGTACGCCGGGCAGGCCGGCGAGCCCACCCTGGGTGATCTCAGCCGCGCGCTCATCTCCGTCTGGGGAACGGATTACGGAGTACACAGCCCGACCTGGATCTCCCGGTTCACCGACATGACCCGGCAGGCGGCGTCCTACCGCGCCGGACGTGTGCTGCTGGCCGGCGACGCCGCCCACGTGCACTACCCGGTCGGCGGGCAGGGCCTCAACACGGGCGTGCAGGACGCGGTGAACCTGGGCTGGAAGCTGGCCCAGGTGGTCAACCAGGTATCGCCGGACAGCCTGCTCGATACCTACCAGACCGAGCGGCATCCGGTCGCGGCCCGGGTGCTGCGCGCCAACATGGCGCAGACCCCGCTGACCCGCTCCGGCGCGCGTCTCGACGCCCTGCGCGACCATGTGGCCGAGCTGCTGAGCATGGACGAACCGCGCAAGCGGTTCGGCGCGATGATGTCCGGCCTGGACATCCGTTACGACCTCGGGGACGGGCACCCGCTGCTCGGGCGCCGCGTACCCGACCTGGACCTGGTCACCGCCGCCGGCCCGCGGCGGGTGTTCACCCTGCTGCACCAGGCCCGGCCGGTGCTGCTCAACCTCGGTGAGCCCGGCAGCCTCGACATCACCCCGTGGGCGGACCGGCTCCAGCTGGCCGATGCGACCTGCGACGGGGCGTGGGAGCTCCCGGTCCTCGGCGTGGTCCCGGCTCCCGCCGCCGTGCTGATCCGGCCCGACGGGCATGTCGCCTGGGTGGGAGACGGCACGGGTTCGGGACTCCCTGACGCGCTCACCACCTGGTTCGGACCGCCTGCCGAGCTCGGCCGTGGCCGCGCGGCGTCTTGACTGGTCAGAGCGTGAGAGCGATCTTGCCGGTGACATTGCCGGATTCGAGGAGATCGTGGGCCTTGGCGGCCTCGGCTAGGTCCAGCGTCGCCTGAAGGTGTACGCGCGCGGGAAGAACGGCATGCCGTACACCTCGTCGCCGGGCTGGAACCGGGTCACGCCGGGCTCGACCTCCTCAACCACCCCGCAGACATCCAGCCGAGGACGAACGGCGGCTGGCCGAGGAGCGGGAACTGCCCGGACCGGATCACTGCCTCTACCGGGTTCACCCCCACTGCCCGCACCCGGACCAGCATCTCGGTGGGCAGCGGCACCGGCCGCGCCACCTCGGTAAGCTCCAGGACCTCGGGACCGCCGAAGGCCTGCTGAAGGATCGAACGCATATCGGTGACTTCTCCGTTCCTGACCGCCGGCGGCAGCCTCGCTACGACGTTAGGAGGCCGATAGGAACCGATTGGTACCCTTCGGCTCGTGACTGCTGGCAACGTGTTCCTGGCCGACTGCCCGGCCCGGCTGGCCGTCGAGATCATCGCCGATAAGTGGGCCGTCGTGGTCCTGTACGGCCTCGCCGGCCAGCCACGACGGCACGGCGAGCTGGCCGGGCTGATCGGCGGCATCTCCAACAAGGTGCTCACGCACACGTTGCGCCGGCTCGAGAGCAGCGGGCTGGTGGCCCGGCATGCTTACGCCGAGGCCCCGCCCCGAGTCGAATACGAGCTCACCGAGCTCGGCCGTACCCTGATCGACCCGATCACGATGCTGGCTCACTGGGCCGAGGCCAACGGCGACGCCATTCTCGACGCCCAGGAGCGCACCTGACTGACTGACTGACTGACGGTCGGCGACCGCGTCCGTCGCTGAGGCGGGCGGTCCAGCGGTATCTCACCGGTCCTTTATTCAGCCTCAGCTGAAAGTATTCTTTGAGGTAGCTCGAAGCAGCCTGTTATTCACCCATCTTTCACAAACCGGCCACATGCTGCTTGTTCATGGTCGTCAGCACGCCGCTTGATGTTTTCCGCCTGGCCATTCCGGTCCGTGATCCGGATATAGCTGACCAGTTTTACGCCGATGTCTGCGCCCGGCCCTGGCCATGGCGGGAAGCACCGTGGCTACGCGCCGCCCGGCGGCCTCCCGGAACCCGGCTACCACGGTGATCCCGGGATGACGCCCTGATGCCACGCCAACGACTCGACCATGTGGACGCTATGCGCCCGGTCAAGCAGGCGGGCGTGATCAGCACACACTCGGTCCTGTACTTCGCGCCCGCGGCCGCCAGCACGGGATCCGGCGCGGCTCTGCTGCTGCTGCACGTATCCCGGGAAGGCTTCTTCTTCATCTCCGCGTGCATGCTGACCTACGCGTACGCCGACCTGAGGCGGACCGGGCTGCGCCGCTTCTACTGGCGCCGGTTCCTGTCGGTGGGGATTCCCTATCTGTGCTGGAGTGTCATCTATTTTCTCTACGGCCTGCCGACGTCGCACTACGGCAGCGTGACCGCGGCGTTCATGAGCCTCGCCAACATAGTTGCGGCCGGGTATTTCCAGCTGTACTTCCTGCTCGTGATCATGCAGTTCTACCTGGTCTTCCCGTTGGTGCTCATGCTGCTCCGGCGGACCAGGGGCCATCATGGCCTGGTGATTGCCGTCGCGGTCCTAGCCCAGATCGCCATCGCGATCGGCATGCACTGGAGATTGTTTCCCCGGGAGATGGTCAGGTTCGGGCAGCAGGACGTAATCAGCTACCCGCTCTACCTGATCGGCGGCTGCGTCGTCGCCTTCCACCTCGACCAAGTGCATGCGTGGGTACGCGCCCACGCGCGGTTGATAGTAGCGATGACCGTGGCTGCGGCGCTCGCCGCGGAGGGCGTCTACTTCCTGGCCGCTCACGGCGTGACCACCATACTGGGCTCGGGAAGTGACCCGTTCCAGCCCAGCGTCATCGCGTTTAACGTCGGTGCGGTCACCTGCGGATACCTGGCCGGTGTGGCCCTCGTGCAGCCGAGGCGGTCCCGGCAGGCCAAGGCCGTGGTGCGTTCGGGCTCCGAGAACGCCTACGGCATCTACCTGTCCCACATGCTGTTCATCATCATGCTGACCCGGCTCGGCTGGGCGAAGCTCAGCTCGGTGATCCCGTGGCCGGTGCTGTGCCTAGTGACCGTGGCGATCGTCTTCGCCTTGGGCGTGGCGCTGACCAGCTTCCTGGCCCGGACGCCGTTGGCGGTACCGCTCACCGGGCGGACCCAGATGCCCTGGCGGCTGCAGAGGTTCCTCACGGCTCATCCCGCCGTGCTCGAGAGCGCAGCCGACCATGTCGAGCCGGTCGCCACGTCCGATGTCGGCTATCCGAGCACGGTACCGCGCGCCCGCTGTGTGTAGCCCGGCCTGATCTGGGCAGGTGCAGCAGGTCCGCATACGCGATTCCTGCTGAGGAGAGTTCTTTCGTGACTTCCATTCCGGACATCACGCTGAACAACGGTCAGGCCATCCCGCAGTTCGGCTTCGGCGTCTTCCAGATCGAGCCGAAGGACACGGTGGCCGCGGTGAGCACGGCGCTCAAGGCCGGGTACCGGCATATCGACACCGCCGAAATGTACGGCAACGAGGCTGAGGTGGGCGAGGCCGTCGCCCGTTCGGGCCTGGATCGCGGCGAGGTCTTCGTCACCAGCAAGCTGAGCAACGACGCGCACGAGCCCGACGAGGCCCGGCAGGCCTTCGAACAGACGCTCAAGGCGCTCGGCACCGAGTACGTCGACCTGTTCCTGATCCACTGGCCGCTGCCGGCCCGGTACGGCGGCGACTTCGTGCAGACCTGGCGGACGCTGGAGGAGTTCTACCGCGAGGGCCGGGCCCGGTCCATCGGCGTCTCCAACTTCCAGCCCCACCACCTGCGGCGCCTGAACGGTGAGACCCAGATCATCCCGGCCGTCAACCAGATCGAGGTGCACCCGTACCTGACTCAGGACGACGTACGCGCCTTCTGCGTCGAGCACCAGATCAAGGTCGAGGCGTGGTCGCCGCTGGGGCAGGGGAGTGTCCTCGGCGACCCGGTCATCCGGTCCATCGCGGAGCGGACGGGTAAGACCCCGGCTCAAGTCGTACTGCGCTGGCACATCCAGCGGGGCGACATCGTGTTCCCCAAGTCGGTCACCCCGGACCGGATCCGGGCGAACATCGGCATCTTCGATTTCGAGCTGTCCGCCACCGACGTTGAGGACATCACGGTGCTGAACAAGGACGAGCGCACTGGCCCTGACCCCGACAAGTTCGACGGCCGGTAGCACGGCGTCTTACCAGGTCGGGATGGCCGCGGTCGCGGCCACCTGGCCGACGCCCGGCGTGCGGGTCGTGCTACGCCCAGCCTGGCGGGCCAGGCTGGCGAACTGAGCCGAGTTGATCACAGCCGCCCCGCCTGGGTCGTTGTTGAAGTAGACGTACACGTCGGCCTCATCCGGCCAGGTCTCGGTCAGCCGCGCCACCCAGGACCTCAGCGCCTGCGGCCCGTAGCTGGGCCACGGCTGGGCCGTGCCCTCGTGGAACCGCAGATAACCCCACGTCGCGGTGCGCCACAAGGGTGTGATCGGGCGGCCGCGCCGGTCGGCCCAGCACAGCGTCGCATTGTGCGTGGCCAGGATCTGCCGTATCTCCTCGGTCCACCAGGTCTCGTGCCGCGGCTCCACCGCGAGCCGGAGCCCGTGTTCGCCCAGTGCAGCGGCCGCCGTCCGGAACTCCTTCAGGCACGCGTCCAGCGTGCCCGGGTCGGCCTTCAACGTCGGCGGCAGCTGGAGCAGGACCGGTCCGAGTTTGGGTCCCAGACCTGCCGCCGCGCCGAGCAGCCGGGCCACCGGTTCTGCCGGATCGCGCAGCCGACGTACGTGGGTCAGATACCGGCTGGCCTTAACCGCCATGACGAAGTCGTCCGGGGTCCGCTCCCGCCAGGCGGCGAACGTCTCCCGCGACGGCAGCCGGTAGAAGCTGTTGTTGTTCTCCACGGTCAGGTAGCGGGTGGCGTAGTGCTCGAGCCACAAGCGCTGAGGCATGCCCTCGGGGTACAGCCCGCCCCGCCAGTCACGGTACTGCCAGCCAGACGTCCCGATCAGAATCGGCATAGGCATTACCTGCCCACCGGCCCCGGTTCCACGCAGGACTCGTTGCCTTTCGGGTCCGCGCATCACCGGTGTGGCCGTCACGGTCACGAGGTGTCCCGGGTCGGTGAACGAATTAGAAAAGTACCACGACACGCCGATCACCTTTTAGAAGGTTATCCGGCGATAACAACCCGCCAGCCGCGGGCTGCGGACCGGATCCGGCCTGCAGCCCGCGGCCCTGGATGGTGGTAGCCGACCAGGCGGTGAAGAGGGAGACCGGAACCTCAGCCCCGCGCCGGTAGGGGCTGGCTCAACCGCAGGTGGTTGCCGCTGGGGTCGCGAACGGCAGCGTCGCGGACGCCGTAGGGCTGGTCAATGGGCTCCTGAAGGATTTCTGTCCCGGCCGCGCGCAGCGACTCGAAGGTTTTGTCCAGGTCGTCGACCTGAATGAAGACCGCCATGTCGCCTTTGGCGACAATCTCGCGCATCGTCTGCCGGTCGGCTGGCGGGATGTGATGATCCACAGCTGCCAGCAGCAGGTCGTGAGTGTCGCCGGGGGCATGGACGGTGAGCCAGCGCATCTCCGGCCCCATCGGGACGTCATCATGGACCTCGAAGCCGAGCCGCTGGGTGTAGAAGGCCAGCGCTTCATCCAGGTCAGTGCAGTACACGGGCGTGTGTGTGATGGAAAGTGCCATGCCAGCGACCCTACGTGCGGTCGGCCAGGAACGCTTCTCCAATCCTGCACGGCTGCGTGACCCACCTCGGGCGTGCCCAGGCGCGCGTCATGCACGGCGGGACCCGCGTGAGCCGCGAGTGGTCGCGCGCCCTGTAGACGGACGGTGGCTCGCCGACGAGACGCGTGAACGTTGAGCTGAACGAGCCGAGCGAGGTGAATCCCACGGCCATGCACACGTCAGTCACGGACATGTGGCCGCCGCGCAGCAGCGCCATCGCCCGTTCCACACGCCTGGCCTGCAGGTAGCCGTATGGTGTACCACCGTATGCCTCGCGGAACCGGCGAGAGAACAGCGACGGCGACATCAGCGCGGCACGCGCCATCGCCGGGACGTCCAGCGGTCGCGCATACTCGCGGTCCAGCAGGTCCCTGGCCCGGCGCAGATGCGCCAACTCCGCGACCTCCATACGAGGACCGTACACGGTGGCGGCATGACAGCCTGGCGGTGGCTACCTAGTTGACGGCCCGGCTCCAGCAGGAAGGAACTTTTGTCAATTGATCTCGGGTGGAAGCTGGCCCACCTGCCTGGTGGTGATAACAGCAAGAAGCGCCCGAACTCGGCAATGACCCTTCATAGAAGGTCGTTGAGAAGCGGGTCTGACCCTAGCGGGCAACGGGCGACATGACGGCTGTCGCGACGACATTCAAAACGGCGAGATGTCTATCAAACGACATGTTCGCTGTCACGGGACAGCGTGCGTGGAGGTTCGGCCTGCCCGTCCAGTCAACCGCCGATAATGTACATTATGTAAAGTTAGGCGCTGAACGATCCCGGCCGGGCCGTGCCCGTCCGCTCGTTGTCTCAGCAGACCTGACACAGCACACAGCACTGGCCCTAGAACAGGACGGTCAGGCTAGCTGTCGGTACATGCAAGGGCCAGTGGTCTGCTGCCCATTCCTCCCAGCCCGGCCACCCTGCGGGCGCCCCGGGGATTTCACCGCCGCCGAGCTCGGCGGCATCAGGCACCTGGAACTGCTGCCGCCATTGGTCTACGTCGGCCTCGCTCATCGGGAATGTCTGATGCGGTGCCGTCGCGGGGGTTGAGCGACAACGGAACGGTGGCTGTCGTTAAGGCCCCTCACGGAGTCTCGTTAACGACATTGGCCGTTCCAATGTCGCTGGCCGCAGATCGCTGGAACTCTTGTAACGCTTTGAGCGCTGTGGGTGATCTGGGGCGTTGGCGGGCCTACGGTGCGGTCTATGCCGGTGGAGTTCCTGACGGATGACGAGGCGGCGGCGTACGGCCGGTACGCGGGGACGCCGTCGCATGCGGACCTTGACCCGCGTGTTCTTCCTCGATGACGATGACCTGAAGCTGGTCCGCAGGCACCGCGGCGAGCACATGCGGGCCGGGTTCGCGCTGCAGCTGGCGACCGTGCGGTGGCTCGGGAAGTCCCTGGAGGACCCGCTCGACGTCCCGGACGGGGTGCTGGAGTTCGTAGCGGGCAAGCAGCTGGGCATGGCCGACCCGTCGGAGGTGAAGCGCTACACCGAGCGGGGCCATACGCGGTTCGATCACCAGTGGGAGATCAAGAAGGAGCGCGGCTACCGGGAGTTCGACGACGCCGAGGAGGAGTTCGCGCAGTGGGCTGCGGCCAGGTCGCCGGCACCGTGCCTGCCGCCGGGAGCCGGGGCAGCTCGGCCCAGGCCGAACCCGGCCTGGGCCGGCGGGACCGGGACGCTGAGGGCTTTCGCGAGATAGGGCACGAGCCGGAACCGGGCGGTGTGATACTGGGCGGCCACCCCGCCCTTTCGCGTCCTGCACGGCGAGCCGGCCGGGGCCGCGCAGGACGACATAGGGCAGCCGTTCGCCTCGACGCGCAGGAAGTCGTCATCGCTCACCCGCAGATCGTTTTATGGGGGTGTGTCATCCGCCCGGCCGTATGCAACAACCCGTGAAACACTATTCGCCCTGGTCCGAACCTGGCGGCCGGGCTGTTTCACAGGTCCTCGCCTATGAAACAGCTGGGTATGAACCGGTGTCGGGGACTGGGCTGATGTATCCGCGTTTCGCCGGTTCGCGTGTCAACGCGCCCTGCGTCAGGTCACAACCGCGGTTTCAGCCGGCTGCGGAGGCGCGATCGAGGTCGCTTGCGCCTGCCGGGGCAGCAGAGACCTGATGCGCGGCGGCCCGGCTGGTCCCCTACAGCGACTCGCTGACCCACATCCATCCGCGTGACTCATCATGCACGGGCCGCACCAGGTGAGCACCCGGGGAATCGGACAGCTGGGCGACTACCCGGAGCAGTTCACGATGAAAATCGCCGGGCCTGTGCTCATCATGACGTGTTCTGCCGCGAGCGAGCGTCACCAGCGCGGCGTCGCCGCCCGCCAGCCGTGCCGTGACATTGCCGTCGTAGTCAAGATTGACCGCGGCGATTTCGCGGGCACGGATGATCTCGGTTTCGTCGTCCTTGGCTACCCAGACATCCGGCGCGTCCATGCCGGCCTCCTGCCTTAGGGCATCGCACGAAGACACGGACGAGACCCTGCGGGCAGGCCGGCGGCCGGCCCGGGATCGGGAACGAGCAGGCGGCGAAGGTGGCTGGCGGTTGCGGCGACTCGCGGGGAGGGGGTGAGGGGCTCCCGGGCGAGGACGGACAGCAAAGCCTGCGCTGCCCGGATCAGGGCGGCGTCGCTGGTGCCGGCGCAGGCGCGGGCCAGTGCCTGCAGGGCCGGGGTGAACCGGCGGCGGGGATCGGCGTCGCGCCAGGCGTCGGCGTGCGCCAGGAGGGCGGTGATGGCCGTGCGGAGCTCGCCGCTGTCGGCGGCGCGCATGGCCGGTGCGGGCACGGGCCGGGCGGGTGCCGCGCGCCTGCCGGTGCCGGCCCGCGCGGCGGCTGGGCGGGCATCGGGGTGCTGGCCGGTGAGCGCGGCCTGGACGGTGGGGAAGGTAGAGAGGTGCGGGCCTGTCCCTGTGACCAGCAAGACCCTGGTTATCTCGGGTGCCGGCGAGGCCAGGCGCAGCCACCCGCCGAGCAGCCTGGCGCGGCGTGCGGTGCCGACCAGGACGGCAACCCCGCTGGCGTCTGCGTACCCGGCCGCCGACAGGTCGATGATGAGCCGGCTGGCGGCGGGACTCAGCAAGCCGAGGAGCTGCTCGCGCAGGGCGGGAGCGGACGTGATGTCGAGTTCCCCGCTGAGCACGGCGACGGTGCAGTCGCCGTGCTCTGCCCGGGAGGTGAGGCTGAGGCCGCGATCATGGCCCGCCGGGTTGTCCATGGCATTTCCGATCGAGGTAACCGGGGCCGGGCTCCGCGGGGTGCGTCAGGGAACGGTCCCCCGTAGATGGCCTGGTGCCGGCGGGGGCTACGGGAGGCGGGGGGTTCTGCGCGCCATCTTGCCCAGCGGCATCATCGCCCTGCGCCATCTGCCGCCCGCGGGCCGCGGCGCGCGCGCGCTGGTGACCTCCGATGGCATCGGCGGGACGGCGCCGTCCGGGGGCGGCTGCGGCCGGGCGGGGGTGCCCGGCTGCGGATCGGGTGCGGCCGGCTCGGTCATTGGTGTTCTCCCTGGGGCAGGCGCGGATCCGCCGCAGCGTCGCCGGCGGCCGCCGGGGCGGGCAGCCGACAGGAACGCTGCGGCGGGGTGATGGGAATGCGCGCGGGCGCTAGCCGACCCCCAGCGCCGCGGGGGCCCGCGGGCCCGCGCCCCCGGG
>Ga0335081_10010728_pt1 | contig 14820 bp, 12 predicted proteins | sample Lox_Sample_35_FD_206713 | JGI IMG/M metagenome (GOLD analysis project Ga0335081, IMG submission 206713) | Soil microbial communities from Loxahatchee National Wildlife Refuge, Florida, United States - Lox_Sample_3.5 | ecosystem: Environmental > Terrestrial > Soil > Wetlands | place: USA... | reverse complement strand
AATCTGCCCCGGGGGCCCATCCGGGGCAGATTCCTGAGCCTTGTCCATACGGTAGTGCGGACACGGATGCGGGACTCATTTTTTAGGTGTCCTTACTCCACTTCCGGCTTGTCCCGGCAGCCTTCCCGGGCCACGGCCATAGCTTAATCTCCAAGCGGGAAGGCAGCTAGTCGGATACTCGGTACTCGCAACTCGGTACTGGTCGCGTGCGCCACAGCGGGTAGGAAGCGGCCGCCCGCTACACGTCCTCGTTCAGCCGGCGCTTGAGGTAGCCTTCGAAATCGGGCCCGGCGGGATTGGCCAGCACCGTGTCCACCCACGCTTGGCGTTCGAAACAGAGCACACGCAGGTCCCAGACGGTGGAAGCCAGGCCGGCCGGGGTGACGTATTGCAGGTGGTGGGCATCGTCGGCGGGCGAGAGATAAACCTGGTGATAGAGTTCGTTGTCGTCGGCCCACCAGTCGAGGAAAACGAAGTTGACCCCCGCTCCCTCGTGCACACCCATAAAGCCCACGCCGTAGTGGCGGCGTCCGGGCGCCAGCGGCTGCCGCAACCAGCGCAGGGCCGCTTCCTTGGCTGCGCTCAGCAGCTGCGGGTTGAGCGAACCTCCCGCCAAGGTGATGCCATACACCTTGATGCGCCAGTCTCCCTCCTCCCACAACTCGAGGAAGCGGATCGGACGCCTGCGATAGGGCTCCAGCAGTTCGGTCATTCGCGCCCATCATACACAGGAGGCGCCGATGCCGTTTCAAGTTTCACGTTGCCCGCTGTGTCGGGAAGCAGCTACCGCGTTGTGCTGCATCTCCGTGCGGAGCAAGCGTACAATCTCCTGAAACGTGAAACGAGGTGTGAGGATGGCCGAATTAGCCGACAAGAAGTGCGTGCCCTGCCGGGGAGGGATTCCGCCGCTGAAGGGCGCGGAACTGGATGCGCTCAAGAAGCAGGTGCCGGGCTGGGAACTGGTCAACGAGCACCATCTGAAAAAGGCATTCACGTTCCCCGATTTTCAGACAGCGCTCGATTTCGTCAACCGCGTGGGAGCGTTGGCGGAAGAGCAGGGACATCATCCCGACATTTACCTGGCCTGGGGCAAAGTCGAGATCACCACCTGGACGCACAAGATCGACGGCCTGACCGAGAGCGACTTCATCCTGGCGGCAAAAATTGAGCGGTTGAAGCGCGAGTCAGCCGCGGCTTGAGGCGTTGAGCGAGCGTTGTCAGGATGAGGCGCGGGGCGGTGTGACCTCGCCTGACGCCGTTCTCCTCTGGCAGGCCCATGGACAGGGAAACGGCAAAAACCTGTCCCCACCACCCCCGCGCCAACATTGGCTGTTAGGCTAGTCCCCTGCGGCGCAAAAGACAACCGAAGCGGCCTGCCGCCTGCCTCCTCCTGCCTTCCGGGGAATCAGGAAAAGCACTAAAGGTCACGCCCGAACGCCATTGTTCCCCGTTGTTTTCAATAGCTTACGCCCATACAATGCGAAACGGTGCCGCTAAACCTCCATTTCGCCCACTTCGGGGCTTCCCTGTTGGGCCAAGCCACATCATCTAACTAACATGAGGGGAAGGATGAAGTCGGTAATTGCGGGGGTCTATCCTTTGCCGTGGCTCGAAGTTGGAGCTGGGAGGCGGCGGGAAGATGTGCGTGTCTGGCAGTCACGAGGAGCGAGATAGCTATGCACAAGCCAGTCAAGTATTTGGAAAAGCTGCTGACAACCGCAGCACAGGTGGGATGGTTCGTATATGAGCGATTGAACCGGATTCGTCCCAACCCCTCGTTCGTCCCTGGGTGGTCGGACAAGCCGATCCTGAAGTCCTGGCAGAAGACCAAGCCGCCGCTGGGCTGGCCGCGGCAAACGGACTCGCTTTGCCCGCGCTGCGTGCCGGAGATTCGCCAGCAGATCCTCGATGGCAAACTGCCGGTCGACATCCTGATGGCCGAGAAGGTCGGGGAACTCAAGGCGCAGATCATCGAGCGTGACGGCAAGCTCCTCATGGTGAAGGACTGCCCCAAGCACGGCCACTTCGAAGATGTAATGGCGATGGACCTGGATTTCTACCGCCATCTGGAGCAATCGTATCCCGGGCGTGACATCCTCTCGCACGCCGACGGGCACCTGCATCACCACGGCACCAGCACGGTGAAATGGGGCCGCGGCGCCGTTCTCACCATCGACCTTACCAACCGCTGCAACATGATGTGCGATCCCTGCTTCATGGACGCCAACCAGGTGGGCTTCGTTCACGAGCTGACGTGGGAAGAAATCAAGACCATGCTGGACAACGCGGTTTCGCTCAAGCCGCGGCGCCAGCTTTCGGTGCAGTTCTCCGGCGGCGAGCCCACACTCTCGCCGTATTTCCTGGACGCGGTCCGCTACGCGCGCAAGGTGGGATACAACAGCGTGCAGGCGGCCACCAACGGCATCGAGTTCGCCAAGAGCTTTGAATTCTGCCAGCAGGCGGCGGAAGCCGGCTTGCGCTACGCCTACTTGCAGTTCGATGGCATCGGCAATGCCGCCAACGCCCATCGCAAGGTCGGCAACTTGTACGACGTGAAGCTGCAGGCTATCGAGAACCTGTACAAGGCCGGCGTCGATATCGTGCCGGTGACCACCATCGTCAACGGCATCAACAACGAGCAGGTGGGGAAGATCATCAAGTTTGCTTTGGATAATCCCAAGATCATCTCTTTCTGCTCCTTCCAACCGGTGTCGTTCACCGGACGCGATGAGGCCATTACCGATGAGCGCCGCCAGGCGCAGCGCTACACGCTCTCGCACCTGGCGCACGACGTGAAGGGCCAGACCGGCCTGGGCGAGCCGGCGCGCGACTGGTTCCCGCTTTCGTTCATGTCCACCTTCTCCGACTGGGCCGACATGGTGCATGGTCCGGAAGAGCAGTGGGGACAAATGAGCTGCGGCTGCCATCCCAACTGCGGCGTCGGCATGGGGATCATGGTGGACAAAGAGACCAAGGAAGCCGCGCCCATCGCAGCCTTCCTGCATATCGACCAGCTCGCCAAGGACGTGCAGAAGATCACCGATGCGGCCCGGGGACGCAAGCTGTCGTTGCTCGGCATGGCGCTGGCCGTCATGCGCAACTATGATCCCTTCAAGACCACCCCGCACTTCACCATCTTCGACCTGATGATGAAGTTCGATAAGGGTTTTGGGGCCAGCAAGAAGGCGCGCAGCGGCAAGTACGGCAAGGTGGGCGCGGACCGCACCCTGGCGGACATCGAGAACCGCCGTAAAGACCGCTGGAACGTGCTGTTCATCGCCGGCATGTGGTTCCAGGACCTGTTCAACTACGACTTCCGGCGCACCGAACAGTGCATCATTCCGTATGCCACGCAGGAAGGCGAGATTTCCTTCTGTGCGTATAACACCGGCATCGGCTGGCGGAACATTATCGAGAAGATGCACATGACGGCCACGCTCACCAAGTGGTACGAGGAGAACGGCCGCCATGAGATCTTCGCCGGCGGCAAGCGCGTCAACATGGACTCGGAGGACATCATCTCCGACGGTAAGGTGCTCAAGATCAACCAGGAGCTGGTAACGGAGAAAGAGCAGGACGACCTCGACCGGCTGGGCATCGCCAAGAACGCCCGCGAGGAGAAGCTGCGCGCCCGCGACGCCAAGGCGAAGAAGCCGGCCGACCAGGAGATGATGAAGCTCTACCGCAAGGTGGTGCTGAAAGACCCCACGGCGGAGAACTTCGTCTCGCTTGACTCCCTGGCCGCCCCCAAGCCGGCGGCGCCAGAGCACGTTGAGGAAGAGGTCCTGGGCGACTAGAGCATCAAGGCAAGCAAGGGCTCTGTGATGGCCGCCGGTCTATCCGGCGGCCTTTTTAACGAGTAAAATGCGTGCTTTCCAGTGCGCGAAGCGCGCGGCAGAGAGTAGCCCACGGCGTAAGCCGTGGGACTGAAGCGGAGCGGGGCCGGTGCCCGGGTTAGCGGGCGAAAGAATCGCATTGGACCTAATAGCGGTGTATCCCACCGAAAACAATTCGGCGCGATCGACATCAGGGATGGCCAGCCCCTACGTCTTCTGGCGGGTGGAAGGCAGTCTGCTGAATCTCACCGCCGTGCGCCCGCTCGGGTACTTCACCTGGAACGCGCAATCGTTTCTAGCGCGCTGGCTGCGCCGTGGCGCCATGGCGCTGATGGCGCTCGCCCGCCCCGTGCTCTACCTGACGCACCGGCGCGCGGCCACGCGCGTGCTGCATTCGGTGTTGCTCGGCATCAGCCGCGACCGTCTCGACCTGCTGGGCGCCGAATATTTCGAGTATCGTTTGAAGCCCAAGCTCAAGCCCCACGGGGTCGCCCAGCTCAATCAACTGCTGCAAACCGGGGCGGAGGTGGTGCTGGTCAGCCAGGGACTGGACCACGTGATGCGCCCCCTGGCGGAGCATCTCGGCGTCCGTTACCTGCTGGCCAATCGCCTGGAATTCCGCGACGGCATGGCCACGGGACGCTTGCTCGATCCCGTGATCCGTCCCCGGGGGGTGCTGGCGCGGATCACCGGCCTCAGCCCCAACGGCCAGGTTCCCCTGAAGCAGCTCGGCTGCGACTTGGGCTTCCCCCAGCCAGACGAGCTGGTTTCCGCCGTCACTCCGGCCAGGCGCCCCGCGCCGGTCACGGTTCGTCCGGCATTGTATTTCGAGCCCGGCAAAGCCGTTTCACGGCTATCCGTGCGAGAGTCGCTCGCCGGCAAGAACGTGTTGCTCATAGGCGTGACGGGATTTATCGGAAAGGTCTGGCTGGCGAACACGCTGATGGATTTGCCCGAGATAGGCAAGATCTATCTGCTGGTGCGCCGGCAGCGCGGAGCCTCGGGGGTGGAGCGCTTCGAGAAGATTGTCGAGGAATCGCCCGTCTTTGAGCCGTTGTACCGCCGCTACGGCGAGCGTTTGCCCGAGTTCATGGGCAAGCGGATCGAAGTGATCGAAGGTGACCTCAGCCAGCCCGAGCTGGGCATGGAGCCTGCGGTCCGTGAGCGGCTGTCGCGGACGCTGGACGTGGTAATCAACAGCTCCGGTCTGACCGACTTCAATCCCGACCTGCGCGACGCGCTCGCCGCCAACGTGGACTCGATTCTCCACTTGCTCGAATTTTTGCGCCAATCCAGCCATGCCGCATTGCTGCACCTCTCCACCTGCTACGTAGTCGGTTTTGTGGATGGGCGTGTGCCGGAAGCGCTCACGCCGAACTACACGCCGCGGCGCGTTGAAGGCTGGGACGCGGAGAGCGAGGTGCGCTCGCTGCGGCAGTTAATCGCTGAAACTGAAGCCCACGCCGAGACTCCGGCGATCACCGAACAGCTTCGGCGGCAGGCTTTGGACAAGGCCACGGCGGCGAAAGGTCTGCACGGCTCGGCGCTCGAGAACCAGATCCGCAAGAACCGCATCCGCTGGGTGCGCAACGCGCTGGTCGAGGCCGGGACGCTGCGCGCCCGCGAGCTGGGCTGGCCCAACACCTACACCTTCACCAAGAGTCTGGCCGAGTCGCTGCTGGCAAGGCAGGGAGCGGGGCTGCCCATCGCCGTGGTGCGGCCCTCGATCGTGGAATCCTCGATCGCGAAGCCGTTCCGCGGCTGGAATGAAGGCATCAACACCTCGGCAGCGCTCTCCTATTTGTTGGGAACATTTTTCCGTCAGCTTCCGACCAATGAGCGCAAGTGCCTGGACCTGATTCCGGTGGATACGGTCACGCGCGGCATGACGCTGATCACGGCGGCGCTGATCAAGCGCTGCCACCAGCCGCTCTACCAGCTCGCGACCTCAGTGGCGAATCCCTGTGACATGCGGCGCTCGATCGAGCTCACCGGCCTGGCGCACCGCAAGTACTATCGCGCGCAGGAAGGCCTGGAATACTGGCTGCGCCTGCGTTTCGACGCCATCCCGGTTTCCAAGGAGCGCTACCGGCGCTTCTCCGCGCCGGGGCAGAAGGCCATCATCAAGGCCATCCAGAAAATCATGCCGCCGGTGCCGTCGAAGCAGCCGCTGCTGGCGCGTGCTGAGCGCAGTCTCGAGAAGCTGGAAAAGCTGATCGAACTCTTCGAGCCGTTCATCCTCCACAATCAGCACGTGTTCGAGGGAGAGAACGCCGAGCTGCTTTCCGCCGCGCTTCCGCCCGAGGAAAAAGCCGATTTCGGCTACGATCCGCGCTCCATCGACTGGTACGACTTCTGGATTGAGGTGCACATTCCGGCGCTGCGCAAGTGGACCTATCCCCTGATCGAAGGGCGGACGGTGGAATACGAATCGCGGCACGGTTTTCGCCTGCTGAGTCCTGAGCCCATTTCGGGGGCCAAGGTGCGCGGCGGCGTTACCATCGACACGGGAGTGACGTGGCCATCTTCCTGACCGGTTCGACCGGATACATCGGCGCGCACGTGGCGGCGGGGCTGCTGGAGCGGCACGGCGAGCGCCTGAACCTGCTCGTCCGCGCCCGCGACGCGCACGAAGCCGAGGTGCGGCTGTGGAACTCCATGCAGCTCCACCTCCCCTTTCCGCAGTTTTACGAATACCTGCAAAGCCGCATCAGCATTTTCTGCGGCGACCTGACCGATGCCCGCTTCGGGCTTACGCAAGACGATTACCGGCGGCTCGTCGAGACCACGGACGCAGTCATCCACTGCGCCGCTTCGCTTAACCGCAAATCGGAGAAGGCCTGCCTGAACGTGAACCTGCGCGGCACGCTGGAAGTGATCAAACTGGCGGCGGCGGCGCGCGATCGTCACGGCCTGCGCCGCTTCAGCCATGTTTCCACGGTAGCCGTCGCCGGGCAGCGCTCGCATGAAGTCGTGCGCGAGGATGAGGCCATCCAGTGGGACCGCTCCGACTACGATCCCTACGCGCGCACCAAGAAGTTTTGCGAGCACATGATTCGCGAGCTGCTGCCGGATACGCCGCGCACCATCTTTCGTCCCAGCATCGTACTGGGCGACAGCCGTCACGCCGAGACCACACAATTCGACATGGTGCGCGCTTTCGTGTTCCTTGCCGGCTTGCCGGTTCTGCCCTTCCGCGCGCATGACAAAGTCGACATCGTCCCCGTGAACTACGTTGCCGATGCGGTTGTATCGCTGCACCAGAAGCCGCGGCCGGATCACGAGATCTATCATCTTTCTTCGGGCACGCAATCACAAACCTACCGCCAATTGACCGTGGCGCTGAATCGCGCGCAGGGGAAACGGCCTCCAATCTTTTTGCCCGGCATGGCAAGACCATTCACGGCCACGGTGAACTGGTTCTCAACCCGGCAGGGCGGTCTCGGCCGTGGGGCGTCGCTGATGAAGGTTTTTCTGCCCTATCTGGTGTGGAACACGGTCTTCGACAATAGCCGCGTGGTTGGCGAACTCGGCGTCGCGCCGGCGCCCTTTTCCGAATACAGCTACCCGCTGCTGAAATTTTCCACGGAAAACCACTTCACCTATCGCTACCAGGCGTGGCCGGCAGTCGCGCCACCCAAGGAGACCCAACTCGGGCTTGCGGAGACTCCGGTGGGAGGGTCACGAGCATGATGGACTTGGTGCTGGAAGCGTGGGTCAGCAGCCTGATCGAGGTCTCCCGCCTGCAGTGGATGTTTGGCAGCGGCGCGCCTTGGCGTCCTGGCGAGAAGTTGCGGCTGCTCTTCGCCGGATATAACGGCACGCGCAATACCGGCTCGGACGTGCGCGTGGAGGAGATGCTGCGCCAGGTGCGGCGCGTCCTCGGGCCGGAGAATCTGGCGCTCAGCGTGATGACCCAGAATTTCGAGCGCACGCGCGGCTATTTCGGCGACGCCCGCCAGGTCCACCTGCCGGATATCTTCCCGCCATTCCTTTACCGCGAAGTTCGCCGGCAGCACGGCGTGCTGGCCTGCGAAGGCTCGATGTTCAAGAGCAAGTTCGCCAATGCCCTGACCACGATGATGATCGGATCGCTGGGCATCGCCGCCGCGCAGAACAAGCTCTCGGTCGGCTACGGCGCGGAAGCCGGCCAGATGGATGGCCTGCTCGAATCCATGTGCCGGCGCTATTGCGGCGAGTCGCTGGTCATCACCCGCAACACCGAATCCCGCGCCCTGCTCAGCGAACTCGCGGTGCCCACCGAGCTGGGGACGGACACCGCCTGGACCTTCGAGCCGCTCGCCCCCGACTATGGCCAGAAGGTGCTGCGGGCCCTGGGCTGGGACGGCGCCAAAACGGTGCTGGTCGTCTGCCCTATCAACCCATTCTGGTGGCCGGTGAAAGCCTCGGTGGGGAAATATCTGCTGCGGGCCACGACCGGCGCATACAAGGCCAGCCACTACCGCACCGTGTACTTCCACCATGCCGGGCCGGAGGTGGATGCGGCCTATCAGCGTTATCTCCAGGCCATGGGCAATGCGGTGGAGGCGTTTGCGAAGAAGCACAACGTGTTCCCGGTACTGGTGGCGACCGAGCGGCTCGACCGCGACGCCTGCGAGCGCATTTCCGCGCGCCTGGGCGACGCTCCCGTGCTTACCTCCGAGGTTTACAACATGTACCAGCTGGTGAGCATTCTGCGCGCCGCCCACATGATGGTCTCTTCGCGCTATCACGGCATCGTCACCTCCATGCCGGGGCTCGTTCCCTCGGCCGGCGTCAGCATGGACGAGCGCATCAGCAATCTCATGCGCGAGCGCGGCCACGAAGACCTGCTGCTGGAAGTGGACGATCCCGACCTCGAGCCCAAGCTGGTCGCCATCATGGAAAAGCTGTGCACCGAGCGCCAGGCCATCCGCGCCGCCATCGCCCGCACCGTGGTGAAGAATCTGAAGACCATGGCGCGCATGGGCGTGTACCTGGAAGAGAACGCGCAGCAGCGCTATCCCGATTTTCCAGTGCGCACCGGTCAGCGGAGCTGGGAAGATTACCTTCCGCCGCTCAGCCCGGCCTTGCGCCGTCTGGCTGAGGCTTATGGCGCATGAACTTCCTCGAGAACATCCTCGAGCGTCTGCGCCGCCGCAGTGAACAACCCGTGTTGCAGCAGGTCAGCGAAGGCCGGCTGCTCTCCAGCAGCGGCCGCCAGGTGCTGGGTCTGGTGCGCGCCGCGCGGAACTTCCTGCTGAATGCCGGCCTCAAGAAGGGGGACCGCTGCGCATTGCTGGCGCCGAACGACGTGCGCTGGGCCGCGGTGGACCTGGCCGCGATGGCCGAAGGCATCATCGTGGTGCCGCTTTACGCGCGCCAGTCGCCGAAAGAGCTGGCGGGAATGATGCAGGACTGCGCTCCCTCGGTGGTGATCTGCGGCGATATGGAGCTGCGCGACCGGGTCGCCCAGGTCTGGCCGAGAATGCCGTGCACCGCGCTGTTCGAGGAGATTTTCCTTCGCGGCGCGGGCGCCGCCGACGACGCGCGCGCGCCCATCGCACTTTCCGACTCCGATCCCGTCACCATCATCTACACCTCCGGCACCTCCGGCGAGCCGAAAGGCGTGGTGCTCAACGTCGGCAACCTTAACCACATGCTGCGCTGCACGGGCGAGCGGCTCGATCTGCTGATGGGCCAGACCAGCCGGCCCGATCGCGTCTTCCACTATCTTCCCTTCTGCTTTGCGGGCTCCTGGATTCTGCTGCTGAGCTGCCTGTCACGGAACGCTGTCCTCACCATCAACACCGACCTCGACCGGATCCGGCAGGATCTGGAGCTGGTGGTGCCGGACTATTTCTTGAACGTGCCTACGCTGCTGGAGCGCATCCGCGCGGGGATTTCGGAGCAGATCAGGAAGCGCGGTGGCGTGGCCCAAACCATCTTCGAAAATGCGACCCGGGCCCAGCTGCGCCGGCACGACGGCAACTCCGGCGTGGGCGATGCCTTGTGGCTTAAGTTGGCTGGTGCGCTGGTGTTTCCCAAAGTCCGCGCCACGATCGGGCCGAACCTCAAGGCGCTGATCTGCGGCTCCGCCCCGCTGGCCGTGGAAACGCAGTTGTTTTTCACCATGCTGGGGATTCCGGTGCTGCAGGTTTACGGGCTCACCGAGACCACCGCCATCTGCACCATGGACGACCCGCGCCACCTCGAGCCCGGCAAAGTCGGTCCGGCGATCCCTGAAATCGAAATGGAAGTGGGCCAGGACCAGGAAATCCTGGTGCGCGGCCCCAACCTCTTCCCCGGATACTGGAAGCGTCCGCAGGAGACCGCCAAAGTGCTGCGCGAAGGATGGTTGCACACCGGCGACCAGGGCGAGGTCGATGGCGGCGGAAATTGGCGGATCATGGGCCGCCTCAAGAATCTCATCATCCTCAACTCCGGCCACAATGTCGCGCCCGAGCCCCTCGAGGACGAGCTGCTGCGCCGCTTGCCCGGCGCACAGCAAGTCGTGCTGGTGGGCAGCGGGTGCGGCTTTCTGGCGGCCATCATCACCGGCCATTGCGCGCGCGAGGCGGTTGAGCGCGGCTTGGAGCAATTCAACCAGGAGCTGCCGCATTACAAACGCATCCGCGCCTTTCGTTTGTCCCCGGAAATTTTCAGCGTGGAGAACGGACTGCTCACCGCCAACGGCAAGTTCCGGCGCGACGCCATCAGCGCGCGCTTCCGCTCCGAGATCAACGAGATGTATGCAACCGCGGTGGAATCGGCGAAGCCGGCATGAAGAAACACTGCGGCCAGGCGCTTTCCTGGGAGCTGACCGGCGGTGTCGTCGAGCTGGCGCTGCACCGCGCGCCGCTCAACGAGATCGGGTCTCTCACCCTGGACGAAATGGAACAATTTGCCGAAGCGCTCGAGACGGCCACCAGCCAGGCGAGCGCGCTGATCGTTTACAGTGCGCTGGCGCCGGGGTTCTCGGCGGGCGCGGACCTGCGCGAGCTACACGAAAAGGGCCGAGAGTTGCCGCTCGAAGAGCGCGTGGCCGGCGTGCGCCGGTTTCTGGAGCGCATCCAACGCGTGCTGAATATCATCGATGCCTCTCCGCTCACGACCATTGCCGCCGTGCACGGCGTCTGCTTTGGCGGCGGCTTCGAGCTGGCGCTGGCCTGCGACCTCATCATTGCCGACAAGATGGCGCGCTTCTGTTTCCCCGAGCTGCGCCTCGGCCTGATCCCCGGTTTCGGCGGGATACCGCGCCTCAAACGCGATGTCGGCAATGCCGTCATCCGCGACCTGCTGCTCACCGGCCGCAGCTTCAACGTGCAGAAAGCGCTCGCCATCGGGCTGGTTAGCCAGGTAGCGGCGGAAGGGGAAGCCCTGCGGGTGGCGCGCGCCACCGCGGCGCAGATCGGGAGGTTCGACCGCCACACCAGCGTCACCGCCAAGCAGTTCATCAAGCCGATTCCGTATAACGAACTGCGGCGTGAGATTGAGATCTTCTGCACCCTGTTCGCCCGGCCCGCGGTGGAAGAAGCTTTGCGAAAGTTTGCCGAGAGCACGGATCGGCAGCCGTATTTGCCGTGACGCTTACAGGATCGGAAGCGAAAAGCTATGCCCACGCTTGACCAGACTACCGACGAGATCCTGAAGCTGGCAGCAGCGCACTTCAAAGTAGCGCGCGAGAAGCTGGCGCCCGACGATGACCTCTTCGAGAAGCTGAAGATCGACAGCCTGCAAGCACTCGAACTGCTGACGCGGCTGGAGAATCACTTCCGCGTCGAGTTGCCCGACTACGAGATGCAGGGCGTCACCAGCTTTCGCGCGCTGGCCGAGCGCATTCAATCGAGGCTGTGACTAACATCCACCACGGAGACACAGAGACAGGGAGGTTGCTTGATCCGTTTTTCTCCGTGCCTCCGGGTCTCCGTGGTGGGAGTTTCTGATGCTGGATCTGGCCGAATACGATTGCCTGGCATCGGCGCTGCGCGATGCGCTCGACCGCTGGCCGAATGAGGTGTGCCTGATCGAGGCGGATCGCGATCGCGAGAACTGCCGCTTGACTTACAGCGACTTCAAGCAGATGGCGCTGCCACTCGCGCGCGCCCTCCAGGACTCGGGCTTTGGCGAAGGCGATCGCGCCGCCATTATCATGACCAACCAGTCGAAGTGGCTGGTCTCGGCTTATGCCATCTTTTACTGCGGCGGAGTGCTGGTTCCGCTCGACTACAAGCTCACCGCGCGCGAGCATCTTCAACTTCTGGCGCACTCGCAGGCCAAAGTGCTGGTGATCGAACATCACCTGTGGCGAGCAATCACGGCCAGCCCTGGGTTCGAGGACCTGCGCGCGGAGACCGTGCTGGTGACCGAAGCTCCCGCGGACCTTGGGGGCGCCAGGCACTGGGAGGAGTTCAAGGCGGAAGACGATCCGCGCCTTGTGGCACGGCGACGCCAGGATGCGGCGTGCATCGTCTATTCCTCCGGCACCGGAGGCCGCCCCAAGGGATGCGTGCTGACGCACGAGAACTATCTCGAGCAGTGCATCTCGCTCACCTCGCTTTACCCGTTCTGGCCGGGCGTGCGCTACCTGAGCATCCTTCCGACGAACCACGCCATCGACTTCATGGTTGGATTCATCGGGCCGTTCACTTGCGGCGCCGCGGTGGTGCACCTGCGCACGCTCCGGCCCGAGTACGTCCGCGAGGCTTTCCCGCGCTACAAGATCACTTACATGTCCCTGGTGCCGATGGTTCTCAAGAACCTCGAAAAGGGCCTGCGGACACGCTTCGACGAACTGCCGCCGCGCCGCCGCTGGCTGCTCGACCGGCTGATCGGACTCAATAAACAACTCACCCGCAAGCGGCCCAATTTGACTATCAGCCGTGCGCTCCTGAAGCAAGTGCATCAAGCGTTCGGAGGAGAATTGCGTGCGCTGTTCGTGGGCGGAGCGTTCACCGAACCGGCAACCCTGCAGTTCTTCTACGATCTCGGCATCCCGGTGGCCAACGGATACGGCCTCACCGAAGCCGGCACCGCCATCACCCTGAACGACTTCAAACCTTTTCGTCCCGACACCGTGGGCAGGCCGCTTCCGGGGATGGAGGTGCGCATCATCGATCCCAGCGGCGAAGGCATCGGCGAAGTGGCGGTGCGCAGCAAGACCGTGATGTCGCATTATCTCGACGATCCCGCGATGACCGCGGAGACCATCGTGGAGGGCTGGCTGCTGACCGGCGACCTCGGGCGCATGGATTCAACCGGGCACCTGCAGCTCTTCGGCCGCAAGAAGAACATGATCGTCACCGCAGGCGGCAAGAACATTTATCCCGAGGACATCGAGAACGTCTTCGAAGGACTGCCGGTGAAGGAATTCTGCGTGTTCGCGGCCAATTACCTGTGGCCCGAGCGCGCGATGGGCGGCGAGATGCTGGTGATGGTCCTGCGCGTGGAGCCGGGCCGCGATTTCAACGAGAGTCTGAGGCGCGAGCTGGCGGAACGCAACCGGCAATTGCCGGACTTCAAGCGCGTCCGCGGCTACGTCGTCTGGGAGCGCGACTTTCCCCGCACCGCATCGCTCAAGATCAAGCGCATGGAACTGGCGGAGCAGATTCGCGCCGCGACCGAGAGCGCCACGGCGGTGGCGGCACTGTGAGCGGTCCGTTTTTAGCAGTGGTCAACCCGGCCGCCGGTGGAGGCCGCTGCGGCAAATTGGCCGGTCCGGCGCTGGCTCGCTTGCGCGCCGCTGGGGTCGAGATTGAAGCGCACGAAACCCGCAGCCCGGGCGATGGCATTCAGCTCGCTCGCAATGCCTACCGCTCCGGCTTCCGCAGGTTCCTCGCCGTGGGCGGCGATGGCACTTCTTATGAGATTGTGAACGGAGTATTTCCGGAGGCGCTCAGCGGCGAGCGTCCTCAGCTTGCATTCCTGCCGCTGGGTACCGGGAATTCCTTTCTACGGGACTTCGGCACTCGCGGCGCCGAATTTGCGGCCGAGGCGCTGCTCGCCGGCCGCAGCCGTGACGGCGACGTCCTGCGGATGACTCACAAAGACGGCGCGCTCTATTACATTAACCTGCTGAGCGTGGGATTCGCCGCCGAGGTAGCCTTCCTCCGCCACGAGCGCTTTCAGAGATACGGCGAACTCGGGTATCTGCTGGCGTTGTTCACCTGTCTGGCGAAGCTGGATCGCCGACCTTTTCCTCTGCGCGTGGACGGACAACCTGACTACGACCGCCGCCCATGCCTGTTCCTCACCTTCAACAACAGCAAGTTCACCGGCGGGAAGATGATGATCGCGCCCGACGCCGATCCCGCCGACGGCTTGATTGAATACGTGCGCTGGGGGCCCATCGGGCGCCTCGGCCTGCTCGCCAACCTGCACACTCTCTACACCGGCACACACGTCAAACATCCGCTGGCTTCGCGGCAGGCCGCGCGACAGATTGAGTTCCAACTGGATGCGCCGGTCAACGTGATGGTGGATGGCGAAGTGCTCAAGCTGCAATGTGAGAAGTTGGATGTGCTGCCGCGCGCGCTCGAGGTCATGGTGTAAACGGTAATTTGCAACGCCCGGGCAGCCACGGCATCTTACAATGCGACGCGAGGTGAAGATATGTCCGATGTGGTCTACGTTTCGAACTCACGCATTGAGCGTGTAGCCGGACCGATCCGGCTGGCATGGCTGCCGGGCGAGAAGGAACCGATCACGTTCAGCGTTCACGGGGCCATCGCCGAACACTACAAAATTCCCAAGGAAAAGCTGGGCGAGCCCCACGCTGCCACCATCGATTACGTGATCGCCGCCACCGCAGGTTGAATGCTGGGAACCTTCGGGGGCGCGCTGGAGGCGCGCAATATCGACGCCAGCGGCGGACGCCTGACCGGCACCGTCCGCGGCGAAGTTGAAACCGAGGAAAAGGTCCTGGTAATCAAGCGCATTCATGTGGAATACCGCGTGGTGGCTCCTGAGGAAGCGCGTGAGACCGTGGAGCGCGTGCACGGCATGT
>Ga0335081_10010726_pt1 | contig 14821 bp, 12 predicted proteins | sample Lox_Sample_35_FD_206713 | JGI IMG/M metagenome (GOLD analysis project Ga0335081, IMG submission 206713) | Soil microbial communities from Loxahatchee National Wildlife Refuge, Florida, United States - Lox_Sample_3.5 | ecosystem: Environmental > Terrestrial > Soil > Wetlands | place: USA... | reverse complement strand
ATTTCTGGCGCAGCTCCACCGATTTCGCATCCTTGTTGAAGTAGTAATCGCGGTCGGGCAGCCCCAGCCCGCCCTGATCGATCTGCGCGATCACCATGTCGGAGTTCTTGAAATCCTGGCCGGAGCCGAATTCGAACATTCCGCCCACACCGTCGCGCTGCAGGTGGGCGATTTCCGCCGCCAGCTCCGTTTTGTCTTTCAGCCCGCGGATGCGCGCCAGATCGGGCTCGATGGGGGCAAGGCCGCGGGCGTCGATCGCCTTCTCGTCCATACAGGCAGCGTAATAGTCGCCGATCTTCTGATCGACGGAATCGCGATTGGGCGCGGGCTTGGCGGCTTCCTCCAAAATTTCGCGCAGGATGTCGCGGTTATGCTCTTCCAGTTCGCTGAACCGGCCCCAGCGCGACTGGTCCGGCGGAATGGGATTGTTCTTCAGCCAGTTGCCGCAAGCGAATTGATAGAAGTCCATGCACGGATCGGCCCCGCGGTCGAGGTTCTGCAAACTGAATTCGAGGCTGGTTTCCTTGGACGGCGGCTCCGCTGGTTTCTGTTGTTCCACCGGAGTGGGGTGAGCCGGGGCGGGCGGTTGCGGCTGGCCTTGAGCCAGGAGCGCGGATAGGGAAAGACTGGCCGCGAGCAAAGACTTGAACACGCGTGGAGCCTCCTCTCCTTTCAATGTACTCCGAGGGAGGGCAGCGGCTGGTTCGTTTCACTCACCGGCCGCTGCGGCCACAGGTTCCAATTTGTATCCTTCCCAACGCGCCACGGCCGCCGCGGCCAGGCAGTTGCCCAACACGTTGATGGCGGTGCGCGCCATGTCGAGCAGGGCGTCCACCCCCAGCAGCACGGCCACGCCTTCCATGGGCAGGTGGAAATTGGTCACGGTGCCGGAAAGGATTACGATGGCGGCCCGCGGTACGCCCGCCACTCCCTTGCTGGTGAGCATGAGAGTGAGCATCATGAGCAACTGCTCGCTCCAGCCCATGTGCACGCCGGCGGCTTGCGCCACAAAAATAGAGGCCATGGAAAGATAGAGCGTGCTGCCCACCAGGTTAAAACTGTAGCCGGTGGGAATCACGAATCCCACAATGTGCTTGGGCACACCAAAGAGCTGCATGTTTTCGAGCGCCAGCGGAAGCGCCGCTTCGCTGCTGGCGGTGGAAAAAGCGATCAGGAAGGGCTCGCGCGCGGCGCGGTAAAAGCGCGCCACCGGGATGCGAAAAATAAGGAGGCACGGCGCCAGCACAACCAGCACCACAATCGCCGCCGTTACGTACATAGTCACGATGAGCTTGCTCAGGCCGAACAGCACCGCCACTCCTTTGCTGCCCACCGTCACCGCGAGCGCCGCGCCCACGCCGAACGGCGCCAGGTACATCACGTATCTCGTGTAGCGGAACATGACCTCCGCGAGCGACCCGCAGAACGCCACCACGGCATTGGCCTTGCCGCCGATGGCCGCGCACGCCGCCCCGAACAGAAAAGCGAAGACCACCACCTGTAAGATGTCGTTGCGCGCCATGGCATCGATCAGGCTGGTGGGAAAAATATGCTCCAGAACGGTGGAGAGCGATGCGGGCGCAGCCGGGGCGGCCTGTTCGGCGGCCGTTGCCTGGATCGGCACGCCCCTGCCGGGCTGCACTAGGTTGACCGCGGCCAGGCCCAGGAACAGCGAGAGCGTGGTGACGATCTCGAAGAATAAGATCGCTTTGGCGCCGATGCGTCCCATGCGCTTCATGTCGCCGCCGCCGGCGATTCCTACCACCAGCGTGGCGAACACCAGCGGCGCCACAATGGAACGGATCAACCGCAGGAAAACGTTGGCCAGCGGCCCAAGCTGTTTGGCGATATCGGGCCGCACCACACCCAGCAGCGCGCCGGCTGCCATGCCGATGAAGATCCAGGACGTGAGCGAGAGCCTTTTCACCGTTTCCCCCAGTTCAACTTCTGCCGCAGCACGTCGAAGAACATCATGCGCGGCGGCCGGATGAGATGCAGCGAATATTCCGAGCTGCGGCAGACAATGGTATCGCCCTCCACGATGGGCGTGCCCACCTGCCCGTCAATGGTGAGGTAGACGGTTTCATCGGGGCCGCGCGAGAGCACGCGAATGATGCTGGTTTCCGGCACCAGCACGGGACGGTTGGTGAGCATATGGGGACAGATGGGCGTCAGGCAGATGGTAGGCACGGAAGGAAAGATGATGGGACCGCCGGCGGAAAGCGAATAAGCCGTGGAGCCGGTGGGCGTGGAAACGATCAGGCCGTCGGCCTTGTAGGCGCACACGAACTGCTCGTCCACATAAGCGTCCAGGTCGATCATGCGGGCCAGCGCGGACTTGGTGAGAACGGCGTCGTTGAGCGCTTCGTAGGCGGCCACCACTTCGCTGCCGCGCACCACCTCCGTGTTCAGCAGTTTGCGTTTGGCGATGCGATGTTCGCCGCGGAAGGCGCGCTCCAGCTCGGGGAAAATCTCTTCGATGCTGATGGCGGTGAGGAAGCCTAAGCCGCCCAGGTTCACCGGGAACAGCGGGGTCTCGCGCCGGCCTATGGCGCGGGCGGCGGAAAGCAGCGTCCCATCGCCGCCCAAAACGATGACCAGGTCACAGCCCTCGGGAACATCGGGGCGGGGAAGTCCCCCGCCGCAGCCCGAGGCAGCGCCGCTATAGGCGGCTGCCTGCTCATCGCAGCGCACGGCCAGGTGGCGCGCCGCCAGCCAGGCAAGCAGTTTTGGTATGACTTCGGCGGCTGCGTCCGAATTCGGCTTGGCGATGAGCCCAACCGTCTTAATGATGGGCATACAGGAGAAACTCCTTGTTCCCTTCGGCGCCGAGAATAGGGCTCTCCATCATCTCCGTTTGGAACCCCAGGCCGCGCACCGCATTTTCCACCCGCAGGCAGGCGGTCCGGTGCAACTCGGGGTCGCGCACAATTCCTCCCTTGCCCACCTGGCCCTTGCCGACTTCAAACTGCGGTTTGATTAGTATAACCATTCGCCCGTCCGGCGGTAACAGAGGCACGATGGCCGGAAGAATCAACGTTACCGAGATGAAGCTCACGTCGCAAGCGGCGAACCCGACGCGCTCGCCGATGTCCTCGAAACGCAGCGCGCGGGCGTTGATGCCCTCCGCCAGACGCACGCGCGGGTCGGCGCGCAGCTTCCAGGCAAGCTGGCCCGCGCCCACATCCACGGCGTGCACGCGCGCGGCGCCCGATTGCAGCAATACGTCGGTGAAGCCGCCGGTGGAAGCGCCCACGTCGAGGCAAACCAGGCCGGTGACGTCGATGGCGAAATGCGCCAGCGCGGCCGCCAGCTTGAATCCTCCACGGCTGACATAGGGCGGGCGCGCGGTCAATTCCAGCGCGCAATCTGCCGCCACCATCTGGCCCGGTTTAGCGGCCTTCTGGCCATTGCAAAATACTTCGCCCGCCATGATGAGGGCTTGCGCTTTCTCGCGCGATTCCACCAGGCCGCGGTCCACCAGCAGGCGGTCCAGGCGGGTTTTCATGGGCAGCCCACCGCTGCTCTCATGACTTCCGATGCACGATCATGTCCGCCAGCTCGTGCAGGCGCGCGGCGCGTTCGCCGAAAGGCGCCAGCACTTGGTGGGCGCGGGCACATTCTTCTTCGGCCATGCGATGCGAAGTATCCAGGCCGTAGACCGCCGGGAAGGTGATCTTGTGCTGCGCCGCGTCTTTGCCGGCGGTTTTGCCGAGCGCCTCGGACGACTCTTCCACGTCCAGGATGTCGTCCACAATCTGAAAAGCCAGGCCGATATGCTCGCCGTAGCAGGAAAGGGCAGTGTATTGCTCCGCGGTTGCACCCACATACAGGGCGCCCATGCGCAAACTGGCACGCAGTAGCGCTCCCGTTTTGGCGCGGTGAATCGATTCCAGCAGCTCGGGATTGGGGGTCTTGCCTTCGCCCTCCAGATCGGCCACCTGCCCGCCGATCATGCCGCCCACGGTGCCGGCGGCCATGGACAGTTCGGCGATGAGCTTGGTCTTGCGATCGTGCGGCGCGTCGAGACCGGCCAGCACCTGAAAGGCGAGAGTGAGCAGCGCGTCTCCCGCCAGAATCGCCATGGCGTCGCCGAAGACTTTGTGATTGGTGAGTTTGCCGCGGCGGTAATCGTCGTTGTCGAGCGCCGGCAGATCGTCGTGAATCAGGGAGTAAGTGTGGATGAGTTCCAGCGAGCACGCGGCCGCGGCCACGCCCTCCACGGAATCGGAGACGGCGCACGCCGCTTCCATGCAGAGGATGGGCCGGATGCGCTTGCCGCCCGCGAACAGGCTGTAGCGCATGGCGCGGTGAATGGTTTCCGGCGGGGTGGTTTCCGGCGGCACCAGCCGGCCCAGTTCGGCATCCACCAGTTGCTGTTGCCGGCCCAGGTATTCGCGCAGGTTCATGCTTTTTCGGGGCGGAAGGGCTCGGCCACCATCTTGCCCTCTTTGCGGATCAGCATCTCGACCCGCGTTTCCGCCTGTTCGAGCTGCTTGCGGCAGGATTCGCTGAGACCCATGCCGCGCTCGAAGAGCTCCAGCGAGCGCTCCAGCGGCAGGTCGCCCGCTTCGAGCTCCTTCACCACTTTTTCGAGTTCTTCCAGGCAGGTTTCGAACGATTCCACCGGCTTCGTGTCGGCTTGGTTTTCCGCCATCGCCTCATTCTAACAGCGATTTCCAGCACCAACCCACCGCTAACCTCCGTGGTATTTTGGTTTCCAAATGCCCACTGAAAATCCGTTTCAGGATCCGCTGCGGTTTGAGCGCCGCGTACCGGAGTGCGCGGCAGTTATCTTCGGTGCCAATGGCGACCTGACACGGCGAAAGCTGATGCCCGCGCTCTACCGGTTGGCCTACGACCGCCGTCTCGCCGCCGGTTTCGCCGTGGTCGGGATTTCCCGCACGCCCCTTTCCGACGACCAGTTCCGCCAGAAAATGCTGGAGGCGGTGAAGGAGTTCTCCGAGGACACGCGCTTCGATGAAGACGTCTGGCGTGCTTTTGCGGCGAGCCTGCATTATGTGGCCGGCGACATCGGAGACGCGGCGCTTTACCAGCGGCTGGCGCAGAAAGTCGCGGAAATCGAATCGGAGCATCAGACCGGCGGCAACGTGCTGTTCTATTTGTCGACGCAGCCCAGCCAGTATGCGCCCATTGCGGCGGGGCTGGGTAAGGCAGGCTTGAACCGGGGGAACGGCTGGCGCCGGCTGGTGGTGGAAAAACCATTCGGGCACAACCTGGCCAGCGCGCGCGAATTGAGCGACCGTTTGCACGAGGTATTCCAGGAATCCTCCGTCTACCGGATCGATCACTACCTGGGCAAGGAGACGGTGCAGAACATCCTGGCTTTCCGCTTCGGCAACGGCATCTTCGAGCCCCTCTGGAACCGGCGCTACATCGAACACGTGCAGATTACCGCCGCCGAATCGATCGGGGTGGAAGGGCGCGGCGCCTATTACCAGGAAGCGGGCGCGCTGGCGGACATGATCCAGAACCATCTGCTGCAGGTGATGGCCACCATCGCCATGGAACCGAGCGCCAGCTTCCGCGCCGATTCCGTGCGCGACGAGCGCTCCAAGCTGCTGCGCTCTATCAAGCCCATGACGCCGGATGAGATTCGCGCCGACACGGTGGCGGGGCAGTACGGCGCGGCGCGCATCGGCGGGCAGGACGTGCCCGGTTTCCGCCAGGAGGAGGGCGTAGACCCGAATTCCCGCACCGACACTTACGCCGCCGTCACCTTCTTTGTGGAGAACTGGCGCTGGGCGGGCGTGCCGTTTTATGTGCGCACGGGCAAGCGGCTGCCCAAGCGGGTGACGGAAATTGCCATCCAGTTCCGGCCGGCGCCGCTGGCGATCTTTGAAAACGGCACCGGCGCGGCACCGTCCGACAGCTCGCCCAACCTGCTGATCGTGCGCATCCAGCCGGAAGAAGGGATTTCCCTGAAATTCCTCTCCAAGCGCCCCGGAGCGGGCATGAACCTGCGGCCGGTGTCGATGGATTTCAACTACGGATCGAGCTTCGGCGAACGCTCGCCCTCGGCATATGAGACTCTGCTGCTGGACGTCATCATCGGAGACGCCACGCTCTACACCCGCCAGGACATGGTGGAGGCGAGTTGGGCGGTGGTGGAGCCGATTGAAAACGTGTGGCGGGAGGCCGATTTTCCGATCTGCGGCTATCCCGCCGGCACCTGGGGCCCTACGGAAGCCGGCCGCATGCTGGCGCGCCGGGGGCACGAATGGAGGAAGCCCTGATGGCTACAGTGGCGCCCGAAAGTATCCTTAAGCAACTGGCCGAGCTGTGGGTGACCATGGGGAAGGAGGGTCAGGAGGAGAGCGGCCAGGGAGTGCTGCGGGCCTGCACCATGACGCTGGTGGTGCTGGCGGAGGAAAGCGAGGACGTTTCCAATCTGGGCGAAACGCTGGCCGCGCTCATGCCGGAGCACCCGGCCCGCGCCATCGTGATCCGCCTGCGCGGTACGGCCGAACGCGCCCTTTCCGAGCGCGTTTACGCACAGTGTTGGATGCCGTTCGGCCAGCGCCGCCAGATTTGCTGCGAGCAGGTGGAGATTATGGCTTCCGATGCCGCGCTGGCCGATCTGCCTTCGGTGGTGCTGCCCCTGGCGGTTCCGGACCTTCCCCTGATTCTGTGGTGCCGCAGCGCGCGCGTTCTTGCCCGGCCGGAATTCCGCCAGTTGGCCGAAATGGCCACGCGCGTGGTAATGGATTCGAGCGGCTTTGCGGATACGAAGCTGGCGTTCGAGTGGCTCACGGGCATGGTGTCGTCCGGTTTGCTTGTTGGCGATCTGGCCTGGACGCGTCTCACGCGCTGGCGCGAAATGCTGTCGCAGGTTTTCGAAAACCGCAAGAACCTGGAGCGCCTGGCGGGCCCGGTGCGCGTGGTGGCGAGCGATACCGGTCCAATTACGACGCGCGCGCTCTACTTCGCCGCCTGGATTCAGAATGGGTTGGAGTCTCTGGGCGCGCAGGTTCGCGTGAGCATTCGGCAGGCCCCATCGCCGTCGATTGAACTGGCCGGCGATGGCATCGCTGTGCGGCTGGAGCGCCAGGGCGAAACCCTGGTGGCCACCGTGGACGGTGCATCGCAATGCACCAATCTGCCGCTGCCCAACGATTACCTGCTGCTGCGGGAGGAACTTGCCATCGTGCGCCGCGACCCGGTCTTCGAAAAGACCCTGGCTTCCGCCGCGCGACTTGCGTATGCTACGGAGTGATGAGTGTCCGCTGGCATACGTACCCGGATGCCGCCGCGGCCGCTGACGCCTGCGCGCATCACATCCTAAATCTGCTGGAAGAGGCCCAGGCCGGGCAGGAATTGGCAACGCTGGCCGTTTCCGGCGGCAGCACACCCAAACGGATGTTCGACACCTTGACCGCGGCCCGGTTCAAGTGGGACCGCGTGCACGTGTTCTGGGTGGATGAACGCGGCGTCCCGCCTACGGACGTGGCCAGCAATTATAAGCTCACCCAGGAGCACCTGTTGCAACCGGCACATATTGCCATGCGGCAGGTGCATCGCATCATGGGCGAGATGCAGCCGGGTCATGCCGCCAGGCGGTACGAAGAGGAGATCCGCGAATTCTTCGGCCTGGAAGAAGGCGAAATGCCGCATTTCGACGTGGTGCATCGCGGCATGGGCCCGGACGCGCACACCGCCAGCCTTTTCCCCGGCGATCCGCTGATCCAGGATCGCGAGCGCATCGTGGGCGCCACCTACACCGAAAAGTTCAGTCAATGGCGCATCACGCTGTTGCCCGGCGCGCTTCTGGCCGCCAAGCACACCGTATTCCTGGTGGCCGGCGGCGACAAAAAGGAGGCCGTGCGCGCCGTCTTCCAGGAAGAGTACGATCCCATGAAGTATCCCGCGCAGATCGCCAGCCACCACGGCCGCGGCGTCACCTGGTTTCTGGACCAGGCAGCCGCGCAGTTGATGGATTGAACCGCCGGCAACGGCGGAATGGCGGCGGCGCGGCGTGCGCCCTACGCTCCCACCGGCTGCTCGATTCCCAGCTTCTGGTACCACGGCCGGGCGGAGCGGATGGCTTCGTTGACGGCTTCGATGTTGCGCACGCCCTCCTTTTCAAGCCAATCCTCCAGCGCCTTGACGCCCTGCTTGGCGTAAACCGGAATACCTTCCTTCCACGTCGCGCGCCCGCAAAGCACCCCCGAGTAATCCGTTCCCGCTTCGGAGGCCATGCGCAGCGATTCGGTGAACTGCGCATTCCCCACCCCCGCGCTGAGGTAGATGAACGGCTTGCCGGCCACGGCTGCGGCCTCGCGGAAATGGGCCAGCGCCTCGGAGCGTGTGTAGGCCATCTGTCCCCGAAACACGCTTGAGCCCTCCACGTATTCCGCGTTCACCGGCACTTCCACCTTGAGTATGTCCACCCGGTACTGCGGCTTGGAGAACTCCTCCATGCTCTTTTTAACGATTTCCGGCTTCACTCGGGCATATTCCGGACCCTTTTCGTCGCCGCCCTTGGGATCGTAGCCGACGAATTCCAGGAAGAACGGAATCTCGTAAGTTTCGCACTCGGCGCCCACCCGCTCGATGAACGCGTGCTTGACGTCGTTGATGGCGGCATCCTCGAACGGCGTGTAATAGATCAGGATCTTCACCGCGTCGGCGCCCCAATCCACCAGCCGCTTGACGGAAACGTGGGGCAGTAGGTCGGGCAGGCGGCCGGGCCGCGTGTTGTCATAGCCGCTCAGTTCGTAGGCCAGCAGCAGGCCGGCGTTCTTGGCGCGGGCCGCCGCCGCCTGCAGGCCGAATTCCGGATCGAGCAGAATCGCGCTGGCGTGCGGGGTCAGGACCTTGGCCACCGCCACCTTGAATTCGCTCATCATTTCGTGGGTGATTTCCTTGGCGTCCACCCCGCGCGCCGACGCCAGCGACTTTTGCAGACTGCCGCGCTGATCCATCGCGGCGGCGGCGATCACGCCCTGCCGGTTGGCGAGAGCGCGCATGCGCTTCAACTTCCCCTCGGGTAGCTTCATGGAGATATTATGGCAGAAGCCCAAAGGGGCGAGGTGATAGAACGCGCTGCGATAGAATGTGGATGTGCCGGAGCTGAGCCGGTTCCTTGGGATTGTGATTCGTATGTTTGTTGAAGCCGGAGCGCCACATCACATTCCGCATTTCCACGCGTACTATCAAGACCAAACCGGAATTTTTGGCATTGAACCAGTGGAATTGATAGCCGGGTCACTGCCCAGACGCCAAAGACGGCTCGTGGAAGCATGGGCCGAGCTGCATCAGACCGAGTTGGAGGAGGATTGGCGCCGGTTGCAGGAAGGAAGAGCCCCTTTGACGATCGAGCCCTTGAGATAGGTCTTCCATGGATCACCCTATTTACAAAGTTTGTTCCTTCGAAATTGTTTCTGACTACACGCTCAGAATTCTTTTTGACGATGGATCGGAGCAGACGATCGATTTTCGCCCCGTGCTAGCCGGTGAACTGTACGGCCCTCTCCGTGACCTGACCTTGTTCCATCAGGTTCGGCTTGATCCGGAAGCCGCGACATTGGTTTGGCCAAATGGGGCCGATTTCGATCCCGCGAGCCTTCACGACTGGCCCCTCCACGCTGGGGCATTCGAAGAGCTTGCGCGCCGGTGGGCACCCGTCCGGGCCTGAGCCTGTGCGGCTTGACGCTCCGCCATTAATTTTCGAACCCCTTTCGCGTCTCGTTCGTATATGCCAAAGAATCGTCCGGTTTGCGGGCCATAGTGTCATGGCGATATGATTGCCAGAAAAGCATCTTCTTCTTGAGGTTCCAGTCTTTATGAATTTGAAGCATGTCCAATCGTCAGTTGCAATCGTGCTCTGCGGCTTGCTGGCGGGTCCGGCGGCCGGCCCTGTTTTCGGCCAGACCCAGTCGTTTACTCTGAACGACAAGCACGGGTTTATCGCCGATGCCACCTACCCCTGGCGCGTGCGCCGCGTCTCGCAGGTGAGCTTCGAAGACTCCGGACGAATCGAAAAACTGATGCGCGCCGGCGTCATCTATCTCTCGCTGCGCGATGCCATCGCGCTGGCGCTGGAGAACAATCTCGATATCGAAGTGGCGCGGTACTATCCCAAGCTAGCCCTTTCCGACCTGCAACGTTCCGAAGCCGGACAGTTGCTACGCAACGTCTCGACGAATTTTACGACGGGCCCGTCTTCGGCTTCGCTCAGCGTTCTGGCGGGAGCAAGCCAGGTAAACGCCGCCGGGGCGAGCAACACCTCCACCGGCGGCACCAGCGCCCTGCTCAGCGGCTTGAGTGTGAATCTGGCCGGCGCGGCCATCCCGAACACCGAGCCTTATGCCTTTGTGAGCAGCAATTTTTATCATCTGACCAACATCGAAACCTCCACTCAGTTCACCGGCACGCCATTTCTCGTCCAGCAGTACAAGAGCTTGATTTACGGTTTCCAGCAGCAATACTGGACGGGCACGCAGGTTCAGGTGGGGATGAGCAGCGTCTTCGGCTACAACCAGAATGCGCTGACGGCACTGTTCAATCCCATTGACACGGGCAGCCTTTCGCTAAGTATTCAGCAGAACCTGCTGAACGGATTCGGCATTGCGGTCAATAGGCGGGCCTATCACAAGGCCCAGAACAACTTGAAGGGCAATGACCTGAACTTCAAGCAGCAGGTGATCCTCACGGTAGCCAACGTAGTGAACCTTTACTACGATCTGGTGTCCTTCAATGCGGATCTGCGGATCGACCGCGAGACATACGAGCTCGATAAGCGGCTCTACGAGGACAACCAGAAGCGGGCGGAGTTGGGCGCCATCGCTCCGATCGACATCATTCAGGCGGAAGCGGAGATGAAAGCGGCGGAGCAGGCCGTGGTGGCCCAGCAGTCGCAGGTGGAACAGCAGGAAATGATCCTGAAGAGCGTTCTCACGCGCAGCGGTCTGGACAGCCCGGCCGTCGCCAGCGCGCGCATTGTGACCACCACCCCCATCGACGTGCCCGCGCAGGACCGCATCGAACCGGTGCAGGAGATGATATCCGAGGCGTTTGCCAATCGGCCCGAAGTGGCGCAGAACGCCATCACGCTGGCAAACGCCCAACTCGACATGCTGGGCACCAAGAGCAATCTGTTGCCCACGCTGGTGGCCACGGCCAATCTCTCGAATTCGGGCCAGGGCGGCGCGTTGAACCCCGCCGTGCAGGTGCCTATCGTGGGACCGAGCGGAAATGTCGTGGGCTACCGGCCCCTGGGACCCGGCGATGTCAGCTCCAACCTCATCGGCGGTTATGGGACCGCATTGGGCCAGATCTTCTCTCGCAATTTCCCCAACTACAGCGTGGGATTCCAGCTCACGATTCCCATCAAGAACCGCGCCAACCAGGCCGACCAGATTACCGCCGAGCTGAGCTACCGGCAGTCGCAGATCCAGGACAAGCAGTTGAAGAACAACATCAAGCTGAATGTCATGAATTCAATCACGGCGCTGCGCAACGCGCGGGCGGCCTATGAAACCAGCGTGGTGGCGCGCAAGCTACAGGACGAAACCCTGGCCGGCACGCGCCGCAAGTACGAACTGGGCACCTCGACCATCCTGGACGTGGTGATTGCGCAGCGCGACGACACCACGCGGCAGCTTTCCGAAGCCGACGCCCGCAATCAGTACCAGCGCGCGCGCACTAATCTCGAGCAGACGTTGGGCACCATTCTGGAGGATTACAACGTAAATATGGAAGAGGCCAAGACCGGCACGGTGGGCCGCGAGCCCGATCTGCCGATCGCCCCGCCGCAACAACAGCAGCAGCAGCAGCGGTAGGGTAAGCCTAAGAGCCTATTCTGGCCGCAGATCAACGCTAATGAACGCAGATAAATCCCTTATTCTCGATCTGTGTTTATCGGCGTTCATCTGCGGCTGACGATCTTCTTCTTCATTCGTGATAAACTGCGAAGCTTCAACGGGGGAGGACACATGCAGGTGTCTCGTGGAATTGCCGCTTCGCTGGTGGCGCTGGGCGCCGCCCTCACGCTGGCCCAATCCAGCCAGCCGCAGGATGAAGAATTCGCCCGCTCAGTCAAAGAATGGACCACCAGGCCTGAATTCATGAGCCCGCTGGTGGATCACCTGCCCAAAGCCGCGGGCGTCCCGTCGCCCAAGGATGTGCTTGGCTACTACGTGGGCGCACCCAAGAAGCTCACCTACACCGCCGACATTTATCGTTACTATCGCGCCCTGGCCGCCGCGTCCAAACGCGTCAAAGTGTTCTCCGTGGGCCAGACCGATGAAGGCCGCGATCAGGTCGTGGCCGCCATTGCCGACGAAGACACCATTCGCAATCTCGATACGTACAAGGGCTATCTCGCCCGCCTGGCCGACCCGCGCGGCCTGGATGAAGCCGAAGCGCGCCGTATCATCGGGCAGGCCAAGCCGATCTATTTCTTTATGGGCGGCCTGCACAGCTCCGAAACCGGCCCGCCGGAAATGCTGATGGAACTGGCCTACCGGCTGGCCGTGGAAGACGCGCCCCTCTACGACCAAATCCGCCGCAACGTGATCGTCATGATTATGGCCACCGCCGAGCCCGACGGCCGCGACCGTTACGTGGATTGGTATTACCGCTATAAGACCGCGTCGGAATCCGAGAACGACGGCATTCCCGGCCCGCCTTATTGGGGCAAGTACATCTATCACGACAACAACCGCGACATCAATTACTCCCAGGTAACCATGCGCAACTGGCTGAAGTTCTACCTGGAATGGCACCCGCCCATCATGCACGACCTGCACGAGTCCGAGCCGCTGCTCTACACCTTCAGCGGCCAGGCCCCGCAGAACCCCACGCTCGACCCGATCCTTTACGCCGAGCTGCCCTGGTTCTCCAACTTCGAAATGACGAAGATGATCGGCTACGGCATGCCGGGCGTTTGGGACCACGCGTTCGTCGACATGTGGTCGCCCGGCTATCTCGGTTTCATGTCGTCGAACCACAACGGCATGCTGCGCATGTATGAGACCTTCGGCAACGGGGGCGCCAACACCATGCGGCGCAACCTGGGCGGCAGGGGCGGGGAAGGCGGCGGCGGGGGAGCGCCTGCCGGGCCGGATGCAGCCGCCGGCCGCGGAGGCGGCGGCACGGAGCGCGAATGGTATCGCCCACTGCCCGCTCCCGGCCAGTTGGTCTGGTCCATGCGCAACAACACCAATTACATGGAAACCGCGGTGCTTTCGGCGCTGGAGCTGACCGCCAATTTTTCCAAAACCGTGCTGGAGAATTTCTATAAGAAGAGCAGAAACTCGGTCGAATCCGGCAAAAATGACGCGCCATACGGCTACGTCATGCCCGCCGGGCAAGCCGATATGACGCGCGTCGCCTTCATCGTGAATATCCTGCGGCTGCAAGGCATCGAAGTGGGGCGCGCCACCGCCGAAGTGAAGCTCAAGGAGGGAACCTTCCCGGCCGGTTCGTTGATCGTGAAGCGCGACCAGCCATACGGACGCCTGGCGAAAATTCTGCTCGAAGTGCAGAAGTATCCCGACCCCAGTCTCCGCACGTACGACGACGCCGCCTGGACCATGGGGCTGATGAGCCATGCCGACGTGCGCGAGATCGCCGATAAAGCCGTTCTGAACGTGCCGGTTGAACCTGTCGAGACGATGCAGGTGGCGGGCGAGGTGAAGGGCTCCGGTCCCGTGGCCGCGATTATCGAGAACGGCGCCAATTCGCTGGTCACGCTTCTTTACCGGCTGAAGGATGTCAAATTCGAAGCCACCGAACAGCCGGTGACGGCGGGGAACACGAACCTGCCGGCAGGCTCGCTGCTGGCTTCCAACAGCCCGCGGGTGGCGTCCGAAATCGAGAAACTGGGGCTCCGGGCCGTGGCACTGGCCTCCGCGCCGGACGTGGCGAAGCACCCGGTGGAGCTGCCGCGCCTGGCGGTCTACAGCACCTGGAGCGGCACCCAGGACACGGGTTGGGTGCGCTACGCGCTGGACCATTTCGAGGTCAATTATGACCTGATTTACAAGGAACGCGTGCGCCAGGGGGGCCTCAAAGGTTCGTATGACGTGATTCTGATGCCCAGCCAGGGCGGCCGCGGTGGCGCGAAGTCCATCGTGTTCGATATCGAAAGCCGCGGCAAGCCGATTGCCTACGACAAAACGCCGCAGTTCAAGAGCCTCGGCATGTATGGGGAATCGCCCGATATCACCGGGGGCATGGGCCTGCCGGGGGTGCTCGAGCTGGAAAAATTCGTCCAGCAGGGAGGCACGCTCATCACGCTCGGCGCTTCCAGCTACTTCCCCGCCGAATTCGGCCTCGCCCGCACGGTGGATGCGGCGCGCCCCTCGGCGCAATTCTATGCGCCCGGTCCCATTGTAGAAGCGCAGATCCTGCGCCCCGCGCATCCCATTTTCTACGGTTACAACGATCAGACTATTCCCGTGCGCTATGCCGGAGGCCCTTTGTTGCGCGTGCCGGCGGAGGGCCGCCGCTGGGTGCTGATGCAGTATCCGGGAACGGACAAGTCCGTGCTTAGCGGTCTGTTTAAAGGCGTGTCTGAAATCCGCAACCACCCGGCCATCGTGGATGTGCCAACCGGGCAGGGGCGCGTGGTTCTGTTCGCCACCAACCCCGCGTATCGCTGGCAAAACCTGGGCGAATTCGGCATGCTCGCCAACGCCATCATGCACTGGGACCGTTTTCCGAAACTGGAGACCGGTCCTCCGGAACGTCCGAACGGTACGGGCGCCGGCCCGGGGGAGAGATAGTTCCCACGGCAGTACGATTGAGATCCGGTTATCGGGCTGAAACCCTCACTTCTTCTACTCCATCTAAA
>Ga0335081_10010725_pt1 | contig 14822 bp, 13 predicted proteins | sample Lox_Sample_35_FD_206713 | JGI IMG/M metagenome (GOLD analysis project Ga0335081, IMG submission 206713) | Soil microbial communities from Loxahatchee National Wildlife Refuge, Florida, United States - Lox_Sample_3.5 | ecosystem: Environmental > Terrestrial > Soil > Wetlands | place: USA... | reverse complement strand
CCTTCGGTTGCGGAATACGACCGCGCCGCGATCCGGCGACTTGGTTCTCCCGTCGAACGAAATCGATCTCGAACCCGGGATCAGCATCATCACCGAAAGAGCGCAAGCCTTGACCGGCGCGACCGGCGCAGCCATCGCGCTGCGGCGTGGCAGCGAGATCATCTGCCGGGCGCGGGCCGGACGCACCGCCCCCGACCTCGGCGTGCGCCTGCAAACCGATAGCGGGCTTTCGGCGGAATGTGTCCGGACCGGGGAAGTGCTGCTGTGCAATGATGCCGAATCGAATCCGCGCGTCGACTTGGCGAGTTGCCGTCGATTGGGGGTGCGCTCGATCCTGGTCGCACCGCTGCGCCATTTGCGACGCACTCTGGGGATCTTCGAAGTTCTATCCGCGCGGCCGGACGCGTTCGATCAGCAAGACGTGGCCACCATGCAGTTCCTGTCGTCAATGATGGTGGCGGCGCTGTCGAGGTTGTCGAGTCTGAGGAGCTAGTTCTCGGTTCTCAGCTCTCAGCTCTCAGTTCTCAGTTCTCAGTTCCCAGTTCTCAGTTCTCAGTAAAACCAGCACTCAGCACTGAGCGGTCAGCATTCAGCGGGGAACGGCTGAATGCTGAGTGCCGATTGCTTGCCGTTACGCTGCGATTTTGTGCGCGATGTTTCGCAGCCTTCTCTTGATCGGGAACTGCCGCTCGCCCACGCTGACCTCCCAGGGTTCTTCCACTCCCATCAACGCCAATGCGCCTCCCGCGAGCGCCAGGTTCTTGAGAAAATTGATCTCATTATTCTGGCGCTCGTTGGGATCTTCGTTGCGCCAGAAATCGTGCATCACGGGCGAGACTCCGGCGAGAAAGCCGAGAATCGCGCCTTCTCCCCACTTGGGCTTGATTCCGAGCAGCACGCTGGCGCCGCCGATGAGTAGCGGCACGGCCGTGGCGGTGACCGCCAGTTCGGATGCCGGAACGCCCTTTGACTGCGCGTAGGATGCCATCTGCTTGCGATTGCGGAGGTGGTTAATTCCGCTGAGAATGAGGAACCCGCCAAACAACACGCGGCCGATCAGGAAGGGAGCTTTCATGGGTGGTCCTCGCGGCAATGGCCGCGGGTGAGATTCGTGGAGATGAGGACGCGTTGTCTGGGGAGTTTCTCAGTTCTCAGTTCTCGGTTCCCAGTTCTCAGTGAAACAGCACTCAGCAGTCAGCAGTCAATGGGGACGGCGCTCCGGATGACAAATCCGATCGAGGATACCAACAAAGCTGGGCGGCTTCTGAGAACTGGGAACCAGCAACTAGTAGAGTGTCGCGGAGAATTCGTTAGCGGAAGCAAGGGGAGAATTGCCCTGAAGCGTCTCCTGTGAATTTGAGTGAGTAGGGGTCCTTCGACTCCAGAACAACTTCACTTCGTGAAGTTGTTCCTCCGCTCAGGATGACAGAATTAATTAGTTTCGCGACAGTAAGGATGTCTCTGCGACATTCCACTGGCGATCATTTTTTTGCGGCCAATGCCTTCTGCTGCGCGGAAAAATCGTGTAACACCATGGCTTCTTCGATGCTGGGGACCTTCCATCCCAGCAGCTTCCTGCTGAGCACGGCGGCATCTTCGGAATCGCCGACCTTGCGATAGGCGCCGACAAGCAAGCGCATGGAGAGAGGATTGGCGACATCCTCTTCGAGGTGCGGGATCGCGTCGGCATATCTCTCTTCAAAAACGAGCAGCGTGCCGGCGGCGCCGTTATAGATGCGCTGGGTGTTGACGCTGGAACCGGGCGAGGCCATCTTTTCGAGCTGCGCGACGGCTTTTTCGGCAGTGGCACGATCGCCGGAGGAAAGCGCGCGCTCCACGCGCACACGCAGCACGTGAGCCCGCTCCTCATCCAGATCGACTTGTGCAACCTTTCCGGTTGCCGCGGAAAGCAAGGTCTCAGCGTGATCCAAGTTCTTCATCGAGGCAGCCGAAACCGGTTCATACATCGCCATCACGCGATATGCCCGCGCTTCCCAGAGCCACTGCTCCATGGTGTGGGCCTTGGTAGCGGCGTCCAAGTAGGCCGCATTCGCCTCCGCATACTTCTTTTCACGGACGTAAGTCAGAGCGTACTTCTGCAAGTATTCGGCCTTGACGCCGTTGCTGGGCGCATCATGGATCGCTTTCCCATATTCCTTGCGCGCCTGCTCCTCTTCGCCCATGAGTGAATAAGTCTCGCCCAGTTCTTTCTGCGAAATGTAGAAGGTTGGATCGATCTTCAGAGCCGTACGGTATTGTTCCAAAGCCTCCTGATACCGCCCGGCGAAGCGCAGCATCTCGCCGTGGGAATCGTGCGGATTGGGCTGGTCGGGAAGAAGTTGGATGTACTTTGCTGTCGACTCGAGCGCTTTGTCGAAATCGCCGAGCCGCGAATGGATGTAGCCGAGTTGGTTCCAGCACGTGGCGTAGCTCGAATCTTCAGCCAGCGCGCGCAAGGTCAGCTTCCGGGCGATCTCGTACTGATCCTGTTTGTACAGCCAATATCCCACCAGGAAGTTGAGGCGCTTGTCATGAGGGAACATCGCCAGCATGTCGTTCATCGCGGCAATGCCCTCGAGATAGCGATTCTCACGGACGCCCGCCATCCAGCGGACCAACAACTGCTCCCCGGGGGTCAACTCTTTAATCAGGGACTTGGCTTTTGCCCGGTCAGCGGCTTCTTCGGCGGGATCGGCGGTCGTGATACATATCCAAACGTACGCTTGGGCAAAATTCGGGTCGAGCTTGATGGCCTCGTTCCAATCGCGCAGCGCAAAATTCCAGCGGTGATTCTCGTAGTGGACCATGCCCGTCTCGAAGTAACGGGCCGCGGCCTGAGAAGTCGTGGTGACCGGCAGCGTTTGTGCAACGCTTTGATCGGCTGAACCGTCGGACACGGCGTGTGCGCCCCGCGCCGCAAGAATCACCAGCAACAGGACCACGCTCGAAAAACGAAGCAGCTTCATTGCAATTTCTCCATTAGTTGCCATGGAGCAGGTAGCCCTGCTCGAGGGGAAGTTTGTCGTTCACCTTGATGACTTTGACCTGGCTGTTGATCGAATAGACGTTTACGATACCAATGGCTCCGGGGTTGTTGGCGACCAGCGTCAAGACGACCTCGTCGGAGCCAGCCACCTGGATGTCAGGTTTATGAGCATCGACAAAGCTCTTCATTTCTTCCGGCGTAGTCTTGTAGACATGCTGCAAGAGCATCCTGGAATCGGCGGAGTTCAGGTCGGTGAGGAAGATTCTGACCTTGTGTCCGTCCGGCCACTTTGCGGTGCCCGCCTTGAGCAGCTTCTCCAAGTCCGCAGTCGTTACCGCGGTGGTGGGATTAGTTTTTTCGACAATGACGGCCAAGTCGCGCGCCAGACACAGAGCCGGCATGAAGACGGCGATTGCGAAACAGAGAGTCCGAAGCCAGTGCATGTGTATACCCGAACACAACTACGGCTCGATTAAACCTTGTACTGAGGTAGTAAGAGAAGGTAACCAGAGTAATTTGAAGAGGAAACGTAACCGCTACATCGGCACGGGCACGCTGTCGACGATTTCGCGAAGAACCTGGTCGGCTTGCTCGGACTTGCTCAGCGTCGAACTGTAGAGCGAGCTGACCACCACACGGTGGGCGAAGACCGGAACGGCGATAGGTTTGAGGTCTTCGGGGGTGCAGAAGTCGCGTCCGTCGAGAAACGCCATGGCCTGGGCGGCGCGGTAGAACATCTGCGATCCACGCGGCGAAACGCCCAGCGCAAGATGTTCCGATTCGCGCGTCTTACGCACGATTTCGAGAGCATAGGTGACGAGCGCGTCGTCGACGTGCACGCGTGTGACGGCATCTTGAATTTCCAGCACATCGGAAGCGTTGAGCACGGGGCGCAGATTTTCCAGTTGGGCCGCACCGGCTTCGGAGCGCAGGATCTCGCGCTCGGCGTTGCCTTCCGGGTAGCCCATGCGAACCCGCATCAGGAAACGGTCGAGTTGCGACTCGGGCAGGGGATAGGTGCCGTGGTGCTCGATCGGATTCTGCGTGGCGAGAACGAGAAACGGCTGCGGCAGCGGATAAGAGTAAGCGTCGACCGTGACTTGGCCTTCATTCATCGCTTCGAGCAGCGCCGATTGAGTCTTGGGCGTGGTGCGGTTGATTTCGTCGGCGAGGAGGACGTTGGCGAAAACCGGTCCGCGCTTGAATTCGAATTTCTGCTCGATGGCGGAATACATGGAAATGCCAAGCACGTCGGAAGGCAGCATGTCGCTGGTGAACTGGACGCGCTGAAAGCTGCAATCGAGGGCGCGGGCGATGGCTTGGCCGAGCGTTGTCTTGCCTACGCCAGGAACGCCTTCGATCAAGAGATGCCCTTTGGCGAAGATGGCAACCAGCGCCAGGCGGAGGACGTCGTCTTTGCCGCGGATGACGCGGCGGAGCGAATTTTCCAGTTGCGACGCTCGGCTTGAGGCGGCACTCGCGGCGTGGGTGGACATTGTTGAAATTCTACTATGTGGCTGGCGAGGCGAGGCAGTTACGGATGTCACGGTGGCTGTCAGCTCTCAGCTGTCAGTTGTCAGCTGTCAGTAAAAACTGTTGCCACCGCCGTCGTAACCCTCAGCCTTCTGGAAAATCGGTTTACCTGACAGCTGACAGCTGATAGCTACTGCAAAAATTCCGCCGGGCGTCCTGTCAGGCGCTCGATCCGCTTGGCCGTCGGCGGATGGGTCGAGAACAGGTTGCCAAAGCTCATCCCACCTAAGAACGGCTGAATAATGAAAAGATGCGCGGTCGAGGGAGTCGCCACGAGAGGCACGCGGCGCGAATAAGCGTCGATCTTTGCCAGCGCGCTGGCCAAGGCGTAGGGATTGCCGGTCCAGTGGGCGCCGGTGTCGTCCGCGCCATACTCACGGGAACGGGAAACGGCCAACTGGATCAACATCGCCGCAAATGGAGCGAGAAAGATCATCAGTAGAGCGCCGATTCCGCTGCCCCGGCGGTTGTCGCGATCGCCACCGTAGCCGCCGAAGATCATTCCCCACTGGGCGATATGCGCCAGATAGGTGATGGCGCCGGCGATGGTGGCGGCGATCGAGCTGATCAGGATGTCGCGATTGCGAACGTGCCCGAGTTCGTGGGCGATCACGCCTTCGAGCTCGTCATCATTGAGCAGGTTAAGAATGCCCTGGGTGACGGCCACCGAGGCGTGCGTGGGATTGCGTCCGGTGGCGAAGGCGTTGGGCGAGTCGGTCGGGATGACGTAAACCTTGGGCGTGGGCAGACCGACTTTTTGCGACAGGCGCTCGACGATGTTGTAGACGCGCGGCAGATCCTCGCGCGAGACCGGTTGGGCGCGGTACATGGCGAGCGCGATCTTGTCGGAGAAGAAGTACGAAACGAAGTTCATGATGGCAGCGAAGATGAGCGCGATCAGCATGCCGTTCTGGCCGCCAAAGGCGCGGCCGGCAAGCATGAGCAGCAGGGTCATCGCCGTCAGCAGAAATGCGGTTTTGAATGTGTTTCCCATAGCGAAGCTCTCAGTCGATTAGATGCTCTGTTGCGGCTTTCGGCTCTGGCTATTCGGCTCTCGGCAATATCGTGTTTCATTGCGGTCTGCAAACTCTTAACCGCAGAGTTCGCAAAGAGAACGCAAAGGACGCAGAGAAAATCAAAATCGAAATCCTGGAGCCTAAAGTCCAAGGCCAAAGCCTAGCTCTTTCGCTTCAACGCCCGCTCCAGCGTCTGATCCAATGCCGCTTTCGCCTTGTCGTATTCGGCTTGGCTGATCTTGCCGGTCTTGCGCTCGACTTCCAACTGGAAGATTTCTTCTTTCAATACCTGCAGCAAGGCGGAAGAGTGGTTCGGCGCGGCGTTAACCGTAGCCGTGGTGGCCGCAGGCGATGATGCAGCGCCGGCATTGGTGGCTGACATTCCAACTGCCTTGACCGCGCTCGCGCGTTTGGGTGCTGTTGCAGGCTCGGGAACAGAAGCCATATTGACCGCTCCTGCCGTCGCTGGCTGGCGGCGCATCACGACCCATGCTCCACCCGCCAGGATGATTGCGATTCCACCCAGGATCGGCCAGCGATATTTCTGCAAGGGATCGGGAGCCTCGATGGGCGCGCCCAATCCGCCACCGGGACGATTGCCGTTGCCTTGCGACTGCGCGGCTCCTGAGGCGGTTTGCGTCGGTGTGTCGGAAATCGTTCCAGTGCCGCTTACGGTGAATCCAAGCGACTGCCCGGCCTGGGTGCCCTGCGCGACCTCAACCATCGTGTCGCTCTGATTCGGGTCTTGCATGGATTGGAACTGCACGCCGGCGGCGGCCTTGAACTGCATCGACTTCGGCAAGACCACGACCACGTGCTGCGCCGGATAGAGCGGCTTGGGGTCCATGGTGGCCGAGCCGTTGTAGGGCATGGTGAACTGCACCTGGAATTGCGTTTCACCGGGACGTAGCGGATAGTCGATGGCGTAGCGGTTCTTTTCGGTCTGCGGAATTGCTTCCGCAGAGATCGGCTGCCCATTGGGCGCTTTCGCCTGCGTGGACTGCAGATTTGCTCCCGGCGGCAAAAAGAATTCGAACTTGTCCGTTTGCGTCTTCGGGGGCGAAGACGTGTTATCGACCGCAAACAGGCGCATGCCCTCGAGTGTGCTGCCGTCGGCCTGGACGCGCGTGACGTCGGCGGTGAGCGCGAGGTTGGCGAGCTTCTTGACTGCGTCGTAGACTTGCACCTCGACAGAATTGGTTCCCGGGGGCGCCATCTGGTGATAGGCGACACCCTGATGCATGGCGCGGATCAAATGCGGCCCGCCGCCATCGGTCAGCTTGAAACTGAACTTGCCGCTGGCGTCGGATTTGGTCTTGGCGGCCTCTTCCATGCCGTTGGAGAGATTGATCAGGATGACCTCGTCTCCGGCGGCGGGCTTGCTGGTGGTGCCGTTGGTGACGGTGCCGGTGAGGGTCTGGGCGGAGGTAGAGCCCAGACTGAACAGAATCATCGCGGCCATAACCGCGGAAAGTGCAAGTTTTGTCAATTCAACTCCTTCTTCATGAGGTCGTGCCAGATTTCCCGGGCAATAGCATCGTAAGCCGATTCTGGCCCGGAGGTTTCCTCGGCTCCGAACCAATGTTGAAATTCTTCATGAACAATTCTACGAACGTCGTCCGGTCCAGTTGCATTTTTCAGACGGGGAATAATCGTGCTGGCCTCAGGCCCGTATTCGTCCCTAGGAGCTCCAGCTGACGCCAAGCTAACCGGATCATGGCGATACAGAAGTTCGGTCAAGGCCCGATGAAGGGTTAGGTAATACCGCCTTCTTTCTCGGTTAGTCACCATCGGCTTTCGACAAACTACGCATGGAGTTCCTGCGGCACGGGCACACGGCGCACCTTGATTTTGTTCTCGTCCTTGCGGGCCTGCGCCAGATCGTATGCGACCAGCATCCGGAGCCAGGTTTCTGGCGTGCTGCCAAAGGCTTTCGATAGTCGGATAGCCATCTCGGGACTGATGCCCGACTTGCCGTGAATGACATTGTTCAATGTCTGCCAGCTGACCCCTAGCACTTTCGCTCCATCGGTCACGGACAAGCCCAAAGGCTCAAGGCAAGCATGCCGAACGATGCCACCGGGATGTGCAGGGTTTTTCATCGGCATGGCGCTTCTTACCTCGGCGTGTTGACGGCGTGTTCGAGTGTCAAACGAATGAAACGCTGATAGGGTACACCGGCGCGGGCGGCACGCTCGCGAACAGCGTCGTAAAGTTCCTCCGACAAGCGCAGATTGATCGACTTATCTTTGCGCTTGATCTCAAAACGCACCATTTTCGCCCCGGAAAGATCGTACTGTGAGAGGTCGGCTTTATCGACGAAAGCCGCCGCCGCGCGGTCGCTCTTAAAGTTCGGGATTTTCTTTTTCAAAGGCATCGATCTCCTTTTTGTGCATGTAACGAGCGCTGATCGGCCGGATCACAAGCGCATCATCTTTTCGCCGCAACGTGAAAACGATAAAAACGCCCCGTCCTTTTTCCATTCGACCAATAGCTCGAAAGCGGATCTCCCGCTGCGAATGAACTGCATCCGGCAAAATAGCAAGCGGCCGCGTGAAAAGATCCTCGATCATGGCAGTAGAAAGCCCATGTTTTTCGCACTTGCGGCGATTGCCTTTGTCCCAGTCAAAGCCGTTCGCCTGCAAACTATTCCCAACATTCTTTGGCATGCAATCTTCCCTTGCATCAGTCTGTGAATTGCATGACCCTCCGATCTGCGCGCGCTTAGCCGACGAGTGCCGCGATCGGTTCGCAGTGCATCCGGCTACGACCATGATAACAAGAAATGGTATGCATTTGTATAGACAAACGTAAACATCCAGACTGGACCGCGTTTATAGTTTGCCGCTTCTCGAGCGATCTTAACTCAGGCCTGTTGTGAAATTTGCTCCAGGCGCGCGATCTCGGCCAGGATGGCGGCGGCTTCCTCTTCGAGTGAAGCGCGCATGGAGGCGAAATCGGCGTCGGGGACCTTGCCCGCCTTGTATTCAAAATTCAAGTCGCGAAGATTTTCGTAGACCGCTTCTTTGCGCTCGCGAAGGTAGACCAGACGCGTCTTCTCCGGTCCGGCATAGACCTCGCCCGGGAAGAAGAAGACGTAGTAGAGGGCGGCAAGCGAGAAGACACCGATAATGAAGTAGTTCATAAATCAGTTTCCTTGCGCGCCAGGGCGCGGAGATCGTCGAGTTCGTCGCCTTTAGGAATCGTGATTCCATCGGCCAGCGCCGGGGCGGGTCGATGTCTCCACTTGCGAACGACTACCACCACAAAGGAGATGCCAAACGCCAGCGCCACAAAGGGCATGATCCACGCCACCCGATTGAAGCCCTTCGCGCCGGGCGCGGCAATCACGGTCGGGCCGTAGTTCTGAACGAAGCCTTGCAGGATGAGGTCGTCGTTATCGCCGCGGTCGATTGCAGCCACCAGTTCGTTACGCATCTTGTCGGAGGACTGGCATCCGACGTGGTTGCATTCGAGCAGGACCTGGCCGCATCCGCAGGTGCACATCATGCGGTGGCCGAGAGCGTTGAAGCGGGCGGTGTCGTCGCCGGCGCCCATGAAGAGGAGGATGGCGAGGACGAGGAGAGCGAGTTGGGTGGGGCGGTTTAATAACTGCGAAGCCGTCCCTCCCGGGATCCTTTGTTGCGACGCCGGAACAGAAGAGCGGACCTCAGCGGCTAAAGCCGCACCTGAAAAATAAAGCCTAACCGCAGCGCTAAAGCGCTGCGCCACCCAAAGGCACCTCGCGCGCACCGGGGCTAAAGCCCTCATCGACAAAGCGTCTTTGCGGCACGGCTGAAGCCGTGCCCTTCCCAAAACCTTGGACATAGAATTCCCTTTGATCACGAGTCAGTCTCCCGCTCCTGCCGCCACCGGTTCGGCCTCGACCTTTGCCGGGGCTGACACGCGCACCGGCGCGGCGTTCGGGAACAATGCGGTGATTGTGCCGAAGACCATTACCAGCAATCCCATCCATATCCATGCAACCAGCGGATTCAAGTGAGCCTTGATGATCGGACGTCCCGTCGTATCGTTCTTGCCCTCATAGACAACGTAGAGGTCCGTTACCAGAAATGGATCATAAATTCGAGGCAACGTTTGCGGCTGCCCGCTAGCCTTATAAAAGCGGCGCTCGGGATACATGGTCGTGACCTGCTTGCCGCCGCGGAAGACGTTGATGATTGCCCACTCGTTGCCGTAATTGGGGTTGTCGTCTTGCGTGTAGGACTGGCAGACCAGCGTGTAGGGCCCGAGCGCGATCTTGTCGCCGAAACCCATCTCTTTCTCGACTTCCTTGTTGAACGGGGTGCCGAGAATTCCGATGATCACCAGCGCGACGCCGAAATGGACGATGTATCCGCCATAGCGGCGCGTATTGCGATGCCAGAGGTGAAGCATCGCGCCGAGAAGATTCTGGCCGCTCTTGCCGGCGATGACGCGGCCGCCGCGAACGAACTCAGAAATAACCGTGAAGATCACCAAGGCGCACAGAACCGCAGCCATCACCGCGTAGAAGTATGACGGGTCTTCCCAGGGCTTCACGCCGAAGATGATCATTACGATCCCGACCACGACCGAGCCAATCGTCGGCAGCAGGAAATTCCGCTTGAGGCTTTCGATGGATGTCTTGCGCCAAGCGAGCAACGGGCCCACGGCGGTCAATAACAAAAGCAGCAGCGCGAACGGCACGATTACGCGATTGAAGAACGGCGGACCGACGGTGACTTTGTGTCCCTGGACCCACTCGGAAAGTATGGGAAAGAGCGTGCCCCAGAGAACCGTGAAGCAGACAGCCAGCAGGATGAGGTTGTTAAACAGGAAGCTGGACTCGCGCGAGACCAGCGATTCCAGCTTGTGCTCGCTCTGCAGGTGCGACTTGTTGCGCACGAAAAAGAAAACGCACACGGCCAGCGTGATGGCCATGAACCAGACGAACCAGTCTCCGATGGAGGACTGTGCGAATGCGTGCACCGAACTGATCACGCCGGAACGGGTGAGGAACGTGCCGAGCATGGAAAGCAGGAATGTGGAGAAGATGAGCCACATGTTCCAAACCTTCAGCATGCCGCGTTTTTCCTGCATGATGACCGAGTGCAGAAATGCCGTGCCGGTGAGCCAGGGCATGAGCGAGGCGTTCTCGACCGGGTCCCATCCCCAGTAACCGCCCCAGCCGAGCACCGAGTATGCCCAGTGCGCGCCGAGGAAGATGCCGACGGTCAGAAAGCACCAGGTAACCATCGTCCAACGGCGGGTGATCTGAATCCATTTTTCACCGGGATACTTCATGATCAGCGCGCCGAGTGCGAACGCAAACGGCACGGTGAAACCGACGTATCCCAGATAAAGCATGGGCGGATGAATGACCATCTCGGGATATTGCAGAAGCGGATTGAGTCCGTTGCCATCGGGTGGGATGGCGCCTTGCGTCATGGCAAACGGGTAGGCCGCGAAATTCAACAGAAGAAGAAAGAAAACCTGCACGGCTGCTATGACCACCGAAGCGTGGGCGAAGAGGCGCTGGTCGGTCTTGTAGCGCATGCGGAGCACGAAACCATAGGCCGCCAGCAACAACGACCAAAACAAAAGCGATCCTTCCTGCCCCGACCAGAGCACGGCAAACTTGTAGGCGAGCGGCAGATCGCGGTTGCTATGTTGCAGGATGTAGGCGACTGAGAAGTCGTTGTTGAAGGCCGCGATGACCAAAATGATGGCGGCGAGCAGCACGGCAGCAAAAGTGGCGATTCCGGCGCGGCGCGCGGTTTCGCCAAGTCGCGCGGAACGGTCGTCCCTGCCGAACAAGGAGAGGAGTCCTGCCAAGCACGAGTACAAACTCAGGCACAGCGCCAGCAGGAGCGCAAAACTGCCAATCTGGGACATGTGAGGGACCCCAGCGTATTTTTTCAGAGAATCAGCAGGTTAGGCAAACCGGCGGGAGGCCGGAAGTGCCTAGCTGTCGGCTGTCAGCTCTCAGCTCTCAGCTCCCAGGAAAGACGAATCGCCGAAGGCGTGGCGTTCCGGTGCTTTTTACTCAAAGCTGAGAGCTAGTCACCTCCGCATGTGACTAACGTAACCTGCGCCAGGGGTAAGGGGCACGTAGACTGGTCGCGGGTAGCCCTATCTCCCCAACACCGAGGGAAGGAATACATTTCTAAGTCACGCATCTTTCGCTGTCTGTTCGTCTTGCTTCTGGGCGGGGCCGTTGCTGCCGGGGAGGCCGTGCCAGTCGTACAGCCGCTCTCCTACCCGGATAATCCTCGCTTCACCTCGCAGCGTTTCGGAGAGCAGTTCGGGATCGGGGTGGTGACGGTGACCTCCATGGCGCAAGACGACCATGGATTCCTGTGGATCGGCACGCAAACCGGATTGTTCCGCTATGACGGCTCGCGCGTGACTCGCATGTCGGAAGTCGAACCGTTGGTCGGCCATTACATCGACATGATCGTGACGGCGCCGGACAAGTCGGTGTGGATTGAAGGCATTGGCGGAATCGCCCGCTTCAAGAACGACCAATTCGCCGGATTGAAGATTCCGGAGGAAGCGGGGAAGCTATCGAATACCGCCGAGGGCCTTGCACTGGATCGCCGGGGTAACGTCTTTGCCGTGGTGGATCATGGATTATTACGCGCGAACCTCAATGATCCTTCGAAGCTGCGCCTGTTCGGCAAGGCCGATGGGTTGGATTGCAGGTCCGAAGTTGTCGTCAGCGGCAGCGACGATTCGATCTGGTTTGCGTGCGATCAAAAACTCGGGCACCTAGGGCTCAATTCCGATCACCCGGAGTGGGATGCCAAGCTCGTCCTGCCAAAAGAACGGGCGATTACGCTGGTGTTCGATGGTTCGGGAGATCTATGGCTGCGCACCGAGCGCCAACTGTTGCGCATCGACCGCGAGCAAGAAAAGCTGATGGCTGAAGGCCAAATCCCGCCCGCTAACCTGGAAGGTGGCGAGCCCTCGCTCGATCAGCGTGGCGATTTGCTGGTGCCGTCGGCCGCGGGGCTGTTCTGGAACGATCATGGACACTGGCGCCTGATCAGCGAAAAAGACGGCCTCAGCAGCAACGTCGTTCAATTCGCGCTCGAGGACTCGGAAGGAACGCTGTGGGTGGCCGGCTGGGGCACGGGACTGGATCACCTTACTGGCATACGTGACTGGTCGGCATGGACCAAGGCGGAAGGACTTCCCGATAATGCCACCTGGGCCAGCGAGCGCGACCGCAAAGGCCGGCTCTGGATTGCGACCACGCACGGAATTGCTATCTGGGAAAACCAGACGCATCGGTGGAAGACGCTCACGACGCGGGAGGGCCTGGCAGGCAATGAAACCCGCGAGCTGGAGCTGGCGCGTGACGGTTCGATCTGGGCGCTTGCCAATCCCGGGGGCATCACGCGCATCGATCCAGCCACATTCCATTCGCAAGCTTTGCCATCATTCGAAGGCGAAAATTTCATGTTCTTCATCGCCAGCCCCACTGGTGACATATGGGCCACCACGCGCAAATATCTGCTTCGCTTCGATGGAGGGGCGCCGCAGCCGCAGAAGATCGCGGTACCCAAAGACGCAGAGGACGTCCGGTATCTGGACTTCTCTCCAAGTGGGATGATGTGGGCCACGGGCCGAGGCGAGGTGTTGCGTTGGGATGGAAAAACCTGGCGCGAATTCCATCGCCAGGACGGGATCCTGGGGAATACGGTGACCAGTCTGGTAGCAACCGCCGATGATGAGGCATGGATCGGCTACGACGATGTGGCCGGAATCACCAGGCTCAAACTCGACGCGAATGGACATGCTCACAGCGAGCAGTATCCGTGGGATTACTACATCATCGGAAAAGATTCCAAGGGGCGGGTTTGGTTCAACGGCATCGATGGAGTGAGCGTGTACGCGCCCGGCGGTGGCACTCTCCATTTCAGCCAGGCGGATGGCCTGATCTGGGATGACCTGAGTCCGTTTGGGTTGCGGGAAGAGCCCGATGGAACATTCCTAATTTCGACCTCGCGCGGCCTGGCGCGCTATGTGCCGCACGCTGTTACCGGCAGTCGTGGTTCTCCGGATGTGCTCATCACGGCGGTGTCATTGGGGGCAAAGAGCGAAAAGGTGACGGCAAGTCCTCAAGTGGATTATCGTCACGGCCGCTTCTATGCCCAGTTCACACCGTTGCTGCTGAATAGTTCCGCCGATATCACCTGCCGCTATCGGCTGGCCGGGCTGGATTCCAGCTACGTTGAATCCAACTTGCGCGAAGCGCTCTATTCCCATCTCCCGGCCGGATCGTATGAGTTCACGGTGCAATGCCGTCGAGATCGTCTGCCCTGGAACCCGAAAGTGGCGCGCTTCTCGTTCACCATCTTGCCGCCATGGTGGCAAACCACATGGTTCCGCGGCGTATGCGTGATGGGAGCCCTGTCTCTGATCTGGGGGATCGTGCGGGTGCGCACCTACTCACTGAACCGCCGGCGGCGCGAACTGGAGCGCGCGGTGGCCGAGCGCAACGCCGAACTGCTCGAAAAGAACCGCGAATTAGAGGAGATCTCACTCACCGATCCGCTGACGCATGCCCGCAACCGCCGCTACTTTTACGAGATGATCCCGGCTGACGCCGCGCATGTGTTGCGCCACTATCGCGGTTTCCCGGAAGAAAAAGCGGAGCCTGCGATCCGAGAGCTGATCTTCGCGATGGTGGACATCGATTTCTTCAAATTCGCCAATGACGAGCACGGCCATATGGCGGGCGATGTGCTGATCCAGGAGATCGCAAAGCGCCTGTCGGAACTGATCCGGAAATCGGACGTGCTGGTGCGCTGGGGCGGAGAAGAATTCCTGATCGTGTGCCGCTCGACCGACCGCCAAAATGCGCCGCTGCTATGCAGCCGCATCCTGGAAGCGGTGAGCGCGGCGCCTTACCGGCTGGAGAATGCGGCGGAAGTGAGCCTGACCTGCTCGGTTGGCTGGGCGCCTTTTCCCTGGATCCCGGAAGCGCCGGATGCGCTCACGCTGGAACAGGTCATCGAGATCGCCGATCGCGCGCTGTACGTGGCCAAGCGTACCGGACGCAATCATGGGGTCGGACTGGTACCGTCTGCCGAGGCAGTCCGGGCGCCTTACAATATCCACAGCGAGGCCATGCGTACCGCCGATCCCGCTATGGCCGAGCTGGTATGCACCGAAAATCCTTGCGGAGAATTGCCGAAGTCCAGAGCCGCGTCGGCGTCGGGATCGAGCCACGAGCATGACAATTGTTGATTGCTGATTCTGTGACTGAGGTGATCTCCCCTTAGGGTTTCTTGAGT
>Ga0335081_10010723_pt1 | contig 14824 bp, 16 predicted proteins | sample Lox_Sample_35_FD_206713 | JGI IMG/M metagenome (GOLD analysis project Ga0335081, IMG submission 206713) | Soil microbial communities from Loxahatchee National Wildlife Refuge, Florida, United States - Lox_Sample_3.5 | ecosystem: Environmental > Terrestrial > Soil > Wetlands | place: USA... | reverse complement strand
GCGCGGGCATCAGCATGGGATTTGCCGAAGCTTTGTCCGATGACGGCAGCCTGACCGGCCGTGGCCATCCCTGGGTGCGTGGGGTGATTTGCGGCGCCATGACAGCCTTGGGCGGCATCGGCCACACATTGCCCTTCCTGGTCTCAAATTTTCGAGTGGCTATGACGGTAGCTTTCTTTGTCGTTCTGGTCGAGCTTGCAGTCATCACCTGGATTCGCCGCCGCTACATGGACACGCCTACAGTTTCTGCGGCGTTGCAGGTGGGGTTGGGCGGCGTTTTGGTGTTCGCCACCGGCGTTCTGATTGGCAGTTCCTGAGCCCGCGTGCTGAGCGCTCTGAGTTAGACTGAAACGGCTCTTCGACTTTGCACACCGCTTGGAACCACTCACCCACTTCCTGACGGGCGCCTGCCTGGGGCGCGCCGGTTTGAATCGCAAGACGGCCCTGGCTACCGCCACAGTTACGCTCGCGGCGGAAGCGCCTGACCTGGATGTTTTTTCCCGTCTGCACGGCACGGTTTTCGGTTTTGCGCATCATCGTGGCTTCACCCACTCTTTTCTCGGGCTTTTCCTGGTTTCGGCGTTTGTGGTGGCTTTCATGTATTGCATCTGGCGGTTGCGAGGGCGGAAGGTCAAAGACCCGAACCTGCCGCCGCGTTGGGGCCTGCTGTTCGGCTTCGCGTATCTGGCGGGGTTGACGCACATCCTGCTCGATTTCACCAACAATTACGGAGTGCGCCCGTTCTGGCCATTTTCAGAGCGCTGGTATTCCTGGGACATTGTTTTCATTGTGGATCCCATCATTCTGGTTCTGCTCCTGAGCGGCCTTGTGCTGCCGGGGTTATTTTCGCTGGTGAACGAGGAAATCGGCGTACGGCAGAAGGCGCCGCACGGAAGGCTTGCCGCGACTATGGCGCTGTGCGGGGTCGTGGTGCTTTGGGGAGTGCGGGACTATGAGCACCGGCGAGCAGTCGGCGCGCTCGAAGCACGGACCTACGAAGGAATAGATCCCATGCGCGCTTCAGCGTTTCCTACGTGGTGGAACCCGACGCAGTGGAACGGCGTGGTCGAGACGAAGAATTTTTTTGCACTGATGCTGGTGGATTCATTGGCGCCGGAGGTGGATCCCGGCGGTGAAATGGTCGTGCGTTATAAGCCGGAAGAAACCCCGGTAACGCTCGCAGCCAAGCGGACTTACCTCGGCCGCGTGTATTTGGATTGGGCAAAATATCCGCTCACTGAGACCGAGAAGCTGGAAAACGGTGGGTACATCGTACGTTTTCAGGACTTGCGCTTCGCATCGCCTTCGCAGACCGGACGGAGGGTTCTGGGAGCGAGTGTCGAATTGGATTCCAACTTGAAGGAAGTGGGGGAGTTTATGGGGCTGGGCGGGCGTCTGGCGCCTGAGGGCAGGCGTGAGTCGCCGCATGGTGGTCCTTAGCGTGTCGTTTGGGCTCGGCCGCTTGACGCCATTCCACGCACGCGCCACAATCATTGCTACAGTTCACGAGGCACTCATGCTGGCTTACATTTTTGTGCTGTTTGCGATAGCGATTCGTTTTGTTCCGCATCCCTGGCATTTCACGCCGCTGGCCGCGTCTCTGTTGTTCTTTGGGGCCCGCGCGCCGCGTCGCCAGCTTTGGGTCGCCTTGCTGCTGATGGTGGTATCGGATGTAATCCTCACCCGGTATTATTGGGCGCTCAGGTTGTCCTGGGACCAGGCGGTAATCTGGGCCTGGTATGCGGCGATGCTCTGGCTAGGCACGAGTCTGCGGCAGAATCAGAAGGCGTTGCGAGTGATCGCTGCGGCGCTGGCGAGTTCGGCGTCCTTCTTTCTGATCAGCAATTTCAGCGTCTGGATTGCGGGCAATATGTATCCCAGAACCTCGGCCGGCCTGGCTGCGTGCTTCGCCGCGGCTGTTCCCTTTTTCCGCAACACGCTGGAAAGTGATTTAGTTTTCACCCTCGTGATGTTCGCTACCCCGGTTGCATTGAAGGCGCTGGCGAATCTCTTCGAAGAAGAAGGAAACCACACCGCGGCGGCGTAAGACCGAGCCCAATCTGTTACTGCCTTCGCCGTATCAGCCACACGCACAATCCCGCTGCGATCACGCTCAGAACCCAGATCCAATGCCGTGTGAACAGTGTGGTGGTGAACCCTACGATCTGTGGCCCGAATTTCATGGTTAAGAACGCGAGAATAAGGAAGCGGATGAAACGCCCGGAAAAAATAGCCAGAAGAAAGTGACTGAAGCTCATCTCGCTGACCGCGGCTGCAAGCACGAAAAGCTTGAACGGCGTGGGTGGAGGCAAAATGGCGGGAAACATCAGGCCCCAGAAGGGGTGTTCCTCAAAGCTGCGGTGAAGCTTTTCGAACCGTTCCGGCGAAACCCGGCTGCGAAGCAAGGCCTCCCCGCCGCTGTAGCCGATGACGTAAATCACGATGCTGCCAAGAGCCGAGCCAGCGGATGCCATCAGCACGTAGAGTAGAAACCGTGAGCGATCGCTGTAAACATAGCCGGCGACGATAGCATCCACGGGAAGGCCGAGAGCCGCCGCGTCCAGGCCCGAAATCACGCAAACGCCCCAGATGCCAAGCGGCTTCAAGAATGCCCACAGAAAGGCCGTGTAATGGGAAAGAATGAGCTTGAGAGTCTTCAACACTATGAGTGTACGTGACAGCGGCACCCACCCTTTGCGGGTTGAACCATGAAGCGGCTTTTTGCATTAGCGGTTTCAGGAATGCCGCGTGTTGCCGCTGAGCAACTGCAAAGCGTGAGGCAGCAAATCAATCACCGACTCCAACGATTCGACGGCCCCTTTGGGGCTTCCCGGCAGGTTCAGGACCAGGGTCTTTTCACGTACGCCACAGATGCCGCGGCTGAGCGCGGCAAAAGGAGTTTTCTTTGCGCCCTCGAAGCGCATGCGTTCGGCCACGCCTTCGAGTAAGCGGTCACAGACCGCGCGGGTCGCCTCAGGAGTTACGTCGCGCGGCGCGATTCCTGTTCCCCCGGTCGTGACCACCAAACGTGCTTTACGGCTGAGAGCGATGAGCAGTTTGCGGATGGCGGTCCGATCGTCTGCCACAATCTCGGCGGCGATGACCTTAAAACGATTTTTCTTGAGGAGTGCCGCTACTTCGGGTCCGGAGCGGTCTGTTCTGTCGCCGCGTGACGAAGAATCGCTCACCGTCACTACCGCGGCGGTCCAGTCATCAGGTGTCGAGGAGGACATCGTCTTCCTCTGCCCCCGCCTGGCCGGAGGATTCGGGTTCGTCTTCTCGCTTGGACTCATCGAGCAAGCGCAAACCCTCCATCAGCAAGCCTTGCGTATTTAAAGTGGTGCTCTGTTCCCCGGCCTTACCGTCGAAGTCAATCTGGAAGTCGCCATCCCCCCAACGCAGCACTTTGAAAACCGCCGCATCGCCGGTCAGGGCGCCATAGGCGGCATGGGTGACTTGCCCTTCCGTGAAATAGACATCGCATTTTTCTTTTTCATTCGTCAGCGTGAGCAGGCAGCTCTTGCGTCCCATTTCGAGCGATTGCATCAGGTCAATCACGTTCATCTGCGCGAGGCTACCGCGCACTACGCCATCACGTGGGGCAGTCCTCGCCATCTTTTCCAGCGCGATCTTGTCAATCACGCGCTTGATCCGCTGCGTGGCTTCCTTGAGAAAAAATGGCTTCTCGACAAAGTCATCCACTGGCTCTTGCTGCGAAAGCCTTTCGGTGATGTCCGCCTTGGTGGCGAGCAGAATGACCGACGTCTTGGCAGTCGCAGGACGGCTCTTAAGCTTGTCGGCGAGCTGGCGCCCATCCATACCGGGCATGCGGTAATCGCTCACCAGCAGGTCAGGAGGATCGTCAACGGCTTTTAAAAGCGCGTCGGGGGCGTCGCTGGCCGTGGTAACCGTGCCGAGCGGAGCGAGCGCGGTGCGCAGCATTCCGAGCACCATGGGATTGTCATCTACGAGCAAAACTTTGACGCTATTGGCCATGTCAAACGCTAGCGCTTCCGCTTGCGCGCGTAATCTCCACTCTTGCCGCCGGATTTTCGTTCCAGAGCGATCTCGCGAATTTCGATGCTCTTGTCAAGGCCCTTGCACATATCGTAAACCGTCAGCGCGGCGACGCTCACCGCAACCAGCGCTTCCATCTCCACGCCGGTCACCGCCGTAGTGGTAACTTGTGAGGTAATAGCGACGCCATTTTCGCACAGGCGCAGGTCCACATCAACGAAGGAAAGCGGCAAGGGGTGACACATCGGAATCAGGCTGGCGGTTTGCTTCGCCGCCATGATGCCCGCCAGACGGGCCACTTCCAGAGGATCGCCCTTGGGGTTTTTCGGCAATGCCGCGAGGACTTTGGGTTTGAGGCGCACAAAGGCGCTAGCTCCAGCTTCGCGCTGGGTGGACGGTTTTGAGGAGACATCAACCATGCGGGCCCGGCCGTTTTGATCGTAGTGCGTCAGCTTTCGCGGCATGAGAGAAGTTTACAGCGCCAATTGTGCGAGCGCTGGTTCCGTCCGTAAAGCCCACGCCCGAAGGTTGTGTTTGAACTTTATTTCATCAGCACCGGAACCCATTCGCCCGGCGCGATTCTCTCGCGGTCAGGCGGCACCACGATAAAGCAGTTCGCCTTGGCCAGCGCGGCAATATCGCCCGAGCCCTGCCAGCGCGCGAGCTCTACCTCCGCCTGCTCAAACTCGCCGGAAAGAATTGCCGGCAGAAAGCGTTTCAGGCCAGTTTTGGTTTTGATCTCCGACTTCAATCTTGCACGCAGAAAAACCAGTTTGGACGAAGTCATTCCCGCCAGGGCTTGCAAGATCGCCTTCACAAAAAGTTCGAATGTCACCATGGTTGAGACGGGATTGCCAGGCAGACCGAAGAAATATTTTGTCCCACCGGGCGACGCGACGCGGCCGAACACGACCGGCTTGCCAGGTTGAATCTGCACGCCGGTGAAGAAAAATTCCGCGTGCCGCTCGGCCAATGCCTGCTCCACAAGGTCGTACTGTCCTGCCGATACGCCGCCCGCCAGCAGGAGCAGGTCGGACTCGAGACCCTCCGCGATCAGCTCGCGCAGTCGCTTGGGCTCATCCGGGGCAATCGGAAGCAGAATGGGGATTCCGCCCGCGGCGCGAATCTGCGCTGCCAGAGAATAGCTGTTGGAGTTGCGAATTTGGGTGGGGCCGGGAGGCACATCAATATCCACGACCTCGTCCCCGGTGGCGAGCACCGCAATGCGCGGCGGCGAATAGACGAGGAGCCGGCTCTTGCCCACTGACGCGGCAATGGCAACGGCAGAATGCTCAAGGCGCATTCCGGACGTCAGCAACGATTCTCCGCGCCGGGCTTCAGATCCCACCGGCACAATGTTGGCATCGGGCGCAACCGGTTGATGGATTTCTACCCGTTGTGCCTTTCGCTGGGTGTACTCCACCATGACGACGGCATCAGCGCCCGCCGGCGCCGGAGCGCCGGTCATGATGGCCGCCGCTTGCCCTTGACCGATTGCCGGAAGATTGTTCGTCTCGGCCCCTGCTTTGATTTCGCCAACGATCTGCAAAGCAACGGGACAGCTCTGCACGTCGGCTGCTCGCACCGCGTAACCATCGCGCGCCGCCCGTCGAAACGGCGGGAAGTCCCGATCCGCAGCTACAGTTTCGGCGAGGACGTGACCCAGACTATCGAGCAGTCCCACCAATTGCTTGCCGCGTGGCCGCAATCGCCGGGCGTGCTCTTCCACGAGATGGCGCGCATCTTCAAATGTGAGGATCGCGGCTGAATCCGGGGCTGCAGCCATGCACGAGATGATACGACAGACGGGCGGGGCGGATAGCTGAGTGAAAAAGGGCGGCTCTGGGCCGCCCTTGAATTAATCTTCAACTCTGAGGCTATCGCTATTGTTTCTTGTTGGTGGTTTTCTTTTTCTGTTGACCATAACTGGTTTCGACCGTGGCGCCGATTCCCGCCAGCATGGCTTTGGCTTCCTCCGCATGCGGACCGGTCGGAGCTAAATCGAGATACTTCTGAAAGGCCTCCGCCGTGCCATCCGGTGCCACCATTTTGTTGTCCTTGAGTTCGGCCATGCCAATCAGGTTCGATCCCTTCCAGTAATAGGCATCTGCGCGGGTTGGATCAGCGGCAATGGCCTTATCGAAAGCATCCACAGCCGCTTTGCGCAGGTTGGGATCGTTCGCGATATTAGCGTTGGTCAGAACCGCGCCGAGGTTAAAGTAATACTGCCCGGCGCCCGCCGGATTCAACTGCGCCGCCTGCGTGTAGGCCTTCGCCGCATCATCCGTTTTGCCGGCTTTGGCGGCCGCTTCGCCGAGATTGTTGTAGTAGGCGGCCAGAGTTTTGGCGTCATCCGGTTTACTGGGCCCCGACTCCATGGCTTTTTTCTTCAGGTCCACGGCTTTGTTGTAGTCGGTGACCGCCTCATCCAGTCGCTTGGTCTTCTCCGCGGCATCGGTCTGCTTGTTGGCTGAACTGCGATAGGCGTCGGCCAGCTTGAACCAGATCAAGTCGCGGTTAGGATCAATCTGGGCGGCCTCGGTGAGCGTGGCGACGGCGGAATCAAAGTCGCCGGCGTCGGATTGCTGTTTGGCCGCGGCCAGCTTCTCGTTGAGCGTCTTCACCGTATTCACTTCTTTTTGCTGCTTGGCTTGCTGCTCCTGTTGCTGCTTCAGTTGTTCCGGCGTCAGTCCCTGACCCTTGGCAGCATTCTGCTGTTCTTTCTGCAAATCGAAGTCCAAGGTGTTCTCGTCGGAAACCACATTGAAGCCGTTCACATGGAACAGTTCTTTTCCGCCTTGCAACAGCGTGACTTTGTACTTGCCCGAGGCAACACCAAGAGAAAAATACTCCCCCTTGTTGTTGGTCTTGAGGTCATACTTGCTGCCGTTATCCATGTTTTGCCATTCCACAATGGCTCCCGCAACGGGCTTGCCCGCGACGTCCTTACAAGTTCCTTTGACGCTGCCCGATTGTGCGAGCGCGGGTGCAACGCACAACCCAAACGCGAGTATGGTGAACATTACCGCGAAACGCTGCTTCATTTCTGCCTCCCGGCTTCAACCAATCTCATTCTTCAATTTTCAGCTGACGATCTTCAGGCCGGCGGTTGCGCGCGGCGAAAGTCGGCACTTGAAAATTGAAAAACACAGCACGATGTCAACCGGCGACCGCTGTTTGCACATACGAAATCGGGTCGGCGGCGCCGGCCTCTTTGAAGGCGCGCAAGCGCAGCACACAGCTGTCACAAACGCCACACACCCGGTCCTCGCGGCTGTAGCAAGACCACGTTAAATCGAAGGGAGCACCGAGTTCAAGGCCAAGCCGGACGATCTCGGCCTTTCGCATGGCGATGAGCGGCGTTACGATTTGGATGCCGCCCTCTTTTGTGCCGGCCTTGATCACCTCGTTGAAAGCCTGGTAATAGGCAGGGCGGCAATCGGGATACCCGGAGCTGTCCTGCTCCACTGCGCCAATGTAGATCTTCTTCGCTCCCAGCACCTCCGCCCAGCTCACGGCGACGGAGAGAAAATGCGCATTGCGGAAAGGCACATACGTGACCGGAATATCGTGGCCAATGGCCTGCGATTCCGGAACGGCGATGTTCTCGTCCGTCAGCGCCGAGCCGCCAATGGCGCGCAATGCCTCGTTGCGCACGAGTAGCCGGTCATGAATGCCAAGCCGGTCACAGATCGCGGCGAAAGAGCGCCGCTCGCGTCCTTCTGTGCGCTGGCCATAGCTGATGTGCAAAGCGGCCGCATTGGAGTTAGCCACGGCGAGTGCGGCACAGACGCAGGAATCCATGCCTCCGCTGAGCAGCACCACAGCACGGGTTGGTTGCTCCGGCCCCATTTGATGTTCTTAGACTCCTTTTAGCGCCGGGTCCCAGACGAATTTATGAATCTGAAGCCCTAGCCGTGCCGGGACATTATCTGCCAGCATCCATTGAACGAGCTGTTGCGGAGCAAGCAGGCAATTCGTCGTCTCGCCCACTCCCTGTGCTTCTTTGCGAAAGGCCGGAGAAAAGAGAATCGCATTCACCCGGCTCGGTAACGCGTGTTCCTCGATGAAATCTCGCGCGAACTCGTAGTCCCCTCGGCTGCTGATCACGAACTTCAATTCATCCTGCGGGCCGAGAGCAGTCAGGTTGTCCATGCGGAATGTGTCCGCCGCGCCTGAGTCGGGACATTTTACATCCACGATCTTGACCACTTCCCGAGGGACACGTTCGAGCGCACGCTCGCCGCTCGTTTCAAGCAGCACAGTGTAATTGGAGTCCAGCAGGCGCCGCATGAGAGGAACCACTTCACGCTCCTGAAGCATTGGTTCGCCGCCGGTAATTTCCACCAGGCCGCGGGCGGGGCTCAAACGTTGGATCTCATCCCACACCTGCTCCTGAGACATCTTTCTGCCGCCCGTGAATGTGTACTCGCTATCGCACCAGAGGCAGCGCAGGTTGCATCCCGTAAGCCGCACAAATACGCACGGCAGCCCGGCGTGGGTGGATTCGCCCTGGATTGACTTATAGATCTCGGTGATCTGCATGGCAGGCGAAATTGAAACCGGCGCGACGCGGGCGGCTCCGCTATGGCTCCGAATAAGTTGCTGTGGTGGTGTCCGTCTCGAAAACTGTAACGCTCCTCACCCGCACTCGTCCATTGGTCACGCGCTGCAACCGCGTGTTGCTCTCATCATGGAAATACTTGGCAAGATTCTCGGCTGACGGATTCAGAACGGTGAAGGGCTCCAAGTCGTTAATCATCTGGTGATCGAGGCGGTCAATCACATGCTTCATCACCTCGCGCAGGTCTTTAAAGTCAACCAGCAGGCCTGCCTTATCGAGATCCTGCCCGGCAAGCGTCACCCTTACCTTGTAGTTGTGTCCGTGCGGATTCTCGCATTTACCTTTGTAGTTGCGCAGGTAGTGCCCGGCGGCAAATGTGTCTTCGACGGTGACTTCAAACATGAATTTCGGTTGACCGCTAAAACTTCATTCTAATGCTTTGGGAGTTATTGGGCCTATGCGCCAGAGGCTTGCCAGAGACCTTGCGCAGGGTCCCAGGCTAGAATCAGTCGCTTTTAGCATTGACTAACCAAACATTCCTTACTACTATGTAAGGAATGAGCAGGGCGACAATAACTTCCAAAGGCCAAGTCACCATTCCGGCTAAAGTTCGGGCTGCCTTAGGCCTGGAAACTGGTGATCGCATTGAATTTGTGGAGATCGAACCAGGACAGTTCGCCATTGTCACCGCTTCGGTTGCGCTGCGCCGTCTGAAGGGACTAGTCGCTAAGCCGCCGGTGCCAGTGACTATTGAAGAAATGAATGCCGCGATTGTCGCCCATGTTTTGGCGCCAGAGCGGCCTCAAGAATGAAATGATTGGTCTCGATACGAATGTTCTCGTGCGCTACGTCACTCAGGACGACCCGGTTCAGTCGCTTGGCGCTACAGATTTGATGGAAAACTTTTCAATTGATGCGCCGGGATTCGTCGCCATGGTGGCAGCAGTCGAGTTGGTCTGGGTGCTGCAGAGTTGTTACCACGCCAAGCGGCAAGATATCGTTTTGGTGCTTGAAACGATACTTCGCAGCCGGGAGCTTATTGTTGAACGCGCAGAGCTGGTATGGCAGGCGCTGCGGCGATTTAGCGGCAGCAACGCCGATTTTGCCGACTGCCTGATCGAGCGCTGCGGTCACGCCGCCGAATGCGATTACACCGCGACCTTCGACCACACGGCCGCCTGCGGCGCCGGAATGAAGCTGATCGGCGCCATTGGAACGTAGCCTGAGCGTCACGGAGCGCGGAAGAACTCTTCTACCTGTCTTAGGTCGGTCGTCCTGCGATATCCTGGCAAGCTTTCGACGAAAACCCGGCCGTAGGCCTTTTTCAGAATGCGGTTATCGAGCAATGCCAGCAGACCGCAGTCGTTCAGCGAGCGAATCAGGCGCCCGAAACCTTGTTTCAGCGTAATCACCGCGGCCGGCACCTGGTACTGAAAGAACGCATTCCCGCCGTCGGCATCAATCGCCCGCACCCGCGCCGCGATCACCGGGTCAGACGGCACTGCGAAGGGCAGCCGGTCAATGATCACACAACTGAGCTGTTCGCCCTGAACGTCCACGCCCTGCCAGAAGGAGGATGTTGCAAACAGCACGGCGTGAGGTGTAAGACGAAACTCCTCGAGCAGCGCCGTCTTCGGCGCGTCGCCCTGGAGCAGCATGGGGAATTCGAGCTCACCCAGCAGGCGCTGATAGATTTCCTTCATCTGGGCATAGCTGGTGAACAGCACGAACGCCCGGCCCCGGCTGATTTCGAGCAAGCGGCGGATGCGATCCGCCGCCTTGGCCGCGAACTGCGGTGTTCGCGGATCGGGCAAATCGGGCGGCACATAGAACAATGCCTGGCGCTCATAATCGAAATGCGAAGCCAGAACTGCTTCGCGCGTGTACTCCAGCCCGAGCCGCTGCCGCATATAGTCGAACCTTCCGCCAACCGCCAGCGTGGCGGAAGTCAGCACGGCGCACTCCAGCTTGTCGAAGAGGACATTTTTCAGGATCGGCGCTACATCAATCGGCGTCGCCTGCAGGAAAACGTTCATCCGCTCCCGCCCGCCACGCCGGCGCTCGATCCAGAAAACCGTGTTGGGATCCTCGTTCTCCATGAGAAAACGAAGTTGTACCTCGATCTCCTGCGCTCGCCGGGCGAAATTGAAAACTTCTTCCGGCTTGGAGGGTAAGGCCTCGAGCTCTGAGTTCAGCCGCTGCAAAGACTGCGTGAGCGCAAGAAACTCTTCGCCATTCTCTTCCAGGAAGTCGCGCCGGTTCTCGAAGGCGAACCGGCCCTCACCTTGGGGCAGCACGGAAAAGAAAAACGCGCCGCGCTCCCGCAACCTCTGTGCCGCTGCGCTCACGGACGATGAAAGCGTATGGTTTCTCTGCAACGCGCCCTCCACATCGCGGCACAACTCTTCTACCCGCGCGTTGCTCACCGAAAGCCCGAAATACCCGCTGGCCACGTCTTCCAGTTCATGCGCCTCGTCAAAGATCACGCAGCCGACATCCGGCAGCACGCCCGCATCGGGCGCGTTCTCCGCCTGCTGCTTGATGGCCAGGTCGGCAAAGAAAAGGTGATGGTTCACGATGATGATGTCGCTCTCCATCGCCCGCCGCCGCATCTCGGTGATAAAGCAGCGCTCGAAGGCGCTGCATTTCTGGCCCAGGCAGGTATCGGCGCGGGCGTCGAGTTTGTGCCACAACGCGCTAGCTTCAGGTAGAGACGCCAGCTCCGCGCGGTCGCCCTTTAGCGTCGTCTTTTCCCACGCGGCAATGGCGCGGTAATGCTCGATCTCCTCCAGCCCACTGAGAACCGGTTGGTCCGTCAGATCGTAGAGTTTCTTGCGGCACAGGTAATTTGCGCGCCCCTTCATATAGCAGACGTTCAACTTGCCTTCGCCATTCGGAAACAGCGCCTGCTCGAGAAAGGGAATGTCCTTGTAAAAAAGCTGCTCTTGAAGGTTCTTTGTCCCGGTCGAAATGATCACGCGCTTACCGGAGCGAATTACTGGCACGAGATAAGCCAGCGTCTTCCCCGTTCCCGTGCCTGCTTCAACGATCAAGTGCCGCCGTTCGGCGAGCGCCTGTTCCACCGCCTGCGCCATCTGCAGTTGGCCGCGCCGGAATTCGTATGCCGGATGGGTGCGCGAAAGCACGCCGCCCGGACCAAAAAACTGATAGAGAGAGATTTCCTGCTTTCTTCCGGTAGGAATCACCGCCGAGGCGGGTTGCGAGGGCAGGGCCACGAAGTCTCTATAATAAGCCGCAACCCGGAAATCCGAAGTCTTGTATGGTGCCTGTCCAGCGATTTTATGACGGGGCCGAACGGCCCAAGGTGATCCGCAGATATATCCAAAGCTGTGACTCCTTTTCCTGCCAATCCGCTCCCCGCGGTCGCCATCGTCGGCCGCCCCAATGTGGGCAAGTCCACATTGTTCAATCGCATCGTCGGCTCGCGGCGGGCCATTGTGGGTGACGAGCCTGGCATTACGCGCGACCGTCTCTATGGCGAAGCCGAATGGCGCGGCCACAGTTTTCGCGTCGTGGATACCGGCGGGATTCTTCCCGAAGAGAAAGATTTCATTCCATCGGAAGTATTCCGCCAGGCCAAAGTCGCGCTGGAAGAAGCCGTGGTGATTGTCCTGGTAGTGGATGGGCGCACCGAGCTCGCCGCGCCTGATCTCGAACTCGCTCGCCGGCTTCTGCGTACCGGCAAGCCGCTGTTCCTGGCTGTGAATAAGATGGACACCGAAAAGCAGGAGCCACTGCTTTCCGAGTTTCATCGCCTTGGCATCAGGAACCTGTTTCCGGTTTCCGCCGAGCATGGCCGCGGCCTCGATGACTTGCTTGACGCCGTCATCAACGTTTTGCCGCCGCCTGAGCCCGAGATGGAGGAGTCATCCCCCAGCCAGCCGGCCGATGACGGTTCGCCACGCAAATCACGAACGGTTGCCGAAATCAAAGTTGCTATCATCGGCCACCCCAACGTCGGTAAATCCACACTGCTGAATCGCCTTGCGGGTGCGGAGCGCGCCATCGTCTCGCCAACACCTGGCACCACCCGCGACGCGGTGGACGAAGTGGTCGAGCGGAACGGCCAACGCTTTCGCTTCATTGATACCGCGGGCATCCGTCGCAAGGGCAAGACGAAGCTGATGGCTGAAAAGCTCTCCGTCGTCATGGCGCGCAAGCATCTGGAGGCGGCGGATATCGCGCTGCTCGTCATTGATGCGACCGAAGGCGTGAGCCAGCTCGATGCCGCAATCGCCGGCTACGCGCATGAGAGCGGCCGCTCGGTGATTATTGTCACAAATAAGTGGGACCTCTGGGGCCGCGGCGATACTAACCCCCGCTCGCGCCCGCGAGACCGAAGAGAAGCGCAGACCGCAGGGTCCGCGCGACACAAGCAGCTGCCAACGGACCGCGTTGCCTACGAGCAGCGTCTGCGCGACGCGTTAAAGTTTCTAAGTTACGCGCCGGTATTATTTGTTTCTGCCGCCACCGGCAAAGGCACAGAAAAAATCTTTCCCACGCTAAAGCGCGTCGCAGCCGAACGCCGCAAGCGTATTCCCACCGCGGAAATGAACCGCTTCCTCAAGTCGGTGGACTTCGAGCGCGCCTCGGTTCCCAGCCGTCAGCAGGTGAAGATTTATTACATGACCCAAGCCGCGGTCGCCCCGCCCACGTTCATTCTTTTCACCGACCGCAAGGTGAAACTGCATTTTTCCTACCAGCGATTTCTAGAAAATCAAATCCGACGGGCCTTCGGCTTTACCGGCACGCCCATCTGGATCAAGAACCGCTCACGCGACTAGCAATCTGCTCGTGCGAGCGCTCCTACCCGATTGGTTCGGGAGTGGGTAGCAGCGGAGGCGGTTCTGGCGGCGGAAGAGATGGCGGCATCGGATACAGTGCGGCGGCCAGCGCCGGATACCGCGCTGCAAAGAAGTAAATCGAGTAGGCGGGAAAGAATACGATCACGGGCACAGAAATCAGCGACATTAAGTACAAAAGCACGGCGACGACGATACTTCCAATTACGATTGCCATGGTGATGGTGTAGAGATTCCAGGTGAGTCCAGCGGCCTTCCCGATCAGCACGGCGGCAACGCCGAGACCGCCCACGGGAATCAACACCACTAACAGCACAATTCCGGTCACGACGCCGACGACCACGGCGGCGCCCAGCGCCATCACAACCTTCATTCCGATATAGCCAGCGTAGCCGCCCTTCTCGCCGCCAAGCATGCGGCCCAGCCGGCGCCATCCTTCGAACGCGCTGATGCCCTCTAATGCCATCTGCGGCACCACAAAGTCCTTGGTGAGCACTTGCACGATGAGCGCCCCAAGGATGAACGCAAAAAAGATAAAAAAGAGAAAAATTCCTCCGAGCACCAGCGGCGCCAAGTGTTGGCCCGGTTCTTTGAACCATCCGAGCGCATAGGCAATCCCCGCCGGTATTCCGACGAGAATGCCCATGCCCATTAACATGACGAACATGAACACGATCTGCCAGAGGAAATAGCGCAATCCCGCGCCCGTCCGCCGGCTCCAGAAGCGCCGAATACGGCACTCCCGCTCCACGATGCTGTCAAAAAGCACGAACCGCATCACACTGTTGACATAAATGAACAGCACCCAGAGGACGATCCCCGCCACGATCAGCAGGGCAATCAACCCCGCCATCATCGCGGGGTTGGCCTGCGAGAGCGGAAGGAAGTGGTCAGAAATACCGGTCCGGTGCGGGATTTGTGGAACCTGAAAGGAATTGCAACCGCCGCCGGAGCTCAGCTCTCCTGCGAGCAGGCCCACAACCGCCAGCCTCACCCACTGCCCCAAGCGGAAAGGTTGAATCAACTGCTTCTTGGAGTGCTGGAAAGCCGGCCCAATCGCGTCCACAGCATTGATCGGCAAAGGCGCACCTCAAAGGACTCGCAGCAAGGTACCGTCAACCGTTCTGAAGGTCAATGGATTTTCTTGCGATTGGAGCATGCGCAGAATGGAGAGGTTCCTCATTCGTAGCGCAGCGCTTCAACCGGATCCAGACTGGCGGCCCGCATCGCAGGAATCAACCCGCTGATCACGCCCACCACCAGCAGTACCGCGGCTGAGACCATCACCGTGAGCACGGAAATCCGCAGGTGAATGTCGCCTTTGCCCGAGTCATCTTCAAACAATGGCCCCATCATGGGAAGCGTGCCCACGGCAACGGCAATCACATAGGAGAGCAGAACTCCGATCGCTCCTCCGGCG
>Ga0335081_10010722_pt1 | contig 14826 bp, 14 predicted proteins | sample Lox_Sample_35_FD_206713 | JGI IMG/M metagenome (GOLD analysis project Ga0335081, IMG submission 206713) | Soil microbial communities from Loxahatchee National Wildlife Refuge, Florida, United States - Lox_Sample_3.5 | ecosystem: Environmental > Terrestrial > Soil > Wetlands | place: USA... | reverse complement strand
CGCACTAGAGGCGGGTACCCGGTGCTTTCACGACATCCTTGGAGTGCCCGGCCCGGTCAGCTTTTGAGATCTTCCTGCAACTCCCTGGTGATCTCGTCGGTCGTGGCCTCCACGGTGCGCTTCACGACCTTGGCGGCACCGGCAGGCGCCTTGTCGAGTCCTTGCTCGATGGTCGGCTCGCCGACCGCGATGAGCCTGCCTGGTTGGCGGTGAGCTGCCCGGCCGCCTCATGCAGTTCCTTGCGGGGCAGGGTCCCGCCCCCGAACCACTCCGGGATGACCCGGATGTGCGGGCGATCCATCCGCTTGGCAACGTGGGGTTTGCTGTTCTCCTTGTCGATCACGGCCGCGTCGTACTGGCCGATCATCTCGTCCTTGTGCAGCTGCTCGATGGCGTCCAGGTCCGCCAGCGCGGCATCGACGGTCTCGTACGCTGCGGCGTAGACGACCAGGTGCTTTTTCTCGGCCATGGCATCTCCCCGGTCGGGTTATCCAATGGATGAGTTCAACGCTAGCTGCCGTCACGACCAAGTCGGCGTAGTGCCGCTGGGGGCGGATGAACGCCTCGGAGTCGCGCTCGCGGCGGTCGAGCTCGCTGAGCACTTGGCCGGTTGAGTACCCGCGACGGGAGCAGCCGCGGGCCACTTTCCAGCGCCGGCGAAGCTCCTCGGGCGGGTTCAGGTGGACCCGGACGTCGAACATCTAGCGTAGCTCGGGCGTGTGGTTGACGAGCAGCCCCTCGGCCACCACGAAGCGGGCGGGATTCAGGTACACCGGCGGCCCGAACGTGCCGTCTGCGTGCCGCCGCACCGGTGAGTCTGGCCTGCCGGACCGCCCAGGCCAGCACGGACTTCGAGGGGACCGATCCGTCCACACCGACCACGATCCGGCGCTCCGGCTCGCCTTCAGTGTCTGTCATCGCGGTCTCCTCCCCGAGACGCCCAGCGACGCATGTCATGACGATAGGCAGATCCGGGACCCTGCCCCCGGGTACGGCGGGGGGCGGCCGCGCGGTCATCTCGTTGACGCGCCGCCCGCGGCGGGCCGCCGGATCTGGTGGTGCTGTGGTCGGCTCTTGTCCGGTGCCTGCCGGCAGCTTCTGACTGGCACGTGTGCTCACAACAAGCTGTGCGCGTCTGTACACCGAACGTGCGGGCTGGGCGTCCCATCCAGGGAGGGCAACGCCTGCGCCCGGCCCCTGCTGCACCCGCCTGGCGGCGGTTATTGAGGATCTCCGCCGCCGCCAGGCGGGCTGTCCGGGGTACACACCCCGGGCGCGCGGTGGGCGTCTTGTTAGCGGGTCCGCGCGGGGCGACCCGCCAGACCGATGTGATGGTTGCCGGTTGCCTCGTCCACCAGCCCGGGCGGTCCCTGTTCCCGTGGCGGGAGCCGGGCACAGGCGCACCATGTTGCCGTGCCATTCCAGGCTCGGCCTGATCACGTCCGCGCAAACCAGGAGCGTCAGCCCGGTGGAGCACTCGTCGGTCTTGGTACGGCCCGTGTGGTCCCGGCCCGAGGCGATCCCGGCCATGCGGGCGGGGCAGCAGTCTCCAATCGTTCCGTGCTCGTCCCGATGACTTCCGTGACGCGGTAGACACTCAACGCTCTCTCCGATCTACTCGAGGTGATTCGAACCAGGAGCGTCAGCAACCCTGCCAGCACCGGGTCGCGGCGATCGCGGCCCGGTGCAGCGGGTCGGCCGGTCTCATTTCGCTGGCTGGAAGCCGATGTTGTCGTCGATGAGGGTGCGCGGTGAGACGGGCAGTTTTTCTGGGTGCTCAAGGTCGAGCCTGACGAACTCGACCCTGTCCCGCCAGGCCGTTCGCAGAAATTCCTTGAGGAACTCCGTGGTGAGTTGCTCCCCAGCGCAGCGGCGGTAGCCGAACCCGAAGGGCGCGTAGCCGGCCGTGTCGCACACCGGGTGCGCCGTGCCGTCGACCACGCCGTAGACGGCGCCGAACGCGCTGTTGGTCACCTCTGCATGGCGGCCATCGCTGACCTCGAACGGTGCGGGTGGGAAGGGGCAGCGGGCAAGCCCAACGTCCTTGCATTTCGCCTCGTTGTTGTCGGCGCTCGTCGGCGCTGACTTGTAGCGGTCCGGATCGAACTCCTCCGGGTTGAGCCAGTGCCGGGGGTCCTGGCTCGTGGCCAGGTGGGGGGTGACAACGGCGCCGACGCGAGGCTCCAGACCGCGCTGGGCGACCACGGTCGAAAGGCTCCCCGCGTTCGGCGAGATCGTGCGGAACAGCTCCATCACGAACCGGTCGAGTGGGGTGAACGCGCCGCCGTCCGCCTCGTCAGGACCCTCCTCCATCGTCCGCGCGAACCACGACCTGGCGCCCGGGTCACCGTGGCCCGCCTCCAGCACGGCCATCGTGTTGTAGACCGTGTTGCCCCACTGGCTGAGCGCCAGGAAGTTGTGGAAACACTCGAAGGCGATGTCCTTGCGGCGGAAGTGCTCTCCCCGGCCAGCGTTCTTGAGCCAGTGGTAGACGAGCGTCGCCTCCGGATCGGGGACGTCGCCGTCGATCACTGCCTGCACGCGGCCGTCGATCCATTCCCTGAGGACCGGGCGCAGCTCGCGCACCCGCATGATGTTCTCATGGACGATGTCCGAGGTCGGGAACCAGTAGCCGAGGACGTTGGTGAAGCTGGCGCCGATCTGCCGGACCTCGGCCGGGATGGCCTCACCCGCAACGCCGAGGTGGAGGTCCCAGTAGAGGTCGAAGTAGTCCGCGTAGTAGCTGTGCATCAGCGGCTTGCCGACGTTGGCCTGGTCGAAGAGACGGGCGAGAAAGCCGCGGACCTTGCCGACGTACTTAGCCGCGTACAGGTCCGGCGTGGTCGCCGACATATAGATTTTCTTCCGCTCGTTGTCCGGTCCGCGTTGCTCGTAGCCTTGGATGAAGACCGTGAGCCCCTCTTCCTCTGGATTGGGCTCCCACCCGCTGTATAGCATGCCCCAGAAATGAGGCGGGGCCGCGTTTTCCTTGCTCAAGGCGAGATCGATCATGGGGAGCGCTGGGCGTTCCCCAATGTATTGGCCGCTTAGGAGGTAGGGCACCACGGCGCCGTCGATGTAGTCCGGCTCGAACGTCGGCGGCAACAGCCCGACCAATTCTTTCGGTGTGATCATGTCAGCTTTCTCCAATCGTGCTGTCAGCGTCCGACGGCGCCTTGGGCGAGATCATTCCTGGGCTGTCCCGGAGCAAGCAGTACTAGGTGATCCGGCCGGGGCTATTTGAGCCCTGGGCCCTGCCATATCGACCGATGCAGAGCCCACTTCCCCACCGCTGGTGGAGAGGCCAACCAGCTGCGTTGCTCGTGTCAGGAATGGCTGGCGAACGCCGGCCGGGGTCAGTCCGGCTGGGTGGCCACGCTCAGCGGCCCTGCCAGTGGGGTGGGCGTTTCTCGGCGAAGGCGCGTGCCCCCTCCTGTGCGTCCTGGGACGCCAGGACCGGTGCGACGATCCGGTCCTGCTGGCGAAAGGCGTCCTGGTCGTCGAACGCGGTACGTTCGTTCACCGCGCGCTTGATGGCCGCTATGGCCAGCGGAGCGTTGCGTGCGATCCGGGTCGCCAGTTCCGCGGCGCGGCCGAGGGCCTCGCCGGATGCGGCGAGATGATTTACCAAGCCCAGCTGCTCGGCTCGTACGGCGGGCAGTGGATCACCGGTGAGCAGTAGTTCCAGGGCGACGTTGCGGGGGATCCGTTCGGGCAGGCGCACGATCCCCCCCTCGGGAGGGACAAGCCCGTGAGTGACCTCGAAGAGACCGAAGTTGGCGTCCTGCGCGGCGACGATGAGGTCACAAGCAAGTGCCATTTCGGTGCCACCGCCCACTGCCCACCCCTCGACGGCAGCGATAAGCGGAGTGCGGATCCGTGCCCGGGTGAGCCCGGCGAAGCCTCGGCCCGGGATGACGGGCGTGTCCCCGGCCGCATAGGCCTTGAGGTCCATACCAGCGCTGAAGTTGCCACCGGCGCCGGTGAGGATGCCGACCGCGAGGTTCTCGCTGGCGTCGAGATGGTCGAGGGCGGCCGCGAGCGCCTTAGCGGTGGCGCCGTCGATAGCGTTGCGCACCTTCGGCCGATCGATGGTGATCACGAACACACCGTCGCGTTTCTCGGTGCGAACCGTCGGTGTGTCACCGGTCGGAGCTGCGCCGGCCGTCGAGGTGTTGGTCATGTCAATGACTCCTTTTTCCGCAGGACGGGCCAGTAAGGGACTGGGACCGCAGCACAAGCCCGCTGCTGGAGTTACGCCTGAGCGGTGCCGCCCGGTGAAGATGTCGGGTGATTAGGGGTTTCGCTTCGTGCTATCTGCGGGGAATGGCTCCAGCGGTGCGCAGTTCTTCGATCCCGGTGGCGTCGAAGCCGAGTTCGCTGAGTACGACGTCGGTGTGTTGACCGAGGTCGGGGGCCGGGCGTGGGCGGATCTTCTGCTCTTGGTCCACCCGCACGGGGCTGTCGATGGTGAGGCAGGGGTCGGTGCCGCCGTCGTCGATGGGGACGAACACCCCGGTGGCGGTGAACTGGGGGTCGCGGGCGGTCTCCTCGAGGGTCTGGACGATCCCGTAGGTGAGGTCGGCGGCGTCGAACGTCTTCCGCCAGTCGGCCAGCGGTCGGGTGGCGAACTCCTTGTCCAGCAGGTCAGCAAGGACGTCGGCGTGGGCGTGTCGGCTGGGGGAGTCCTTGAAGCGCGGGTCCTGGGCCGCCTCGTTGTGGCCGATGGCCTTGAGGAAGAGGGGGACCTCCTTGTCCTCGTTGGCGAAGACCAGCAGCAGCCAGCGGTCGTCCGCGGTGCGGTAGAGGTTGGCCAGGGGGTTGGGCGGATGGCGCCGATCGACTGGGTGCGGATCGCTCGCCCCGGCCAGCACGGCCTGGAGCCAGCAGCCCGCCGCCCAGGCCCCTTCGGCGATCAGCGATGCGGTGACCCGGGCGCCCTGGCCGGTCTTCTCGCGCCGGTAGAGCGCGGTCATGATTCCTGCGAAGAGGCTGATCGCCGTCGCGTGGTCGCCCGAGCCGAAGACGTTGAGCGCTGGGGGTGCGGTGGGCTGGCGGGTCAGGTTCATCAGCCCGCTGCGTGCCCAGTAGGCCGTGACGTCGAAGCCGGGCTTGTCTGCGTCCGGTCCCGTCTCGCCGAAGCCGGTGACGTCGGCGTAGATCAGACGAGGGTTGAGCTGTGCCAAGCTCTCGTACTCCAGGCCCAGCTTGGCCCGCGTCGGTGGTGGGAAGTTCGTCACCAGCACGTCGGCCCACCGCACCAGCCGCTCGAGCACCGCCCGGGCGCCGGGCGATTTCAGGTTCAGCTCGATGCTGCGCTTGTTGCGGTTGTCGAGCTGCCAGGTGTAGTTGACGCCCTCGACGCGAGGGTTGGGCGGAATGTGGGTGAAGAATCGGTAGGTGTCACCGACGTGCGGCGGTTCCACCTTCACCACGTCGGCGCCGAAGTCACTGAGCACGGTGGCTGCGGCGGGTCCGGCGATCCAGCTCGCGAGATCGACGACGTGCAGTCCCTCTAGCAGGGGTGTGTTGGCCATGACGGGTTCCTTCTCAGCTGGTTGGTCGAGGTCCTCGCTCCAGGCGGCGCCGCCCTGGGTCCCACCGAGGCACGCGCCGTTCAGATCGCGGCTGGGTCCGGGTCGCCCGGTCGGAGGCCACGCAGCGGGATGTGCGGTGCCCGGACCTAGTGACGAGGCTCAGGCGGCATGAAGGCGTTGTGACCAGTGATGTCACGGCCGACGATCAGCGCCTGCACCGCGTCGGTGCCTTCGTAGGTGTCGATGGCCTCCATGTCACACAGGTGCCTGGCCACGTGGTAGTCGAGCACGATGCCGTTGCCGCCGAGCAGGTCGCGGGCGTCGGCGAGAATGGCACGTGCGCGCTCGCAGTTGTGCATCTTGGCGAGTGCTACCTCGGGCATCGTCACCTTGCGCTCGTCCATGAGCTGGCTGAGCCGCAGCTCCATGAACAACATGCTGGTGATGTCTCTCAGCATCCGCGCCAACCGGTACTGGACGAGCTGGAAGCTCGCCAGGGGGACGCCGAACTGGTGGCGCTGCTGGGCGTAGGCAAGGGCGGTCTCGTACCCAGCGACGGCGGCGCCGACCGCCTCCCAGGCCACGCAGAATCGCGAGGCCAGCAGCACCTCCTCGGTGTCCCGGAAGGTGTGGGAGCGCTCCAGCCGGTTCTCCGCCGGGACCCGCACATCGGTCAAGGAGATCTGCGCGTTCTGCACGCAGCGCAGCGCCGTCTTGCCCGCTATGAACTGGGGATCGAATCCAGGCGTGCCCTTTTCGACCACGTATCCGTGGACGTGCCTGTCTTCGCCACGTGCCCAGATGATCGTGTAGTCAGCGAAGGTCGCGTTGCCGATCCAGCGCTTGTGGCCGTTGAGCACGTAGAACCGGCCGTCCTGGCGCGCAGTGGTCTCGAGCATGACCACGTCGGTTCCGTGGGCGGGTTCGGTCAGCCCGAAGGCGCCGATCTTCTCCAGGCGCGCCATCGCCGGCAGGAAGCGCTGTTTCTGCTCCTCCGAGCCCAACAGCGCGATCGACATCATCGCCAGGGCGGAGTGCACACCGGTGAAGGTGGCTATGCTCAGGTCACCGCGGGCCAGCTCCAGGATCACCAGACCGGCCGTCACGTTGCTCATACCTGGGCAGCCGTAGCCCGGGATCTGAAAACCCGCTATACCGAGCTGCGCCAGCTTGGGAACCAACTCGTGTGGGAACTCCGCACGCTCCCAGTAGGGGTTGATGATCGGAAGGACCTCCTGGTCCATGAAGTCGCGCACCCGTCGGCGAAGTGCGCGCTGCTCGTCGGTGAGCAGCTCGTTCAGCCGGTAGTAGTCCGTGTGCTCCGGACCGCCCAGCACCGGCGGCTCGACCACCGGCAGCCCATCCGCGGCCGCCTCGGCCAGGCGGCGAGCCGAATCAGTCAGACCCTGTTTAGTGACACTCATTCTCTTCTCCACGCTCCTCTAATGTGATCTCTTCTGACTCAAACGGCAGTCAAATTGGCTACGAGCAGACACCAGACAAGCTCGACAGCGCCAGTTGTCCACTCGACGGTAGGAACGCCCACCCCGGCGCGCTTGGGGTTCCGATACCAACATGTGCACCGTTCCTATGCGCCGCGCCCAACCTCGCCGCCCGCACGCGGCCGGCTCCCCTCGCCAAGGAACCGTTGGATGACCGGGACGAGGCGGGCCGGGTCACAGACAAGCTCGAGATGACCCACGAGTAGATGTGCCGCCTCGGGATCAGCGTGGTGCCCGGTTAAAGCGGGGTTCCGCAGCAGCTCGCGTCCGTGAGGTTGGGACGTTGTAGTCGTCGTGGCCACTCTCTCGACTCCTTTCGGTCAGACGTCGCGCCCTAGAGCCGGGAACGAAGCATCCACAGCTGCTTTTCGAGCGCTCGCGTGACATCGATCAGCACGTCCTGAGATATGAGGTCGATCTCGCCGAGCCGCTCCATCCGCTCCCGCGCGCGCTCGTCGACCTCAGCTATGCGCGCCACCAGCTGGCGAATCGCCGCGGCGACCAGCGTCGGCCCGGGCTCCACCGGCTCGATTCCGCTTTGCTCGTCGACCGCCGGCGCGCGTCCATCCGGCGGGAACCCGATTGCGACCGCCCGTTCGGCGACCATGTCGGCCAGCTCGCGCCAATCGTCAACGAGTTCGTCGAGGTGCAGGTGGAGCGAGCGGAACTCGTTTCCGGTGATGTTCCACTGCAACTGCTTGCCGATCAGTGAGAGCGCGATCAGCTCGACGAGTGTCCGCTGCAGCAGATCACCGGACTCGGCACGCGCATGCGCGCCGAACGCGGGAAGAGGAGCCTCAATTTCCGGAACCGCCATAATGAGCTCTCCTTCGGCTGGCGCACCAACCAACCTCCCCCACCGCGCGTGATGTCGCATCACGTGATTCCCGTGATTTGTCGACGCGTCCGGCTGTACGACGCCGCGGGCTCGGCGGCTTCAGCGACCGCGCGACGGCGCGAGCAGGCCGAGAGCGCGCGCTCGTTCGACGGCTTCTCCCCGGCGGTGCGCGCCGAGCTTGGTATAGACGTGGCTGATATGCCTATTGACGGTATTCACCGATACGGAGAGCTCGTCGGCGATCTCGGGTTGGGTGAGGTTGGTTGGCAGGTAGCGCAGCACGCGGAGCTCGCCGTGGGTGAGCGGCTCGCACAGGCTCTCCGGTTCGCGTTGCTCTGACCGGTTGGCTCCGCCAAGCATGTCGAGAATCTCGAAGATGAGGACAGCATGCGCCGACCGCCGGCGATGGCGCTCGAGCAAGACAGGCGCGGGGTGAAGCAGGAACGGTAGCAGACCGCTGTCGGGTTCGGCGAGTTCGAGGGCGCGCTCGAGAGCGCGCGCGGCGGCGTCCCCATTGTCGAGCTCGTCGCGCGCGATCGCCTCGAGCAGGAGCGCCTGCACCATCGAGAATGGCACGACCGGCGCCGAGCCATCGAGCACGCGCGCCAGCGCGGCGGTCGCTGCCTCCGGATCACGCCGAGCAAGCCGCAGCATCGCCAGGGAGATGACCAGCGTCCCGCTGTCGCGCTGGTGTTCGTCGATCTCTGGCAGATCTGCTTCGGCACCTTCGAGGTCGCCCATCTTCACGAGGGCCTGCAGGGTGTGGGAGCGCGGCGTGGCCGGGGGCGCTGCGAGTAGAGCGCCGACCCGCTCGGCCGTCCGGAAGGAGACGAGCGCTTCCTCGTACCGGCCGGTCGCCAGCTCGAGTACGCCGCGAAAGTCATGGAACGCGAGGCGGGCCACCGGCTCGACCTCGGCGCGAAGTGTAGGCTCGCTGCGCGCGAGCCACCGCTCAGCCTCCTCGGGCCGCCCCTGGCCCAGCCTCGCGCCGCCGAGCGTCGTGTACGCAAGGCCGACGACCGGCTCCTCGCCCCAACCGTGGCGTTCGGCCAACTCCACCGTCTGGCGAGCCCGCTGCACCACCAGCTCGTACGACCGAGAGCACGCCAGGAGCGTGCTGTATGCGAGGCCGGTCAACTCGAGATACGGCCGCTCAATCCGGCGCGCGAGAGCGATGCCTTCGTCGAGGTGCTGTTCCGCGACGTCCAGTCGAAGGCTCACGAGCGCGGCGATCCCCCGGTTGAGCAGTGCCAATGCACGCAGCTCGTCGCCGAGCTCGAGCTGTTGAGGTTCCGCGGCCTCGGCGGGTGCGAGCAGCCGTTCCGCTTCTGCGGCGGCGGCCGGGAGATTGCCGCGTTGGCGGGCAAGCGAGAGCCGCAGTACGCCGAGGAAGACTTCGAAGCGTGCGCGGCGGTGAGCCGGTACCGAGGCAGACCTGGATGTTGCCAGCTTGAGACGTCGCTCGGCCTCGTGCAGCGAACCGTGGCCGAGCGCGTCAGCGGCCGCCAGCGCTGTCAGCTCAGGGTCGGCGGCGACGGCGCTCGCGGGGAAGACCGAGAGAAGCCCATGCGCGGTGGCATTCTGGCCGTCGAGGACGAGGCCGACCCAGTGGTCGAAGAGCAAGCGGCGCGCCATGCTCCAGCGGTCCGCGGCCTGCGCGTGGCGGATCGCCTCGACCACATACCCGTGATCCGCGTACCACTGGGCGGCGACGTTGTGCAGCGACGTGACATCGTCCGGCGCGGTCCGGCGCAACGCGAGCTGCAGCAGATCCGCGAACAGGTTGTGGTAGCGAAACCAGGTGCGCCGCGCGTCGAGCGAGACGACGAAGGCGTTCGCCTCCTCGAGCTCATGCAGGATCCGCTCCCCGCCCGAGCCCTCCGTCAGTGCGTCGGCGAGCTGCCCGTTCACCCTCTCGAGCACGGATGTCCGCAGGAGCAGCCGCTTCGTCTCCTCCGGCTGTCGGTCGAGCACCTCCGCGAACAGATAGTCGGCGATCGTGCGCTCGCTGCCGGAGAACTCGGTGGCAAGCGACTCCGGGTCCGGGTGGCCGGTGAGCGACAGAGCGGCCAGCCTCAATCCGGCAGCCCACCCCTCGGTTCGCTCATGGAGCAGCGCCAGTGCCCGCTCCGGCAATTCCACCCCGGCTGCGTCCAGCAGCGCGCGCGCCTCGTCGACCGTGAAGCGGAGATCGGCGGCCCGGATTTCGGTGAGCTCGGCTTCCAAGCGCAGCCGGTGCAGGCCCAGCCGCAGATCGTGGCGGCTGGAAAGCACGAAGCGAAGCTCCGGCGGCGCGCGCATCAAGAACAGCTCGAGCTGACCCAACGCCTCTGCCGAGCGCAGCTCGTGCAGGTCGTCGATCACGAGCCAAATACGGTCATCCAACGACGCCAGGTCTTCCAGCAGCCGCTCCACGATCGCCCCGCCATCGAGAGCGGGCGCCGCCGTGAATCCCCGCACGGCGGTCGCTGCGCCGCGGAGCGCGTCGACCACCGAGATCCAGAACCGTTGTGTGTCGCGCTCCCTGTGCCGTACCGACACCCACACCGCGGTATTCGCGAGGCCCGCCGCACCGATCCAGGAGCGGAGCAGGAGCGTCTTCCCGCTTCCCGCCGACGCCGATATCGTAACGACCCGGGCTGCTCCGCCGAGTCGCTCGAACAGCGCGCGACGGAGGACGATGCCTTCCACGACGGGCGGAGGCCCGAAAGTGCCCGCGGCCACGGCTCGTGCCACACCGAAGTTTCCCATCCGCAAGGGTCCGTCCGTGCCTAGGTCGGCGCGACCCGGCAAACACGGTTAATCACCCAATGCCGACTCACGATGCCTACTGCGCCGCAGGTCAGCAACCTCAGCGCGGTGGCCGCGGCGGGTCCGGCGATCCAACTCGCTAGCTCGACGACGTGCAGCCCGCTCAGTAGCGGTGTGTTGTTGTTCATCAGGCTTCCCTATCCCGCGTCAGTGGTGGCCCGGCGCCACGGTCACGAAGGCGTTGTGGCCGGTGATGTCGCGCCCGACGATCAGCGCTTGCACCGTGTCGGTGTCCTCGTAGGTGTCAATGGCCGGTTCGTGGGGGCGCAGTGTGGATGGACCAGCCTCCATCACCTCGGCCACCGCCGCGCTGGGACCGGCGCGATCGAGCGCTGCCCCCCGCAGCCGGCCCAGCAGACTGCCGTCGGAGGTGAGAACGAGCGTGAAGCCGTGCGCAGAGTGAGCGACGCGGCCGCGGGCCGCAGCGACGGGTTCGTCCAGCCCGACGGTGACAACGTCGGTGCGCAGGCGCTGGCCGATCTTCGCGACCTCGGCGCCAATCCCCTCTACAGGCAGGTTGCGAACCAGCCAGTCCAGCTTGCCCCGCCACGTAGTCATGAACCCGGCCGAAGCCCAGTGTGGCGAGCCGGCACGCGTCCCAACAACAGTAGACAACGACCGGACGGCCCCTATCCAGGCTCGCGGTGGTCGTCGCGTCGCGGGTCTTCAGCGGGATATTGACCGCCCCGGGCAGGTGCATCTGGCCGTACTCGGCGACTGGCAGGACCTCGATCAGCTGCGCGCCCTCCTCGAGGATCCGCTGCAGTGCCGGATAGCCGATCGGTGCCATTCTGGGCTCCCCAGAAGTCCGTGCGGCCCAGTGGGACCGGCCGCGTCAGGGTCAGAATCCATCTGCGGCCTGCCGCTCAGCGGCCGCGTAGCGGCGTACCCCAGTCGGCCTGCTCGCGAAGCTGCCGCTTGAGGATCTTCCCGGCGGGGTTGCGGGGCAGCGGCTCGGCGCGCACCACGATGTACTGCGGGATCTCGAAGTCAGCCAGCCGCCCCCTCAAATAGTCAATCACGGCATACGGATCCAGGTGAGCCCCCGGCGCCGGTACCAGCACTGCGCCGACCTTCTCGCCCATCACCGTGTCCGGCACACCGACCACCGCGGCATCGGCCACCCCGGGCGCGTCGGCCAACGCGTTCTCCACCTCGACCGAGTAGACGTTCTCGCCCCCTCGGTTGATCATGTCAATGGCCCGGTCCACCACGTAGACCAGCCCGTCGTCGTCGATGCGGGCCAGGTCCCCGCTGCGCAACCAGCCGTTCACGAACGTCTCGCGGGTGGCTTGCGACTTGTTCCAATAGCCGGCCACGACGTTCGGCCCGCGGATGAGCAGCTCACCGACCCCGTGCGCGTCCGGGCGGTCCACCGCGAGATCCACCACCGGGGCGGCAAAACCCACCGAGTCGGCGTGGGCGGCGGCCCACTCGTGCGGCAGGAACGTGGAAATCGAGGCCGTCTCGGTGAGCCCGAAGCCGTTGCCTACCCGAGCGTTCGGGAACGCGCGCATGATCCGACGGACCAGCTCAGGAGCAATCGGCGCGCCACCGTAACTGATCCGGTGCACCCCGCCGACATCGAACTCGCCGAAGTCGGGCTGCATGACGATCAGCGCGTAGATCGCCGGCACCGCAGTGATCAAGTTGACGCGCTCGTCCACCACAGCGCGCAGGAACGGCTGCACATGGAAGATGGGCTGCACCAGTGTGCACCCACCCACCGCCAGGTTCACCAGCAGATGACTGTCGCACCCAGCGACGTGAAACAGCGGCACCGAGACCAACCCTCGCAGACCCGGCCCGCACCCCCGGTCGATCCCGACCACCCGCAGCGTCGTCTCCACGCTGGACAGGAAGTTCTCCTGCGTGGTCATCGCACCCTTGGGAAACCCGGTCGTTCCGCTGGTGTAGAAGATCGCCGCCAGGTCGTCATGCCCCAGTTTCTCGACTGCTCGGGGTCGCCCCTCGGGCAGCGGCTGACCCGGCCGCAGCACCAGCACTGCGCCCGAGTCGGACAGCACATACTCGATCTCCGGCTCGGCGAAGCGGGTGTTCACCGGTACCGCGATCGCGCCGGCCAACTGGGTGCCCAAGAATACGACCACCCAGTCGATCCCGGCCGGCCGCAGGTTGGCCACCCTGTCCCCGGGTCGAATGCCACTATCGGCGAGCCCACCGGCCACCCGCGCGGCCCGGTCCCACAGCTGTCGGTACGTCAGCCGCTCCGCGCCGCCGACCTCCACCACCGCCTCCTCGTCCGGGTAGCGGTCCACCGTGGCGCGCAGCATCTCCACCAGCGATCCCGGCAGTTCGGTGTAATGGGCAACCCCGCTGGCGCCGTGGTGGATTCCGCTGGCGTCGAACGGCGCCTTGCCCCGCGGGGCCGGCCGCACTCCCACCCTCGCCGCGCTCGTCTCGATCATGGCGTTCGGCCTTCCGCTGAACAGGATGGACAGCTGTTCTGCAGCGATTCTCACAGGCTCACGGGGACCGTAGCCCTCCAGCAGCCCATTCAACGCCTCACATCCAGCCGTGTGAATACCTGCCGGGGAGAGTGGATACCGCCCCAGCGGGAGTCCCTGGATTCCAGTCCCCGCCACCGCAGAGGGCCGCTAGCGGCGGCTCGACGTTGTCGATCACACCCATGATCCTCTCCGAGCGGATTCCCGGCCGCTGGGCTGTGAGGTCGCCCGGGCGCATTTGCATGTTGCCCGCCGCGAAGACAACCCGAACGGGGCATGGGCCAAATCTCAGCTCCCGGTAGGTGGTGACGGCCTTCTTGAGGCCGGTCTGGTGGACCACCACCACGGGGCACGGCGCGTGGTGGGTGCAGTAGGACGCCACCGCGCCCAGGTGCATCCCCGGCAGTTCGCCGCGTCCGTGGCCGCCGACCACCAGCAGCTCCGCCTGCGCCGCTTCTTCAACGAGAGCGATGGCGGGGCGTTGCTGGACCAGCTAGGACGGCACTGAACAACGCCGTTTGCGTGGCCCGCTCGGGAAGTGACCCTGGGCCGTCACCGATTGCCTGGCCCGCAGCCGGGGCACCTCATGGACTGAATGGCGCTTGGCCAGGGCCAGCGGCAGGCTGGGCGGGCCCGGAAAAGCGTTCCATGGCAGGCCTGAGAGGGCCCTGGTCCTGTCAGGCCAGCACCCAGGCCGCGTCCCGGCGGGTCAGCCCGTGCCGCAGCAGCGTTCGCAGGTTGATTGCGGCGCACCGGGTGTGCAGCCAGGCGTTGTTCTTGGCAGTGCCGATATAGCGGAGCCGGACCCGGCGGCCGTTTTGGGTGGCCGTCCAGGCGATGATCCGCTCGATCGCCGATCGGGTGGGGTAGGCCTGCTTGAACTGTTCGGTGCGGGCCTGGGCGCGGGCAGCCCGCAGCAGGCCCTCGTGCGGGTGGATGGTCATCGACCGGCCATCCTTGGCGGTGGTGCACCGCTGCCGCAGCGGGCAGCGCGCGCACAGCGTGCCGAAGGTCACGGTGCGGGACTTGCTCATCGGCCGGGTGTGCCCGGCGGGACAGGTCACGGTCCCCTCGTCTTCGTTGACGGCGAAGTCGTCGAGGGTGAGCCCGCCGGGCACGGCTGGCTGCAGTGGCTTGGGCTTGATCATGGTGTCGTGACCGGCGTCCCGGTACGCGGCACGCGCCTCCCCACTGCCGTACGCCGAATCGCCGTAGATCTCCAGCCCTCCGTCGTCTTCTGCGCGCGTCGGCTGCGCAATGTCCCGCAGGCCCGTGCTCTCCTGGGCGCCCGCCGGATCTGTGACCGCCGGACCGGTGACGTCCTGCGCCGGGGTGCCCGCGGCCCCGCGGGCACCGGCCGCGTCGTCACCGAACCGGTCGCGGGCCGCCATCTTCACCCCGTTCTCCGCATCGCCGCTGCCTTCCCCGGCGGCCATAGTCATCTCGCAGTCAGTGATCAGCCCGGTGCCCGGCTCGGCGGCCACATGCCCCCGGAACCCGTCCCGCCGCTGCGACTTGCCCTTGCGGGTATGCCGCGCCTCACGGTCCACCGTGCTGATCACCCTTCTCCGCACTAAGTGAAATGACCTTCATTGTCCGGTTTCTGCTGGCCAGTTCCAGGTCGCTGGGCGGCGGCCTGCGGCGTGCCGGATGGCGGTACCGACCAGCTC
>Ga0335081_10010721_pt1 | contig 14826 bp, 16 predicted proteins | sample Lox_Sample_35_FD_206713 | JGI IMG/M metagenome (GOLD analysis project Ga0335081, IMG submission 206713) | Soil microbial communities from Loxahatchee National Wildlife Refuge, Florida, United States - Lox_Sample_3.5 | ecosystem: Environmental > Terrestrial > Soil > Wetlands | place: USA... | reverse complement strand
CGGCCACATTTCGATCTTTCCCGCCCTCAGCCGCGAGCTTCGCTTCGAGTTGACGGATGGCATCGGCGGGCCGCGCCAAGAATCCGGCAACGTATGCCCAAATACGCCGCTCCAAATCGTCAGCCAGTATCGTCGGGGACGTACAAGGCTCGCCGGTGAAGCGATAGCGGCGCGAGCAGCGGTAATAGCGGCGCTCCTTCCCGTGTCGATCCTTAGACGCCACGCCCACAAAGCTAGACCCGCAGCTGCATTTAATCAAGCCGGAGAGCAGATAGCCGCGATAATGGCGACCGGGCACTTCTGTATGGGCGTGCGCCGTGCGGTCGGTCCTTTTCAGCCTCGCGTTCACGCGGTTCCAGAGTTCTCTGGATACGATTGCCGGGCATTCGCGCCGTATCCATCGATGTTCGGGTTGCGGCTGGAGCCGGGCGAAACCCGAGTCCGTCCAGACGATCTTGTGCTTGCCCCACGCGGCGGCACCATAATAGGTCGGAGTTTTAATCATCTTGCGGATGCGTTCCGGGTACCACACCCCGCCTTTCGCCGCGCGCGGCAGCACGCCTAGCACTTTCAATTCTCTCGCTATGCGGTAGCACGTCCATCCGTCTTCGGCCCATCCGAAAATCCGGCGGACGATCTTCGCCTCGGGGCCGTCGATCTCTAACCGCGCCTCTTTGCCATGCCCGCCGATGCGATACCCGTAGGGGGGTGGTCCGCCGAGCCATCTATCGGTTGTCTTCGCAAGCCGCCGCGAAGCATCGTTGGTCCGTTCCAAAACGGAAGCGCGCTCGTAACCACTGACCCCACAATGGAGCGTGAGCATCAGCTTTCCGTTCGGATCGTTTTTCAACGGTCCTTGTTTCACTGAAAATACTTCTTTCACTCCCGCTTTCCATAATTTGTGAACAGCGATTTGGGTATCCGGCGAATCAGCGTCGCGGCCCAAGCGATCCAGGCGATAGACCAGCACTTTATCGACTCGTCCGGCCTGTGCTTCCTTCAACAGCGCAGCGCTACCGGGACGAAGCTCAAAGGGTACGCGGCTGCTCACGCCATCATCTGCGAATTCACGGGGCTCCGGCGATTCGAAAAGTTTGCAGCAGGCGGCGATCTCGGCGCGCTGCGTCTCGATTGTCGCCTTATCCCGTTGTCTACCAGTGCTGACGCGCACATAAGAGCAAATGCGGTTCATCGTCTTTTCCCCCTCCGGTTCTGCAACCCAGCGAGACTTTCGAGTGCAGACGCCTCAGCAGACGCGTCTGAGGCGAATCGTGGAACAACTTCGAGGTCTGCCGGCTTGTAGTTGAGTTTTTCGACTATACAGAGAGAGGGCTCCCGTTTCGCCCGCTCATGCAATTCCCTTTTGTCGCGGGACCAAGCGATCATCTGTGCCTCATCTTCCAGCGAGTAGAGCCCGTACCAGGCCTGTGGCTCGGGCGGCTCTTGGCCTCTCGCCTTGCGTCTTTTCGCCTCGTTCGCTTTCTGAGAGCGCGCTTTGCGCTGCGCGGGCGTCATCGATTCGTGCGCCAGTCGCGAGAGCTTCGCAGCCGCCGCGTTCTTCGGCTTTTTTCGTTCCACTCGACACTCCTCCGTTTAGTATATACCTAGCGGTAGGAGCTTAGCGTGTCGGGCCGCCTCGGGCCGGGGAACGGGCGATTTCTGCTGAGAGCCCGGTAGGGAATTCGCGCGCCGCCGGAAAGCCCCCAGTCTCTCGCCATTGCCGCGAGGCCCTGATGTACTATTTACAAGAACCATTTGTCAAGGATGGCCCGACTGCTGGAGGGAAACGACGGAAACTACCTGGAGGCTTCCTATGAAACGCTCTGCCGTGCTGCTACGATCTACTACCTCCGCAATTCTTGGCTTATTCGGCGGTGTCAGCAGTATCGATGCGGCTCAGGTGACCTACCAGTTTACGGGTACGACCTCCTTTGCCATGAATGTCGACAACGGCACAAATGTCGGCAGTGTTCCCGCAGGGACGCAGTTCACTGGTACGCTGGTTTTCGACAACGCGCAAACCGCAACCGCAGTCCCGTTTGCCGGGGGCACTCACTCTACATACGTTTTTACCAGTATGACAATCACAATCGGGGTTTCTTCTGCGAGTTGGGGGCCGGGGGTGATTGATGTCTACGGAAACCTGACATCGAACACCGGCGGCTACCCCATCGGCGATTCTTTTTACGCCAATCTCACCTCGCAACTCTCCTCGCAGGTCGCTCCGAATGGCTTGATCGGCGGCGCGCAGTTTAATTGGGTGGGTCTCGGTCTAGTCGACCCCACGGGGACCGCCTTCACTGGTTCGGCCCTACCAGCGAATCTGAATTTCCGAAGCTTCCAGAATCCATTCATGGAGTTTAACTACTACGGGACAGTAGGTACCTCTTCCGAGATGGGGAATGTCTCTGTACTCCAGTTATTGTCGAGCTTCAATAATACTTCGGCCACTACAGCCCTACCACCAACGATCTCCGGCTTGATGCCGTCTTCAGGCAAAGCCGGAAGCAGCGCGTTCACATTAACCGTGAATGGGGCAGGATTTGCCCCTGGTTCGGTCGCCGAGTGGAATGGGACGGCTCTTCCGACCACTTTTGTTAGTAACACAACATTGACAGCGACAGTGGGGACGAGTCTCATAGCTAATGCTGGATTGGCTCACATTTCGGTTCTAGTCGGTGGGGTAGCCTCGGCTCCGGCCATATTCACTATTTATTCGCCGACCAATGCGTCGCTGAGCATCTCGGGAAACTGGCAGATCGCATCCGCCTCTAGTGTTTTCACGAGTGTGGTAAACGGCATTTCCGGCAATACATTACTAGACGGTGCAGTGACAGAGATCGGCGGTAATGTGTCCGGGGCGTTCACCAATTATGTCGGCTGGACAGCGGGGCTTATGGGCGTCGTTTCGGAAGCCAACCAGTTGACGGCGACCCTCGCGTACTCTTACTATTATGGCCAATGCGAGGAGACGGTAGCTCTGACGGGCACCGTCAGCATGGACGGGAATTCCGCAAGCGGGACCTACACGGCGCCAGCTAACGCGTGCGCTCAAGCCGATTATGGAACCTGGGGAGGCACGCGGCCGAGCTTTGACGGTGTAACCAATTCGGCCAGTTTCGCCAAGAACGCCAATGGAGTTGGATCAGCCGTAGCGCCAGGTTCGCTCATTACCATCTTTGGTACCGTGAATCCGATCTTAGCGTGCTTTTGCTTCAACCTTCCCAATTTCGGAATTGTCGCGACGGATGATTTCGGGACCGTCACAGGTGAAGCCAACACAATTCCATTCCCCACAAGTCTAGGAGGAGTGAGCGTGACGATTAATGGTGTCGAAGCTCCCTTGGTGAGTTTGTCCAGCGGACAGTTAGGAGTAAATCCTTTCATTAATGCTCAGATTCCGTTTGAAGCAATCGTGCCCGGCGAGGCTTCCGAGACGGCTACATTGATTGTGACGACGACGACGCCAATATTTGGATCCAATGGATTCACTTTGCCAGCGGGATTCGCTTTTCCGCCGGTTTCGATTCAGATTCTGCCAGCCGCACCCGGCATCTTCACGACGACGGCAAATGGACTTGGTCAAGCCATTCTCGTGAATCTGGCAAACTACCAGATTGCCACGCCATCCAATCCCATCCCGCGCGGTGGAAAGGCGTATTTCTACGCGACCGGTTTAGGCGCGCTTCAACCAGCGGTTGCGGATGGAGCGGGAAGCCCGGCCAGCCCTGCTATTGCAACGCCCACCGTCTTTGTTGGCGGGATCACGGCCCAAGTGATATTCGCTGGGCAAGCGCCCGGCTATCCCGGCGTGAATCAGATCAACATTGTGATCCCCAACAACGCGCCGACCGGAAACGCGGTACCGATACAGATCCAGACGGCGGATGGCAGCGTCCTCAGTAACGTCGCCACGATCGCGATTCAGTGAGTCGAGATTTAGCCCTCCGCCCCTTTCCACCACGGCATCCAGGTGGTAGACTCCCGAGATGGCTGAACTTTCCCCCGAAGGTATAGAGGCTATAAGAGCACTGGGCTCACTTTGCGTGGACCTGTATGCCCGCGTGTACGCATTAGAAACACTCATGCCCCGCGATAGAGTGACCAAGAATCAAATAGAGGAAACAATTGAACACTATCGGCAGCAGTTAGAAGAATTTAACAATTTGGCAGCGAAACCTGACTTGGCCGAGCTGGCACGGGTTATCACGGTGGTGAGGCTCAATGTTGAAAGGTATTGAGCCTCACCGCCCCTGCATCCTCCGCTTGATATACGCCGGATCGAGCGCGAGTGGTCGCGGTCCTTTGGGTTCCACCGATGGCTGAGGGGCGAGGGAATCGCCATGGGTCTTCGCATACTCAGCTTGCGGCGACGGGCGGCCTTCGCGTATGGCCTCGGCTTCTTGCCTGTACCACTCCAAAATGCCAGCATCGGGAATCGGTCTTCCGATAACGCTCCAGGCCAACGCGAGACTGATTACGCAATCGTCGTGGCCGCTCGAAGGAGCGCTGTAGCGGAGCATGCCGCCGGGTAGCTGTTCCGCAGCGAAAGCCTGAAGCTCACCCAACAGAACGGGATCGTTCAGAATCGAAATCGACTGCTGTTCAAAGGCGAGCGCCAGCGCTTCGATGATTTCGGCCTTGCTGGCGTTGGTGGTCGTGAATCCTTTCACGGGCAAACCGGCACGCATCAATTCCTCGAACACTGGTTGGCCGATAGAATTCAATTCGCAGATGACTTGGGACGGCTTCCAACGATCGCACAGCGCTTGTAAACGGCCGCGCTGGACAACGTAATCCACCTTGTTAGAGCGATCCATCTCGACCATGGCTCGCGCCGTTGTATCAAGCACAGTGAAAACCGTGTAGTCGTTGCTTCGGCCCCAGTCTGCCCCAATGGTGTATTCGTGGCCGAGTTCGGGCGTGTCTCGGCGTTCAGCCGTCGCGCATTCCATGACGCGGCGAAATACAGCACCTTCCCAGCTGACGAACTGTGCGAGGAATTCCTGGGAGAATGCGGCCTCCGTCATGTCCTCGCGCGCCGCTTCGATTTCTGCCGGGTCGATATGCGGGTTGCTGGAGGTTGGCATCTGCCATGACGCCCAATCCTCGCGCTCGACATCCTGCCCGCGATCGAAAAATAGTTTGAAGTCGTTAAATCCGCGCGGCGTCGAGAGGAACCAAGCGTCGCCGCGAAAGTCGGCCAGCGTGGCGCGGATGGAATTCTCCCAGACTACGCGAAGGGTCCGAACCACGGCGGCCTCATCGATCACGACGCACTTGAACGCGCGGCCTCGCACGGTGTCGGAGACTTCACCATCCAGGCTGAACATCGTCACGGAGCCGCCGCCGCGCAGTTCCAGTCGGAACTCCGAATTGTTCCGGCTGGTGACGACCGGAGCCAGGACGTTCTGAAGTCCGCGCCACGCCTCAAGCAACATTTTATATGTAGGCGAAAACCAAGCCGTGGGGAAGCCTTCGAGTGCCGGTTTAACGATGCGGTCAATGCCGAGCGTGCTCTTGCCCCAGCGGCGGCCACAGCAGACTACGTTAAGCCGCTTGGCTCCAGCGAGTACTTGACGCTGCGCCGCGTGGGGCGCGGGAAGTTGGATTTTGAGCTTGGTTTTGGCGTTGGTTCTAACCGTAGTTTTCACGCTCTCCGCTCCGTGCGCACTGGTTGGTTGCGCAGGAAGGCAATTAGTTCATCAAGTTTCTCATCGGGGAACCCCGATATCTGATGCCTCCCGGTTTCGTTCAAGAGTTTGAACTGCCAGCGTTCGCCATCTGGTATTTTCCTAATGAGAACATCGCTTGCCCACTTCCTGCTTTCATACGCCCAACTGTCTGCCGCCTGAAGTTGGATTTGGCAGAATCGCGAGTCGAAGGAGAGACTCCCAAGTCTGCGCGCGTATGTGATCTTCGAACCAGGGCTGTATTTCAGAGAGTCGTACAGCACCTTTGCGCGACCTTCAAGCTCTTTCTGTTGGTCGAAGACAAACGCGATCGGTTCCGATGCGGGGAACCCACCTTTGTTCATAGCTAGCGACATCGACTCTACGCAATGCTGAAATGCAAGGAAGTAGGGATGGGTAAAATCTCCTTCACTTCCAGAACGAAACCCTTGAAACTCGCTCCAACGTGCCTTGTATGCAGATTGCCAGACCACCGTACAGAATCCTGACAACCTCACTTTGTTAATCAGGCCGTAGAACTCACGCTGCAATCGATCACGGATTTCGCGGAAGAGGAACTCGAATGGGCTTCCTACCGCCGCGTTTTCGCAATCAGCGGCGTGAAATTCCGGCAGCTGTTCCTTTTCAAGTTGTGCTCGCCACAAGCGCTCAAGTTCTACCCATTCCGGCAGCTCACCTAACAACGCCGATACGCCGAAGGAGTGCTTGTCCTCGCTTTCGTCGCCATATGCGACGATCATCATAGCGAGCACTCCTGTCGCATCGTGCGGCTGCAACAAAAGCGATAATTCCTCGATACTGCTGAGACTGTAGATTCTTGCGACGAGATCCTCATACCGGCTGGTGTCTTTTCGGGGTGAACTCACTGCACACCTCTGAGGCTAACAAATATGTTGGTCATTTATTACTCCTCTTTAGACGCGCGCTGAATCGCCATATGAGACACGTGGAGCTTAACCGCAATTTGACGCAAGCTCATTCCGTCCGCCCGGAGCTGTCGCGCCTTTTCCAGCTTCGCGGCCTTTACTTTCGGCGGGCGTCCGAGGTGATCTGTTGTACCCTGGCGCTTCAGCCGGGCAATCGCCGCCTTCGCTCGTTCGCTTCGCCGGATGCGCTCTTGCTCGGCGATCCAGGCCGCAAGCGCGAGCATCAACTCACCGCACGCGCCCGTCGTTCTAAATTGCGGCTCCATGTACGATTCAAACTGAACGCCGTAACCGTTGAGCACCTTGATGTGATTGAACGTCTGCCATACGCCCTCGCGGCTGAGCCGATCGAGCGCCCACACCACAACCACGTCGAACTTTCGGCGCGAAGCGTCCTCGAACATCAGGCGGAAGTGCGTGCGCTTCGAAGTTCCGCCGGTTTCGTGATCCACGTATTCGCCCGCGATCTTCCAGCCCTGCTTCCGGCAGTATTCGCGGAGCGCGATCAATTGATTCTCCGTGTCCTGGCGGCCGTCCCGCGTGCTAACACGGGCATACAGAGCGACTTTCTCGACGTTCGGTTGAGCTTGCTTCATACCGACTATTATAGCGTAACGAAAAGTACACTTTATGGACCATGATTCCCGCATCCTTAAAGTCTTTATTTCACCCCTCAGATGTCTCTCTTTTTCGGGGTGCTTTTCGTTACGGCCCAGCTTCAGCCCCTTCCTGACCCTAAAAGGCGACCCCGGACGGCTTTTAAAATCGCTACGCGTGGCGTATAAACGCGCTAGGACGCATCGTCTGGAGCGGGGGTGGGGTAGGGTGGGGTAGGCATCAGTTGTACGTCCCCGGACTACCCCGCCTTTTGCGCCGCCGCCGCGATTCGCCGCTATGGTTCCTTCCGGCGATAGAAAAACCCCGGCGTGGGAGTTGATGTCTCGCTGGTACTGACACGCCATTCCGATCCCCCTGACTTATCGGAGAAGACCGCAATCCCGGTATGCGCGGGATGTTGGCTCATAACAACGGCCGGAAGATCCGCGTTGCCATAAGGTGTGGCTGAGACGTATCGCACAATCTGACCGATTCTAAGTGGGTGTTCCATTGGATTCCTCTCTGTCCTCTCTTGTGACGTTCGCTGCTGGAAGTGTCAGGCGAGATCCGCCTCCAGCGACATTCAGCTGCTTGTCCACGTAAACGACCTGGATCGTAGAAGGACTGCGATCACTCTCTTCCAATTGCCCGAGCAACCGTGCCTTCAGTTCAAGCTGGCGTTCGCGCCGTGCCAGTGCTCTCAGCGCCAAATCACCATCTTTTTTGTCCATCGCGCGGGCGAGCACTAAGCCGGTCTTTTGCGTGATTTCGTCCAGTTCCGCGATCAACCCATTCGCCGCTTCCTCCCTGGTTTGCTCCTCCTTTTTAATGAGGTTCGTGGGCAGGTGATGTAGAACATGCCGATAGAGGGCCGTGTGCGAGACTCGAAACCGTTTCGCTATAGCGCGGTAACCCATTTCCCGGCTGATCACGGCTCGATCGATTTCTGGGCGTTTCTTATTCAGGCAAATGGTACACCGTCGCATCTATTCAGTTGCCTTCGCGCGCTGGTGCTCCAGAGCGACCCGCTACCTCCAAAGTTGCCGGAGCGGATCTCGCCGGGAATGGTAGTGGCTGACCAGGAATTTCTCCCTTTGGAGCCTCCACATTCACATTGGCGGGTACTCCAGCGGCTTGACCGCAGGCGGCTGCGGGATCGTGGCTGTTCCATCCCGGTTGCGCAGCTCGCGGAAGATTCAATCCGCCCACAGGCCGGGAACCTTCCGTGTTGATCAATCGTTGGTTCCCACCAGCGGGGAGCGTTGGAATCGTTGTCTTACTCACTTTTGTTTCTCCTTTATTGAGCTATGTGGTTCCGTGTGAAGTGTCCTATCTCCTGGAGCACCAGCTAAGGCTCCGGCTGCTTCAGCAGCATTGTGAGGCCGCCAGGTATCCATGCCAACTCCGATCGCGGCGATTAAAGGTTGAGTTGTTCGCAGGGGTGGACGCAGCGGAGCGTTCTGGATTGCTTCGCTACCTCCGCCCGGAACGTCGAGTGACTTCATACTCCGGTGAGATAGAAGTGGTGTGATCTTACTCATGATTTCCTCTCTTTCTTTCCCTACCCGGCGAAAACCCGTTAATGCCGTTAATTCGTTAAGGTTCTTTCTCTTTTCTTCTTTGTTTATATATAGGTAGGTCCGGTGAGAGCCCGAAGCCCTCGAAATTAAGATCGTTAAGCCCGTTAAGTACGTTAAGGCCATTAAGGGTAGCCCATTCTTAACGGGCTTAACGGTGCGGTGGCGCGTCGTTAAGTACCCCAAAGAGGCAGTAACTCTTTTAGTAATAAGGGCTTGCTGCTGTCGCCTTAACGACTTAACGGGCTTAACGGGCTTTTCCGGGATATGCAAATTTCCCCTCCCGCTTCTCTACCCGGTTCGCCGCCCGCATCTTGGATAGCGTGACCATCACGCTGTTCGGGTCTGCCTGGATCGCATCCGTGATCGCGCGACTGGTCATTGGGCCAGCTTCCGCCAGCAGCTCCAAGATCCGCCGCTGGAGCGGCCCTCCGGCTTCCGCCGCCGGACCCTCGGCGACCAAGCGCCAGCCGTGATGCTTCGGCGTAAACAGCAGTTCGAGATTCAGCTTCCGCTCTCGGACATCGCGGCCCGTAATCGTTAAGCGCTTCGTCCTGTCGCCATCCGGCGTGTTCTCCAAAATCCACAGCGTATCGACCGCCGCCGTTAGGCCTGTAGTGCCGATAATTAAGTCGCGGGCTTCGCCGGAAGCCTTGCGCAGGTGGTGGACGACGACGATGGTCGTTTTGAACTCCTCGGCCAACCTACGGAGTGGCTGGAGTTCGCTGTAATCGGCGCGTACAATGTCCTGGGTCTTGCGTTCCGTAGTAATGGCTAGGTAGGGATCAATGACGATGAGTTTGTAGCTATGCTTCCGAATCGCCGCCCCGAGCGCTTCGACACCGGGCCAGCTATACAGAATGTGCAGCCCTTCGAAGTTGCTCGCCTCCGCATCGGGAGCGAGCATATGTAACCGCTCCGAGAACCGGCGCTCCCCATCCTCCAACGCGCAATACAAAGCTGTTCCCGGAGTCTTGACCTTGCCGCCGAGGAATAGCTCCCGGCCACATGCTATCGCGGTAGCGAGTTGCAGTGCCATCCAGGTTTTCCCGATTTTGGGCTTCGCGGCGAGCATAGCCAACCCGGTGGGCAGCTTGTTGTTTACGGCGAAGGCCGGTGCCGGATAATCCGTGGCGTAGAGCGTGGCACCGGAAACGGGCTCGATAACGGGGCTATGAGCCGTGGCCTTCTCGGCCATCTCCCGCCAGACTGCGACCGTCAGTTTGCCAGCTGCTTGAAGCTCAACCATCTTTTCCAAAAGGTCCGCGCTCAGGCGCTGGCGCTTGAACTCAATAATAGGCTTCGTCACCTCCTCCGCAGGCACCAGGGGAATCTTGCGGAGGTGAGTCAGATAGTCATCGATCTTCTGAACCTGGGTTTCACTGTCCTGACACTCTTTCGCATAAGCCAGCACGTTCGCACGCAATAGCTTGTCGATTGGCCTTTTCTGTGTGTAATAAAAAGCCAGGATGCGCGCGGCGACGATCCAGCGCTCGCGCCCCCAGCGGTGATGCGGGACCGGCTTGAAGTCCTCCGCTTTGAGCAACGGCGCACACTCCTGGAGCGCTGTAGGGTCGGACTGGAGTACGCGCAGAAGGCGGTCCTGGTATTCTTCATCATCGAAAAACGCCTTGGATTTGGGAATTATTGTTTTGTCCCAGGGCCTCTCCATTTAGGCCTCCTCTGGCGGGGTGAAGCTGGGACTGTCACAGCACAGTGCGGGTCTGATACGTGGTGGTAGATTCCGCACGATCTGCCACAGCCGGACGCAATCGCGCCGGACTCGTTGGCCGCAATTTTCGCAACGAGCGAAGCGCGGGTTAGCTTTACGTTTAGGTATAATAGGGTTAGACAAGTTAGCGTCCTTTCGTGTAGTTAATTGAGCGCCGGTTGCTCAAGACCGGCGCTCTTCTCTTATTTCTGAGCATTCATCGCCCGAAGCCGCTTGGCGGCATCCATCAATTCCTTTTCGCGAGCTGCGCTGGCGGTCCGTTGGGATGCCTTGGTCAAATGGGGCCGCAACTCGGCCATGAGCCGCGAGCAATCCAGGCAACACTGAGCGAGTGTTTCGCGATATTCCGTCTGATCGTCGTCGTTCGCGTCCAAGCGCGACTTGGCGACCTTCTTGGCCAAAGCTCGGCGATCGGTTGGATTCGAGGTCAAAAATCCCTGACTCGCCAAAGCGCGAGGATCGAGTGGCTCGCCTTGCGCGTTTCGCAATTCGGCAAACCGTAACCGGCGTTTAGATAGCGGCTCGGTCATGAGCGCCCCACCAGTTTTGCCAACATCTTGGCGACCTCATCGCGGACTTTTTCCTGCCCGGCCGTGACGCGCGCAGTCTTGGTTAGTTGCACGGCTTGGTGCGGCGTGAGCCCGGGCCTCTCGGGATCGGAGCCTTGCCAACAGAGAAACTTGCGAAGTCGTTTGTCACGATCGGTTGGACTGTCCATGATTCAAAAAATCTCCTTTTCCAAAAAATTGAACTCCGGCGTGGCGCGGGCCAAAGGAAAACGAAATCCCGCGCCTGGGCCGGATCTCCTGCGAAACAAAAAATCCCGGCGGGGCAACGCCACGCAGAAAGGAGAGAGCAGCGCGCCCCGCCGGGTTGACGCGATATATGCATGGAGGTGGCCCGCGTCGAACTTGGGAAAATTCTTCATTGTTTTGCCCGCCCGGCTTCAACCAGCGCATAACAGTCCAGCATGTCCCTCGGCCTCGGCGGCGCGGGTGGTGGTGGTGATGACAAGCCACGTTGTGCTGCTCGCTCACGCGCCGCCTCAGCTTGGCGTTTCTGCGCTGCGACGCTTGCATCGCTCAGTCGTTGGTTTGCCAGCTCGACGCGCTCGGCGCGTTTGCGGCTCGGATGGTCGGGCGGCAAAATGTCGGATCTCCATTCGGCGAGGTTATCGGTGAGCAGCTTGATCGCGCTCTTGACGGTGCTCAGCAGGGCTACAAGCGGGGGTGCGCCGGCATGGGCGCGCAGGGTGATGCCTCCCGCCAGATGGCGATGTGCAGCGTATTTGTGTTGCATACTTTCGATCTCATCGAGCGCCTCAGCGATGGCGCTGTCCATCGCCACGACAGCGGCGGCGAGTTCGCCCATGCAGGCCATAACGTTTGCTTGATCGGCATCGTATTCCAGCTTGTCGAGCCGTTCGCGCTCGCCAGCTGCGCGGCTCTCAAGCTCCCGGCGCTTGCCATCGATTTCGGCGATCGAGGAGTTGATTTCGTTTAGTTCGTCCCGCAGCTTGACGCGCTCAGCTCGGAGCGCTCCGTCGCTGTCCGCAGGGTCGCAGATGAGACCATCGGCACCAACGGTTGGCGAGATTTCGCGCAGCCGTGCCCGGATCGCATTCTGACGATTGGCGAGTTCGCCACGTTGCCGCGCCATAGCTTCGAACGGTGCGTCATAATCGCGGTGATAGCGCTCGCGCGCGTCCTCCAGTGCATCCGCTGCAAGATCTGAGCCGGTCGTGCGCCTGGGCGCTTCGAGATTTAACATTCCCATCCTTTCCTCCCTACCGAATAATAAGGTGGAAAGCTGGCAAACTCGGCCTATTTCCGGCCTATTTTGCGAGGGACATCAGGCGCGAGGAGAGCCTCTGGGCACGCTCCATTTTCCGAAGAAAGAGCTTGCTGTGCCGAGGCTCTCGCAATTTCTTGAGGTGGCCACGCAGTTTTTCGGCGCGGATGGGGTCTTGACGGGCCTTGAGGTAATCTACAGCGAGTTGACAGCCACGTGGGCCAGCTCGGTCTTGGCGAATTCTATAGAGTAGACTTCGATAGATTCCGATGAGCTCGGCTTGCTCCTCGACCGACAGGTGGTTTTTTCTCCGATCTTCATCCAATCGTTCGCCGAGGCTGAGATCCACAGGCGCGGCAGGTCGCGTGAGGGACGTGCGAGAAGCCGCGAGGTCGCGTTCGATGAAAAACAGCGCGGTCTCGCGCTGAAATTCCGGTGGAAAGCCATCCCAACAAAGTTTTAGGATTCGAGCTTTCCAGGCTGGCAGGTCGGCGAGTTCTGTTGTCACGCGACCTCCGATGCTGTGCGCTTCGGCTTCGGCTTCCGGGAGGGACCAGGAAAAATAAGGACTTTTTGAATAGTTAACGTTCCGCTATACGGCTTGGCACCGGTCTTGTACCGGCTGACATCCAACGCACGCAAGCCCGCTGGGGTGAGTCTAGAATTTCCCCTCTTGGCCGATCCCGTTCTCCGTTGGCAGAGCACAATGGACTCCTTGCTTATGGGGTAACAGGGAGTGGGAGTGGGCGGTGCGGGGTCAATATGGATGTGGTTGAAAACTGGCTAAATCTGGTTTCTTGGCGACGCGTTACCTCGCGTGATGCTCGGCTTGCAACTGCCGGCACAGCTCCAGATTCTTGCGGGCTTCAGCGAAATCGGGCTGGAGTTGCAGCACGGCTTCGAACTCACGCGCGGCATCGGCGTAGCGGCCGAGCGTGGCGAGCGAACTGGCCAGGTTGAAATGCGCGCGAACGTAATCGGGCTTCAATCGCACCGCCGCCTGAAACGCCGCGGCGGCGTCTTCGAAGCGGTTGGCCTGCGCGAGCGCATTGCCCAGGTTGAAGCGCGCGTCGGGACTGGAAGGCTGCAACCGCACGACCTCGATGAACTGCGCGATCGCTTCGCCCTGGTTGCCCATCTGGGCGGCGAGCAGGCCCAGGTTGTAGTGCGAATCGGGATCGTCGGGCTGGACGCGCAACGCCTCGCGATATTGCGCCAGGGCTTCGTCGAAACGGTTCTGCTGCGCGAGCACATTGCCCAATCCGCGGCGGGCGGCGGCGTTCTCGGGATCGAGCGCGATGGCTTCGCGATATTGGACTTCGGATCCTTTGAGCATTCCACGTTGGCGCATCGCGGTGCCCAGATTGACGCGCGCCTCGGGCGCTTTCGGGTCCAGGCGCACGGCTTCGAGAATGTGCGGCAGGGCTTCATCGAGACGCCCTTGCGAAAGCAGCGCTTCGCCAAGGTTGTCCTGGGCCTCGGCGAAGGCCGGCTTGATCTCGACCGCCATCTCGAAATTGCGGATGGCCTCCGTGGGCCGGCCGGCATCGCGCAGCGCATCGCCGAGGTTGTTGTAGGCGATGTAATTGGCGCGGGTCGCGTGCGCGGCGTGCTCGAACAGGGCGATACTCGATTGCCAGTCTGAGGCGTAGCTCATTGCGACGGCGGTCCAGGCGATGCAGGCGGCGACGGCGCACGCGGCGATCGCGGGTCTGAGGGAGGGGCGCCGCTCGATGAGCTCCGCGGCGCCGAAGGCGATTGCGATGGAGATGCCGATCAGCGGAATGTATGTGTAGCGGTCAGCCCGCGACTGCGCGCCGACTTGAATGAGCCCGATTACGGGAAACAGCGTTCCGACATACCACAACCACCCGATGGTCAGGTAGCGCGGTACCCCACGGCGCAGAACGGTGAAGGTGACTACGAGCAGCGTAAGCACGGCGGAAACCTCCATCCAGACCGACTGAGCCACGAAGGGATAAAACACAGCCAGCTTCGCCGGCCACAGGAACTGGGCCAGGTAAATAATATAGGACGCGGCCGCGTTTCCGAGGCGAAGCTGGAGCGGAACCTGCGCGATGGTCGAAACCGAGCCTCCGCGCTGCTGGATGACGAAGGTCGCGATGCCGGCGGCAATCGCGATGGCGAACAGAGGGATTTTTTCGAGGATCAAACGCTTCCAGCCGGGGCGCTCGCGCCAGTAATCGATCAGGAGCATGACGAAGGGCAGGGTGACAATCATCGGCTTGGCCATCAGGCCGCAGCAGAACAGGAGGACGACCAGGCTGTAGCGCGCGAACGTTGTGCGATCGGAGTAGCGCAGATACGCCCAGAGCGTGAGCATCCAGAAGAGACCGCTCAGGACGTCTTTGCGCTCGGAGACCCAGGCGACCGATTCGACGTGCAGGGGATGAACCGCAAACACGAAGGCGGCGAAGGCGCTGGGCCAGCTCGCGCGGGTGATGCGCTTGAGCAGCGCGAACAGGAGCAGTGCGCTCAGCGCGTGAATC